>Ga0116192_1001290_pt1 | contig 17826 bp, 15 predicted proteins | sample AD_UKC113_MetaG_FD_89876 | JGI IMG/M metagenome (GOLD analysis project Ga0116192, IMG submission 89876) | Active sludge microbial communities of municipal wastewater-treating anaerobic digesters from Hong Kong - AD_UKC113_MetaG | ecosystem: Engineered > Bioreactor > Anaerobic > Digestate... | reverse complement strand
TTGAGGTGTGGTAATGAATTGTGCCGCCATGGTTGGATCAATGGTGATCGTGGTCACCGGTTCCGGGGATGGCGGGCTCTCAATCACTGGCAATTCACCGGGCGTTACGTCCATATAATTTGCCCAAACCCATCCTATTCCTCCAGGTACGCCAGGATATTCAATTACAATCCAATCCCCGCCAATGGATTTTCCCACGACTGGCACTTCTGCACCGAGCAAAATGATCCCTATCTGAGGGTATAACACATTTGGTCCAGCCCGTACTTTAACCCGGTCCTCGGTTAATCCAATTTTGACTGTAGCCGTAATGCCTTTTGGTGTTCCCGTAACGGTTGGAATGGATCCGGTGGGTTGTTGAGCATAAACCTCTGCTGGAATACTTAACAGGGTTGAACAAATCATACAGATAACGATAATAATGGCAAATTGAATCCAAAAAGGTTTTCTTACAACCATTCCTACTCCATAGTAATTATTAAACTTTTTTGATTATAATTCATTTATGACCCCTCGTATTTATCATGGGAAGATCACCAATACCGATTTCGTCCGCGCTTTAAAAGCGCAATTTGATCGGGGGAATCTCACTGTAAAAGAGTTCGGATCTGAGGATACACGGATAGTCCAGATCGCCACTTCTCCTTATGCTGTATCGGGGGGAAAAACGTCTGTCAGTGTCTCTTTAGTTAATACTGCAGACGGTGTCAGTGTGGATATCCATCCACAGGAATGGTTGGGGATTGCAGCCAGCCTCGGGGAGTCGACCATTGCGACATTCCATAATCCCATCAATCTGCTTAACCGTCTGGACGATATCGCGCAGGATATCGCTTCAGTTCAATTGGTAGATAACATCTGGGAATTGATTGATCAAACTGCCCTTTCCCTGGGGTCGAACTTTGAATTATCCGAAAGATTGAAGCGCTATATCTGTGATTACTGCAACACAGCAAATCCACCGGGGGAACCTCGATGTATTGCCTGTGGTGCACCTCTAGGAGATATTCAACCGCGCTCCTGCCTGAATTGTGGCTACATCGTTTACCGAGAAGAGAAAACCTGCCCGAATTGCGGGAAACCAATTTAAACCGGAGGCAAAAATGATACGAATAGTTGCAGATACCACTTCCAACATCTTGCCAGGCGAAGCCGAGGAACTTGGAATTTTTTATCTTCCACAGATCATTATTTTTGGCGAGAAAGCTTATCGGGATGACACTGAATTAACCACTACTGAATTTTTGGAAAAATTGCGTGCTTCTCCTGTTTTACCTAAAACTGCTGCTCCTCCTCCCCTGTTGTACCAGCCGATATTCGAATCACTTTCCAAACAGAATGATTCCATTATCGTGATTTGTCCCTCCCAAAAAGTAAGTGGTACCTACCGTAGCGCTTCTGATGCCGCTCTGGAGTTCCCAGAAGCGGATATCCGAGTAATTGATTCTCAGACCATCGGTCCAGCCCTCGGAACCTTGGTCCGGCTTGCACAGCAGTGGGCAACTGAAGGAAAGAGTGCGGACTTTATTTCTCAAAAAGTAGAAGAGATGGGTAATAAAGCCAGGATTTATTTTTATGTTGACACTCTTGAATATTTGCACAAGGGCGGCAGGATCGGAGCAGCCTCCGCGCTCGTTGGCACTCTCTTGCAGGTGAAGCCAATTCTCCTTTTTAAAGATGGGCAGGTAAATCCTTATGAGAAACAAAGAACCAAGAAAAAGGCGATCAGCAGGATTATCGAACTTGTAAAGGCGGAATGTCCTGCCAAAGCCGAATCTTATCTTAGCATTCTTGAAGCGGATGCAATGGAGGATGCTCAAGAACTAAAAAGGGAGCTTTCAAGTATTCCCAATGTTGACACGATCCAAATTACAAACCTTCCCCCAGCGATCATCGTACATGTTGGTCCAGGTGTTGTGGCAGCCAGCTTCTTCCTGGAGTGAGCAGAGAAAATCCCATTTTTTTGTTGATCTACTGTCCTAAACTTTGTGCCACCCGGAAATCCCTGGGTGGCATTTTCTTATTTTTATTTTGAAAAGAAGATCCACTTGATCAGCTAGTCCTTCAGCACTGATATTTTGGAATAATTGTAAGAAGGATTAAAAAGCAGGAACTATGCCTCAGGCATAGTTCCTGCTGACTATGTAATACGCTACTTAATAACAACCGGTTTTTTACTGACTGAAATCGCCCATACGATTGCAGCAAATAAGGCAACAACAATTAACCAGCCCACAACGCCTAAATCTTGATACCTGACAATTATGGGAGCAGTAAGCAGACTGACCAGATTGACCACCTTGATCATTGGGTTGAGTGCTGGACCTGCTGTATCCTTGAGAGGATCGCCAACAGTATCTCCAACCACACCAGCCTTGTGACGGTCAGAACCTTTGCCGGTATTCTCAGCAAGATTTCTTGGCTCATCTTCAATCATTTTCTTGGCATTGTCCCAGGCTCCACCTGAATTTGCCATAAATACTGCTAGCAGTTGTCCGCTAAGGATGACGCCTGCTTGGAAACCTCCCAGCGCCTCCACTTGAAGTACCAGACCTACCAGCAAGGGCATCACTACCGCGATGATCGCCAGAGGGATCAGCTCTTTCTGTGCGGATGCGGTTGAAATTCCCACCACCTGGGCATAGTCAGGTTTTTTGGTGCCTTCCATAATTCCAGGGATCTTAAACTGCCGTCGGACTTCCTCAACAATCCTTCCTGCGGCGCGGGTAACGGCACGGATCGAAAGAGAAGAGAATAACCATGGCAATGCACCACCTAGGAGCATTCCCACAAAAACTTTCGTATCCGAAACACGGATGGCATCCAGTACTTTAATTTCCATACCATAATCATGAATTAAACTGGTTTGCACCCGACTCACATCCGTAATGAAGGAAGAGAAGAGGCTGACCGCGGCGATTACTGCTGAAGCAATGGCAACACCTTTCGTAATGGCTTTGGTGGTATTGCCGACAGCATCCAAATCTGCCATGATCTGGCGTGCTTTTTTGGTATCCTCGTCATGTAGATCATGCCATGCCATTTCACCAATGCCATTGGCATTATCAGAAATCGGTCCATAAGAATCCATTGCCACATTATTGCCCGTATGGCTGAGCATGCCTATACCAACCATTGCCACACCATAAAGCACATAAATCGGCTCACTATTCCCATACAGAAGCAAAGCGCAGATAAAACTAATGGCAATCACTAACAAAGCCCACACGCTGGATTCCATACCCAAAGAAAGACCCGATAGAATGGTGGTTGCAGGTCCGAATTTCATCGACTCCACCACTTCCTTTACCGGAGAAGATTTAGTGGAGGTAAAGTAGGAAGTGAGCGGATTGAAAGCTACTGCCAGACCAACACCGATGGTTGTAAGCATAGCCAATTTCCAATCATGAGCGTATAAGATGGCAACCACAAATGACCAGATGATCGTGTTGACACTTGAAACCTCATAAGATCGGAACATCGATTCTTCCGCGTCATGCGCCCTCAGGAACTTGAGCGGGAATTGTTCCCAGATGGGAACGGTAAAGGTACCCAGAATAGAGCTGACCACACCAATGCCGCGGATAATTAAAGGATATACGATCCATTTCAAACCAGTGGCTGGATCCATTGACCACAGTGCAATACCGAGGATAAGGGCGGAAACAATCGTAACTTCATAACTTTCGAAAATGTCCGCCGCCATACCGGCACAATCACCAACGTTATCACCTACAAGATCAGCGACAACTGCAGCATTGCGAGGATCATCTTCAGGAATATCTTTTTCAACTTTTCCTACCAGATCCGCGCCAACGTCCGCTGCTTTAGTATAGATGCCTCCACCGACACGCATAAACAAGGCGAGCAGAGTGCCGCCAAAGCCAAAGCCTAGCAGAGTATCAGGAGCTGCCTTGCCAAAAATGATGAAAATAACCGTTCCTCCCAATAACCCCAGACCATCGGTGAGCATGCCGGTGATCGTACCTGCGTAATAAGCGATCGACAATGACTCATTAAAACTACGTCTGGCAGCAGAAGCAGATCGAACACTTGCCTGAATTGCCATGCGCATTCCCAATTGACCAACAATCATCGAGAAGCTAGCGCCTAAAACAAATGCCAACGCCCGACCTATGGCGATAATCAGTTGTGTATTGTATTTTTCAGGCGGAAATTCTAGACTTGCCTCATGACTTGGCGGAACCACATAAACAGATAAGAAAAGCGCAATAAACAGGATGGCTATCGCTGGCAGGATCGTCTTCAGCTGGCGGCTAAGATATGAATCTGCCCCTATTTTGATGGCTTCCCAAACCTCCTGCATCTTCGGTGTACCTTTGTCCTTCTTCAGTACCGTGCCCCGTAATAACCAGGCATAAATAAGGCTGATGAAAGCAATGATTAGTACAGCCAGAATTGCGATCTGCTCGAAATTATTAAGACCATGTCGAGCTAAACCAAGAATGTTCATCTCTCCTCCAAAATATGAAATTTTGCTTACACAATTGGGCTTCATGAACATTTAACCAGCAACTTGTCCATGAAAATTTCATTATACAAGATTTTATTTTAATTACAATCAAATATGAATGAGATTCCTCCATAAATTTCTTTTTCTTGTATAATAGCGAGGTTTTGCTCTTTATAAAAGTGATTTTTATACCTGAATGTTAAGCCAGATGATTTTGATATTAACTTTTCTATTGAAATTCTGACAAAACCAGTGTATTCTGATATGGAAATGAAAAAAGGTTGGTGATATTTGGATAAACCGATTATCAATATTGAAGATGAAGATGAAGATTACCCGGCGATTGCAAGATTGATCGAATTAGGTCGCCAAAAATCCTATGTCACGATTGATGACATTCTACAATTCTTCCCTGAAGCAGAACAGGACGTTGAACAATTAGAAGAAACTTTCGCCGCCCTGATGAGCGCGGGAATTCCCTATGTTGAAGATGAAGTTCTTCATGAAGAACCCTCCGACGAGGAATTAACCACTACTGATGAAGAGACCGCCGAAGTTAAAGCTGTTGCCATAGACGATCTTGAGAATATCGATACAGACGATACGATAGGTTTGTATCTCAAAGAGGTCAGCCGGGTTCCATTGCTCAACGCTGAGGAAGAAGTGGAACTGGCGCAACGTATTGAGCGTGGTCGCATGGCGCGAGAGGAATTGGCAAAGGGAAATGTTAATAACCGACGCCGGCAGGAACTGCGCCAGTTGATTGAGGATGGTTGGGCAGCGCGAGAGCATCTCATCACAGCCAACTCACGCCTGGTCATAAGCGTGGCAAAAAAATATATGGGACGCGGTGTCCCCTTCCTGGACTTAATTCAGGAAGGAAATATCGGTCTGATCCGGGCGACAAAGAAATTTGATTACCGCAGAGGTCATAAATTCAGTACCTACGCCACCTGGTGGATCCGACAGGCAGTAACACGTGCCATTGCCGATCAAGGACGAACCATTCGAGTTCCCGTACACATGGGCGACCAGATTAATAAATTGCTGCGTGTTCAGCATCAATTAACCCAGCGTTTGGGTCGTGAACCAACCGTGGAGGAACTCGCCATCGCCCTCGATGTCCCGCCGAAAAAAGTGGAAAATATGATCCAGGTCGCCAGACGCCCTCTTTCACTGGAAACACCTACAGATGACGAAGAAGACTCTGTGTTGGGTGATTTTATCGAAGATGATGAAGCTCCACCGCCTGATGATTCTGCCACCTATAACCTACTCCGCGAGCATTTGGAAGAAGTATTAAATGGTCTGCCTCCCCGTGAGGTTCGAATCCTTCAATTACGGTATGGACTGTTGGACGGACAGGCTTACACTCTGGAGGAAGTGGGCAGAAAGATGGGTGTCACCCGGGAAAGGGTTCGGCAAATTGAAGCCCAGGCGCTCAGCCGCTTGCGACACCCCACAATTCGACGCAAATTGCGTGATTATTTAGGTGAATAAATGAAGAACGGCATGGTTCATCACAGACCATGCCGTTCTTTTTAACCTCATCTCATGTATAATTAGATTTTGATCATCAAAACGCGGAGGGTTAATTTATATGGCTAGCATTTCTCTGCATGAATATAATCAGTACATTCGATCCTTAATCGACCAAAACAACCTTGAAGAAGCGATTTTCCATTGCACGACGATCCTGAAATCATATCCAAAATGCATTACAACTTATGAAAATCTTGGCGAAGCTTTGCTTGAGAGCAAGCGATTTAAAGACGCAGAGGAAGTTTTTTCCAAGATTCTTGCTGTTTATCCGGATAATTTTATTGCTCATGCCGGGTTAAGTGCTGTCTATGAAGAGGATCGTGACTTGGACAAAGCGATCTGGCACATGGAACGGGCTTTTGAATCCCAACCTTCCAACGTTGCCATTCAGGAAGAAATTCGCAATCTAATCGGTCGCCGGGATGGTGTTCCACCATCCAAAATTCGTTTGACTCGTGGGGCGTTAATACGCATGTATGCGAAGGGCGAATTGTACCAGCAGGCTATTGCCGAATTGCAATCAACCCTTGAAATTGAACCCGACCGACCTGACCTGGAAGTACTGTTGGCGAGAATGTATTATTTATCAGGTGCCTATACTGAAGCCAGAGAAACCTGTACTCGCCTTCTTTCCAAATACCCTTATTGCTATGAAGCGAATCAGATTATGTATTCACTATCGCCAGAGGAGAATGAGGAAGGTTACAATCCTGTTTTCCAGCAGCGTCTTTCAGAACTTGATCCATATTTCAACTTTGTTGAAAAAGGAGAGGCGGACAGTGGGCAAGTTCCATACGAGTTGATTCAATTAGAAAAACCAGAATTCGTTCCTACAGAAAAAGCGACAGCCTCAACTCCAGATTGGGCACGACAGATTGGAATTACCTGGGATGAATCGTTGGAATACCATACGATTGATCATTCAGAGCTGAACGCCTTCTTACCATCAGAAGCTAACGAACCACAGCCCTCTGCCATTCCGTTTATCGAGGAAATTGACCAACCTCTTGAATCAGCTTTCGAAGAGAATCAACCGGCTGAGCCCGTGAGCGAAGAACTGCCGGATTGGATTGCCAAAGCAGGCTGGACCCGGGCGAATGAGCAGGAAAGTTCCAGTGAGATTGAACCTGGAACTCATTCGGAAGAAAAGCTAGAATCGCCCATCGAAGAAGCCGCACCGGCTGATGAACTACCAGACTGGCTTAAATCCTTCGGTTCCCCGGAAGATCTTAAGGGTTCTGAGACGCTTCAGCCCTCTGAAGAGAAGTTTGAGGAGTTTGGTTTCGACACAGTGCCTTCATTATCACCGGAATCCATAGAAGAAATCCTTTCCGATAATCTCATCGCGGAAGAAAATCAAGCTCCTACTGAGACATTGGATGAAAAGGTCCCTTCTGAGAGCATGGATGTTGATGAATTATCAAAATCAACCGAGGAGCTTCACAAAGACGAGGAGGAAATTCCGGATCTGCCTGATTGGTTAAAAGCCCTCGAAATCGAAGAATCCATCGAAAATTTACCAGATCTATTTACTCCGGAGGAAGTTATTTCCCCGCCAGAATCCACTGCAGATCTGGATTTTCTGACTGAACTGGCAAACAGTGACCTGCTGGGCGAAATGGATCTCGGTATAGAAACCCCTTCAGCAGAGTCTGGAAGTGAAATTGAATCTCCACAGCCAGAGAATGCGGAGCCTGAAGAAATAAAGAGCGAAACGAGCGAACCTGAAGAAAAATCTGCCGTTCCTTCCTGGGTACAGAGAATCCTTGCCGGACAGGGAACCATTTCGACCCCAGTCGTAGCGGAATCCAAACCAGAGGAAAAACCCGTAGAATCAGTAGAGTCCACAGCAAAAAATGTAGAAGAGCTGATTACAGATTTGCCAGAAGAACAGCCTGAGGGTGGACTACTTTCAAAAGAAATGAATGAAGACTTGATTACCTGGCTTCACGAAATAAGTCCGGAAGAAGAAGCTGTTGCGGCTGCACCTGTGCCTGAAACGACCAGCGAAACAACGACACCTGACACAGGCGAAATTACGTTTGAAAAACTCTCTTCATCCGAGTCTGTTGAAGAATTTGAAATTAGTGGCGAGTCCAATGAGGAGTTGGTTTCTGAACTTGAGGAAACACCTGCCCTGGATGATCGTCTCTTCGACCTGCTGGAAAATGAGAACGAAAAAGTTGTTGAGGCTCCTGTTTTGCAGCAGAATGAAATTGTGCACGAACCTGAGCAAGCAGTTGATATCTCCATTCTGATTCAACTTTTACAGGAGAAACAATACTCCGTTTTCAACGACAAATTGAATGAGAATCGGATTCCTTCTGATCTGATCGAAGAAGTTATTGCAGAAATAAACCAGGAACTTGTTCATAATCCAACCTCTTATGAACTCTGGCAAAGTCTTGGTGACCTTGAAATGCAAAAGTCAAATCCTTCATCAGCAATCGAAGCATACTTGGAAGCAGAAAGAATGCTATTTCACTAAAATCGGAGACCGCTTTGGAACGTACTTTGGTATTAATCAAACCGGATGGTATACAACGGCAATTAAGTGGGGAGATCATTCATCGCCTCGAAGCTAGAGGGTTACAGCTCGTTGCTGCAAAATTAATTCTTGCGAGTGATGACTTAGCTCGGGAACATTATAAAATTCACATTGGCAAGCCCTTCTACGAAGGTTTGATAGGTTACCTTACCAGTGCCCCGGTTCTGGCTATGGTCTGGCAGGGTCCTGGTGCCATCAAAGCAGTACGACAGACTATGGGAGACAAAAATCCTCTTGAGGCTGCTCCCGGATCCGTCCGCCACGATTTTGCCATTTTAACCAGTCGGAACTTGACTCACGCCTCGGATTCCGTCGAAAATGCAGAATTGGAAATTGCTTTATGGTTTAAACCTGATGAAATTATTGACTGGTCTCGTGATGGAGAGAACTGGTATACAGGGTTGAATTAATATTTCTTTGACTTTTTCACAAGGTCTCATCCATTTGTCCCTCTCCAGCAACTCTCTCTGGAATTGCTTGACGTACCTTCAATAACAACCTATAATTCATTCTCGCCCTTTCGGGCAATACAATCTAAACAGAGCGAGGGTAACCCATTGTTTGGGTGAGAGGCGCTCGGAGGAAAAATGGAAAAACTTGTAGTAAATGCAGAAAAAAGATCCACTATCGGCAAAAAAGTGAGTGTGCTCAGGCGGGAAGGCAAATTACCCGGTGTTATTTACGGTCATAAATTTGAAACCGTCTCAATTCTCATGGACCAAAAAGAAGCCTCACGCGTCTTAAACCAGGCTACATCTTCCAGTATTGTCTCCGTCAATCTGGAAGGGAAAGAAATTGCCACACTCGTTCGCGAACGTCAAAAAGATTATTTAAGAAACAGTTATTTGCATATCGATTTTCAGGCAGTTTCCTTAACTGAAAAAATTCGTGCCAATGTGAATATTGAACTTACAGGGATCGCGCCTGCCGTAAAGGATTTCAGCGGTGTGGTTGTAGAAGGTCTAAACTCAATCGAAGTGGAAGCCTTGCCGGTAGATCTGCCTGAGCGATTCATTATCGATATCTCAGTCTTAAAAGAAATTGGGGATTCAATTTTTGTTAAGGATATTCCAGTATCCAGTAAAGTGGAAGTGCTCACCCCCGGCGATGAAATGGTAATTTTGGTAACATCACCTGAGGCAGAAGAAGTTGTCATTGAAGAAGGTGCTGAAGGTGCTGAACCGGAAATTATTGAAAAGGGCAAGAAAGAAGAAGAATAAGGCAATTTCTGTTTATTGACAGAAAAAACGGGCAAGTCTTCATCAAGACTTACCCGTTTTTATATTATAGAAGCGATTTTCTGAGCTAAACCGGCGGTGATCCCCCACACATGCTCACCATCAAAATCTTGGTAATGCAGCACAGTCTTTGATTTTCCGGGCAGGTAATGAAAATCCTGCGTGTACCAGTTTCCTGACTGCTTCAACCAGTCCAGGGGAATTAGAAAGATTTTTTCAACTTCATCTTGATTTCTCGTTAATTCGAGTGGCCAGTCGATGATTCCGACTACCGGTAAAATGCAAAATTCTGAAATAGTGGCAACCGGGTCCAGAACTCCAATCACGTGAATCTTATCCTCACAAACGCCTATTTCTTCACAGCTCTCGCGTATAGCAGTTTGAATCAGGTCCCTGTCAAATGATTCAGCCGCTCCTCCCGGAAAGGAGATTTCCCCCTGGTGCTTGGCGACTCCATTCGTCCTTCTGGTAAAAAGCAACTGCCATTTACCTTCTGCAAAAACGAAGGGAATCAAGACTGCGGCAGGTGTTCGCGGAGAAATCTCCGGGATTTTTTGATTCAGATCGGTATTTAAAACTCGCTTTAATGCTTCAATCAAGTCATTCTTCGAATAATTCGTTTCCATCTTCATTAACGCCTTCATTTTTTATTTCAGCCAGATTGAGTAAGCCAATTTCCTGCAGTAATTTTTTATCGGACATTTGGCGATCAATATCCACTTTTCTCGCAAAGACGAGATACCCGGTATGGGAGATCATCCGATCCGTCGGGCGAAAACGGGTTGGTTCTGTTTTGTAGAATCGCACAGAAACATCACAAACCTCAATAAAGGCGAAATCTTTCCGGCGCAGTTCCACCAGAACCTGAATTACCTGGTTTGTCGTGGGGACGATACAACCAAAGAATCCACCCGGTTTCACGGAAGCCCTGACCTGATCTAAATAATCAAACGGATTGGATACGTCCAAAAATATCGCATCGACGTTATTTTGGTCAAAACCCTCTTTAATATCCCGCACGATAAAATCAACCCGATTTGAAAACCCTAGACTTTCCAAAGTTTTGCGGGCAGCATTTTGGGTGCTTTCTTTTACTTCATACGTGAAAATATGACCCTCATCACCAACTGCGTGTGCCAGGGCTGTGGTGAAAGATCCGCTGCCTGTGCCCGCTTCAATCACTCGGCTGCCAGGACCAATGCCCATATAAAGCAAGGTATAGGCGATTTCCTTTGGATACATGATCTGAGTAAAACGTTTGGTATTTTTTAGAACATCAGACAATGTCGGTTGAAGAATAAAAAAAGGACTTCCATTATGGCTAAAGACTTGGGACCCCCATTGTTTGCCGATCAGGTCATCATGCTTGAGTAACCCCCGGTGGGTGTGAAATTCCGCCCCGGCATGCAACGTGAGTATAAAAGATTTGTGACTCAACCCGACCAATTGGACGAGGTCACCATCTTTGGTAAAGCCTTCGGATAATGAAAAAGCCATTGACATAATCCTTACGATTTTTTGAAACCTTGATTGAACATGCTCAACCAGAAACCTAGAAACAGCACGATGATCGATCCTAACAATGCGGGTCCAAAATTGATTGGACCAAGCGGGATGAATTTGATTCCAACAAAAATGCCAATAAAGTGTCCCAACCAGAAACCAATCCAGGCAAGGAGATTGAAAAACAAGAGCCACTTAAATCCACCACCATGCCAAAAGTGAAAACCGCAGCCAATAATGGTTGCGATAATAAAACCGAGGATGTAAGAAGCGAGTGTCATTTTACTTTCTCCAGAATATTAATTACTGATTACACCGCTGCCAATGACCTGTTCACCATGATAGAAAACAGCGTATTGACCGGGTGTTGGATCGCGCACCACCTGATTAAAAATCATATCACACTCATTCGCTTCAGTTTTGCTCAACGTGGCGCTGACCGGATTGGCTTTATAGCGAATTTTAACCTGGAACGAAGCCGGTAAGGAGGGTTCTTCTCCGCTCACCCAGTGGATGTCTCTGAGCAGAACTTTCGTTTGACCTAAATCCTTTTTGGTGCCAACAATAATTTGGTTGGTTGAATCGTTCTTTTTCAGCACATACAGTGGCTCTTTGTATCCGGAACCGATCCCCTTACGTTGCCCTATGGTGTAATTGGCAAGACCGATATGCGTTCCGATGACCTGACCCTCTACCGTCACGATTTCACCTGGTACAAAAAGATCCGGAGAATATTTTTTCAGGAATCGATTCTGATCCCAACCCGATAAGAAGCATAAATCCTGGGATTCTTTGACTTCTTGAAAATTAAATCCATATCTACGCGCAATATCTCGAGTCTGGCTCTTGGTAATATCACCGAGAGGCAAAAAAGCCTGCGCAAGCTGATGCTGGGATAAACCTGCAAGAACATAAGATTGATCTTTTTGAGGATCAATTCCCTGCCAGAGTTCAAAGAAGCCATTCTCATCCGATTTCACACGAGCATAATGACCAGTAGCAAGGTATTCGCCTCCTGCTTCAAGAACATAATCCAGCAGCAATCCCCATTTGATGTGCGCATTGCAAACAAAACAAGGGTTAGGGGTGATTCCGTTTCGATGCGATTCGAGGAAATAATTGACGATTTTCTGATGAAAAATCTCTCGGGCGTCAACGACTTTGAATGGAATTCCCAACATCCGGGCTACTTCGCGGGCTTTGGATTCAGGTTCTTCAGAATTATCGGCAGTTGGATTCGCTTTCCAAAGTTTCAGCATGACCCCGGTTACTTCGTACCCCTGCTCCACTAAACATGCTGCAGTAACGGAAGAGTCAACTCCCCCGCTCATTGCCACAAATACTTTTTTTGAATTCTTCTTTCCATCCATATTCTCTCGCAATCAATCTTGAGGATGATACCACAGCGCATAAGTCTCTGTATATACTAGAATCGTCTATCGTGGTAACAAGGCTGTTATAATTGCCGCATCTTGACACTTCAGGAGCTAATATGACACAGGCGATTATTTTTGGAACAGACGGCTGGCGGGGAGCGATTGCAGAAGACTACACATTTGCGAATGTTCGCCGCTGTTCACAGGGATTTTCAGATTACCTCCTTAATAAAGGGAAAAAAGGTCAGTGGGTGGTCATTGGTCATGATAAACGCTTCCTCTCTGAATTCTTTGCGCGTGCTGCCGCAGAAGTGCTCGTTGGGAACGGTTTTAACGTCTATCTCACTCATGATGCCACCCCCACCCCCGTAATTGCTTATGCGGTCGTGGACAAACATGCCGTGGGAGCCATTAACATTACCGCTTCTCATAATCCCCCCACCGATAACGGTTTTAAGGTTAGGAATGAGTTTGGTGGCGCGATTGATCCAGACGGTTTAAAGGAGATTGAAAGCCTGATCCCCCCGTCAGAAGATCTTGTAAAACGATTTCCATTTTCTGAAGCGGAATCGAAAGGATTGGTCAAGATTTTTGATGCCTCAGTCAATTACATCAAACATCTCTCAGACCTGATCGATTTGCAGCCGATTAAAGATGCAGGGTTGAACGTCATTGTGGATGCAATGTGGGGGAATGGCGCTGGCTGGTTCACCCGGCTTTTGTCTGGAGGAACCACAAGAGTAACCGAAATTCACAATCAGCGGAATCCCATTTTCCCGGAGATGAAACGTCCGGAGCCTATTCAGCCAAACATTGATGTCGGACTGAAAACGACCATCGATTTGGAAGGCGATGTCCTTCTGATCACGGATGGCGATGCTGATCGGGTTGGTTTGGGTGATGAAAATGGAATCTTCATCAATCAATTACAAGTGTATGCCTTGCTGGCTTATTATTTATTGGAAATACGTCAGGAACGTGGTCCCATCGTCAAGACTCTTTCCACAACCAGCATGCTTGAAAAATTAGGTAAACTTTACGGTGTGCCCGTTTATGAGACCGGGGTCGGTTTCAAATATGTTGCACCCAAAATGCTAGAAACCAATGCCATGATTGGTGGTGAAGAATCCGGAGGTTATGCCTTCAGAGGGAATGTTCCTGAACGGGATGGGATTCTTGCCGGTTTATACATTCTTGATTTCATGGTCAAGTTAAATAAAAAGCCATCTGAATTGCTTCAACTTCTCTTCTCTAAAGTCGGCGCTCATTATTATGACCGGGTGGATACACCTTTCAAGGGCGATCGAAAAATGAGAGAACAAATGATACTGGATGCCAGACCTGAATCGATTGGTGGTCTAAAGGTGGTGAATTTGAACACCACAGATGGCTTCAAATTTAGCCTTGAGGATGGCGGTTGGCTACTCATCCGGTTTTCCGGGACGGAGCCGATCATGAGAGTATATTGCGAGACCACCCATAAAGATAAAGTGCAAGCCATACTCAAAGATGGTCAGAAAATTGCTGGTCTGGTTTAAACGTGCCTTTCGTTGATACCCATTGTCATCTTGATTTCGCTTCCTATCAACCAGATCTCGTAGAAGTCATCGAGAGAGCTGTTGATCAGGGGGTTAATCGAATTATCGTCCCAGGGATCAACCTGGCATCCAGTCAGCGGGCGGTGCTCTTATCCGAGGAATTCCCGGTTGTTTATGCGGCAGTTGGTGTCCATCCTGGTGAATTGGAAACCTTTACATCGGATCAGATCCCTGAATTTAAACAGTTGCTCTCGCGTCCCAAAGTAATCGGAGTCGGCGAGATTGGACTGGACATGTATCACCGGCAGGACAATCTGACGTTGCAAAAGGAAGTTCTGCAAGTTTTCCTCCAACTCGCTTCTGACTATCAAAAACCAGTCATTCTACACAGCCGGAATTGTCTTGAGGAGCTGCAAGCTGAGGTCTTCAATTTTACGGGTCGGCAACCAGGGAGGAATATCCGGGGTGTATTTCATGCTTTTAAGGGAGATTACCATCAAGCTGAAATTTTGTTGCAGCGAGGTTTTTTAATAGGGATCGGCGGACCAATCACTTACAAAAATAATACGCTAAAACATGAACTTTTGAGTAAAATAGACCTGTCACAGGTTATTCTGGAAACGGATGGTCCCTTTCTGCCACCTGAAGGTTATCGCGGCAAGAGGAACGAATCCGCATTTATTCCAATTATTGCGCGAAAAATAGCCGAACTGAAACAATGTGACATTCAAGAAGTCGCTGATCTAACAACCCGCAATGCATATCAATTATTTATCCTGGATTAATTGAATTGACTTCTAACATGGAATCACTCTCTTACTTGCATGACGAACTCGCCCGGGTCGAAGAATTGATGCTCTCCCAAACCGAGAATTATCACCCTGATTTGCGTAATGCCGTATCGGTCATTTTAGCATCAGGTGGAAAACGTATCCGCCCGAGAATTATTCTCCTTATTGGCAACATGCTTGGGGCAGATCAAGAAAAACTTGTGATCCTGGCTACAGCAATTGAAATGCTTCACACCGCAAGTCTGGTCCATGATGATCTCATCGACGGCTCGCTATTAAGACGTGGAATTCCCACATTAAATTCCAAATGGTCGCCAGCCGCCACAGTGTTAACAGGTGATTTTCTCTTCGCCAGTGCCTCCGATATGGCATCCAGAACTGAATCCGTTGAGGTGATGGGGTTGATTGCCCGCTGCTTGATGACCATCGTCAATGGAGAAGTAAATCAACTATTTTCGAGCCGGTGTTCAACGGATATTGAAGAATATTTCCGCCGTATCTACTCTAAAACGGCATCCTTATTCGAAACCTCTACTCATTGTTCCGCTGTGATAAGTGGCTCTGATAATCAACAGTGTGCCTTATTGACAAAATTTGGCTACAACCTTGGGATGGCTTTTCAAGTTGTCGACGACATCCTCGATTACACCGGCGAAGAGAAAACTGTCGGGAAACCCGTTGGTGGAGATATTCGCCAGGGTTTGATTACACTGCCTTTGTTATATTACATGGAGCAGTATCCACAAGATCCTTTGGTGAAAAGACTCCAACAAAGAAATTGCCTGCAGGATGACGACGAAGTTCATCAATTGGTCCAATCTGTAGCACAAAGTGAAGCCATCGATCGTTCTCATCAGGTTGCAGTGAATTTTGTAAACGATGCCGAAGAATCGATGATGACTTTTCCAGCCTCCTTGGAAAGAGACGCGCTGGTCGAAATCGCCAGGTACATCATTGAGCGAAAAAGATAATTCCCCTCTGAGAAACGAAAAGCCGCGTAAAGCGGCTTATTGTGTGCGCTGGGTGGGAGTTGAACCCACACGCCTTGCGGCACATGGCCCTCAACCATGCCTGTCTGCCAATTCCAGCACCAGCGCAATTGCGTGCTTATTATAATCGGCAATATGAAGATGTCAAGCAATTGGTTTAAAAAGGAGAGAATCGGATGTCTATTGTATTAGATGCCATGGGAAGCGATGATTATCCAGTTCCTGAGATTCAGGCTGCTGCGCAACTTAAAATGCTCAATGAAAGCATTATTCTGGTCGGCAAAAAAGATCTTATTCTCGAAAAAGCCAACGAGATCCATATCGACCTTTCAGGTATTGAGATCGTAGATGCTCCGGACATTGTTGAAATGAGCGACAAACCTGTGGAATCCTTCAAAAAGAAGCCAAACAATTCCATGGCAGTGGGATTAACTCTGGTAAAAGAACACAAAGCTGAAGCCTTCGTTACCGCCGGGAACACAGGTGGCGCGTATTTCAATGCCGTTATGGTTTTAAGAAAAATAAGCGGAATTTCGAGACCTGCGCTTGCGGTGATGATCCCGGTTAAAAATGGCAAATGCATTCTGACCGATAATGGGGCGAACGCAGATTGTCGACCGGATTTCCTTCTTGAGTTTGCGGTAATGGGAAGCGTCTACGCCAGCAAGGTGTTGAACCTGCCATCCCCCCGCGTCGCGCTCCTCTCAAATGGCGAGGAAGAAACCAAAGGGAACCAACTGGTCAAAGATGCATTTCCATTATTAGAGAAAAGCGGGCTGAACTTCCAAGGGAACGCAGAACCCAAGGAAGTCTTTGCTGGCAATGTCGATTGCGTGGTAACCGATGGCTTTACAGGAAATATATTGCTCAAATCAAGTGAAGCCGTGGCAAAACTGATAACTGATACATTAAAGGTACAGATTAAATCCAGTCTGAAAAATCAGGTGGGTTACTTATTTATCAAGTCTGCATTCGATGCTTTGCGAAAAATGATGGATCCCTCCGAAACCGGGGCGGCGATCCTCCTTGGAGTAAACGGTTTGGTATTTATAGGTCACGGTAGATCAGATGCCCGTGCTTTAGTATCAGCAGTGAAACTTGCCCGTAAAACCATTGAGGCTGATCTGCTGACATCCATGCAGCAGGAAATCGCAGACAAAATCACCCGGTCCATAGAAAATCCAATGGAAAAGGAAGCTTGATGAAAATTTATTCCGACGAGAAATTGATCAAAAGAAACCGCCGCATTGGCAATATAACCTCCATCCTTAGCATTCTGATTCTTGGTGTGGGAATGGTATTCTCCTTCCGTGATAAAGATGGATCTTATCTGATCTACACATTTTCTTCGCTGATTGTCGGTTTTCTATTGTTCCAGATTGGGAATTTTTATATGACAAAATGGGGGAAGTCTCCACGCCCGGATGAGAGAATTACCAGCGCGCTAAAAGGGTTGGATGATAAATATACACTTTATCATTACACCACTCCGGTTTCTCATCTTCTCGTCGGTCCAGCCGGCGTTTTATGTCTGATCCCCTATGGTCAATCCGGTACCATTTCATACGATGCCACAAAAAACAAATGGAAACAGATGGGGGGAAATTTCTTTTTGAAGACGTTTGGCGGAGAGAGTTTGGGTAACCCCGAAAAGGAAATTCGCTATACCCTGGAAGATACCAAAAAATTTCTGGACAAAAATCAGGTACTGATAAAGGATTTTGAACCTGAGGCGGTGCTTGTTTTTACCAATCCCAGTGTGGTGCTTGAAGCGGATGAGTATGAGGGAGCAGCAGTAAGCGCGGGTAAATTAAAGGATTTTATCCG
>Ga0116192_1001289_pt1 | contig 17829 bp, 16 predicted proteins | sample AD_UKC113_MetaG_FD_89876 | JGI IMG/M metagenome (GOLD analysis project Ga0116192, IMG submission 89876) | Active sludge microbial communities of municipal wastewater-treating anaerobic digesters from Hong Kong - AD_UKC113_MetaG | ecosystem: Engineered > Bioreactor > Anaerobic > Digestate... | reverse complement strand
CCTCCTGGCAAACGAATCGCACTCCTGGCCTGGCGCCTCCTCGTGGAGCACCCGACCCGCCGGGAGCCCCTGCTTTTTGAATCCCCCATTCCCGAGGGCTGGCCCCTGCCTCCCCAAGGGTCCCCCCCTGCAGGGACCCCATGGACCTGGAAGGACCTCGAAAAGCTTTTGGAACCGGGGCCGCCGGAATAGCTCTCCGGCAGACAGGCCGCCGGGAGCCCGGCATCCCCGCAACCCACGACCCGGACGCCAGGACCCTTGCTTCAGAAAGCCGGAATCGGATCGATTTCCGGGGAACCCGGTTTTTTCTGGAGTAAAGACCCGCTTCCGGTGTATATGGGACCCCCGTCTCCGTGGGGTCCTGTCCGGGGCGGGTTTGCAGTTGAGAACATCAACCGGGCGGCCCTTGCCGGCCATGTCCCATCGGACGGCACCCTCCCGGCGCGGGGATGAACCGGCCCCCGAGGGCCGCCTGTACCCGTTTGGGCCGGGCGGGCGGTTTCCGGGCCGCCCTGATGCCCGGGCTTTGGTGCCGTGCAACGGCAAGAGTTCGCTCGTTTTGGGGAGAACTCTTCCCCGCCACGGCGCGAAGACCATCCGGCTTCAGCTTCTTCCCCGAGAACATGGAAACATGATGAGGATGACAAAGGGGGAAAGACGGGAATCGGCCAGGGAGGATGAACCCTGTCCGACCTGATGCGCGGGATTCGAGAGAGGCGCAGCATCCGCAGTTTCCAGGACAGGGACGTGCCCGACGACCTCCTGTCCCAGGTCTTCGAGGCCGTGCGCTGGTCTCCTTCCCGGGCGAATCCTCGATGCCGGGAAATCATCGCGGTCCGGGACCCCGGACTCGAGAAGCGCCTCCGGGAGACGGTAGGACCCGGCAATGCCGCCGCCAAGTCCGTCGTGTCGGCCCCCGTCGTTCTCGTGGTTTGCGGCAAACTCGGCCGTGCCGGGCACTACCATGGCCGGGTCACGACCCGGTTTGGGGACCGGCTGCTTTTCGACCTGGGAATCGCCACCCAAAACCTCTGCCCGGCCGCTCGCGACCCGGGCCTGGGAACCGTGATCGTGGGACTCTTCGACCACGAGGAGGCAGGGCGAATCTTCGAGATTCCCCCGGAACACCAGCCGGTGGCGCTTGTTCCCCCGGGCTGCCCCTCCCGGGTCCCGCCGGCTCCCCGGAGGCGCGAGGCGGCGGAATTTACGCACTTCAAACGTTTCCGGAACGACTTGAAACCGGGGAAGCCTCCGGGATTGGAATGAAGCGACCGGACTCCTCCCAGGAATGTTGACTGCCCGGGGATATGACTCCGTTTTGCCGTCACCAAACCTGATCGACCCGTTCTTCCCATTGGAGAGGAAAGCGTCCGTCCTGGAGCGCATCGAGGGTCCCCGGGGTCCGTCCCCAGGAGACGACTGTTCGGGTGGAGTCGTATTTCGTGGAATTCCTTTTCCGGTAAGGGTTTGCGCCGACCCGGTCCCTGTGCCCCCAGGGACGGTTCGCCCGGGGAATTCGAGTTCCCCCGGGCAAGGGTGGAAACCGAGGAAAAAATTCGAACCGGAGCAGTGGATTTTGTTTTTCATGATACCAAACATAGTTTATACTTGTCTAACCCAGTCGGTTGCCGGACATGGTCAGGACCTCGCGTGCTGCTCTTCCGGTTCGCTTTCTCCCTCTCCTCCCGGTCTGACTTTGTTGAAGGAGACCATCACGGGGGGGCTTACTGCTCTGAGCCTCAATGGATTTGAGTTCCATCTTCCTCGGTGTCCATGCGGAGGGTTTCAGTCGAGACTGGCCCGGGATCACAGCATTTGAGGATTTAGACATGACACAGACAAAAGAAAAAGAGAAAGACAAGGATATCAGCCTGGCCGTACGGGCCTTGAAGATCGGCAACAAGGTCCGGGAATTGCGGCAAAAGAATCGGTTCACACTCCAAGATCTGGCCGCCAGGACCGGTCTGTCCAAACCCTTTCTTTCTCAGATCGAAAACGATCATGTGGTTCCCCCCGTGGCGACCCTTTTGAAGCTTGCCAGGGCCCTGAATGCCGGCATGGCCTATTTTTTCCAGGACGAGGTCGGCAACGAGAAGGTTTCCATTACTCGGCAGGGGGAGAGGATCCGGGTGGAACGCAGGCCTCATCAGTCCCAGGGGGAAGTGAACTATATTTACGAAGCCCTGGAAACCAAGAAGACAAATAAGAACATCGAACCGTTCCTTATCGAATTTCCGCCCCAGCAGACGGACGAAATGATTTTCATGAGTCATGACGGGGAAGAATTCATGTACATCATGGAAGGGACGGTGGAATTTCGAACGGTGGACCGGGTGGAAATCCTGGGTGCCGGGGACAGCATTTATTTCGAGTCCGATTTGAGCCACAGCTTTCGCTGCATCAGCGACAAGCCCGCCAAGGCCCTGGCCGCGGTATGGAGTCGCCCATAGCCTCCCGGTGCGAGAGCACGTCGATGATTGGGCAGGCGGTCTTGGGATCGGGTCCCGAGGAGGATATTCCTTAAACGGCATCCCGGGGAGTCATCCGGAGAAGATCCGTGTCCCCCGGGCTTCGAGGACGAGACCCTCTCGGCGGGGTCGTGCCTCCCTCGGGGCGGCGCCGGCCCGCCGGGTCCCTCGGAGCGGCCCCCCACCGGAACCGATCTTTCCCGGCACCACCATTCCTTCCGACAGCTGCAGGCCACCGCACGACCTCTTCCAAACCTTTCCCATCCCGCCTCATTCCCCCACCCGGATACGGGCGGTGATCTTGTTGCTCTCCTTGGTCACTCCATCCTGAAGATATTCCAGGTAACACTCGATCTGGCTGTAGACGAGCTTCAGATTGCTCGACCGGAGCTTCACCGCAAACCTGCCCGGTGTGCCGTAACGAACGTCTTCCACCCGAACGCAGGTCAGGGGAGACATGATGGCATGGGGCCCTTCGGCGACCCAACGGGAGCACACGGACCCAATGGGCTGATTGGTCTGGACTTCGTAGGTGAAGCAATGGAGAGGGGGAGAGCTCATCTGCGCTCGGTCGGAAAACCATCGAAAACAGGCCCGTAGGACCTTGACTTCCCCCGTCGCCTGAAAGGTCCCCGTGATGTCGTACGGAATGTCTTCCTGCACGGATTCCGGGACCTGGACGCCAAGCAGCCGAAAGTCGCCGGCAGGTGGGGCCTTGTGCTTGGCCAGGGGGGCAAAGGTGAACTCGGCGCAGGAAGACAACAACAGCAGAACCAGGATCACCGCAACGCCGGATCTTGCATCGGAAACCATGGACATCCTCCTTTCGAGGCGGTTGCATTGTTATGAAGGATGGGACGAATCGTCCATTTCGGGTCTTTTCCTGACTGGTAACGCACAAACGACCAAGATGCAACCCTTTTGTCCCGGCCGTTCCGGGACCCTGCGGGCCCTCGCCCCCGTCGGCCCCGGCCCCCCGCCGGAGGACCTCCCTCTTCCCGCACCCCACGGTGGAAATATGTCGTTCCATTGGAACGGAGGATGCTATAGATAATATGGTACGATTGAGTGATTTTGCCGGGACGAATCCCGTTTCGTCCATTCCCGGGGAGCGGGGACCCGACGAGAGCGTTCGCACCCTCCGGATGCCCGCCGTCGTGGGCAGGGCGGGCTGCCGCTCTCGGAATCGCTCCACTCAGGAATATGCCTGCGGGGAAAACCATCCCAAGTTCATGCAGGGCGGCCGGGATTCCCCCGTGGATGCTCATGGACTCAAAACAAAGGGACCTCCCGTATGTTGGAGAAACTCAATCCCTTCCGATGGGTGGGTCGAAAGCACACCCGACCCCGCGAAGACCTGTCGGACATCTTCCGACTGAAATACCAGCACTTTAAAGAGCTGCTGGATGCCAACACCCAGCTTTCGAAAATCATCACGGATATTGAACAGAAGCTCCGGGGCGAACAGCTCTTCGGAATGTCGTACGTCCGCTCCCAGTCCGCCCGGGCCGTGTTCTGCACCCTGCGCATGATCCAGGGTCTCAACGGTCTTTCCTCGAACCGGTACCTGCTTCTCCACGAAAAGCTCGATTCCCTCAACCGCCTCATTAAGGATCAGCTGGAAAAGAGGAAAGAGAACCCGGTTCAGGAGCTGGTTCTGCCCTATTCCAAGATTACCCGGGAGATGGTGGATTGGGTGGGGGGCAAGAACTCGAACCTGGGGGAGGTGCTCAACCGGGCTCATCTGCCCATCCCCGAAGGATTTGCCATCACCACCCGGGCCTACGAACTCCTCCTCCGGGCCAACGATCTCGTGGACGAGATCAATAAGATCAAGATGCTGACGGATCCCCGCAATCCCGAGTCCGTCAACGAGGCCAGCGAAGAAATCCAGAGGCTCATCATTTCGGCCTCGGTCCCCGAGGAATTGAAGGAAGCCGTCCTGGAAGCCTACGACCGGATGATGGAGCGGATCGAGAGCCGCACGACGGGCGGCTTTTGCCGGGACGTGTCCCTGAGAAGCAGCGCCATCGGGGAAGACAGCGAGCTGTCCTATGCCGGTCAGTACCTGTCGGTGCTCAATGTCCCCCGGTCCCGCTTGATCCAGACGTACAACTACATCGTGGCGAGCCTCTTCACCCCCCGGGCCATCGCCTACCGATTCAACCTGGGAATCCGGGACGAGGACATCGCCATGAGCGTGGCCTGTCTCCAGATGGTGGATTCCGTGTGCAGCGGGGTCATGTACTCCCATCACCCCTTCAACCGGTTCCAGGACCACGTCCTCATCAGCGCGGTCTGGGGACTGGGGCCCTATGCCGTGGACGGAGTGATCACCCCGGACCGTTATACCGTGGCCAAAGACGGGCACTATACCCTGCTGGAATCCGACATCTCCCATAAGCCCGTGCAGCTGGTTCGCAACCCGGAAGGCGGGTTGATGCAGGTTCCCGTTCCCGACGATCGCCAACAGGCCCCCTGCCTCACCCCCGAGCAAGTCAAGACCCTGGCGGATTACGCCGTGAAACTGGAGGCCCATTACGGGATTGCCCAGGACATCGAGTGGGCCGTGGACCCCGAAGGACGCCTCTTGATTCTGCAGACCAGGCCCCTGCGCCTCGAGGCCCCCTCCCAGGGGGGCGAGACCGTGCAGGTCCCCGAACCGGCAGGGTATCCCCTGCTCCTGGAAGGCGGACAGGCGGCCTGTCCCGGGGTCGGGTTCGGCCCTGCCTTTCACGTGGTCTCCGAGGAGGACCTGGGCAATTTTCCCGACGGGGCGATCTTGGTCGCCGCCAATTCCTCTCCCAAGTTCGTGGTGGTCATGCCCAAGGCCCAGGCCATCCTTACGGACACGGGCAGCATTACCGGGCACATGGCCTCCCTGGCCAGGGAGTTCGGGGTCCCGACCCTCCTGGGAACCCGGAGTGCGACACGACGCATTCCCCACGGAACGGAAATCACCGTGGACGCCTTCTACGGGAAGGTCTACGAAGGTCGCGTGCCGGAACTGCTCCAATTGCGAAAAGACCGAGAGCCAAGGATGAAACGGACTCCCGTGTACGAGACCCTCCGATCCGTGGCCCAATGGATCGTGCCCCTCCATCTCTTCGACCCGAAGGCGCCCGAGTTCTCCCCCCTGCACTGTGAATCGCTCCATGACATCATGCGCTACGTCCATGAACTCTCCTACAAGGAGATGTTCCAGATCAGCGACGTGGTTTCGGAACGGGGACAATGCGGGGTGCTTTTGCAGGCGCCCATCCCCCTGGATTTGTGCGTCATCGACCTGGGAGGCGGCCTGGCTCCCCGAAAGCCCCACCCAAGAAAGGTGTCGGTGGAGGAGGTGGTCTCCGTGCCGTTCAAGACCCTCCTGCGGGGAATGCTCCATGAAGGAGTTCGCTACCAGCGTCCCCGTCCCGTGGAACTCGGCGGCTTTCTCTCGGTCATGAGCGAACAGATGCTCTCGACCCCCCACACGGCGGACCGATTCGGAGATCGCAGCTACGCCATCGTATCGGACCGCTACCTCAATTTCAGCTCCCGGGTGGGGTATCATTACGGCATCCTGGACGCCTTCTGCGACGAGGTGATCTCCAAGAACTACATCACCTTTTCGTTCAAGGGCGGAGCGGCGGACGGCGTGAGGCGAAACCGCAGGGCCCGTTCCATTGCCCTCATCCTGGAAACCATCGGTTTTGCGGTGGAAGTCATGGGAGATCGGGTGGACGCCCGTTACCAGAAATACGACCTGGGCCTCACCCAGGAAAAGCTGGACCTGCTGGGGAGATTGCTGCTCTTTACCCGGCAGCTGGACATGCTCATGCACAGTGAAAAGAGCGTGCGGGAAATTGCCCGGGCCTTTCTGGAGGAGGATTATCAATTGGAGCGGGCCTTTTGTGCATGATTCCCCGATTCCCTTTCTTTTATTCGGGTCATCCTGACCCGCTACTGTACCCTTATGACCCACGCCATTTTGTGAATCGTCAAATCTATCGGATATTTCTCATGTTTTCTTGACCGTCGAATTACGATCCCTCTATCTTTCCTGACCCACCCCGGGGGTTGTGCGATTCGGTTCGCCGGGGCAAACGATGTTTGTGCCCGTCAAATTCCCTTTGACAGTTCTTCGGGACCTCTGTTAGGGTAAAAATGAACTGGAGTCTTCGTTCCATTACCCATTCTTTTCACACAAACAGTTGACCGCGCAGAGGATGCCCAAGGCGGATGGTTTTCCCATCTTGTTTTCCCGGGTCTCGAGGGGCACCCGGGGACCGGAGGAGCGGAGGGACGATCCCTTTCCCCACGGCCGAGGCCTTCGAGGGCCGAATCTTTGCCCGGGGCCGTTCCGGGCCCGTTTCACCCCGGTGGGGCCCCCGTTTGTGCCCGGGGCCTTCCCTCTAAACGGGTCGCTTTGGCATCAGTCTTGAATAAAGAATGGGGCGTGAGGATCCTGTTCGTTGAGGGAATTTTGAATGGTGATGGGGATCGACTTGTTGAAGCTCCGGTACACGCGCCCATGGAACCCTCCGCACCAGGAAACCGCCTACCTTTCTTCGTGGCGCACCGCAACGTCCGATACCCGGAATCCATCCCGTAGTTCGCGAGTGAGGCAATGTGCCCCGGCGGGGGCATGCCCATAAGGGGAATAATGAGCGCACCGCACACAATTCACAACCATCGGAAAGGAGGTGACGGCGTCAGGAAATCGTGGCTGCCCACCGGGCAGAGGGCGGAAGTACGGCAGGAATCGGACACCGACAACAGGAGGGACGCAGCGGAACAGCTCCAATGCCGACGCAGTACAGACCGAGTCATCCGTTTTCAGTATGTTCGAGTGAAAGTTCATCGAGTGGGAATGAGTTGACGAAAGGAGGTTGGTTGCATGGATGATTATAGAAGGAGAGAGACCATCAAGTTCATTGTCTGGACGGTCCTGTCTTTGGCATTAGTCTTCTATATTTGTTACGAGTATTATTCAGGGGAGATGATCAGCTGGTACTATTACGAGACCAGCACCACCGGCTATGCCGTGGATGTGAATACGTTCAAGGATGCCACAAAAGACAAGCCGATGAAGCTGGAAATCGTCCAGGCGGCGGAGATCAAGGGGCTACAGGCCGTACCGGTGAAGAAGGGAGACCGGTTGCCCAAGAACGCCAACGGGGTGATCTCCAAGAAGGACGTCGAGGAAGGAAAGCGGGTTGCCCTGGAAGGAAACACCCTCAAGGTCATGGTGCCAAGCCAGATCAAGGAGGCCAAGGGCTTCAAGTACCGGGACACCTACAAGCACAAGGGCGTCCAGACCAATCCCTGGTCGGGGGTGTGGAACGTCGCGGTGATCCTGGCGCTGGGGTTCTGCCTGGGAACGATGGCCGAAGGCTTCACGGGCATGCTGGGCATGAAGGTGAAGAAGATCAAACACTACGAGGGTGGGCACTAGGGAGGAGGCAACCATGTTCGATTTTGCAATTGCTGGCATTCAATCGCCCGTATTCTTGCTTGTTTTGACCGGACTCACCGTCGGCATCGTCGGCGGCTTCATCGGGGTGGGTGGCGGCTACATGGTGACCCCCGCCCTCATCGTATTCGGATTTCCCGGCTACATGGCTTCGGGAATCGATGTCACCCACATTGCCGGAAAATCGGTAGTGGCCACCATTCGCCACCGGCAGTTGGGCAACATCGACTGGACCCTGGGCCTCGCCATGGTGGGCGGCACGATGATGGGAGTGGAATGGGGGGTGCGGCTCCTGAACATGACCAAGAAGGCGGGGGTCTCGGGCATCGCCCTACTGTCAGCTACGGTGGTCATCATGCTGTCACTTTTTATTTACACCCAGATCGAAACCCGCAAGGCCCACAAGCAGATCGAGGAACGAGAGAAGAGCGGCGCCCATTTGGGACGTGAGCACAAGGCGACCCGGCTGCCCGAGTATTTCCAGAAGATCCCCTTGTTCCCCATCGTTCGCTGCCACGTGGCCCGCATCGTCATCTCCATGTGGGTGATCGTCGTGGTGGGGATCTGCACGGGGCTACTGGCCGGGTTCTTCGGCGTGGGCGGCGGTTTCATCCGCGTGCCCGCCCTGGTCTACATCATCGGCGCCACCACCCACATCGCCGTGGGGACGGACCTTCTCGAGATCGTGGTCTCGGGGGGCTACGGAGCCCTGCGGCAATCCATGAGCGGCAACGTGGACATGATGGCGGTCCTCTTCATGATCTCCGGGGCCATGATCGGGGCTCAGTTCGGCGCCCTGGCCACGTCCTTCGTGCGCGGCCCGGCCATCCGGTACATCCTGAGCTACTCGCTGATCCTGGCCACGGTGGGCGCCTTCATGCGGCTGGGCTATCTCATGACGGGAGGCCAGTACGAGATCCTGTCCTTTGCCGCCGTGGTGTTCACCCTGGGGGAAATGATCTTCCTGTGTCTTTTCATCATGAGCCTGGTGATCTTTGCGGCACGGCACAAAGCCGGAAAACCGGTTCCCAACTGGATTCCGTCCCTGGTGGTGAAGGATTGATGCAGAGTTTTCTCCGAGATCTCTCGTTTGGAAGGAGGCAGATGTCATGAGATGGTTCATCGACAACATGATCGGCTACTGGGTCTTGCTTTTGGCCATTTCTCTGAGTGCTGCGGGATTGATCTATGTGTTCTGGCTTAAAGAGCACATGTTCTAGATAAGGAGGTGGGTTGATGCAGATCTTGGCAAACATCGTGCTCTACGGGCTTCTCCTTTGGCAGGTCTACGAGTCCACCATCGCGGAGTGGGACCCCTGGAACGCCTTCGTGGTGGTTTTTGTGCTCCTGGTAGCCGTGACCCTGACCCTGCTGCCCGGGTACCACGCATCCCACGTGTCACCGGGATCGTATCCGTACGAAGACGATTAGCAATGGAAGGACCCTGCGGCCCCGGCTTTTGCCGGGGCCTCCGGGGCATTTTTGAAAGCCCGTCCGGTATTTCCGGGCGTCCGTCTCCGTCCCTTTTCTTCCTGCCGCCGTGATTCGGCAGGAGGTTCCCGTTTCCGTCCGGGAGAGGGAGGAGAAGGATACCATGGATACCGGACGGTTTGTCGTCACGAGAAAGAGGCCCGCCACAAGACGTCGGCTCTCCATTTGCGGGAACATTCGGGTCCACAGACGGTGCGAAAGCTGATAAGATCTTGGTCGGGCCTTTTGTTTGGCGCCGGGACCGGAGACGCTTTCTCCCCTCAACCCGGCGTCTCCCTTGGTGGAAGAGCAGAGAAGTGTTCGTGCCTCCACCCTTCGAAATGAACGCCCGAGTCGGGAAGACTCGGAGGAAGGTCGGGCCCTCGAGCTCGTCCGTTCCCCCGGGAATGAGGATGCTGTTTAGTCATAAGAGGGTTGAACGAGTCGTCATGCCGCCGGAACCGGAAGATTTGCGCAAGGAAATCCAGGAACTGTACGCCAAGCGAAAGCGAGGGGACCTTCGCGAGAAGGGTTTTCAGAAGCTGCTCACTTTTTTCACCATCGAGCTCTACCGGGCCGTCATCCGAAAAAGGATGGCCAAGGATGAACCCATCGAAAGAGAACACCACTCCATCCAGGCTCACTTCAAGTGGACCCAGTCTCTACTGAAGGAACCGGAGCAGGAGGCCTGCAGCGTTTTCGCCACCGACCGCCGGTTGTTCTTCGTCCAGTCCAAGATCGTCCCAGACCAGCCTCCCACGGCGGATTCCCGGGACCACACCCGGGTGATTCTCCTCCCTTACGACCGAATTCTGGGGATGACGGTCCGTCGTGAGGTTCGCTGGGGCGAACTGGGAGTGGGAGCGGTTATTTTGCTGTCTTCCTTGATTTTCTGGGAATACCTGGACGTCACCAGTTGGGTCATGATGGGCATCGGGATTCTCGGGATCCTGCACGCGGTGCTTTTGCCCACCCGGTGGATCGAGCTGGACTCGAGCAACCCTTCCCCGAACCCCGTCCCCGTTCAAATTCACGCGGTGGGAAAGAAAAGCGGCCGGCAACTGCTCCGATTCCTGCGCGAAAAGATCCGGGAGAAAACAAAGACATGAAAGTCTTGCTGGTGGACGATGAAGTGGATTTCGTAAACAGCCTGTGCAAGGTCCTCACCCGTCGGGGCTTCGAGGTGCACTCGGCCACCACCGCTTATGCCGCCCTTCCCTTGATTGCCAAGGAGTCCTTCGACGTGGTGGTGCTGGATGTCAAGATGCCCGGAATGGACGGCATCCAGGCCCTGGCGGAAATCAAGCGCATCGAGCCGGGCACCCAGGTCATCCTCCTCACCGGTCACTATTCTCCCATGGACGAAGAGGACACCATGAAATCCGGTGCTTTCTGTTACCTCCTCAAGCCCTGCACCATCACGAAGCTGGTGGACGCCATCAAGGCGGCCGCCGAAGGCCGATGCCCCGGCCCTTAGGGGAGAATCCATGGACCCGACAAGCAACCCCCATCCCCCCGAGACCAGTGCTTCCCGGGAAGACGGCCCTGCGGCTGTGGGTCGGGGGAAACGTTTCTGGAAAAGCTTTTTGACCTTCCTCGAGATCATCGGACTTCGAAGCGAAGACCACCGAATCGACCACGAGCTTCAGCTGGCCCGGCTGAGGCTGTACCACACGGAATTCCGAAAGCTCCTCTCCGCCAACAACAGTCTTCTCGAAACCATGGGGGACCTGGAACGGAAGCTCATCAGCCGGGAATACATCGACCGCGCCTTCATCAAGCGGAAGGTGGTGCGGATCCTGGCGGACACTCATGCCCTGGTGGAGAGCATCAACGTCATTTCCGGCAACCGGTATGAGGCCCTACGGGGTGCCCAGGAGCGAATCTCCCAGCGGCTGACCCGGGCAATGGAAGAGGAAACCGATTCCGCACCCGGGGCCCTGGTGATGGACCTTCAGGACATCAACGGCTCCCAGGGAGACTGGGTGGGCGGGAAAATGGCCAACTTCGGCGAGTTGGCCAACGTGGTCGGACTACCGACCCCCGAAGGGTTTGTGGCGACCACCGAAGCTTACCGGCTGCTGGTGGAGCAGGGGGGCATCCGGTCCTGGATCCAGGACAAGCACATGGAAATCGAGTCCCAGGAGGACGTGACGAAAGTCAGCGGGGAACTCCGGGAGCGGCTCATGGGCCTCGAGATCCCCGCCGTCCTACAAGACTCCATTCATTCCGCCTACGACCGGCTGTGCGCAAAGACGGGCCGACAAGTATTCCTGGCGGTGCGATCGAGTGCCGTGGGCGAGGACAGCGACTTTTCCTTTGCCGGGCAATTTCTCTCCCTTCTCAACATTCCCAAAGACGAGCTCTGCCAAGCCTACCACCGGGTCGTCGCCAGCCTCTATTCCCCCGAAGCCGTGTCCTATCGCCTGCTCCACGGGATCCCCGGTGAGTCGGCCCAGATGGGGGTGGGGTTCGTGGAGATGGTGGAGGCCGTGGCCGGCGGAGTGGTGTTTTCTCGGGACCCCGGCCGTCCCGAGCTCGACCAGGTGCTCATCCAGGCGGTCCGGGGCCTGGGAGCCATGCTGGTGGACGGGAAGACCTCCCCCGAAGTCCTTCGAGTTCCCCGGGGCAAGCACGGGACAGGCATTCTTCGAACCCCTTCGAACCAGGACCGGCAGCTGCTCATGGTCCCCGGCAAAGGGGTGCGGGAGGAGGACCTGTCGCCTTCCCTGGCCCGGGAACCCATCCTCACGGACGAAGAAGCCGCCCTCCTGGCCTCCTGGGCCGTGAAGCTCGAGGACCACTTCGGCTGCACCCAGGACGTGGAGTGGGCCATGGGTCCCCAGCGGCGGATTTTTGTTCTGCAGTCCCGCCCCCTGCTCCTGGCGGCTCAACCCGTTCGAGGCGTCGAGCCGCTCCCCGGCTTCCCCGTGCTTCTTCGAGGGGGCGAGGTGGGATGTCCCGGAACGGCGGCAGGCCCCGCCGTACACATGACCGACGACGAAGACCTCGATGCGTTTCCCGAAGGCGGCATTCTCGTCGCTCGGAGATCTTCCCCCCGGTTCGTGCGCCTCATGACCCGGGCCCGGGCCATCGTCACCGACGCCGGGAGCACCACCGGCCACATGGCATCTCTTGCCCGGGAATGTCGAATCCCCACCCTTCTCAATACGGGCAAGGCATTCCAAACGATCCCCCGGGGTTGCCTCATCACCGTGGACGCGAGCAGCGGAATCGTCTACCAGGGAGAAGTCCCGGATCTGCTCAAAACCGAGGCCGACGAGGCCTGGGAAGAGGAGGTTTCTTCCCACCGCCAACACACCCCCGGATACCGGCAGCTCAAGAAAGTGGTCGATCTGGTAGCCCCCCTCAATTTAACGGACCCCTCTTCCTCGACCTTCACGGCGGACCACTGCCAAACTCCCCACGACATCGCCCGGTACGTTCATGAAAAGTCCTATCAGGAGATGTTCCAGTTGGGGGACAACGTGGGGGACTTGCGAGGAGCCAGCTTTCAACTGGACGTGTTCCTCCCCGTCGATCTGTACATCATCGACTTGGGGGGCGGACTGAAGAGCCCCGCCAAAGGCGGAAAAGTCAAGCCCTCCCAGGTGGCCTCCGCTCCGTTTTCCGCCATCCTCAAGGGCATGTTTCACAAAAAGATTCCGCGGTTCGGCCCCAGGACCATGGACCTGGGCGGACTCCTTTCCGTCATGATGCGCCATGCCACGACGAGCCCCGAGCAGGATTCGAGCTTTCGCGACCCCTGCTACGCGCTCATCTCGGACAACTACGTCAACTACACCGCCCGAGTCGGATATCACTTCAGCGTGGTGGACACGTATTGCGGGAATACGACCAACAAGAACTACATCACCCTCGTGTTCAAGGGAGGGGCCGCCGACTACGTACGCCGGGTCCGAAGGATCCGGGCCATCGCCGATATCCTCAAGGAGTACGGGTTTTCGGTGAGGATCACCCACGACATGGTGAACGCCCGCCTGAGCAAGGCGCCCCGGGAGGAAATCCTCCAACACCTGGAAAAGCTGGGGAGCCTCCTCCAGTTCTTTCGCCAGATGGATGCCGCCATGACCAGCGACGATTCCGTGCGGGTCTTTGTGAAGGCCTTTCTACGAGGGGATTACGGGCTGGAATATGTGGGAGAGGAGGAACCGATCCCCGGGCAAACCAACGGGGGCGGGAACACCTGAGGACGGCGCCAAACGGTTGGGTGGGTGATCCTTGCAGCCGGGCCGGGATCCGCCGGGCAAGAGGTTGCGAAGGCGATCCGAACACGGCGGACCGCTCGCTTCCGGGTCTTCTCTCCGGGAGGCGGAGCCTCTTGGGAGGGCGCTTCCCGAGCCTGCAGGCTTTCCCGCATCCCGGTTTACCACGTTCCGGGGGGCTTCTCGACCTACCGCATCCTAGTCGGGTTCCCCGCACGTCCTTTCCACATCGCGGGCGCAAACCTTGCGCTCGTAGGCGTTTTCGATGGCCGAGGTGAGGGTGTCGACGGGGCACGGCTTCAGAAGGATTTCCTCGGCCCCTTCTCTGAGCGCCTGGGAGACCTGCCCCAACTCGATGTGGCCCGAGAGGATCAAGACGGGGGTCAGGGTGTCCCGGTCCCGGATGGCCTTCAGGGTTTCCACTCCGTCCATACCGGGCATGCGAAGGTCCAGGACGATCACGTCATACTCGCGTTGGGAGAGACATTCGAGCCCCAGCGCCCCGTTTCCCGCACTCTCCACCACCATGCCTCTTCGCTTGAGAACCTTGGTGAGCGACTGCACGAAGATTTCTTCATCATCGATCAACAAAACGCGTATGGGATCGGACATCGGTACCATCGGCTCCTTTGCTTTCCTGCATCATCTTTCGCTGGTGGGCCTGGCGGATTTTCTCGTTGAGGTCTTCCACATATACGGGTTTGGTCACATAGTCAAATGCCCCGAGGTGCATGCCGTCCACGGCCGAATCCACGGAACCGTGGCCGGTCAGAATGATCACCTCGATGAAGGGCTTTCGTTTCTTGAGGACTTTGAGGGTATCGAGCCCGTCCATCCCCGGCATTTTCAGGTCCAGGATCACCACATCGTACTCTTCGTTTTCGACTTTTCGAAGGGCATCCTCTCCCCCGTGAACCACCGAGACTTCATAGCCTCTCTTGGCCAGAAGCCGGGACATGTTGTTGGCAAAAGTCACCTCGTCGTCCACCAGGAGAATCTTCGCCTTACTCATTTGCACCCCCTCCTGTGCCGGCTCCCTTCAGACCCTCCCGTACGCTCTCCGGAAGTCTGAAGGGGAGAAACAGGATAAATTCCGTCCCTTTGCCCAGTTCACTTTCCACGGAGATGTGCCCTCCGAGCCGTTGAATGATGCCGTAGGAGATGGACAGCCCCAGACCCGTTCCCTTCCCCACCGGCTTTGTGGTGAAAAACGGGTCGAAGATCTTGTCCAGGTTCTCCCGGGCAATTCCGCTCCCGGTATCCGCCACCCGGATTTCCACCCCTTTTCCTTTCTCGTCCGTGCGCGTGGAGATCCGGACGGTCCCGTAGGGTTTTCCATCGTGGGCATCGATGGCGTTGTTGATGAGGTTGAGGAATACCTGCTGGAGCTGAGAAGGATCCGACTGGAGGGGTGGAAGGCCTTCTTCAAAATTCCTGGAAAACCGGATTCCGCTGGTTTGGGCCTTCTTGTGCATCAAGTCCACCACTTCCTGGAGGAACTTGTTGAGATCGACCATCTCGATGAGGGACTTGGTGCGGCGTGAGAACCGAAGCAGGTTCTGGGTGATGAGATTGCACCGTTGCACCTGGGTTTCCACCTGGTCCAGGGATTCGTCCAGCTGGGACTTGAATTCGGGGTCGAGGTTGGGCGTGTCTTCCTCGAGGTCCCGAACGACCTGGGCTTCCGTCAGGATGATGGCAAGGGGATTGTTGATTTCGTGGGCCACCCCCGAGGCGAGTTCGCCTACGGAAGCCAGTTTGCATGCCTGGTAGAGCTGCTTGTTCAACTGATCGGCCTCCAGGTCCCGCTTTCGAATGACCTTGATCATGTGCCCGGTGGTGATGAGCGACACCACCAGGATGGCCAGGGCGCTCAAAAACAGAAAGAGGAGAGAGGCAAGGTTGGCGTGATTGACGTCCCGGAAGGCCTCGGCGTAGTCCTGGCGGACCACCAGCATCCAGGGAGGTTCCTTCATCCAGGAGTAGGCGACCACCAGCCGGGGTGAAGCGTCCTCCTCCCCCAGGGCACTTCCCCCGAGGACCTGAACGCCGCTTTCTTCCCGAAACAGGTCCATAGGCAGGGAAGCCTGGCCCATGAGCAGACCGCCCAAACGGGGAGTGGTTTGGTAGATCCCTTCCCGGTTCAGGAGGAAGACTTCCCCCGTCTGGCCGATCCTCACGTTGCCAAACAGAGCGCTCAGAAACTCGTTGTAAATGGTGGCTCGAAGAAGCCACTTCCGGTCTCCTTCGGTGCGGGCCACCACGATGATGAAATGGGGGACCTTTCGAAACCCCAGGAACATGTCGCTGATGTAGACCCCCTTTTCCATCACCTCTTTGAACCAGAAGGTCCCGGAGTAATCATTGCCCATGAGGTCGTAGGGACCCACATAGGACAGGTGCCTTCCCCGGTCGTTGAGGACCCCCAGGTCCGTAAAGTAGGAGCCCTCCCGCTGGGAGATCTCGAAAATGGCGTCGAGGTTTTCCTTTCTGCTCAGATGTTCCACGGAGTGACTCTGGGAAAGGATTCGAAGGGTGGAAACCCGCTCCTTGAGGAAAAGCTCGACGATCTTTCGATGGGATTCCACCTGGGTCTGGAAATCTTCCACCATCCGGGAATAGCCGAACCGGGAGTAGTAGCGGTAGATTCCCCACCCGACCAGGATCAGGGGAACGATCGAACACAGGAGGGTCAAGGCGACAAAGCGCAGGTAGAGGGTGGAGTAGACTCCCTTGGGAACACGGCCCGTAGAATCCAGCTTAACGGATGAGTCCTTGGAGTCCGGAATCATGGACAGACCCCTTTCTGATCCCCGAGGATGCGCATACCAGGAAACCGGGTTTCACCTCGACCATGGAATGCGCCACACCCACCGCATCGACCGGGGAAGCCTCCCGGACCTTCACGGTACCGACATGGATCCCTTGCCGATCGAGCAAGGCAAGCTCGGCACCCTCGGTAATCCCATGCACAGTGCCCAACCCGAAGGCAACCTCGAATTCAGGGGGGGCACCCAATACCCGATAGATTTCAGCCTTCCCTTCTCGAGCCAGGAGACCGTCGATACGGCGTGACAGCAACAGGATAGCACAAAGAGATCCGCACACAAGAGGCAGAGACAGAATCGCCGTCCACCACGGGGAAATGTCCAGGTACCGAACGAACAGGGACTTGGAATGGAATCGAAAGTCGTGAGGATCCGCGTACACGACCACTTGGATCACGGGACTGAGCACTGTGCCGGGAATTGCCTTGGCAACGACCTTGACCCGGTAGCTTCCGGGGGGGACCCCCGAGTCCACGGTCAACGTCCCTCGCCAAAGGGCATTGCCGAACCAGAAGCCCGCCTGGATCGCCTCGAACTCCAACCGGACGCCTTCGGCACTCGACTCGAACGCCAATGCAGCCGCGTCGGGCGGGGTTTCCTTGAGGGGACCGTTCACCGGGAGGGTTTGGCCCGCAAGGATTGGGTACTCATAGGCAGGCTCTCGAAACCGGGCTACGAGACCGTCCAAGACCGCCACAAGGAAAACGGCGCAAACCAGGGCGCCGAGCTTTCCGATGCTGCTTCTCCACCTGAGAGCTTGGTCTTCGTCCATGAGAAGCCGGGAGGTCCTCCAACGAGTCCTGGTTCGAGGGACGATCGCCGGGGGCATGCAAGAGCCTCGAGCGATCCGTCCCCCTGATGCCAAGGATTTCACAGGCTACTTCTTGAAAATGTCCGTCTTGCTGACGTTCATGTACCGGAGGGCCTTCCCGTCTTCCTTATAGTAAAAGCGGGCCTCGTCTCCGGCCTCCCAGGCACTGTCCGGCAGGGAGAAGTACTCGTCGGGGACCGAGAAAGTGACCAGGAGTTTCTGTCTTCCCGAGAAGATGGTGATGGTCTTCTTCTCGCGGTCCACCAGGGGGAATTTCTTGTCCTTGATGAGGGGATCGTCTTTGCTCAGGTTTTCCTTCTGGTCCAGGAGCGTGTAGTGGAGGGTCTTGAAGCCGCCGCTCACCGGATCAAATAGGACGATCTCCTTGTTCTTGGCATCCAGCTTCATCCGGAGCCCGGCCTTGGGATCGGCTCCCACATCGTCCGGGTTCTTGGGAAGCTCGTAAGTGATGGGTGGAAGGTGGCTGTAGTCGGGATCGTTCGGGTCTGCTTTGACATCCCGGATGATGGTCACCAACTGCTTGTCCTTGTCGAACTTGATCACCCTT
>Ga0116192_1001286_pt1 | contig 17848 bp, 14 predicted proteins | sample AD_UKC113_MetaG_FD_89876 | JGI IMG/M metagenome (GOLD analysis project Ga0116192, IMG submission 89876) | Active sludge microbial communities of municipal wastewater-treating anaerobic digesters from Hong Kong - AD_UKC113_MetaG | ecosystem: Engineered > Bioreactor > Anaerobic > Digestate... | reverse complement strand
TCGTAACCAGGGAGGTAAGGATTCCCAATATCCAGGATGAGTACCGGATTCTTTTTATTCAGCACCTCGATCATCCTGATCAGTTTTTCGGCGGTGCCTGAGAAATCAATCTGTCGCGTCTTATTGGAAGCCATCAGCAATTTAATGCCGAAGGTGGTGCGCACGATATATTTATCCACAGTCTCGTCTGTGATCTCTTCAAGAGGAAGCGCGAAGATTTTTTCCAGCCCATAGGAGTCAGCAATATCCAATTCAATTCCCCAGCTACCCATGCCTGGTCGAAGTTCAATTGCGAGGACTTCTTTTTTACTGAGGTTGTAATATTCGACGGCAAGATTGAGTGCCAGGGTTGAAGCACCTAAGCCGCCTTTGCAAGCGGTAATCCCTATAATGTGACCGGGAGATTCAACCACTGCCGGGACTTCGGTTCTGACGGACCGTGCGAGCAGGGATTTGACATGAGCGCTTAACTCAGCGGGGTGAACTGGTTTGGTCAGATAGTCATCAGCCCCGGCATCATACCCCGCAATTTTGTCATCGACCTGACTTTTGGCAGTGAACATCAAGATCGGTATCTGAGCTGTATCTGGATCCTGGCGAATTTCTTTGGCGACTCGGTAACCATCCATTACCGGCATCATAATGTCCAAGACGATCAGATTCGGGTTTTCTTTTTTTGCCATCGAAACAGCCATTTCACCGGTGTTGGCTGCTGCGATTTCATAACCCTGACGCTGTAACATGACCCCGATCAGACGTAATGTTTCGAGGTCGTCATCAACTATTAGAATTTTCTCGGGCATACCGCCTCCATTGAATTATCATTGTCAGTCTAGCATAATCCTCCTTGCAGTTCAAGGGATTTTTACAAACCAAAATGGTAAGGTGCCAATGCTATAATCAAAATTATGAATGAATTGGCAATAATTGAAGTTCTGGAACGGGATTGCCATGTGGATAAGGTGAATCCTCTGCTCGTCGGTTTTTCCGGAGGTCCAGATTCTCTTTGTTTGCTGCACATCCTGAAGAAAACCGGGTTTTCTCTCCTCGCAGCGCACCTTGATCATGGTTTGCGCGGAACGAGCGCTGAAGAAGCAAAACAGGCGCATATGATTTGCGACCAGATGGGAATTGCTTTTATTACCTGCCGCGTGGATGTGAGAGATTACATGTTGAAAAACAAACTCTCCTTGGAGGAGGGCGCCAGGCATTTACGCTACGAGTTCCTTTTTAGATCCGCGGCAGAGCATCATGCACAGGCGGTCGTGGTCGCCCATCATGCTGATGACCAGGTAGAAACTGTACTCATGCATTTATTACGCGGCAGTGGATTGAGCGGGCTGGCAGGCATGCAACCTTACTCACTGCCAAACCCTTGGAGTGAAACCATTCCTCTCATTCGTCCCTTGCTCACCACTAGCCGGGATGAAATTCTTGCATACCTCAAAGACAATGACCTGACCCCGATCTATGATGAATCTAACGCTGATATCCGGTTCTTCCGTAACCGAATCCGAAAAGAACTGATCCCGGTGTTGAGTACCTTCAATCCTCAAATCAAGGAACGGATAAGCCGCATGGCGAATGTTCTCTCGGCGGATGAAGATTTTCTTGTCCATCAGGCGGAGCTTGCCTGGCAGACTACAGTGAGTGAGGAGAATGATGAGTTTCTGATATTGGATCGGACAAAGCTATCCCGGTTACATCCAGGCATGGTTCGCCGCCTGGTGCGTAAGGCGATTGCTCGTCTGGAGCCTGATCTCCGGGATATCGACTTTGAGGTCATTGATCGGACTGCCCGCTTTTGCCTTCAGCCAAATCAAGCCCGGCGGATCGATTTACTTGCGGGGTTGGAATGTTTTCTGTTCCTAAAAGATAAAATTGTATTTGCTCATGCCGGAGATCCGTTGAATGGGTTATGGCCACAGGTTACGAGCAGGGGGAGAGCTCCATTGACTTGCCATATGACCAAACCACTGAACGGATCTTGGATTTTATCCTCCCGAATAGTGGATCATTACCTGCATCGTCCGGATCCATTTATTGCCCAGCTGGATGCGGATAAGCTGACAGGTTCTCTTTCGCTCGGTGTGGCGGAACAAGGAGACCGCTTTGCACCATTCGGTATGAAAGGGAAAATGGTGAAACTGGGGAATTTTTGGACGAATTCCGGTTTACCAGTGCGTGCCCGTCATTCGTGGCCATTGGTGAGATCCGGAGAAGAAATAATTTGGGTGCCTGGTTTTCGCATCGCCGAAGGTTTTCAGGTAGACCCAAACACACAACATGTGCTCTATCTGACGATATCAAAGAGAACCGTTTAGGAAAAAAGAGAAGGGTTATTCTCCCGCAAGCTGTTTAAGTTTCATGCTGACTTCGCGCCACTGGATTTTTGAGACGCCCATTTTTTGTCGAAGTGCGTCCTTTTCCATGCCTGATTTCCAGTCGTCGAGGGCGCTTGTCCAGCGGCACATATCGAACGACAGGTGTTTTTCCAGTCCAGCCTCGTTGCCGATATCTTCCAGCAAGTATTCCAGCCGCCGCGGAGACCAGGGGAATACCTGATCTACTGGATGATATTGTTCCAGATACTCTTTGTAGGATTCAACCCAATCCGGGGTCAACGGAATGTTTCGTTCCTTGTAACGGCTGCCGCTGGTGGAATAGCGGATGAACATACGCGGACTCTTAGGGCTATCGAGGTCGATGTGATTCAGGTTTAGAGCCAGACATTCACCTTTCTTGATTGCGGAGATAAGGAGCAACCTCAACAACGTGTACGGGCGGGCATCGGGTTTATCAGAGACGCGATATTTCTGAGCAACATCAAGGACTTTTTGTTCTTCTTCTGCTGTGAGAACAACGGGAAGGGGGCTGATGACAGATTTCTGCAGCACTTTTTCAGATGGATCCGCTGGAATTCTGCCGGATTGGGTGAGCCAGCGGAAAAAAGATTTGATGGAGGTAATGCGCCTGGAAAGACTTTTTGGGCTGCATGGCACGTTGCGTTCATGTTGCAGCCAATCCAGGAAGCGATTAATATCGTTGGTGGTCAAGCTGCCCAGGGTGGTATCCGGTGGAAAGTAACCAGCAAACAGGTTCAAATCACCAAGAAAAGCCTTAATGGTGAAAGAAGATCGTCCCTGGTCATTGAGAAAAACCTCCCAGGATCGAATAGCTGGAATCAGGGTAGTTTCTGTGGTGATATGAATTTCAGGAGATTGATTCATTTGAGTGCCTCGTCTTTCGCATAGCCTAAAGCTTATTACAGTTTACAAGGAATAAAGTGATTTGTCAATAGATTAATTTTGTGGATCTGCGGACGGGTAAATTGCCTGCTGTATGATTTTGGCGACGGCTTCATTATTGGGGATAACCACCATCGCGCCACTAACGGGAACAAGATAATCAGTCACGTCTGCCTCAGTGATGGCATAGCGCTGCAATATCGAGGGATCTTGCAGATAATTGGCAGCGAGTGGAAGCATTTTTACGATCAAGTCGAAAGGAATATCCGTCTCCACGGAATAGCGAAATAGATCAAAAAGCTCCGCTGCCCGGTTGAGCGCATCCAGGCTCATTGTTTTTTGTACAATGGCAGTGATCACTTCCTGTGCCCGGCGGGTTCGATCAAAATCATTCGTCGAATACCGTGAGCGTACGTACCAAAGTGCTGTCTCACCGTTCATGGTGATGCGCCCGGCAGGCACATAACACATATGGTCGACGGCTTGTGGCAGGTCACAGGTATCATAGAGTTCATAAGCAGCGTTTACTGTTATTCCACCCAGCGTATCAATGATGCTGACAAAGCCGGAGAAATCGGTCAACATGTAATAATCGACAGGGACATCAAAATTGTAATCGAAGGTCTCTTGTACGAGCGGAAAACCGCCAAATTCTAAGGCTGCATTAATGCGTTCATAACCGTAACCGGGCAGATCCACATAAAGATCACGGGGAAAAGAGGTGAGGGTAATCAGGTTTTGTTCGGGCATGAGCGAAAGAAGCATCATCACATCAGTACGATACCCCATCCCAGGGCGAAAATCGGATCCCATCAAAAGAATATTTACCTGACCCTGCGGTCTTTCCAACCCCAGCGAAATGATCTTGCTCTCGTCTGGTGTCGCGGTCAATGTCCACTCGGGTGTTGGAGTTATTGGAACTTCGCCAGCAGGCTGGAAAGGTGTGGGGGTGAAAGTTGTTTCCAGTGGGTCGTTTGGTGGAACTTCCAAGGCATTGCAACCTGCCAGTAAGAACATGAAAACGCATAGAAAAATCAGTGGGATTTTACGCATGTTCCAATTTTACTCCCGATAAGCCGGGTAGATTGTCAATTGATTTGAACAACGGATTGACAATCCTTCAGAGTCTGATAGAATATTCCTTTGGTAAGCCGAAGTGGCGGAATTGGCAGACGCGCTACGTTCAGGGCGTAGTGGGCATTACGCCCGTGAGGGTTCAAATCCCTCCTCCGGCACCTCAAAACCCGCAGGTCTTTGCGGGTTTTTTTCTTGTCGATCAATCCCGTTTAGGGTAATATTAACCTGTGAATAAATTCTTTGCCCGATTTAAAGGTTTCCTTGATCTCAAAAAAATCGCCTTAATCGCTGGCGCAGTCATCCTGTTTTTCCTCGTGATGGATTTGAATTCGCGGTTAAATGAGCTTTCACGCCTGACTGAACAACGGAATGATGCCGCGACTGCAGTAGCCAAACTAGAAGGCACATTACAGGTCTTACAGACGCAGCAAGCCTATGCCGGTTCTCAAGGCGCAGTGGAAGAATGGGCTTACAATGAAGGTCACATGGTCAGACCGGGGGAACAGTTGGTGATTCCCATCTCTCCACCAGGTACAACTACCGAACCGGTATTTGTTCCTACTCCGACGGTTGAACCAGTGGAGAACTGGGAAATCTGGTTAGCTCTGATCTTGGGTGATTAAACAGTACCTCAATTGGAATTATTCTTCAGCCGGTGGATTGCCAACATCGTAAGATCGTCAGAAGGGGGTTCCCCTTTGCGGAACACGTTGATTAAATTCTCTAGGCTTTCCAGCAGTTCATTTGCTGACCGATAAAGATTTTCCTGCAGGGCAGCAATGACTCTGGACTCAGAGAATTGTTCACCTGAAGATGAAAATGCTTCCGTCAAGCCATCTGTATACAGTAATAAGGTGTCTTTTTCATTGAGTTGAATGGCATGATTTTTATATTCTACGTGCTCGATGACCCCCAGGGCAATTTCTCCCTTGGCTAGTTTTTCAATTTCCTGAGATTCGCCCCTAAATAACAGGGGCAGGTTATGTCCGGCATTAGCGTAGGACAATTCTCCAGTAGTGGGATCTAAAAGGGCATAAATTGCTGTTACAAACATCCCGTTTTGTGATTCTCCAACCAGAAGATCATTCACCCTCGCTAAAATCTCAGCAGGTGAGTTAAGCGTCTGCGCGGCTGCGCGGATCAATGTCCGCGTAACCGTCATATACAAAGCGGCAGGCATTCCTTTATCCGACACATCCGCGATAACGAATGCCAGTTTATTCTCCTGAGTTGAAAAAATATCGTAGAAATCTCCGCCTACTTCGCGGGCAGTCCGCCAACGCAGATCAATATCCCAACCTTCTACGCTGGGGGTGGATTGTGGCAAGAAGGTCCGTTGAATCTGGCGGGCGAGTTGAAATTCGCGTTCCATGCGTTCCCTGCCAACCATTTCCTCCTTCAAGCGTTCATTTTGAATGGCAAGCGCGGTCTGCTGGGCAACGCCTTTGATCAGTTCGATCCTTTTTTGATGGTACGCTGGTTGAACATTTGTCTCCCGTGTCAGCATGATTCCATATCGTTCTCCCTTAATGCTTAGCGGAAAACCTAATAACCAGTTGGAGTTCTCGCGGGGATGAAGGGAGTTTTCATCATCGCATTGGAGTTGATCCCAGTTCTTTACCGCAAAATCCGGAATCTCCAGCAGGCAGCCTGCCACCTCATTCGTTTCCAGGACTTTATCCAGTAATGGAAAGTCACCCCGGGAAAAGGGGTGATGAAGGATCTCTTCCCGATCGGCATGGGATGGCGCGATTGCTTTTATCGGCACCAACTGGCAGTTATTTTGTTCCCACAGGTAGATGACACAGGTATCAACGCCCACTAATATTGGCATCAATTGGACGATTGTATCCAGTATGTCCTCTAATTTATTCTGACTGACCACTGCCTGGGCAACTTGCAGCAAAACTGCCGTAATATAGGCTTCTTCCTGCCGATTTTCCAGCAGCTGGATGTTTTCCAGCCCAATGGCAGTTTGCTGGGCGATTCCCTGTAAAATGGCAAGAGTTTGCTCGTTAAACCGGTTTGCCATTCCTGCTTGTCCCATTCGAATGTGAGACACCAGCAAGGCTCCGTGCAGCTCACCATGCGCAATCAAGGGCAGCAGAACCAGCGTGCTTTGATCTTCAACGTACGGGATCGAGTTTAACCCCAGCTCCATTTTTGGATCGGTGATAAATACAGGTGCGAGGGTTGCTTTTAATTTCAAAAAAGCAATGGCGTCGGCATCCTGGACGATTCGCTCATCTTCCGCAGGTTGAAAACCGTATGCCTTTATGAGCTCGAAGGAGTCTTCATCAGATCGGATTAAGTAAGCAGCGCTGTGTTCGACACCCACAAGCAAGGGGATCAATCGGACCATCGTAGAAAAAAGGGAATCGAGGTTATTAATCGATTGGATGGCTTCTGCAACCTGGAGCAGGACTGTGGATGACCAGGCTTCTTCCTGGGCTGAGGTGAAAAGCCGCGCGTTTTGAATAGCGACAGCTGCATAACTGGCGAGGGTTAGAGCAATTGCCGAGGCTTCTGAACCGTACCGCCCTTCTTTACGATGCGCGATAGTCAAAACGCCAAGGATCTCCTCTCCTGAACGGAGGGGAACCGCCAGTGAAGAGTAATTGGATTTAAACTTTCGCGCCATCCCTAACGGTCCGTAAGGGTCTTCAGGTCGACGAATTGTTAATTGGTCACTTGAAACCCCATGATGGAGGAAAGTGCGCACACTGACCGAGCCCTGAACAGCATCAATAACTTTGGCTTGGCTGACCCCACGTACAGCTGCCAGCTGCAAAGGGCGTTCTTCAATGGGTAAAGTGGATTCTTCATCGAGCAGCCAGATGGCGGAGGCATCACAGGGCAGGTTCGCTTCGAGCGCAGCGAGAACCCGATCCAGCATATCCGGAAGCGCAAGGTTGGAACTTAACAAACCTGCGATATCCCGGAAGCTGTCCGCCACCCTCCGACGCCATTTTTCAGTTCGGTACAGGGAGGCGTTTCGAATCGATTGAGCAATTCCAGATGATAAACTCTCAAAGAGTTCCAGATCGGACTGGCTAAATCGATTTAATTCATCCGATTGAAGATCAAGGACACCCAGTACATCATCCCCAAATTTTAAGGGGATGGTAAGTTCGGATTTGATTTTTTGGGGAAAATATTTTGCCGGCAAGTATATTGGCTCATTCTCGACGTTATTGACCAGACGTGTCTGACCGGTACGCGCCACAAAAGGAATGATCCCAACCTCCGCATCCAGGTCAAAGGCGAAAGAATTCGGTTTTAGTTTGCGCGCGATTGGACCGGTGCCGGCTTCGAAAATGACTTTGCGGCGGTTGGAATGATTGGAAAAAACATAGACGAAAGGAATAGAAAATCGTTTTTCAATTACCTCAACGACTTTCTTAAGCAAATCATCCAAATCAAGAATCGATGAAATGGCGGAGCCAATTTCCGCCAAAGCGTTCATTTGGGTGGCTCGTTGTTCGAGTGAGTTAAACAAGCGCGTCGTTTCAATTGCCAGCGCGATGCTATCTGCCAGCGAGCGCACTACCAGCATATCATTCTCGTGGAACGCTCCTAGCCGATTGCTTTGAATATCCAGCACACCCAAAATCCGATCCTCAATTTTTAATGGCAGCACCACTTCTGCTTTCGTATCCGGCAAAGCATCCACTTTGCGGTAACGGGGTTCTTGTGAAACATCTTTGATGACCAGCTCTTCACCATTTCTGGCGGCTAGTGCTACCAAACCTTCGTCGTAATCGAGTTCTGAGAGTGGGTTCTTCTGATTCGGTTCACAATTGAGTGAACTGGCGCGAAATTCCAACCGATGGGTGCTTTCGTTAAGGGTAAAAATGCTGACGTGGTAGTAGTTAAAGCTGCACTGGATCAGATTGGTCACCCGCACGCATAGTTCGTCCAGATCGAGCACATTGGCAATTTGTGAGCTTACGGAGCGCACGAGAGAAATCTGCTCATAGCGCCAATTTTTTAATACTGACTGCCGGTTGACTTGCAAAGCCAGGGCTGCCATAGCACAAATCTGATTAATTTGATCGACCTCTTCCGGGGAGAACCGTTCATGCTCGTGACGTGAAAGAGAAAGAACCGCCAGGGGATTCCCCTGGGTTAAAATCGGAAAGACGGCAACATGCAGGACTTCACCGGATGTTGCTGAGGCTTCTAACGATATGACAGGTTGTTTGGACTCAAGACATTGGTTTACAGAAGTTGGGGCAGGAGAGGTTGGGATGGTCTCAACTTCCGGCTCTCCCGGTAAGGGATAGAAAGGTTCACAGAACCATAACCGAGCACTACAATTAAATTTTTCCGCGACAGTTTTACAGAGCAGATCTCGCAGATGGATGGCATCTGATTGGGAGACAAGGTTTTCTCCCAATGTGAGAAGCTCAGTTAAGGTCAAATCAGGCCCTGCAGGATGGGCATCCATTTATTTTGAGTGTTTGGTTAAGGTCAAGCGATTGCTTTTGGGTGTGAATTCGAATTTTACATCATCCATCAACTGGCACATTAGAAAATAACCCAACCCATTATTCTTGCGGTTTTTAAGTTCAGCCTTCAAGTCAGGAAGCGGTACGCAGGATGGATCAAATGGCTGTCCATAGTCTTCCAAAATGACCTGGATTCCATTTTCAATTTGGATGCAGGTGCAGACGATTTCTCCGATACCCTCACCACCGTAAGCATGCTCAATGATATTTGAAACGGCTTCGTCAACCGCGGTTTCAAGCTCAAAAATATCCTTGAAGGTTAAACCAGCCGTCCTGGCTTCGATTCTTACAAATTCCGCTACCTTTGCCAGACTTTCATAGCGGCCGGGGAAAGTACGAGATGACATAATGAGTACTGGTTAAAATGTCCCTACTGCGGTAAGAACATCCTCATAAATTTTGAATATTGAGGTGAATCCAGCTAAATCAAATACTGAATAGATGCTCTTGGGCATTCCGGCGAGGAGAAGGTCGCCACGGTTGTACCGGCGGCAATTCTTCAGGGAGGCGATGAGAACGCGTAATCCGGCACTGGAAATAAATTCCACCCCGGACATATCTATCACGATTTTGTAGCGTCCAGCATCTTGAATTCGAGCAATGGCTTCCGCGAGTTGAGGAGCGGTGGAGCTGTCAATCCTGCCCGTAACTTTAACCAGGTCACAATGTTTGAATTGAGTAGTGGTAATTTCCATTCTTCTCTCCCGATGAATAAAGTTTCCAATTCAGTATAAAGTATTATAACATGCCGATTTTTTCCATTTCCCTTGACATTTATGGATAAGTTCAATTTGTGGTATGATGAAAAAAACCGATTGGACGTAACTCACTAAACACTAAAACAAGCTGTATTAACAGGGATAACTATGAGTTCAAAAGAAAATCCTCAAGAAGTTATTAATAAATTCTCGAAACGGCAGCGCATTATGCCTTATTTATTAGGCGGGCTGGCAGGTTTGCTGGCTGTGGTCGGTATTATTCTGATTATCAGCGTGGCTACCGGGTCGGGAAACATCTTTAAATCCATTTTCGCCACAAAAACACCCACGCCAACCGCCACCTTTACTCCAACCGCTACAGTTCCATCTCCCACTCCTTCAATGACTCCTACCAGCACTTTGACTCCAACCGCAACCCTCACAGTGACACCATCCGGTCCGCAATATTACACCGTTCAGCAAAATGATGATTGTTGGACGATTGCCTCTACCTTTGGAGTGGATCTGCTCGTGCTCTTGGCGATCAACAATTTCCCCTCTGATTCCTGTCCGATTCAGCCGGGAATGCAGATTCTCATTCCGGCTCCCGGGCAGGCATTGCCTACACCAACCCCACTTCCTACAGGGCTGCCACGTGGTTTTGAGATTCTCTACACGATTCTTCCGGGTGAAACTCTGGCAGATATTGCCTCCCGCTTTAATAGCACGGTGGAGGATATTCTGAACATCAATAATCTTGAAGACGAAAATGTAATTTACGCCGGTCAACAGATCAAAGTGCGGATTAATCTCGTCACACCCACTCCAACTAAAGCCCCCACCAGCACCCTTTCCGGGGTCATCATCACTGCTCCACCCACAAAAACACCCACGGTCACCAAAACCCCTTAGTTCGGAATGGTGGATAAAAAGTCCCTCCAGGGTTTTCAACCTGGAGGGATTTTATTTATCTTGTTCGTTCTCAACCCACAACCATTCCAGATATTTTCTGATCAGGGGGTCTTTCTCGGTTAAAAGCAAGTCCTTTGCCACGAGGGCGGCTCTTCGGTCGCCACTGTGTTTTAGCAGAATCGTCAAATTTCTCACCAAACCGCTTCGTTTCACCCTTGAAACCGCCCGGGTTCCGAAGCGGGCTGTAAATTCCTCTGCTGTAATTCGAATTAATTTGAGCATCTGGTCAAGATCGAACTGGTTTTCCGGCGGAAAGGGATGCTGTTGAAGGCTTCCTCGGTTCCACGGACAAACAGACTGACAGATGTCACAGCCTGCCAGTTGGTGACTGATTTTTTGATCCATCCAGGTTGGGATTGAGCCGCGATTTTCGATGGTCGCATAACTGATACACCGCTTCGAATCCAGGGTTCGGTCAGGCAGAATACACTTTGTCGGACAGGCTTCTACACAACGCTGGCAGCTACCGCAGCGGTCAGCCGTAAAAGGTGGATCGGGGAGGAGCGGAAGATCGGTAAATATCTCTGCCAACAGAAACCCTGAACCCATTTGCGGGGAGATGAGGCAGGAATTCCTGCCGATCCATCCCAACCCTGCGCGTGATCCAAGCTCACGTTCAAGAATCGGTGAACTATCGGTGAAAATCCGCGGTCGTCTGGTTGCCGGGCTGAGGGATTCAAGAAATCCAACCAGCGGTTCCAGTCTCGTGGGGATGCTTTGATGATAGTCTTCTCCAGTCATATACCCGCTGAGGACCCCCATATTTTTCTGCAGCAGGGTTGAGGGGGAAGGGAGCGCGTACATTGAGCCGAGCACGATAATGGATTGCAAACCGGGGAATAATCTTTCGGGCTGCCGCCGGGTTTCCATGTGATATGGCGAAGCGAGATAGTTCATCTCAGCATGATTATCATTCTCTACCCATCGCTCGTACCGGAAGTAATCTTGGGGTGGGGCAGCACTTGTGATGCCACATAATTGAAAGCCAAGGCTGTTTGCCCTGGCTTTTATTTCGTTTTCCAGACTGCTTTGTTCGGGTTTCACATTCAGTCAGGGTTCGGCTGTTTCAGTAGTTGGCACAGGTGTATTTGTGGGTGTCTTTGTAGGTTTTCGTGTAGATGTGGCGGTTGGCGGCACCGTAGCCGTAGGCGTGCCCACCTGGATGCTGACGCTCAGCACCTCACCAAATGCATATCCGTTGGCACTGTACATTTTCCAATAACTGCTGTAATTACCGGGTTGTGCCGGTGCGGTGAAGAGAGCGCTTACATCGGCAAATTCTCCGGGGGGTACCTCTTTGGTAAGGTTGAAGATCAAGGTATTATTTCGTCCGGGCAGGTTGCCTTCCAGGTAGATGATAGCATATGCGGTTGTCCACGTGGTTTTGCCGGTATTTTGCACCCGCCAGGTTTTGGTGAATTGCTCGCCCGCTTTTAATATTTGACCATCTGGAATGGTAATGTCAGAGATAAATTTGGCATTGTCGTTGCTTGGTCCGCTTTGAGTTGGCACGACAATGGGTGTGGCAGTCTCTGGCACTCCCACCGGCGTGTTGGTAGGCGGAGCCGGAGTGATGGTCAAAGTTGGGGTTGGCGCGACTTCGGTGTTTGTTGCCGTAGGGATCACCGGAGCGGACAGGGTAAGCTGCGCCTGTACGGTGGCGGCGATTTCGGTCATTTTCTGGTTAGGATCGACGGTTGGTTCTGCGGCACAGGCGGTCAGCATCACCAGCAAAAGGGAAAGAGCAACGACCCCGATGATTTTATGTTTGATAGTCATTGAAAAAAACCTCCATGGTTCCTTGCGTATCGACCCTATTGTCAGGCAACTTAGGGGGATTGTCAAGTCTATGGAGGGAAGGCTGGTTTGGATCAGTTGAGAAAATCTGTCAGGTTGGATCCGGGCGGGAATCCTTTTTGAAAGCCTTTATTCCCATTGAAATTTACATAATTCACCACGCCGGGATAGATTTCAATGGTTGAAGTGTAATAAACGTAGTTGTACCACATCGAAAATTGATATTTTCCAGCCGGGAGATCATTAAACACATAATTTTCTTTGAAGTAAGGATCGTTTTGATGGTTAAGCGGGATCCTTGAATCATAAGTGCTGATGATCCAATCATGCCCGGTTTCCACTGAGGTCAGAACAAAAGTCCATTTGTGAAGGAGGTTCCTGTTATTGTTCATGATTCTCCCGGCGAGCACGCCATGATCCAGCGGGGGCACCAGCCACAATTCCGGGTTTTGCGTAACCTGACCATTTTCACCGAGAATCCGAGTTTCGTAGTGCAAATGAGGTCCACTGGTATTTCCGGTCATCCCCACATATCCAACAGTCTGACCTGCCGTCACCCGGTCACCAACCTTGACGGCTGTACGACCAAGATGGGCATACATGGAATAAAGGGTGAGGTTATTGTATTTTTGTGTATGCCGTATTTTCACCACAATGCCATAAGGGTCATTTTTTGCTCCGCTGCCATACAGGATTCCATACCCTGAAAAGATAACTTCTCCGTCGGCAGTGGCAAAAACAGGAGATCCTTCTTCAGCAGGAATGTCGAGACCGGTGTGGAGTGTCTTGGATTCCTTGACGAAATACCCATAACGGTAATCAGCTGTCATCCAGGTAATATTTTCCATTGCCAGGGGGCGTGCCATGAGGAAGTGATCATGTGGCGATAATGCGAGCGGTGTGTCATATAAGAGGATCGGATTGGGGGATGTTTTTAAGGTGTTCAGGTCAATGGAGGGTGAATCTTTGGCTGTGGATAGGGCATCGCTATCCACCACAGGAGAATAAGATCCATTCACTAAAACCGAACTGCTTCCAGCAGCGAGAAACAGGGTAAGTGAAACAATCAGCACCACCAACAACTGCCAGCCTCGGGATTTCTGTCTTCTCGTGATCATGGCATCAATCCTTCAATCTGCTCCGGTGAATAGCTTTGCAGCATCGCTTGCTGCCAGGTAAGGTTATCTTTTTGGGCGAACAGTTGAATATTGGCTGCCGGGAAATAGCTCCGCCAACTGGCATCTGCCGGGAATCGCTCCCAACCGTATTTTAGCGCGTAAGAAGTAAAATCGATCCAATAGCCTGCTGGCGCAGGGGCGGGCTGACCACCATTCTGGAAACCGGCAGGATTCTCGTTGAACCGTGCATTGAAATCCCAGACAGATCCCTGGATAGGCTCACCGCAAATTCCAGATTGGTCTTTGCACTTTAGCCAGACTCGCCAGTAAGTTCGTCCGTCTATTTCTTCACGGCTAACCTGTAAATATCCCGCGTCCATTGGCTCCAGGTTAACTGCAATTGCCCGACCGGTATAAAGCCAGTTATTGATAAAGGTATCGATCTGACCATTCGGCAAAGGCATCTGGGCACTTTCCAAGATCCCCAAAAAGTCCCAGCCCAAATCTGTAGCCAATGCTGAACGCATGGCTTGAAAATGATCATTCACGCCACCAGAAAGATAAGGATGCGAAACCTCCACATCTTCCAGGTAAACAAGCTCGATTTTTCCATTTTCCGGGTCGGGTTGGATTTTCTCTGCTTCCAGCCAGGGATTTTCTGAAGGCTGGGCATGATTTGCCAGATAGGACCGAATATTTTTCGAAAAATCACCCGCTTTCCATGTGATGGAGCTAATTTCTCCCTTGAGTTGCATGGGTGGGAACAATAATTGAGCAGGGTCATTTCCATAACCGATCAGGGCGTTCCTGTTTGGGTTTTTGAGAATAGCGGCAATGCTTTGATCTGCGCCGATCCAGGCGGGGTGGCTTCCACTGCCAATGGTGATGGCGAGAAGGTCGGTTGTCGGATCCGTCCACTGGATTTCCTGATACTCGCCTGTTTTTTGCCATGCCAGCTTATCGCCCTGAGGTGACCAGACTGCATTTGAAAAATCGGCTTCTGTTGAAGCAATCAGAGAAGACAGGCGGTCTTCCGGGGCATCCAGATTCGCTGCCCAGATTTCCAGTCGCCCATTCCGGTCGGTGGTAAACGTAATCATCCGTCCACCAGGTGACCAGGCAGGGTCGAAGTTGTTCCCTGTAGCATCACTAAGCTGCACCGTTTCTAGTTCTCCATCCGAGGTTGAACTCAGAAGAATTGTCAGTTTATCTCCGACCATTTGTTCGTATGCCAGCCATTGCCCATCCGGCGACCAGCTTGGTGAACAGGCATAACCTCCGGAGTGGGTCAGCTGGCTTTCAGTGCCTGATATCAGGTCAAGTATGTAGATTTCCCAAACTCCACTTTGATTTGCACAATAAGCGATTTTTCGACCATCAGGACTGATGGATGGATCGTCATAATCCCAATCTCCATTCGTTACACGGCTCATGGATAGATAAAGGGGATGATAGGCATAAATCTGCCGATGAGGACCGGTTTCCATTGCCAGCAGAATTACCCCCGCATCTTTTTCTTCATCGTTCTGACTGACACCACCGGAGAGCGTGACCATAGGAGTAGGCGGAGGAAGCGTTGCCGTGGGGAGGAAGGTGGGAGTGCTGGTAGGAGCCGTGGGTGTCACGGCGGTAAGCATGGGTGTACTCTCCTCCGCAGAGACAGACTTACATCCAGTCATTGTAAAAAAAGCAGCGATTAGAATGGCAGTGGTAAGAAGGGTACTGAACTGCCGGTATTTTTTGTAAACCATGCCAGCTCCATTGTTCGTGTGAGAGAATTCGTTTAGCGCTGACCTTGCCAAAAAATAGCGGGGTCGATGGCTTGAAATCTCCCTGAAATAGACCAGATGCAATAATTGTACCGTTCTTGCGCGGTGGCATCCGGTTGAAACATGGCAAGGGAGCCAAAGTTAGCATGGGAGGGTCCGATTCTGACTTCAAGGTGTAAATGCTCGGCAACTGAATTCCCGGTATTGCCAACGGCGCCGATGGTCTGCCCGCAGCTTACGCGGTCACCCTCCTCGAAATCCGGCGGTGTTAATAAATGAGCATAGAGGGTGTACAACGACCGGCTGCCGGCAGACATTTCAACTGCCTCAAGACCTTCATAAGCTGGATTATGCGTACAGGGATCGAAAAGGGTGATGTTTTCATCTGGTATTGGCGTCGGCAGGAGAAGGGAAGAGAGCATGCTTTCACCGACCTGATCGAGCTGTGTCTCAATCAAAATGCCATTGCCAAAAGGGAAGCGATTGTCCAGGACCTCGACGATGGTACCGGGGAGGATTGCCTGCACCGGATGACCGATCATCGTGGGGAAATCCTCAAAAGTAAAAAATGCCAGATCCACTGCCGGGTGACCATCATCCTGAAATGCAGTGGGTGATTTAAAGACTTGTGAGGTGATGCTGTGGAGGTCGGAAAGGTCAATATCTGCCAGTGGAGAACAGATTCCCGTGACGACTTCGAGAGTGGGAGAGGGAGTAGAAGCTGGTAAGGGAAGGACAGACCCGGTTGGACGGGTCGTGGATTCAACAGTCTGTGTTGGCGCAGGGGATGTGCTGGGAATCCTACCGGCAGGTGTCAACTGGGAATTTTGGGCTGATTGGCAGCCAGACACAATCCAACTGGTAACGATTATGGATAAGAGAATTGTGCGCTGAGACTTTGAGAAGAAAAATGAGCTCATTACTGGCTAATGAATATTTCACTGACCGCGCAGATCTAGGGAACGATTTTTCTGGCTTCCATATAAAAACGTTTTTCATGGGCTTCACCCATCGAAAAAGTTTTACGCGGTAAAGCTCCTTCCAGAATAACGGTGCGAAATAGATCATCTTTCGCCATGGCAGGTAGGAAGATGCCTGCATTGCCTGCCTGGTTCCCCAGCGAGAAAACAGTTTCCTCCCCGTGGACGTAATCGATGGAGGCTGCCTGCCCGGATTTTACCAACCTGTCCAGCAAAGGCTGCAGGCTGCCTACCGCCAGGGTCGCAACAGGGTGGCTCAGCGTTCCAACGAGGAGCTCGTCCTGCTGAATGAGACCGAAGGTATGAGCATCCGGTGAAACGTGCTTAACCTCTTCCACCATTTCTTCTTTCGAGCGCACCTTTTTAAATTGGAGAGATTGACCGAATTGATCATAAAGCGCCTGCTTCAGGTCGGTCTTCATTCCAAACAGAACACGGTGGATGGGCTCAAAGCGCAACCCCGCATCGTGGATATTTTCTATTTCAACCAGAGCATAGCGCGCCGGGTGATCCATGCCCACCTGAGGTTTTAACTCCTCCCAGATGGATTTTGCAGTAGCCAGGGAGTGGTTGCCATCCCCCACGGCGAAGAGAAGGACCCCTTTATCCCGGCTGACATTGTATTTTGGATAAAAAACGTCCGGACGGGCAAGAAGTTCTAGATTTTGGATCACTTCATTTTCAAGGGCTTCGTTTTCCACTGCTCGACCGGTGAGGTGACCGCTGTTTTGCATCAAATCAAAATCATAGAGAAGAGGCAACGTTTCTCTGGCTTGGCGAATGCTGCCAATTACTTTGTCTTTAGGGTCATCAATTAAGACAAGGATGTGGGGTAATTCAAGTGGCGCATCCTTGCGGATGCGAATCCGGGGCGGGAGTCGGTCAAGGATGGTTCCTTCCGTGGCGCGAATCAGGCTTTGCGAACCGCTGCGAAAATCATACTGTTCCAAATCGAGTGCGAGCATCAAACCATGGCGGGTTTTACCGTCAACGGTTCGTTCTACGTAAATCATAGAATTCTGGGGGGTTAAAAAGCCATCAGACAGATATTGCCACATTCTTTGATTGATTGCTGATATCCGGTCTGCTTCCTGTGGAGATCCCAAATAGACTTCCGGCAAAATGAGATGCAGCGTTGAAGGAGCGTTGCCCACAAATTCCGTAACTGCGTCCCAGTATTCGGGTTGGGAGGTGTACTGGTCGCAAGCGATCACCGCCCATTTGGTCCGATCAATATTTTTAACAGGAAGATAGATAGTGGGAATTTGAATGCCAACCTGTGGAAAAATTTTCATGGGACCATCCTTTCCTGTGTATTTTACCATCAGGTCTGTTTTGCCATCTGTAAAGAGAGTTTCTCTTTAAAACAAAAGCGACTCATCAGCCGCTTTTATTGGATCGATAGAGTGCTTTTTACCTTTACATCCCGTACATATAAGCAATTCCCAACGCACCCGGTCCCACATGTGTGCCAATGACCGGACTGATGGCGCTGATCACAGCATCGGTAACGAGCGAGGTGGGGAATCGCTTAATAGTTCTTTCAAGCAGTGATTCTGCGGCGCGTAGTGAATTGGCATGGACGACCGAAAGACGGATGGGTCCTGCCTCATGAGCCATTTTGTTTTCCACAATATCCAGCAGGCGATCTAATGCCTTTGTGAAGGTGCGCACCCGG
>Ga0116192_1001285_pt1 | contig 17851 bp, 15 predicted proteins | sample AD_UKC113_MetaG_FD_89876 | JGI IMG/M metagenome (GOLD analysis project Ga0116192, IMG submission 89876) | Active sludge microbial communities of municipal wastewater-treating anaerobic digesters from Hong Kong - AD_UKC113_MetaG | ecosystem: Engineered > Bioreactor > Anaerobic > Digestate... | reverse complement strand
TAGCTTTTTACATCGGTCTGAAACCCGTGGTAACGAACAACGCCTGCCTGCTCCAGCTGCTTCACCCTCTGCTCATAATTATCCTCAAAAAACCCTAAAACATCAAACTCAACTTGATCCTTGTGGCGCTCCTTCATTCGGCACGCCGCTTCAAACAACTCATTCACGCCCTTTTCCTCCATGATCCGGCCGATGAACAGAAAACGTACCGGCCCTGAAAAGTCCATGGGCATGTACAGATATTCGCTCAGATTCACCCCGGCTCCCCTTACCAGGACGGCCTGGACCCCAGCAATAATGTTATGATGGATAAAGGTCCTTCTATTCTCATCATTTTCAAAGATGACATGCTGAGCCCTTCTAAGCACGAACCGGTACAGCCTTGTAATCAGTGCGCGCAAAGCGCCTTTCTTTTGAAAGGCCGTGCCTAACCCAGTAATGGTGGATATGTACCTGACGCCTTGAAGTCTTGCCGCAATTCCACCGTAGATGTTTGGCTTGATGGTGTAGGTCAGTATATAATCGGGTTTTTCCTTTCTTACCATGGAGATATAACGCTTTATAAGGCCTAAATCCTTAACGACATTCATGGATCGTCTATCGAACTCAGTCCTGATATAGCGGCAGCCCAGGTTAACAAGCTCATCGATACGCTGACCATAGGGAAGTGAAAGGACAACCTCATCCCCGCGTTTTAAAAGCTCCTGGATCAGCTCCTTGCGAAAATTATATAAACCGATGTCATTGTTCGCTAAAACAAGAATCTTCATGGTACCCTCGTCATTAATTGCTTATACTCATTTAACACCTTTTGCGTATAAATCTCAATGGAAAAACGCTCTTGAATAGTCTTAAAGGCATTATTGCCCAATTTCCCAGCCAGTTCCGGAGCGTTTAACAGCAATTCCAGCTTCTTTGCAAGGGCTTCAGGGTTTTCGGGAGGTATTAGGAGTCCATTTTCCATGTCCTGGATCACTTCAGGAATTCCTCCCACATGGGTCGCAATAATGGGCTTTTTCTTGGCCATGGCCTCCAGCAGGGCGATAGGAAGACCTTCATAGCGTGACGGCATAACAAAGACCCTGGATTGCTCCAGGAGCACCCCAACCTGCTTGACGTTGCCCAGAAACTCAACCTTATCCTGCAACCCCAAGTCATCACGCATAGCCATAAGCTCATCCTTGAGGATTCCATCTCCGGCCACAGCAACCCGGGTGATCTTATCCCCCATAAGGGATATGGCCTTAAGCAGAATATCCACACCCTTGACATTGCTTCTGAGGGAGCCCACCTGCACGGCATCATAATGGCAGGCGGCATGCTCCTGAGGCGGCATAACCTGAATCCCATTATAGATCACCGTCGTCTTTGGGCTCAGATGGGGCAGAAATTTAAGCAATTCCTCCTCTACCAGACGACCCACGCAAATAATCCGGCCATAGGCCTTATAGACAAGATCGTCAATCATCCGGAAGATCCTGGATTCACGTCTTCGGTTATAGACGCTGTGCTCAGTAAAGATGAACCGGCCACGTCTATGAAATAGCGCCGCACAAGCCCCATAGTATTGTGCGGGGAACAAATGGACATGGATGATATCGTAGTCTTTTTCCCGGATAAGCCTTATAAGCCTATAGAGGGTCCTTATACTGTACTTCCTTTTCGAATTGAGCTCAATCAACGGAATACCGGCATTTCTGATACGCTCATTCAAGACCGTATCCGACGGATATAAGGTGCAAACCTCATTGAACACCTCGTTTTGGGATGCAAGAACAAAGGAGGTCAATAATACCTCAGCCCCCCCAAGCAATAGACTATCAATGATATGCAGAACTTTCACAGGCTTCACCTCAATCCATTACTCACCTTTTCTGCTCCTTAACACGACCATCAGTTTTATAAGATGCCATGGTCTTCTAAGGAACCCATTAAAACGCGAGAAGAAATATCTGAAAACAGAATAAACGCCCGATGTACTTGATGCAGCACAGATTTCGTACCACCGATAAGACATGACCCCCATCAATGCGCGGTGCGAAAACCGGGGATTTTTCCGGTTAAGCCTGACCAAATACGAGAGCCACGCGTAGCCCTCGTCTATCGTAACCCCCTCTTTTCTGAGGGTTTTTATATCTGCCGTATGTAAGATTTGCTGGCGCGGTGTCAAAGTAATATTAAAGCACCCCTCAAGGGTCTTTTTGGCCAGGACGCTGAGTGCCTCATCCAAACGCGCCTTTTTCAGCGGATCATGCATGAGACTGGTATTGACCACTCTGTACTGGAGGAGTACTCTGGGGGTGTTATAGAGCTCGGTATATTGGGAGACCCTTATCCATAAATCATAGTCCTCCAGCAGTGCTGTTTGATCATAAGCCAGCTGATGATTACACAGCACTGATTTTCGTATCATGACGGAGGGATGGGCAAAAGCATTGCGAAAAATCAGAAACGCTTTAATATTGTCACTCTTAACAGGAAAGGTCATAAGGCCTGTGCTCTCCCCAAAGTACCTCACCCAGCTGCCGCACATGCCTATTTTGGGGTTTCTCTGCATGATTTTCAGCTGAATCTCCAATCTCCTGGGGTGCGCAATGTCATCACAGTCCATGCGGGCAATATATTCACCCTTTGCACAATGAAGCGCTTTGTTGAGGGAGCCTGCAATACCGCAATTGTTCTCGTTCTTCAAATACACGATTCTGTTATCGTTATAAGAGTGTATGATCTCGGCCGATCCATCGGTAGACCCGTCATCAATGATGATCAATTCAAAATAAGGGTAGGTTTGTCTTAGGATACTGTCTATGGCATCCCTCAGATATCGCTCCCCATTATAAACAGGCATGATAACGGAAATCAATTGCTTGTCCTTCCCTTTTCTAAACATCGATCTTAACCCACGCTTCAGGAATAATCATAGTATCAGAGTACCCTGACGTCTTAACAAACCACTCCGTAGGAGCCAGGACCTCCTTTGGGGCATAAGGATTAAGCCAGGCCCCCCACCAGCTGAAGGAGCTGTTTGCTATTATCTGGTATTTGCATGTGCTAAAAAGCTGCATGTCTATATAGCTGTCCACGCCATGATTCCAGTCTATATAGGTGCCGTTGTCCAGCGGCAGATTCTCCCTGCACCATTGAACATCATTGGAAAAGATATAGAATTTCAAGTCATTGTATTTGCTTCTCAGATAGTTAATCGCATTCTGATAATACCGAGATTCCCCGAGATTTTTGAACAGTTCGCTGTTCTCCTTACTGAGGTAGTCCCCTCTCCTGACATGGATGGCCACAGAGGATGTAGCCTTCATTTCCTCGGCAACCCTCAGGTTTCTGTCAGAATTTAAGTCCGGAAAGACCAGCTCACCCCGCAGCTTATCCCTGACAGGCTCAAAATACTTTTCACTCTGCCAATATCCAACAAGATAGGCATCATTATTCTGCTTATTGACTAACCCCTCAATATAGTTCGAATGCCTTTCTCGGATGATATGAGGATTGAGCCCGAATTTGGGGTTAATAAACTTTCTTATCAATCTTGCAAGCAAATCATATCGGTCTCCATAGTCCTTTATCTGCTGTTCATTACATTCCTTTAAATCAATATTGAAAATTCGCTTAAGCTCGTAGCCATTATGGCAACGGTTCTTTTTATAGAATGTGAGATCGGCATACACATCACAGCCATTTTCTTGGGCAGCTCTATAGAGCGCATATTGGAACAACTGGTTGCCCAGTCCGCCTCCAAACCAAATAATCATAGTACCCTCCGAACAAAGGATCTGATTCTCCTTACCAGGGAAACCTTACTTCCCGTACCCCGTAAAAAATCATGTCCTCCAAATCTATTCTTGTCCCTGATAATGATTTTCTTATCAAGCCCTAAATGAACACCCTCCGGATAGGCATAGCTGGCATCAAGCAGTTTATAGTTTACATCGAGGATATACCGATTTAAGTGGGATTCATCATGCCATACCGCCGTTATGTTGTTCCTGCTGTCAGTGTCCACCGCTGCCTTTATATGATCAATAAGCCTTAGATAGGCCTCGGATGTACCGCCGTTCAAACCACCGCAAACATAAACCTCTCCCTTTTCAGGGGGAATATAGGCCATACTGAGGGGATTATTCTCGTAAGGGTATACGCTTCTTGGTTTGTTAAAATAGCCAGGATGCAATGTCACAAGAAGCCCTTCCTTACAAGGAAGAAATTCCTCATGAATGGGCCGTACAAAGAGCATATTGGCATTGAAAAAGAAGATAAAGTCGTATTCTCTCAGACGGTCTTTGATGCGGCTGAACATATGAAATCTGAACAGGGTGTTTCCCGGCCAGCCAAGGTTCTCCTGATTAACAAGCTTTATTTTGTCATCCCCCTGCCCAAAAATCCCCTGGGCATCGGTAAAAACAAAGTAATGCTTCTCTATGTTCGGCAGAAAAAGCTTTTCAGCGCTCTCATAGAATCCTTTCCAGAAAACCGTATACTTTCCCGTGCAAATATATAAGATTGCTATTTTCATTTTTCAATACCCATATTCTTCCGTATAATACGTTTCATTTCCCCTTTGGTCCTGGAGGCGATATACAGGACCCCTGACATACGCATAAGCCGCTTGGCCTTCTTTATCTGCGCCGCGCTTGCCCCTGCCCACCCTGCATAGTCCTTAAGCAGGACCATGCGCTGTAAATAGACATTACTGGTAACCTCGCCCCGGACACTGTTATTGGCATCATCAGAGTAATTTACCAGGGGCTCATTAAGATACTCGATGGGCTGAAGGCTGGCGATTCTCAGCCATAAGGCGTAATCCTCGACACCCTTCATATTCGGCTGCTCAGGAAAGCCACCTATCTTCTCCAGCAGAGTGCGATGAAACAGCATGGAACTGCAAACCACGAAATTTGTTGTAAGTAGATCATCCAGCGTCATCTTAGGTTTTTTGTAATCAATCAACAGGCCCTGATTGATGCCCTGAGGGGAGATTCTGTTGGCATTGGTGCAGCAGGCCTTACCGCCCGTGCCCTTTAAGAGCGTCAACTGCTTCTTAAGCTTCTCAGGATGCCAGACATCGTCGCTATCCAATAAGGCCAGCCATTCCCCCGTACTTTGTGTAATCCCAAAATTCCGTGGTATTGAAGGATGTCCATTTCTGCCACAGTCTATGTATTTAATGCGATCATCCTTATAGGACAAAACCACGTCGCGGGTATTATCTGTCGAACCATCATCGCAGATAAACAGCTCCGTTACGGGAATGGTTTGATTCAATACACTATCCATCGCCTTTTTAAGAATAGATGCCCTATTCCATGTAGGTATAATGACCGAAACTGTATCCATTAAGAATCCCTCAACCGCTTTGTTTCCCAATGAAGAACCGGGGCCAATATTCCCATTCGTTTGTTCTGCCAGAGCGGGGAATCACTTAATCCCCCTTCGATGCTGAAGAAAATAGCCGGTCCATCTTTTCCCGGTTCAATAATCCATTTAATAAAATGAAGGCTTGCAATAAATTCAATTCTATAGGTGCCTTCATTAAACAGCCTCTTGGGAATTTTGGTTCTGAACTGATAAATGCCTTTACTAAGCTCGGGCCAGGAGGCTTCGTCCCTGTCGGTTGGATAGGACCAATACAGCAGATTGCCATCCTCATTAAATATGGCATAGCCAAAGGTCAGGGCTGAATTGACATTGCGAACCTCAGCCTGAACCTCCAGGTAAAAGTCCTGATCATTGCTCACATGGCCCTGGATATCCTCCCCATGGTCATCAATGATCTTCATGGAAAGCGGAACGATCCATTCATTCTGGTACTCGCTGCCGCTGTTTTGCCACTGACTTGCGATATCCTTATTGGCCGTATCGTTAAGATACGTGGTAATGACCTTCTGGATATCATCAACAGGCCCCTGCATTTGACCCTTTGACAGGTATAAGCCTTTATTGCACAGGTTTCTGACCGCGCCCATATTATGGCTGACAAAAAGAAGCGTCCTTCCCTCCTGGCTGATATCCTTCATCTTACCGAGGCACTTTTTTTGGAATTGGGCATCTCCCACAGCCAGAACCTCATCGACAATCAGAATATCCGGTTCCAGGTGTGCTGCCACCGAGAATGCAAGCCGGACGTACATACCACTGGAGAATCTTTTGACAGGCGTGTCCAGGAACTTTTCAACCTCGGCAAATTCCACGATTTCATCGAATCTTTTTTTGACATACTCTCTTTTCATTCCGAGAATTGCACCATTTAAGAAGATGTTCTCACGCCCCGTCAATTCCGGATGAAAGCCCGTTCCCACTTCCAGCAGACTGCCCACACGGCCCCTGTATAAAATGGATCCGGTGGTGGGTGTTGTTATTCTGCTTAATAATTTCAGAAGGGTTGATTTTCCTGCACCATTGCGCCCAATGATCCCCAAGCGATCTCCTGGATTAAGGTCAAAGGAAACACCCTTAAGGGCCCAGAAATCTTCCTTGCTCTGAGCGGCCTTTCTTCCTGCAAAAAGGCTTTCGGCCTTCTCTGCAATAACATCCCGCAGGGCCACGTAACTGGTATTCTGGTGTTTTATAATATACTTCTTACTTAAGTTGTTGACACGTATGATTGGCTCTGGCATCGAATAACTCCTTAAATAATATCCGCAAAGGTCTTCTCAACCTTTCTGAAATAAAGCATCCCTGAACAAAAAATCATTATCGTAATGATAATAGCAATAATAAAGCTACCGATATAGAACTGTGACTCTTTGATAATGCACCATCTGAAGCCTTCAATAATTCCCACGAGCGGATTCAGCGAGTAAAGGAGTCTCCACTTTTCTGGTATGACGGAGCTCGAAAATCCCACCGGGGATATATACAGCCCCACCTGAACAAGAAAGGGAACAACATAACGAAAATCTCTGTACTTTACATTGAGGGCTGATAACCATAATCCAAAGCCCATGGAAGCAAAGAAAGTCATTAGAATAAAGCAGGGCAGAACCAGCATTTTCAAAGTGGGCATATACCCATAAAAGAGCATGAGCCCCACTAAAATGAAGAAGGAGATTAAAAAGTCTATCATGCTTACAATGGTACTGCTGGTGGGTACGATGAGTCTTGGGAAATAGACCTTGGTAATGAGATTGGAATTCGCAATGAGACTATTACTGCTCTCACTTAAGGCGCTCGAAAAGAATTCCCATGGAAGCATGGCTGAATAGACCAGTATGGGGTAAGGAACGGTCCCTACCGAGGGCAATTTGGCGATGTTTCCAAACACAATGGTAAAGACCACCATGGTAAGGAATGGCCGCAGCACAGCCCATAGAACACCGATAACGGTCTGCTTATACCTTACCAGGATATCCCTCCAGGACAAAAAGTAGAACAGCTCTCTATAGCTCCAGAGATCATGAAAATATTGCTTTTCGGTTTTTCCGGCCTCAATTAGCAGCGAGTATTGCTCATTATTCATCACGTCACGAATCCTTCACTTCGTTTTTTACATACCAGTCATAGGTCTGCTTAATGCCGTCAAAAAGGCTTATTCTCGGCTTCCATCCCAGTTCAGATATTTTAGAAATATCCAGAACCTTTCTGAACATCCCATCCGGTTTAGTCTCATCAAAAACCAGCCTGCCTTCAAATCCCACAATCTCCTTGATCATTTCGGCTAAAGCCTTGATGCTTATATCCTGGCCCGTGCCAATATTGAAATACTCGTTGCCGCAATAGTTTTCTATCAGGAACAGGCACGCTTCGGCCATATCATCCACATGGAGAAATTCCCGCAAGGGTTTGCCCGTACCCCAGATTTCAACCTCTGACAATCCTTTTGCTTTCCCCTCATGCATTTTTCGAATAAGTGCGGGCAAGACATGGGAGGACAATAAATCAAAATTATCGTTGGGGCCATAGAGATTGGTAGGCATTACACTGATGTATTGGGTTCCATACTGTGTATTAAAGTATTGGCACATCTTGAGTCCCGAAATCTTTGCCAGAGCATAGGCCTCATTGGTAGGCTCCAACGGCCCGGTAAGCAAGTAATCCTCTTTAATGGGCTGGGGGCAGGCTTTGGGATAGATGCAGGAGCTTCCTAAAAACAGCAGTTTCTTAACTTTATGTCGATAGGCACTCCTGATAACATTGCATTGAATCAGCTCATTTTCCATGATAAAGTCAGCAGGATACGTACTGTTTGCATAGATCCCGCCCACCTTGGCTGCAGCAAGAAACACATACTCCGGCTTCTCCTGCTCAAAAAACTGCTCCACCTCAGCCTGAATCGTCAGGTCTAGCTCAGCGTGGGTTCTTCCTATAATGTTTTCATAGCCTTTCGCCTTCAGGGCTCTTACCAAAGCCGAACCTACAAGGCCTCTGTGACCTGCAACATAGATTTTGCTGTGCTTATCCATAATAACCACAATTACTTCCTTTACGCTTTATTCAAGGCTTCAATATCGGCTTTTACCATCATAGAGACAAGCTCCTGAAAACCGACTTTTCGCTTCCAGCCAAGGACTCGTTCCGCTTTGCTGGGATTGCCAAGCAGAACCTCAACCTCGGTGGGTCTGAAGTAACGAGGATTGATCTCAACCAGCACCTTTCCGCTTTTTGCGTCATAACCCTTTTCATCAATGCCCTGGCCACGCCATTGAAGGTCAATCCCTGCCTCTCGGAAAGCCAGCACCACAAACTCCCTTACCGAATGTGTTTCTCCAGTGGCTAGAACATAGTCATCGGGCTGCTCCTGTTGCAACATGCGCCACATTCCCTCCACATAGTCGCCAGCAAAGCCCCAGTCTCTTTTAGCGTCCAAGTTGCCCAGGTATAGCCTGTCCTGCTTTCCTGCCAGGATATGGGCCACAGCTCGCGTAATTTTACGTGTCACAAAGGTTTCTCCACGTCTTGGAGATTCATGATTGAATAATATACCGTTGCAAGCATATAAGCCATAGGCCTCCCTATAGTTGACCGTCACCCAGTATGCGTAAAGCTTGGCCGCTGCATAGGGACTTCTGGGGCAGAATGGCGTAGATTCATCCTGGGGTTCTGTTCCGGGCTTTCCTCCATACAGCTCGCTGGTAGAGGCCTGATAGAAGCGCGTTTTTATGCCGCTTTCCTTTATGGCATCCAAAAGGCGCAGGGTTCCAATTCCATCAACCTCTGCGGTGTACTCAGGCACCTCAAAGGACACCTGTACATGGCTTTGCGCCGCCAGATTGTATATCTCATCGGGCTGTACTCTTTCAATTAATCGATTCAAATTGCTTGAATCGGTCATATCCCCATGGTGCAGAAACAGGGTCTTATTCCCTATATGAGGATCCTCAAACAGGTGATCTATCCTATCGGTATTAAACTTGCTGGCACGCCTGATAATACCATGAACCTCATAACCCTTGCTCAACAGAAGCTCTGTAAGGTACGAGCCATCCTGTCCTGTTATTCCTGTGATAAGAGCTTTCTTCATAATTTCACTCCATTACAATAAATCTACCCGATTATTTTCCTTCAACTTTTCGACAATGCTTTTAACATCTTGCGCTCTGTTTCGCGGACAAATGAGTATGGCATCATCCGTAGCCACCACAATCATGTCTGAAAGGCCCACTGTGGCAATTAACTGGCTATTTCCGTATATGATGCTGTTTTTGGTTCCTATCCCGATATGATCGGCCTTAATTACATTGCCATCGCTATCCGGCTTAAATATCGAGCCTAACGCATCCCAGCTTCCCACATCGTTCCATCCAAACTCCCCCGGGATGACGTAAACGTGATCTGACCGCTCGAGGATGCCATAGTCAATGGATATCCCCTGGATTTGCTCATACTTCTCACTAAGCCTTTGATTAAAGCTTACCGCATCCTCTATCTCGAATACTGACGCAAGCTTTTCATAAACTCTGGGCAGGAAGCGCTTAAAGTCTTCGATTAGCGTTGACAACTTGCCTACAAGGATTCCACTGTTCCAAAGATAGTTGCCTTTCTGTATAAATTCCGTGGCCTTATCAAAAGGAGGCTTTTCCACAAACTCTTCAACCTTGAACCCCCATTTTTCCGCCTTTGCCTCATCATAGCGAATATAACCATAACCTGTAGAAGGAAAGATGGGCTTTATCCCCAGAGTCACCAGGCAATGCTCTTTCTCAGCCAAGTCCATGGCTTCTTTAAGCACTTGCTGAAATGGCGCAACGGGCTGGATATGATGATCCGACGGAAAAATGCATATAACGCCGTCCCCATGTTTTTTATAGAGGCTTAAGGCACTATATAGAATACAGGGTGCGGTATTCTTGGCCGCTGGTTCTATCAGGATATTCTCCTTGCTGAAGCCTGTCAGAATCATCTCACTCATAAGCTGTGCCTGATATTGATTCGTAACAATATAGGTATTTGCTGGCTCAACTAATCCTGACAGCCTTTTTATGGTCTCGTTGATTAGTATATCCTCGCCACCCAGATTCATCAGCTGTTTCGGCAGATTATTCCGGCTTATTGGCCAAAATCGTGTGCCTCCCCCGCCAGCCAGTATCAAAGCATAACAAATCATATGCCACCACTCTCGTTAAAGCTTCTCAAGTAGACTCTCTAATTGATAGCCCTTTTGTAATAACTCAGGATATTGGCTGCTTGCTGCAACAATGATGGGATATTGCATATCCATCCTGACTAAGTCTGTAACAACCGGTATATCCGAAAGCTCCGCAACCGCCGCTTTTATAAGCTGACCCAGTTCATCGTCAGAAAGGATAACTTGTACAGGAGATTTTCCTTTGGCGACTTCCAATAGGTAGTCCTTGATTCTGTTCTTCATTTCATGGATATAGTTATAATGGTACTGAATATATCTATAGGTCTTGGTCAGTTTCTCAGACATGCCCTTTGGGGTTAGCATGTAGGCAATACGGTTTGCTGGGATCTGTTTAATCTTAATCAGGCCGTCCTTTACCATCTTTTTAAGCAGCAAATTAACACTGCCCAAAGAAAGATCCGCTTTCTCCGATAATTCTCTCTGGGTAATATGTTCATCCTTATAAATCTCATTTAGAATAATGTATTCTCTGTCCATCCCTAACCCCGTTCATATCTTGAACAAAAAAAGCATACTCCAAAATGTCTTTGATGTCAACATTTTGAAGCATGCTACTGGTTCTTAGGTTATATTATCTTCCTTTGCTCGTTGCTACCCTGGCCGTGCTTCCTTTAAACAGGAAGGCTAGTCCTACGCCCAGAACAGCCCAGAACACAGGCGCAACGGCAACATTACTGTCATTGGCCAACGCAACAACACAATAGCCTATCACGGCACACAAGGAGGCAATGCCCACGGTATAATCAAAGGAATTCTCGATACGAAGCCATTTTATGAAGGCCTTTACGACATACCATGCCAAGAATGTGAGCATTGCTACCAAGGACAGAATACCTGTACTGATGGCAATGTGGAGGTACCAGTTATGGGGCTTGTCAACAATCAGCGTGGCATAGCCCAGACCATTGATCTTCCCAGCAATATCCGACTGAGGATAGTAAATGGCATAGGTATCAGGGCCATGACCAATAAGCACAGTATCCTTTAACAGCGGAAGACTTCTCGACCAAAGGTAGCCACGGCCTGAACCATAGCCCTGATGGTTTTCAAAGCCAAGACTCTCTGCCGGACTTACCTCTTCGTAGAGCATATACTTTGTAGGCGCATAGAACATCTTGCCCTCAGCAAAAATAAAGGGCATTACCGCTTGACCATAGCTTACATACGCAACACTTTTATCTATTTCCACAGCATAGGGCTCATACCTGGCGTCCTCAAACTTAATGACTTCCTTGTCCTGATACGGCACTAAAGCTTTTCCTTCCCCATCATAAAAACTGAGTTCTTCACCTTCCAATTTCATGACGAAGGTCTCGGTTTTGGTTTCGAACGTAAAGGTATTATCCTTGAGAACCGCAGACTTGACATGATTTTGCGCTGCATTGTCCTGTCCAAGTGTCATTGGCACTGTATCACGAAATTCCCTGGTGACCAAGCCTCCAGAGTATACATCCATGCCTGCATAGATGATGACAAAGCTCAGAAGGAGCGCCAGGGACTGCTTCCAATTTGCCAGAATGGATTTGCGCAGGAAGAAAACAAGAAAAGCAAACAATATAATACCGCCCACCAGGCCTGCCCTGGACATACCACCAAGCCATAAAACAAAAGCTAGCAGTGCGGAAACAAACATAAAGATGGCTTTTCCCTTTGATTTACCCAGGTAATGGTAAAAGAATGCAATGGACAGAGGGAGAATCAATACCGTGTAAGAGCCCGTATAATTAGGATTATACAAGGTTGTATACATCATGCTTGTGCCTGCAAAATTGAATTTCAGAGTATCTCTTAATGCCCTGTAGGCATCAGGCACCATCAGGGATCTGCCAAAATTCGTTTGCAGTATATCAAAATCAAAGAACTGACTAATCCCTATAAGACTTATCAGATTGGCAGATATCAGCAAGGCCATGACAATGACCATGGCACTGTTTTCGTTTCTTACCACGGTGAAGGCCGTTATCATGATTAATAAATAGGCTATGATTACAAATAAACCTTCATATCGGTCAACAAAGCCCATTAAAGAAACATCCCTCTGCTTGGACAATACAGTAGAAAGGATAAGCAGCAGGACATAAACAGCCATGGGAATATAGATGCTTTGGCTGGGCAGGCCGCGCCTCTGCGCAATGCGAATCAACCAGTAAAGTGCCAATGCCGCTAAAACGAATATCAAAAGCCTTGCCTTTACAAAGCTGAAGACATCATACACTGAGTCCTCGCCCGTCCAATATTTCTTCATATTTTCCGTTAACTCAACTTTATTGAGTCTTAAGTATAAAGGAACAATAGAAACAGCAAAAGCAATGATATAAACGGCTATCCTGTCGAGCAGACTTAAGTCATTTTTGACAATGGAATGATTCCTTTTTTTTGCCATACCTTTTCCTCATTCGTTTTTTCTTTATTTATCATATCTCAATTTTTGCGTTATAACAAGAAAAAGGGAGTAACTTTCGTTACTCCCTCATCTTATTACTGTTTGTTACTTAACAGCCCATGAACCGCCGGCCTTGAATACATTTCCATTGGCATCGGTGATATCATATACCTGTGTAACAACAGGCTTAGCTGTGGTGTTGTCGTCGTTGGCCCTAACCGCGATGACAACATCCTTACCATTTGCTGTAGCAGAGACTACTGTATAACCACCAACTGTGAAGGACAGCTTGGAGATAGAATCAGCAGCCATGTTCTCGGAGAAGTTGATGTAGATGTGACCATCTGCGTTCTTAGCAACCAGACCATTGGAGGATGTAATAATCATAGTAACATTGTATACATCATCGGTCTTGGTTACTTCAGGAGCAACCTTATCCTCAACGTCAGCACCCAGAGTACCAGTCAGCTTTGTGCCGTTGGTGGTCTTGGTGTTGTTAGGAGCTGCAACAGCTGCAACACTTACAGTAGCAACGCCTTCGAGCTTAGCATCGGTAGAGAGGTCGGTACCGATCTTCACTACAACTTCCTTACCGGAAACGGACTCAACAGCGGTAATAGCAATTGTAGAAACGCCTGCGGTAATTCTTACGTCAGCGGTGTCGAACTGGCTCAGTTCCTTATCAAACTTAATCTTAATGGTGTTCTTAGCGATAAGCTCAGCACCATCAATCTTGAAGGTTTCAGCATCGAAAGGTCCGAAAACCTTGCTCAGATCGTCTTCAACGAGCTTCTTGCCAGCAAGGTCAGTAACATTAGCACTGATCAATACCTTAGGATTCGCGACGGTGTCATTGAGGTCGATGAGGACGGTCTTCTCGTTGATACGAGAGATAGTATCCTTATCGCCAAGAGCCTTGTAAGCAACGCTACCATTGGTAGATACCATGTAGTTAGCCTTGTTCAGCATAGCAGCTTCGTTCATAGCTTCGCTGAATACAATGTAGATCTTACCTTCGCTGTTAACGGTGTAAGAGTCGCTTACCTTAACGTCAGGATTGGTGTTGTCATCAGTCTTGAAGGTGACAACCAGATCCTTAGCTTCGTTACCGTTGCGGTCTGCAACCTTCTTAATGGTCAGTACATACTCAGTAAGGTCATCAAATCTGCCGGATGCAGGAGCGATAGTAACCTTCTTGTCACCGTCATGAGAAACAACGATGATAACGTTAGTTCCGTCAGCCTTCTTCAGAGAGTAGTTAGCCAGCTTAACTTCTTCAAGCTTAATCTTCTCGTCGAAGGTGATTTCGAAGCTGGTTGCACCATTAACCTTTGTCTCGGATACTACAGGAGCTGTGGTATCAGTAACAACGGTGGTAGAGAAGGAAGTAGCTTCGAACTTGTTGCCATACAGATCCTTAACATCTCCATCATTGAATACGAAGATGGTGATTGTTCCAGCAGGAACCTTCTTGGAAGAGAAGTCAAAGGTCCAAGAATCGGAAGCATTGCTTTCGCTCTTGTTCAGGGTTACGGTGTAAGCTTCGTAATCCTTAACGCCGTGGGATACCTTGATGGTACCGTATACAGGACGATCAAACTTCAACTTGATTTCGTCGGGCTTAGCAGATTCAATGGATACCTGAGGAGCACTGGAAACCTTTGCGAAGGTGTAGGTAATGGTCTTCTCAAATACCATGAGTCCGGCAAAGTCAAATACGCTGTTGGTGTTAACCTTTACGTCAACATTTCCTTCCAGGAGGTTTGTTCCCAGAGTCAGCTCAACATACTTTTCAGTATAGTTAACTTTGGGAGTACCCTGAATGGTCCAGGTGTAGCTGCCAGACTTAATAGAGAAGTCAGAAGCATCTACATTGGTAACAGGTTCGCTGAAGAAGAGACGGAGGGTCTTAAGACCAACGGCCTCAACCTTCTCGAATACAGGGAAGGTGGTATCAGCAACAGCGATCTTGTCAAAGGAAATAGCTTCAGGAATCTTGTTGCCTTCAGCATCACGGAAGTCCTTAGCAACAGTTACCTTAGCGTTGGTGTTGTTGGTCAGAGGAGCAGTAGGAGCAAGGGTAAGAACAACAGACTTGCCATCAGCTTCGATAGCAGCGTTGCTAACAGCCTTTACATCTTCACCCTTATCCTTAACTTCATACTTAGCAGCTTCCTTAGCGTCGTCAGCATTAACGGCCTTATTGAAAACTACCTTAATCTGAAGAGGATTCAGAGCAACTGCACTCTCGATAGCAAGAGCAACGGGCTTGGGAGCTTCTGCAAAGCCAACAGCAGCGGCAGCAGCCTGATCAACTGCACCAGAAGCAATCAACTTACCAATCAAGGAATTGCCATCAGCGCATACACCGCTCTTAACAGCGTTGTAAAGAACGCCAACAACGTCATCACGAATGATGGTGCCGTTGAACTTCAGAGAAACAGCCTGACCAGCGGTGAGAAGCTTAGCTTCAACAGCCAGGTCCCAAACATTGTTCTTCTCTACATTGGGATAACCCATTGCACGGAGAAGAAGGATAACGAACTCATCAGCATAGAGATCGAGCTGAGCACCATAGTTGATCTGACCAGCAGGTGCGCCGCCGATACCCTTTGTGAGGTCGTTCTTGACCATGTAAGCAGCATAGGGTCTAGCCCAGGTTGCGATTGAGTCAGCATCTGCAACTTTTGCCAACTGAGCTTCAATTTCTGCTTCGCTCATTGCAAGGGCTGTGGCTTCAGCGCCTAATGCACGAACGACAAGAGCCATACCTTGTTCTCTCGACAGCTTCAGGTCGAGATCGAAGGATGAACCGGTGCCCTTGAAGAGACCAATAGCTTGGAGAGCCTGAGCCTTGTCTTCATTCTGGACAGCGGCGAGTGCAGGAACCATCATCGATGCAAGGAGTGCAACGGTCATGATAACTGCGACGATTTTCTTAAGGTTTCTCATGATGAAAATCCTCCCTTTTGTTTTTGGAAGCAGGTCACTACTATTTCAAAGTCGGATTACACCTGCCTCCTTAATTGTAATCCGGCTTTGTTTGCTTTATTGATTCAGATGGATAGGGATGATCCGACCCATCATGAATTCGTTTTTGATTATATCACCGCCAAATAAGAGGGTCAATAATACCAACATAGGTGTAAACAAAATGTAACTTATCCAGTAATATAGGTGCCATTGTTACAAATCCTTAATATTATCGGGTTTTTGAGCGTCTAGCTTAAATAATCTTTTAGTGTTTGAATCACTTCTTCTTTATTAGTAATTCTAAAAATCTGAGCCCTGATATGGGCACTGCCCGGAAGGCCATGAAGATACCATCCCACATGCTTTCTCATTTCCAGCAGCGCCATCCTCTCTCCCTTGTATTCCTCCATCAACGCATAGTGTCTGAGGATTGTTTCTAATAGCTGAATTTTATCTATACTTTTATCGTAACGGCCATGACTATAATATTCATTAATCCGTTTAAAAATCCATGGATTTCCCTGGGCCCCCCTGCCTACCATGACCCCGTCGCAGCCGGTGAATTGCATCATCCTCTCCGCATCCTCAGGGCTTCTGATATCACCATTGCCTATAACCGGTATGGTCAAACTTTCTTTGACCTCCTTGATTACATTTAAGTCAGTATTTCCCGAATAGAACTGCTCCCGGGTGCGTCCATGCACCGTCACCGCCATTGCTCCCTCCTCCTCGCAGATAAGGGCAATCTTAACAGCATTCACCTCTGATTCAGTCCACCCCTTTCGGATCTTCACGGTTACGGGTTTTTTGGAAGCCCTTACCACCTCCCGGACAATTTTTCTTACCAGCTCCGGATTCCGCATCAGAGCCGAGCCCTCAAAATTCTTAACGATCTTAGGGGCAGGACAACCCATATTAATATCTATTAAGGCAAACTCTTCTCTATGCGATAGTTTTTCGGCGGCCTCAGCCATGATTTCAGGCTCACTGCCAAAAATCTGCACAGCCACAGGTCTCTCATCAGGATGTGTTTCAAGCAATCCACATGTCTCTTTATCATTATAGTGCAGGGCCTTTGCGCTGACCATTTCGGTGTAAACCAGGGAAGCTCCCTGCTCCTTGCACAAAAGCCTGAAAGGAAGATCAGTCACACCCGCCATGGGTGCCAGAAAAATATTGCCCTTAAGCTCAAGATTGCCGATTGTCAAAAGATCACCCCCTGAATGCCATCGCTTGCCTTTAACTGCGTATCTTCATTATAGGTAAAAAAGAAACCTTCTAACCCATAGGCAAGAAGGCTTAAATTGCGTGTAATGTATGACGGATAATGAATCAGAATGGAAGGTCCTCGTCATCCTCATTGAGGGCGTAGAACCCATCTCCGTTCTCAGGCTTTTCAGCCGGGAACGATGGCGCAGAAACCTGGGGCATGGGCCCTCCTAATGTATTAGGTGAACCGGCCTCCCGCTTACTGTCTGCAAAATAAACCTGCTCAACATGGATTTCATCAGCATAACGCTTGTTTCCCTGCTGATCGGTCCAGGAATTATTGCGAAGATAGCCTTCGACTAAAACCTGCTGCCCTTTTTTGAAGTATTTGCCTACAAATTCTGCAGTTACTCTCCAGGCTGTAAGATTAAAGAAGTCGGCGGTTGGCTGACCTTCTTGCGGCTTACCAGGGCGGTTGACAGCTAGCTTAAAGCGGGTCATGGGGATGTTGTTCTGGGTATATCGCGTTTCCGGGTCAGCAACAAGCCTCCCCAACAAAATGACCTTGTTCATCAAAACACCACCTAATACTTAATAGGTTTCCGTAAGACTGGCTAGAAAAGTTATGCATCCTTTCTGATAACCATGTACTTGAGGATACCCTCAGTGATCTTGAAATTTCTTTCAAGCTC
>Ga0116192_1001281_pt1 | contig 17890 bp, 14 predicted proteins | sample AD_UKC113_MetaG_FD_89876 | JGI IMG/M metagenome (GOLD analysis project Ga0116192, IMG submission 89876) | Active sludge microbial communities of municipal wastewater-treating anaerobic digesters from Hong Kong - AD_UKC113_MetaG | ecosystem: Engineered > Bioreactor > Anaerobic > Digestate... | reverse complement strand
TCAGTTCCATTGTGGGGGGCCACCCTCTCAGGTCCCCTACCCGTCATCGCCTTGGTAGGCTATTACCCTACCAACTAGCTGATGGGACGCAGGCCCCTCCCGAAGCGAATTTCTCCGTTTAGTCATAAGGCATCTAATCCTCTTGACCACATGGGGTATTAGCAATCCTTTCGGACTGTTATCCCCCTCTTCGGGGCAGGTCACCAACGCGTTACTCACCCGTTCGCCACTGAGACAATATTGCTACTGTCTCCGTTCGACTTGCATGTATTAAGCACGCCGCCAGCGTTCATCCTGAGCCAGGATCAAACTCTCCGCCAAAAAACACCTTTCGGTGTAAGTTACGGATCTGGTGTATTACTATTGAAAACGACAGGGCATCGTCTTCCTATCACTCTTCAGTTGTTAAGGTTCTGATTCCAAGGGCCAGATTTTACTCTCGTTGCCGCCTCTCGTCAAGAGCAGTCGACAAAATTACCGATGCTCCTTTACAGGACGTCATCGGCCTGTCTTAACGATCTGCTTGGGGGTCGTCCTCAAGCCTGCTGCGTTTGTTGTGTTTTTACGGATCTGCTTATTATCGCGAAATCTTCAACGCACTTGGGACAAATATTGTAACCGCGTCTTTTACCCTTGTCAAGGGGATTCTTCAACGAGATTACCTCTCGAGTCTGGTATTGGTTTTTCAAGGATCTGCCTTTTTGGGCGAGACCGCGCAATCTTTCATGCGCAACGAGTCGTGATTATACCCCCTGCTCACCTTATGTCAAGGGTTTAACCATGGCAATTTCCATTTTTATGCCTTTCTCTTTCTTTTCCGGAACTTTCTCCTCCTTCCTTCCGTCATTGATCTGATCAAAACCAGGAATGTTATAATTTTTACTAATGAAAACACATCCTTCAACCACGACCTCTGCTTTTACCCTTTTAGGCAAATCTCTGCTGCTCGGTCTGGTTTTTGTGCTGCTCTTCCTCCTCGCGGTCAATTTGGCTGCCGGGATCGCTTTTTCCAACCGCATTTTCCCCGGCGTTACCTCTTCCGGAATCTCACTTGCCGGACTTACCCCCAGCCAGGCTGCCGCTCTGCTTACCATCACACCGGGTTACCCTGAGAATGGTCGCATCACCTTCGTCTATGGCGAGAACCACTGGGAAGCCACCCCAGCCCAACTGGGCATTTTTATGGACCCTCAGACAACCTCTACGACCGCTTTTAAAACCGGTCGATCCGGAGCATTAACCAAAATCCTGCGCGACCGCCTGCAGTTGCTCCGTCACACTGTTGATGTCCCTCCTTCCTACCTCTACAACGAAGGTATCGCAGTCGCTTACCTTGAATCCATTGCCGCTGAGATTAATCAGCCGCTGCGCGAAGCCAGCCTCGAAATTTCCGGTACAGACGTCATCGTAAGTAATGGTCAGCCTGGTCGAGTACTCGACATCCCGGCGACGCTGACGGAACTATCTACTCAACTTGAAATGATGCGGGATGCGGAAATTCCACTGGTGGTACATGAAGCCGAGCCGATTCTGCTCGATGCCAGCGCCCAGGCAGACCTTGCCCGGACGATTCTTTCGGTGCCGTTTCATCTCACCCTGCCTGCTGATCTTAATGCCGGCGAGCAGGAGTGGCTGCTCGAACCCGCTCTGCTGGCAAAGATGCTTACTTTTGAGCAGGTTACCAATGGGGAGACGGCTGATTTGCGGCTGGTGGTCAGTACCCCACTGATGACAGGTTATCTCGAGTCTTTACGTGATGAGACCGATGCGCAACCCTCCAATCCACGCTTTATTTTTAATGATGATACCCAACAGCTTGATCTGTTAACCCCTGCGGTGATCGGTCGCCAGTTGAATACCGCCGCTACCATTGATGCCATTAACACCAACCTCAGTGATGGAAAACACAAAGCCAGACTGGTTTTTGACCTTAATCCACCTGCTGTCACGGATGGGATGAGCGGTGCGGATCTGGGGATCACGGAATTGGTTTATGCTTACACTTCCTATTTTAGAGGATCGACTTCGGATCGGGTGCAGAATATTCAGACGGCAGCCTCCGCTTTTCATGGCTTGCTCATTCCGCCTGGTGGGATTCTCTCCATGTCTGATGAGCTGGGTGATATCAGCCTCGAAAATGGCTATGCGGAAGCCGCCATCATCCTGGGCGATGAAACAATTCAAGGTGTGGGAGGGGGTGTATGCCAGGTAAGTACGACCCTCTTTCGTACTGTTTATTATGCCGGCTACCCGGTGCTTGAGCGCCATCCCCACGCTTATCGCGTCGGTTATTACGAGCAAACAGCAAATGGTCATGACCCAAACCTTGCCGGTTTGGATGCCACCGTTTTTGTTCCTCTGGTGGATTTCAAGTTTCAAAATGATACCGATCACTGGCTTTTGATGGAAACTTACATTAATCGCTCAAATTACTCTCTCACCTGGAAGTTCTACTCCACAAAAGATGGACGCCAGGTGGAAAGCACCAGCAGCGGGTTGACCAATATCGTCAAAGCCCCAGATCCACTCTACCGGGAGAACCCTGAACTAGCAAAAGGTGAGATTAAGCAGGTGGATTGGGCAGTGGATGGCGCGACGGTCATCATTAAGCGCACGGTCACCCGCAACGGCACCATTCTTTATCAGGATAAATTCTCCACCATTTACCAGCCCTGGCGCGATATTTTTGACTACGGTCCTGGAACCGAAAATATGCCGCCTGAAAAAATCTCCGCTGAAAACGATTGAGAATTTACCGGGTGGTAAAATTAGGCGCGAAGAGGAATTCAACCATGATTAAACAAGAATTACTGAATATTCTGCGCTGCCCCGCCTGCGTAAAAACCAGCCCTGGCAGGCTGCAACGAGAACGCGAGGTATGGCTGGTTTGTGAGGATTGCGGGCGCAAATACCCCATCGTTGAGGACATTCCCGTCATGTTGATTTCTGAAGGCGACCGCTGGCGATTGACCCCGCTGCAGGATTTGCCTGTGCCGCCACCCCAGCCGGAATAAGCGTCCCGGTATCGGTGTTATAATCACTTTGGTATTTTTCTTGCAACATACTGCAGATATATCTAAATTCTACGAATGACGGCTTAGACACTTTATGACCCAAATGACCAAGCAATCCATGGCACATCCATCCAAGCGCAAGCAAAAAATGGATAAAACCACCAGAATCATGTTAATCGCCCTCGCCGTCATCGGCGTTTTGCTGGCATTTCTCGCCGGCAGAGCGGTATTCAACGTGGTGAAGGGCTGGTCTCTGACTTCCTTGCCTGGTGCGCCTGTGGATGATACGGCTGGAGTCACAACTGGCAATACCACAAAGAATTCAAACACTCCAAACATAACCTCCAACACCGGTCCCCAAGCCCGCTCGTGGGATGGGAAAAGCCGGGTCAACATTCTTTTGCTTGGGCTGGATGCCTCCGATCAGCGTGACCTGACTGAACCCGGTCCTCGCATGTCTGATACGATGATTCTGATCACCATTGACCCCTTTTCACAAACGATTGGCGCACTTTCCATCCGCCGTGACCTTTGGGTCAATATCCCTGGTTATGATTATCACAAAATTAACAAGGCTCATTTCATCGGCGAAGCCTACCAGCTCCCGGGTGGCGGTGCTGGTTTGGCAGTAAAAACTGTGGAGGAATTCCTTGGCGTTCCGATCCATTTTTACGCCAAAGTGGACTTTGATACCTTTGTAAAGGTCATTGATGAAATTGATGGCGTGAAGGTGGAGGTTACCGAACCTATTCTGGCGGATTGGAACGGCAATGGCAACAACTTCTGGCTGGAACCTGGTACTTACACCTTGCCTGGCGTTTCTGCTCTCGCTTATGCCCGTTATCGCGGAGGTGACGATGGTGATATCGGTCGTGGCGCCCGCCAGATGCAGATCATCACCGCCATCCGCGACCGCATTCTGGATTTTAACATGCTACCCAAGTTGATCAAACGTGCTCCTGCCATCTATAATGAAATTTCAGATGGGCTGCAGACCAACATGAGTTTCGACCAGGCGCTTCAAATCCTCGTTTTGATGACCCAGATTCCACGTGAAAACTTCAAGACATACAACATCACTTACGAGATGGCAGAGCCTATGGAAATCACCACATACGATGAAGGGACACAATACATCCTGCGCCCCTTCCCTGACAAGATCCGTGAATTACGCGATCAGGTCTTTGCCACGGATGGCGTAGCGGCTGCCCCTATCGTTATGGGAACAGAGGACCCTCTGGCGCTCGCTACAGCTGAAAAGGCGCGGGTGTCCATTTTCAACGGTACCAATACGGAAGGTCTGGCAGAAAAAACCGGTGATTACCTCACTTCACAGGGTCTGAGCGTCATTGAAATGGCTACTTCAAGTGAACCCTACACCTACACCACTCTGGTCCTTCACAGCGCCACTCCGTACACACTCGCTTTCCTCTCAGAATTGATGCAGGTGCCTTCCACCCGAATCTTCAACCAGTATGATCCTGACAGCACCACAGATATCACAGTATTCCTGGGCAGCGATTGGGCAACGACCAACCCGATGCCTTGAGTCTTCTCCAGGTCACAATCCCGGCTATGGTTCTTACCGTAGCCGGTTTTTTTATTCAGGCTTTTTGAAGGTTAATTGGAGTGAACCCGGGTAGGTCTTTCCATCTTCCGTTTCACAACGTGGGATGGAGAGATTTTGCACCAGCTGCCCGGCTTCGCCGACCCGCAGATTGTAGGTTATTCCTTCAGTCATGGCATAGTTTGCATAACCGCTGCTGATTTCAGGGTAAAGACCGGTATAGAACGCCTCCATACCGCCAGCGGGAATGGAAATCTCAATCCGAACACCTGCCACCGGTTTATCCGTACGATTGAAAACATATACTTCAATCAACCCGCCGCTTTTCGTCGGATCGCAAATTTCCTTTTGCTCCACCAAAACAAACGGGGAGCCCTGTGTGGGTTGTGGAGTGATTGTGGGACGAGGGGTTACCGTCACTCCGGGGATTGAGATTTCATTGGTTGCGGATCCTGTTGGCAGTGGTTTTTGAGCAAAGGGGACTGTTTGGGTGGCAAATGCCAGCAACCCTTGGCGCACCCCTGGCAGAGGCGTGATGCGGCTTTTTCCCTGCTGAATGTCTGCTGCCAGTAAAGCCAGTGTCCGGCTTTCCGCTTCGTCACCGCCATCCTTCAGTTGTTGCTGTGCCTGGGCAATCAGCTGATCCTCGGGGTTCTCTTCTCCCAACAAGTTAAGCCGTGCCTGCGCCCGCCCCAAATCCGCTTCGGCGAGGTAGGAATGGGCGACCAGACTGCGATAAAGCATCCGATCTGCATCCTGTAGGTAGCGAGGGTCGGTATTGATATAACGCTCTGGTATCACAAAGATCGCCAACGCTACCCCAAGCAACAGCCCGATTAACAAACCGGTCAGCAAATACCAGTTGCCGCGTCTATCCCTCATGGAGTTTCCCCCTCCGCTTTCCATTGACGGACCGCGGCTTCAAGGTCGATAAGGTAACGCATTTCCCAATCCTGATAGCCCATTTTTTGAGCCGTCAGCAAGCCTTCCTGTGCTGCCCGTAAGGGATTATCTGGGTTAAGTTGTTCCAGCCGGTTGATTGCCTGCCCCAAATCCCCGTCACCGGCATATGCTTCTGCGACCATTAGAACATAATCGGCTTTGAAATCCTCCCGCAGGTCTCGCAGCCGCGTGGAAGGTGCCTCGTTTGGATTGAATTGCCATCCAAGCATCAACCCGCCAGCGATGCCGATGAGTATCGCAATGAAAAAGCCGATCAAACGGGATTTTTTCATGAATTAATCTCTGGGGAGCATCGGAATTTTGATGCCCATACGTCGCGCCGCCTCAATCGCTTCCGGGTAGCCGGCATCCGCATGCCGAACCACGCCCATGCCGGGGTCTGAAGTCAATACACGTTCCAAGCGGCGGGCTGCTTCCGGTGTGCCATCCGCCACAATCACCATGCCAGCATGCTGGCTGAACCCTATCCCCACGCCTCCACCATGATGGAAGGAGACCCAGGTGGCGCCGTTGGCGGTATTGATCAGCGCATTTAGAATGGGCCAGTCACTTACGGCATCGGTTCCATCGCGCATTCCTTCAGTTTCTCGGTTTGGAGAAGCAACAGAACCCGCATCCAGGTGGTCACGCCCAATGACAATGGGGGCTTTCACAATGCCCCTGGCTACCAGCTCATTAAACTTCAACCCGGCTTTGGCGCGCTCGCCATAACCGAGCCAGCAAATGCGCGAAGGTAGCCCCTGGAAGGGCACCCGTTCACGTGCCAGTTTCATCCAGCGCTGCAGGTGAGCATTTTCCGGGAATAGTTCGGCTACAGCCTCATCCGTGCGATAAATGTCCTCCGGGTCGCCGGAAAGGGCAACCCAACGGAAGGGTCCCTTCCCTTCACAGAACAAAGGACGAATGTACGCCGGCACAAAACCGGGGAAGGCAAAAGCATCCTTGACCCCATTATCGAAGGCGCGCTGGCGTAAATTATTCCCGTAATCGAACACTTCCGCTCCCCTCTTTTGGAAGGCAAGCATGGCTTGAACGTGAGCAGACATTGAATCCATTGACCGCCGGGAGTATTCTTCAGCATCACTCTGGCGCAGACGAGCCGCCTCTTCCACAGACATGCCTGCCGGGACGTAGCTCATCACATCATGCGCTGGGGTTTGGTCGGTAACCACATCAGGGGTAATACCGCGCATCACCAGTTCCGGGTAGATCTCAGCAGCGTTGCCGATCAGACCAATGGAGCGGGATTCTTGTTTATCACAGGATTCCTGAACAAGGGTCATCGCTTCTTCAAGCGTGTCCACCACCACATCCACATAACCGATTTCAAGCCGCCGCCTGGCTCGATCCGGATCGACCTCCACGATCAAGCCAACGCCCTCATTCATCGTGATTGCCAGTGGTTGTGCGCCGCCCATTCCGCCCAGTCCGGCGGTCATCACAAACCTGCCACGGAGGGAAGACCATCCCTTTTGCCTGGCTAGCGAACCTAGAGTCTCATAAGTGCCCTGTAGAATGCCCTGTGTGCCAATATAAATCCACGATCCTGCCGTCATTTGTCCGTACATGATCAGCCCTTTGGCAGCCAGTTCGTCAAAATGCTGCTGGGTTGCCCAGTGTGGCACCAGGTTCGAATTGGCGATCAACACACGTGGCGCATCCGGGTGGCTCTTAAAAATCGCCACTGGCTTGCCAGATTGCACCAGCAATGTTTCATCAGGCTCCAGGTCGCGCAGAGACGCCAGAATGGCATCAAAGGCTTCCCAGCTGCGGGCAGCCTGACCCCGACCCCCGTAGACCACCAGATCTTCCGGTCTTTCAGCCACTTCAGGGTCAAGGTTATTTTGGATCATACGGTAAGCCGCTTCAATCTGCCAGTTTTTACAGGTCAACTGATTACCCCGGGGAGCCCTGACCACACGTGCCCGGCTTCCCTCTCGCGTTTCACTCATAATCCCTCCAGTAACAAAGGCTGTGATTCCCGATTATTATACGCTGAAATAAACTCTGCTTTCTCTGCTGTGATGGTGACGGAAAAATTTCCCCTCCTTTGAAAAATGAATAGCCAGAAAGCCCTGCACAAGCTTTCTGGTGCCATTTCGCCGTTCCTGCGGCTGAAGAGACAGGTAAAAAACAAGCGGAAGAAATCTCAAACAAATGTTTGAAAATCCTTCCGCTTAGGGTTATTCGTATTTGAGTGCGTTTACCGGAACGAGCGTCGCTGCCCGTAGTGCCGGGTACAACCCCGAAAGGAGACCCACCACGGTGGCAAAAACCAGCGCGAACACTGGCAGCCAGAACGGGGTTGAAGCTGCCGAGCTGGGTAGATTTCCTCCACCAGAGGCTGCCTGGCTGGCAAAATAAGATAGTGCCACTACATTAAGCACCGCGCTAGCCCCCCAGCCCAAAATCACTCCGCCCAGACCTCCAACAAATCCGATTCCCGCTGCCTCCCCCAGAAAAATACTCAGCACATCCTTGTTCGTGGCACCTACTGCTTTCATCAGACCAATCTCCCGCGTGCGTTCCAAAATTGACATGGTCATCGTGTTGGCAATGCCAATCGCCGCCACCAGGAGGGCAATAGCCCCCACCCCGCCGAAGATAATCTGCAGCACCTGGAAGAAAGAGTTGATCCCTTCCAGATAGGATTGCGGCGTGTTCGCCATATAACCAAGGGTGTTAATCTGGTCGGCAACATCGAGCACCACCTCCGGGTCTTCTGCCCGAACAATCAGCATGCTGTAGCCTTCCTTATTCCGGTCAATGCGCTTTCCGCGTCCCCATTCACTGTAAGCTGTCACCTCATCCAGATTCATGTAAATATTGCCGTCAGCGTTTCCTCTTGTTTCTTTGAGGATGCCGACGACGCGAATATTTACCGTTCGCCGAACTTCTTGCCCATCCTGAGTATATTTAATCAAGATGGCGCGCAGATTTTGATCCAATAAATCCGGGGGTTCCGGTGCCACGTCAGTGGGGCGCGGATTGGGATCATAAAAGTTACGCGGAACCCATGAACCAATCACGGCTGTCCCTTTCGTCAGTTCCGTGGTACCCCGCTCAGCTTCCAGCCCCATATCCGCCAGATCTTCCAGGTTAACTCCGGTAACGTTGCCCCACGATGTTAACTTTTCGTAGTGAAGCTCCATTCCAGTTTGCAGATAATCCTGGATAATGGTTTGCTTGACACCAGGGATGGCACTGATTTCCTTGATGGCACTGGGAGTGATGTATTTCATCCCCGAATCCTGCCACATGCCATCTCCCCCACCGCCCTTTACTTCCACACTTACTTGCGAGTACCCCGGATAGACTTCTATGCTGGTGAGGTCGTTAATTCCCCAAAGGGATTCGGTGGCATTCTTCTGCAAGCCCACCACCAGTGAAACCAGCACGACCACCGCGGCGGTACCAATCACCACGCCAATGGCAGTCAGTAACACCCTGCCTTTTCGGCGCCCGAGGTTATACAGAATAAGACTTGCCAGATCAACAAAACGCATTGCTGTTTATCCCTTCGGAATGACGGGGACCACGACATCCTCAGTCGGGACTTCTGGATTCACTGGTTGTTCCTCTTTACCACTGCCGGCGCCGAACAAACCTTTAAAGAATCGCACCACTTTTTGCCAGAAGGTTTCCTGTACGGGTTCAACAATACCACCACCGCCTTCGGTTCCATTGCCAATTTCTGGTGGAATCTCTGGGGCAGGCAGAATTTCGACAGGAATCACCTGATCAATTGTCCTCGGCTGGTTGAAATCGTCCGTGTAATTAATCTGGATATTTAACTCCAACGGACCTTCCTGGTAGGGCATCAGGCTGGCGTCCAGGGTGAAGTAACCGCCCGGATCAAGCGCGCCAACCATCAAAACGTTATTGTAGACATCCGCATTCTCTGCGGTTACTTTCATATTCCCCAGCACGTAGGTCTTTTTGCCAAGGTTGGTGATTTGCAAGGGCAGGATATTCTCCATCCCGGCGCTAAACATCCCGGGGTCACGGTAAAAACTAACCTCCACCTGCGGCAGGGAATAGATGAGCAGGGTAATCACTTGATCATCCACCAAACGGTTGCCTTTTGCGTCGGAGTAAACGAAGGAAAGTTTGAGCGTGTAGGCTCCCGGTGAAGCCGTGACATTGACGACCAGTTTCTGGCTCACTGATGCCACCGCATCTTTGTTGATGTCACCAACAAAGATCACGTTTGAACTGCCCAAAGGGGCAAAAGTGGTCAGATCACCGCCGGAGCCGGAAATCCCTCCCGCCTGTGGGGTGCTTATATCTCCTCCGCTGGAAACTCCTCCTCCAACAACGGCAGTGACACTTTTCGCATCCGCATTGCCGAGATTTTTAACATCGAGTTTCAGCTCAAAAATGGAGCCGGGTTGTAATGGATCAATATCCGTGGTGTAGCCGGTGACAACCAGTTGCGGTCGCGCTGGTATGTTGGGGGTCGCGGTGGCATACGATCCGCCGGAAGGTTCGGTGATTACCACTGAAATGGTAAAACTTTCCGAGTAAGCAGTACCCGCCGCATCGGTATAGGTGATTATGGCTTTAATGGGGGCGACGTTTGCCCATGCCAGCGCATCGCCAATCAAAAACTTTTGCGAAATTGTGGTTGACTCTCCAGCACCGATGGTTCCGGCGGTGCGCACACCCCCGGTTTCCCTGGGGTAGAAATCAGCACCGTCAAAAGTGATCACGACATTGGTCGCCGCGCTCTGTCCATCATTGCGCAGTTTGACCTGCAGGTTAAGTTCACTGCCGGCATAAAGCTTCGCATCACCAGTGCTGTAAGAGGCGATGACCATGAGCGGTCTGACCGAAACCGGAGTGGGTGAATTCGCCACCAGGGTGGTTAATTGCAGCGTGCCCAGATCGATACCCGTGGAATCTTCTACATAGAAAGTGGCAACGTTATTCTGACCTGCGATTGCACTGCTCGGAATGGGAACATTTACGACCACTACCTGGGTTTCGCCAGCCGGGATGGTGAGCGTATCTGGTACCACTACCGGTGTGGACCATTCGTTGCTCGTGGCGACTGCGGAAAGTTTGACTTCCAGGTCCACGGCATCGTTGTTGGTGATCGACACTTTGTAACTCACCGTCGACCCCGGAACCCCGGTTTTACTCGTTTTTCCAACCGTGATTGAAATATTCGCAGCGCTCGGCTCCGCCTGAACGTTAAAGGAGATCAAACCGGCGATCATGACAAAGAGTGAGAAGAGAATCGAGATTTTTTTGATCAGATTTTTCATGATGAAGTACCTTGTTCCTCAATTTTTTGGCTAATTTCTTCCGTGGCTTTGTGGTAATCTTCCTCGGTGACCACACTACCGTCGAGCAGATAAAGCGTATGGCTGGCAAACTGACGCATCCGGGCATCATGCGTGACAACAATAATGGTTTTTCCAGCGCGGTTCAATTCCGCAAGCAATTTCATAATCGAAAATCCACTATGGCTGTCAAGGTTGCCGGTTGGTTCATCTGCCAGAATCAGCGGAGGGTCATTAATCAATGCCCGTGCAATCGCCACACGCTGCTGTTGACCGCCGGAGAGTTCCGTGGGCTTGTGAGTAAGACGGTCACTTAACCCAACCTCTTCCATGGCAGCCTGTGACCGCTTGCGCCGATCAGTCTTCGGCACGCCTGAAAAACGCAGCGGGAAACCAACGTTTTCGATAGCTGCCATGGAAGAAATCAGGTTGAAGGATTGAAAGATAAACCCGATGCGGTTGCGCCTGAACTCCGCCAGGTTGTTTTCGTCCATTTTTTCCACTTCTTCCCCGCTAATTTGAATTGTGCCGGATGTTGGCCAGTCCAATCCGCCGAGAAGATAAAGCAAGGTGCTCTTCCCTGAGCCCGATGGTCCCATCACCACAGTAAAAGAACCGCGCGGGATATCCAGCGTGACCCCGCTCAAAGCCGTTACCGTGGCTTCTCCCATCGAGTAAATCTTGGTCAGGTCACGAACTTTGACGAATGAACCATCGAGGTTTTCAGATTCGTTTATGCCATTCATCTTAGAAATAGAAACCCCTAGTGAGTGATAAACCGCTCAATGCGGAAGATAGCAGCCCCGGGATGGCAACGAGAAAGAGCAGGATCAGGACCGATCCAAGCGTGACGAGGATCGTCTTTACTTTGGTCAAACCGGAAAGTTGGATGGCGCCCAATACCAGCAGGACAACCTGAAAAATAAAGTAAATGTCGATATACCCCAGCATGCTGCGAAAATATGCCGCCAACCCGGTGGCTTCACTGTCAATGAACCCTGATAACCCCGGCGACGTAATCAATGACTTTGAGAAAAGCATGATCCCTATCTGTACGAGAAAGCGGATGGCAAAAGGCAACATTGACCATGCGACCAGATTATACGAACGCGTGCTGCTGGCGCGGCTGCCGGCAAGGGTGAGCATCAGGTAAAGGACAATGCTAAGAAGGAACCACGGCACCCAGATCTTGAGCAACCCGGAAAGTGCGGGGAAAACATAGAGAAACAGAAATGAAGTCTGATTGGCTTGTGCCTGATAAAACTGGGCTTGCTGCTCCGGGGTGTAGTACTGAAAATCCGGCGGCAGGTTGTTGCCCATTTGAATTTGCGTCCGTTGAATGGGGGCTGCGATCAATACCATCACAATCGCCAGCACTGAAAGGATGATCAATGGCGTCAGCCAGACCGGTTTTTCCTGGGCGACGATCTCGCCCGTGGTTCTGGCTGGTTTGACAAATAATGGAAGGAGCCATTTCGTGTAAAAATTTTGTTTCCTGGCTATAGAGTTGTTTTCAGTCGATGCCATGGCATACCTCATCTGATGAGATTTCCAAAATAAGACGTCTTAATCATACAATAAGTTCCATTTTACGCCGATCCAAGTTTTTTGCATGCTATAATCGCGCAGAAAGGTGGTTTGATGAGGATCAAAATTGGTGTGGAAAATCATCGCGATGGAAATTCAATCGCCTGGGCATTGGACTTTCCCGGTTGTTTTGCCTCGGGTAGGGATGGCAGCGAGGCAATTCTTCGTGTGCCTGAATCACTGCTGCGCTACAAAGAATGGGTGGACAGCCACCCCGGAGACTCCTGGCTGAAAGACCTGACCGATTTTGATATTCACCTCGAAGAAAGCGTTGAGGTGATGTCACCCAAGAGCAACAATCAGACCAGGCTCCCCGGCGAAGCCAGCGCCTGGTTCCAGTATGACGGGGTCCCTCTCACAGCTGAAGAAATTTCCCGTGGCAGGAAAATCCTTTCCTGGAGCCGAGAAGACTTGCTCGAACTGGTGGCAGGGCTTTCCTCGACTCAAATGGATTTTCTATCCGGAGATGAGCCATGGAGCATCAGCAGGATACTCGGTCATATTGCGGATGTGGAATATGAATCCCTGAGTAACCTTGGGCTGGCAAACCTCCCGCGCCAGGCACTTCAGGCAGATGTATTTGAACGTTTGCTCGAGGTCCGCCAGAACCTGGATGAGGCGCTTTCCTCACTGGCAGGGGTGCAAAAGATCACAGAGGTGAACGGTGAGTTTTGGTCAGCGCGAAAAATGCTGCGTCTGACTGCCCAACATGAAATCGACCATATCCAGCAAATCTTCAACCTGATGGCGCGCCTGTAAAAAAACCGCCTCCGGGCAGGAAGGCGGTCATTCGCAAAGCAACAGGAAGGGAGATTATGGAGGTTTTACTCGATCGAATGGTCAAGACCGAGCAGACTGAGGGCTAAGAACATCAGCCCAAAGATACCCACTACAATATAAACGCCAATTGCCATCATCCACCTCCTCAACCCTTCCCGAATAACTCCTTGTTAATCAATAACACTCACCAAGCCGTTTAGTGTCGGTATCTATAATACGTATTTTCACTGGAATAAGTTCCATTAAATTGAAAGGGTGTTCTTTCTAGAAAAAAACGTTGGTGGAGCCGGTTCAGAGAATCAGGCGCGGATATCCGCTGCCCTTACGACCTTTTTCCCCCTTTTTCCAAATACCTGGAAGTTTCGCCCCGCAAAACTGGCAATTGCCCTCCGCATCCAGGTGATAGTCTTCCAGATAGAAGCCTTTCCGGGTGATAACCGCTTTACCACAAACAGCGCAATGCGTATCCTCCAGGGATCCAACGCGCCCTGGCAAGTTGCCGGCATAGACATAATGCAAGCCCGCTTCCTGACCGATTTCTGCTGCTCGCTGCAGGGTTGAGGCGGGTGTGGGAGGGGCATCTTCCTGATAGTCGGGGTGATAGGCGGTCACATGCCAGGGAATATCCGCCGAAATGGAGACCAGAAAACGACTTGTCTCCCACAACTCATCAGTCGAATCATTCATCCCCGGGATAACCAGTGTGACCACTTCCAGCCACAATCCCAACTCATGTACCCGCCGGATGGTATCCAGAACGGGCTGCAATGAGCCGCCCATTTTGCGGTATTCACTGTCCTGCATGCTCTTCAAGTCCACCTTATAACCATCGAGCCAGGGAGTGAGATAGTCGAGCACTTCGGGCGTGGCATAGCCGTTGGACACATACACCGTCTTTAGCCCCTGCGCTTTTGCCAGTTTGAAAATCTCCACCGCCCATTCTGTACTGATGAGCGGCTCATTATAAGAGGACGCAATTGCTTCTGCCCCGCCTTCCAGCGCAACCTGTACCAATTGTTCGGCTGAAATCTGACGAATTGAGTTTACCGACATTTCCGCACGCGGGTCGCGTAATGCCTGAGAAGAAAACCAGTTCTGGCAGAAACGGCAATGGAAGTTACAGCCGAGCATGCCAAAAGTCAGCACATCACTACCAGGCAGGAAATGATTGAAAGGTTTTTTTTCGATAGGATCTATTTGCACCCCGGCTACATAGCCGTGAGGAACCATTAATTTCCCCTCGCGGTTCAATCGTACTCCGCAAATGCCCCGCCTGCCGGGTTTGAGCAGGCAGCGGTGGCCGCAGGCAGTGCAACGGACGCTTTCCTCCGCCAGTTTCAGACCCAGATCGGACTCTTGGGTTAAGGAATCTAGTAATTGAGGACCGTTCATTTCTATCCATTTTAATTATATGCCCTTCAGTAAGCTTTTCAATCCCCCTGCCTCACTCCTGCAGAGAAGATATGGTAAACTCCGAGAGATGGATGCAAAAACAATCCAAACTCTGGAATTTCCAGACGTGATCGAAAAGCTGGCGGATTACGCCTCGTTCAGCGCTTCCGCCGAGCTTGCGCGCGAACTAAAACCCGCTGCTTCGCTCAACGAGGCTTTGGAGCGTCAGGCTTGCACCACTGAAGCCCGCCTGCTGCTCAGTCTGCGCGCTGAAATTGGCGTTGGCGGTGCCAATGATATCCGGTCACTGGTTAATCTGGCGGGTCGGGGCGGTGTGCTCACAGAAGGTGAGCTGCTTTCAGTCAGTGGAACCTTAATGGCGGCTCGTGATCTCGCCCGCAATTTCGATAAATTCAGCTCGCAGGCTCCCCACCTGGCACCCATTGCCGTCCAATTCCCACCACCGCCGGGAATAATTGAAGCCATCTCCCGTTGCATTTCAGACCGCGGAGAAGTGCTTGACAGCGCCTCTCCCAAGTTGGGCTCCATCCGCTCCGAAATCAAGGTCTCCCACGACCGCCTCCTCTCCCGCCTGGAGCGAATGATTACCGATTCGGCAAATCAACCCATGTTGCAAGAACCAATTATCACTCAGCGGAACGGGCGCTATGTGATTCCACTGCGGGCTGAATTCAAAGGTCGTTTCAAATCAATCGTGCATGACCAGTCCTCCTCCGGAGCCACTCTTTTTGTGGAACCACTGGCTGTGGTAGAGCTCAACAATCGCTGGCATGAACTGCAGCTCGCCGAACGGGATGAGGTGCGGCGCATCCTTACTGAACTTTCTGCTATTGTTGGCAAAGAATCGGAAACAATCACGGGGATGGTAACTGCTCTGGCGCAGTTTGATTTTTATCTGATGTGCGCCAGGTACGCCGAGGACCTTCATGCCAGTGAACCCATCATGCAGCCTATCCGCCCGCCGCAAAATGCCCACCACCCCGGCACGGTCATCCGCCTCTTTCAGGCACGTCACCCGCTGATCGATCCTGAAAAAGTGGTGCCGATTGACGTGGACCTCGATCCCGCCACTTTTATACTCGTCATCACTGGTCCTAACACCGGCGGCAAAACCGTGACCCTGAAAACAGTGGGATTAATGGTCTTAATGGCACAATGCGGTTTGCATATCCCCGCCCGCTCAGGTTCTGAGTTAAGCTTTTTCGATGACGTTTTTGCTGACATTGGCGATGAGCAATCCATTGAACAATCCCTCTCGACCTTTTCCGGACATATTACCAACATTGTGCGGATCCTGCAGAAAGCACGCTCCAAAACGCTGGTTCTGCTGGATGAACTGGGCGACGGTACCGATCCGCAGGAAGGTTCCGCCCTGGCGCGTGCCATCCTCCTGCACCTGGCGAACAAACGTGTCCCCTGTCTCATCGCCACCCACTACCCTGAGCTGAAAACACTCGCCCACGCCACCCCCGGTATGGTGAACGCAAGTATGGAATTTGATCTCAAAACGCTGCGTCCAACTTATCACCTCACCATCGGTATTCCGGGTCGCTCGAATGCCCTGCTTATCGCCAGAAGGCTCGGGCTGCCTGAAGAGATCCTGAGCAATGCCAGGTCGATGATTGATCCGGCGGAACTTGTTTCAGATGATCTGCTCAATGAAATCCATCACCAGCGTGAGGTGGCGAGGAAAGCCCGGTCGTCCGCTGACCGTGACCGCTCACTGGCGAGCAGCCTGCGCCTGGAACTTGAGAGCCGGCTGGAGAAAATCGAAGAAGAACGCCGCGCCATTCTCGAAAAAGCTCACGATGAAGCTGAACAGGAGCTTGCTCAACTGAGACAGGAAATGGAAACCCTGCGACGGCAGGCACGTCAAACCGCGCAGCACCCTCCTCAATTGGAAGTGGTGCAAGAACAGCTGGAAAGTCTTGGACGGAAAGTGGAAAAAACTGTACCCCTAGAGATCGCCAGTGCTGACCAATCCACAATCCTCCAGCTCCAACCTGGGAAAAAGGTACGTGTACGGTCCTTAAAATTGGATGGCGTGCTTGACGCCATCAACAGTGAGGAAGCCGAAGTGCGCGTGGGAAACCTGCGCCTGCGGGTTAAAATCAGCGACCTTGCTCCGCTGGCTGGTTCTCAACAGGTGACAGAGGTGGGAGAAACTCCACCGGCTAGTGCACAGCCTGCCAGCCGGAAGGTATCTCCGACTCCCTTCCGCCCCACTCCGGGAATGGAATTGGATCTGCGTGGGATGCGTGCTGAGGATGCCCTCGACCGCCTGGACGCCTACCTGGCGGAGGCTTATATGAGCGGCATGCCCTTTGTGCGCATCATTCACGGTAAAGGAACCGGGCGCCTGCGACAGGTGATCCGTGAGGCGCTCAGAAACTCAAACCTGGTATCAACGTATGAAGAAGGTGGAGAAAAAGAGGGCGGCGAGGGAGTTACCATTGCCCATATGAGTGAAAATTAAGAAAATATCAGGCCGATAGCAGCTCTCCTCTTAGCACTACCGGCCCGATCTCCGCAACCTCCCTTTGGCTGCGATGTATGGTGCACTTCTTCTGTAGCAAAGAATACTATCAATACGTTGACAAATCATTGACAAACGATCTCCATTTTCTGCGAAATTTCAGATATTCCTTTCGGACTACGGGCAACGAGGCAAATTCGCCAATCTGATCCACAAGGCTAATCGCCCGTAATCTGGCTTGCTTGCCCGCGGTCCCTTCAATGCCGGTCAGCTTGAGCAGCGATTTCAGTATCTCCAGTTCCTGCCATACCCTTCCCGATCCTCTAAGGTCTTCGCAATGATCTTGCAGGAGTCGTATGGCTTCTCCTTTCCGACCATCCTTTTGTGCCAGCAATGCCGGCATCAATTTTACATAAAATTCCGCTTCAGGGATCCCGCGTTCTCTCATCTCGCTGATCAAAAGGGAAGAGGTATCCGCAAACTCATTTATGACTGATTTTCTTGCGCTGCGGATCAATTTTTCCATACGCGCGATCAATTCAATTCCTTTCAAACCACGAATTTCCGCATCTTGGATTGTTTCTTCGATCCAGCGCAGATCGTTCTGAGTGCTTCGCTCACCCGTCCTCATGAGAGCAATCTTATATTTGCATAACGTGGTTTGATAATTTATGGCACCGCTCACCAGCAACGGATCATACAATTCGTTTGCCTTGGCATAATTGCCCATCAGCCGGTAAAACTCCGCTACTGCCAGATCCGTGTGCATGGATAACTTTTCCAGCTTATAGGGCGTTTCTCG
>Ga0116192_1001278_pt1 | contig 17902 bp, 12 predicted proteins | sample AD_UKC113_MetaG_FD_89876 | JGI IMG/M metagenome (GOLD analysis project Ga0116192, IMG submission 89876) | Active sludge microbial communities of municipal wastewater-treating anaerobic digesters from Hong Kong - AD_UKC113_MetaG | ecosystem: Engineered > Bioreactor > Anaerobic > Digestate... | reverse complement strand
GATACGCATCGCTCGTTGGAACACCCGTAGTCCTTCATCTTGTTCCCTACGGTCTAGATATGCCCGGCCCAGCTCTAGATAATTTTCGATTTCTGCCGGTGCCAATCGGACTGCTTCGCTCAAATGAGATACAGCCTGGTCCAATTGACCACTGTTATGGCAGATTTTTCCCATCAGAAGCTGCAGGTCCGGGTCAGTCGGGTCGATCTCTAATGCGCGTTGAGCGGATACTGCCGCTCCCGCCAGGTCGCCCGCCTCAACTTGCGCCTTAGCCAACATCGCCAGGACCGCACAGTCACCGGGTTGCTGTTGAAGCAATTCTTTATATAGGGGTATGGCCACTCGTTGTCCGCGTAATTCAGCGGTTAATCGCGCTCTTTCCACTCTCAATTCATGACTGTCTATCTCTTTTAAGGCCCGTTCCAGGAGATTCAGCGCCTCGTTCGGAGAACCTGTCTTCGCGGTTACCTGCGCATTGAAGAGCACTGCCGCTGGAGATTTCGGATCCCGGGCGACGGCTTCTTTTGCGAAATGCAGGGCTTCTTGCTTTTGACCTGCTGCCAGGGCGATTTCGCCACATAAAATGTGGGAAGATGCCCGGCTCGGCTCAATCTTCAGCGCGTTTTCTGCGCAGGCTAAAGCTTCTTTCAGAGCACCGTTCATTTTCTTTGCTTCGGCGAGCGCAACCCAGGTGTCAACGCGACTGGCATCCTTGATAGAAACCTCTTCCAGAATTTCTTCAGCTTTTTCACTTTCGCCATTTTTTACCAACATTTTCCCGTAAGCAACCTTCCACTCCAGTGCTTCAGGTTTCATTTCCACAGCTTTCGCCCAATGTACAGCTGCGTTGTCAAATTCGCCCATCAAGCCGTTGAGCCGCGCCGCGCGCGCATGCCACAAAGGTTCATCATCCCAAATCCGTAAAGCCGCCTCAATGGCATTTGATGCGCCGGCGATATCGCCACACGCTTCAGCGGCTAATCCCAGGGCAATTTGAGCTGCTGGCGATTCAGGCTGGTTTTCAACTGCGTGCCAGGCGCTTTCAACTGCCCGGTGTGGATCCACTTTATTTTGGCAAAGCGCTAATTGGATCAAAACCGTTGGAGTCTCATCCATTTGCTGTCCGATGGTAATCGCACTGGCGAGGTTTCCCGCGGTGCGCAGCCCGGCGATCAAAGCAGCGCCTTCATCCTGTGCCGGCAGCCAGGCGGCCAGTTCCCGTAATTCATCTGCGGCAGGATGAAATGCTGCCCGTCCACGAACCTGCCATCGAGCGACTTCTTTGTTTGATGTTAATTGCTGCGCATTTTTTAACGCGATCTCCAATTGCTCAAACCGTTTTTGCGAAAGAGCTTCACTGCCAGGTGCGTGATTCACAATATCGAGTTCATTGCAAAGGCGTTGTTCCTCAGCCATCAATGTGAGCGCACGGGCGTAACGCACTAATCCATAAGCTTCTGCCGGATGAGCATGTATCCAACTTTCAAATATGCGTAAGGCGGTTTTCCACTTCTTAACAGCGAGAGCCGCTTCGGCAGCCCAAATTTCATCATTTTTTCCGATATTGCCTTTTGAGTAAAGCTCTTCAGCACCTTTTAAGTTGCCCTGAAGTACCATCAAGCGAATCCGGCTGGAGAGAATTCTGGCGGTTTCTTCACCACAGCGTCGCGCTAATTCTAAAACCATACCCGCATTTTCTTCTTCATTTGCATCCAATGCGGTCTCCAGACGTAGTGCAAGGAGATCCAGCTCTGCGCAGCTATTATCAGATTGAGCTTCAGTAGCCAGTTTTTCCGCCCGGCCCAATAACATCGCCGATCGGGCGAATTCCGCTGCCATGGATCGTAATTCTGTGTTCTGTGGAGCGATTTGAAGCGCTTTTTCAGCGTGGTTCAAAGCCAGACCCATATCGCCGGTTTTGCGGTAGATCTTGGAAAACCGTTCATGAATGGTTTCAGGCAAACGGATTTTTGCGATCTCGTTAGTTTTTAGAAGCTTGCTTTTTCCAAGCTTATCCCAATCGAGCTGCTGAGATGAATTTTCAGATTCTTCCAACCGTAGAGCATGGCTCAGACTAGCGATGGCGTTTTGTTCATTTCCCAACTGATCATAGAGATCAGCTTGCAGAATGTGGCTGGCGGCTTCATCCGGAAGTGCATTTTGGAGATGTTGGATTGAGGTCATGGCTCCATCAAAATCGCCGCTGGCAGCCTGCAACTCGCTCAATTCGAACAAAATTTCCGCGTTTCGCTGACCAGAAAGGGCGGCCGCGCATTTCAGGCTATCTATCGCCAGTTCATGATGATTCAAAGCAGAGAAGATCTCAGCAGCCTGGTGGTATCCTGTTTCATCCAGGTCCCCCGCAGACACCGCCTCCCGTAAAGTCGTTACAGCTTCCTGATTCTTCCCCATGCGTGCCTGCAGTCCGCCAATTTGAAGTTGGTACTGCGCTTTGTGCACATCCAATTCCGATGCCCATCTCAATGCTTGAATCGCCTCATCAAGTTGGTTGCAGTCAGACATGAACCTCGCAAACCAGTTGAGATTTGCCACAGAGTCAGGGGTTAATTTCAATGCCGTATTCGCAGCTTGGATGGCTTCCTGTTTCAAATTCGCGGCCATGTAAGCTTCAGCTAATGAATGTACAATGCCGCTGTCCTCAGGATGAAGATGATTGGCTTCCTGGATCGCCGCGAGAGCCGCTTCAATCTGTCCGAGCTTTAATTCAGCGCGGCCAATGCCAGCTTGAATACGCCAGTTTAGGTCAGCTTGATCTGATGTAAGGGCTTCATTTAATTCAGCAAATTTCAATAACGCTTCATCAGCATTTCCTCGAGCTTCAATCAGTTCGGCTAATAGAAGTCGCTTCTCAATATCCTGAAGTTCTTCACCAAATCTCTCCAGAGATTTCTCCGCGGAAGTAAGTCGCACAACCTCTTTTGTGGAAGAAACGGGATTCTCGGAATGTTCGAGTAGCAGCGTTCGCGCATAAAGATCCACCCAGTCATACTTTGGGTCCTGAGTTTGGACCGCGCGTTCGAGCGCATCCAAAGCAGAGTCCCGGTGTCCATTCTCAATAGCGGACTGGGCGTATGCATAAGCCAAAGCTGGGAAATTTGGCCATCGAGACCAGCTTTGCTCTAAAACCTGAAATGCTTCGACTGAATGTCCCAGCCGCCGCAGAGTGTCACCATAGTCATATTGAACTTCAGCCCTGTCAGGAGAGCCGATAGCAGCCTGCCTCAAATACGGCAAAGCGTCGCTGTCCAACCCACGATCCAGGCAGCGCTTACCCAACAGATAATTGATCTCAACCGAATCCGGAATTGCCAAAACGGCGGCTCGTAACGTTTCCAGCACTTTTTGCTCGTTGCCAAGTTTCGAGTAATATTCAGCAAGGTCTTTCCACGCATCTTGTAGATCTGGTTCCACCAGCGTCGCGCGGTTTAGCATAGCCGCAGCCTGTTCCATTTTGCCTTGTTCCAGATAGGCTTTGCCAAGCATAGCCATTAACCTGCCGTGATCCGGGTGAATGTCCAGACCAGATAGGCAAGCTTCCTCGACCTTATCCCAACGACCGATGTGTAAGGCAGCTTCACCCAGTTTTACCTGATCATTCAGATTCGTATGTGAAGCGAGCTCAACGGTGGTGATCCGCTCTAAATAGGCTTCATCCCATTTGTTCAGCGCTTCCCATTGTTGAGCCAACAAACGGTGGCTTGCCGGGTCATCCGGCCTTATCGCACATAATTGACTGGCAAACCCTGCGGCTGTTTCCCAATCCTTGAAATCGGAAGCGAGGTGGGCCAACTCCTCGACCAGGTCCAGGTCGTTTGGTTTTACCTGAAAAAACGCTTCACCAAGAAGCCGTGCTTCTTCTTCCAGACCCATTTCAACCACAAGCTTGACCCACTCGCTAGGCAGCCATTCATAAATGAATTTTGGCTGAAAGCCTAAAGTATCATCCAACCGGATACTCATCATCCATTCCTGGCAGGCCTTTCGGGCGATTTCCTGCGCTAATTCAATGTCTCCATGCTGGGCGGTTTTCCACGCTTGAATGAGTCGAGCCCGCGGATCATCAATACCCGTCAGATCGCAGGAATTATTGGAACATTGATCAATACCATACGAAGTAAAAGCTTCAACCTGGAATGAGCTTGAAAAACTGGCGGGCAAAACGATCTCATCCATGAAATGCGGATTTTGCTTTTTTTCTGTCTCGCCAGCCACATCCAGTAATTGCATTTTTAAACCTGAAGACCATAAAACAATTGTTTGCTTTGCCTTTTCCAGAAGCAACATTGCGTTTGCTGGTTGATTGCACAACCGGTATAGCCCAGCAAGCCGTTCCAGTTCCAGACCCCAGGCCAGGCTGCTTTCCAGATCCATCTCAGTCAGATTAGTTTTATTGAAAAGGAACGCGGCGGTTTGTTGATTGACCTTGAGTAGTTTGAGCGCCAATTCTTCGGTCATACCCTTTAGCCCAATCAGGCTCAACTCCCGTAAAATGGAAGATTGCTGCGATGAAGGCAGCATTGGGAGTAAATCTTCGAAGAATTTCGTTTGCTTTTCTTCGTAATGTATATTCGAGAGTACTGCGTTTACCAACCAGCGCGTGGCGATAGGTGTTACCTTTTTGGGAATAAGACCTTTCGCAAAATCAATGTGATCAAGCGTCATTCCAAACAGGATCGCGATGGCAGTTCGCCAGGTTCGATAGGATAATCCTGCAGTTTCCGTTGATTTTGGAAGAACAGTCTGGAACACATTCGCCCAATTCTTTTCAGTTTTGGTCTTATCAAGAAGCGCAAGAGCCAGCAAACCCGCGTCTTTCAGTTCTTTCGGTTGGGTCTGCTCATGTATTGTTTGTTCGAAATATCTTGCCGCTTGCTGGGATAGTTCAAAGGGCAGTTCGTGCGACCCATTCGTTAATTCATTGGCCTTGATTTCAAGGTTTAGATCTAATAGCGTTATGGCGGCTGGTGACCAGCGATCGGTTTCGCTACCAATAGATTGAATCGCCTTCTCGGCGAATGCTTCGTCCTGCAACCTGTCCCAAACCAGGGGGTCTTGATGAAGAGAAGTGACCAGACTCTTCCCCTCGGATGACGGTATTTGTTTCAAGAGCGCAGTAATAAAGTAGGCGCTTTGCATGGTCTCTCCTCACCAGTTATTCGACCGGCTTATAAAATCTGCAGAACAAGATAATATGAAGCGCCCATCAGGACAAAACCGATGATGGTTAAAACCAGTCCAACCCCGGCGGCGCTTCTGACCAGAGAATTCAGATTATTCACCAGGGACGAAGCGTTCCCAACCAACCCAGAAACATCCTCAGCAATCCCTTTTTGCGCCAGTTTGGTTGTCTGTTCGGCCAGGTCTCTGATTTCATTTCCCATCACTTTTCGAAACATCACAATGATGCCGGCAGCCAGCGAAACCACGCCAATAAGGAAAAGCGCTGCGGTCATAATCATGACAAAATTTTCGCTGAAATTTGGTGACAACATAAAAGCCTCCTGGTTATTTGATCCCAAGAGGCTTAGATGCAATATCTGTGCCAAAATATCTATTTACGGACCGCCTGGACTACGTCCAATGGCAGATGTTCCAACTCAATCGTACCCATATCACAGAACAGGAAAGCTCGTTCGATGGCATTTCGCAGCTCGCGGATATTCCCCGGCCAATCGTAGCTGGTGAGTGCTTCCAACGCGCGCGGTGAGATTTCAGTGACGTTGACTCCCATGTGCCGATTAAAATAATTAATAAAGAAACCAACCAATTCTGGAATATCTTCTTTACGTTCTTTAAGGGCTGGTAAATTCAGATCAAGAACCTTCAAACGGTAATAAAGATCCTCGCGGAATTGGTTATTGGCGATCATGGCCTTCAGGTCACGGTTGGATGCCGCCAGGATATGCACATCAACTGGGATCAACTTGGTTCCGCCTACCCGTCTAAACGCGCGTTCTTCAACAACTCGCAGCATTTTCGCCTGAAGATCCATTGGCATGGATGAGATTTCATCCATGAATAAAGTTGAACCATCCGCGATCTCCAGCAAGCCAACCTTTTTCGCGTCAGCGCTGGTGAACGCGCCTTTTTCGTAACCAAACAATTCCGACTCGAGCATGGTCGGTTGAATGGCCGCGCAATTTATCGATACCATAACTTTTGAAGCTCGCGGTCCAGATGCGTGGATGTATTTAGCAAGGACTTCTTTCCCTGTACCGCTGTTGCCTGTGATCAAGACCGAAACCCCCAGCATTCCCGCCCGTTTTGCGGCCGCTAAAACCGGGGAAAGTAATCCGGATTTGCCCACGACAAAATCTGACTGCCGCCGTTGATCTTCTACCACATGGTCCAATTCACGTCGCATTAAAATGGTCTCGCCGGCTTTTTCAATCGCCCGTTCCAACCGTTTGAAGTCAACCGGTTTGGAAAGAAAGTCCTGAGCACCATTCTTCATCGCTTCAACCGCGGTTTCGATATCGCCGTATGCGGTGAATAAAATAAATGGTGGCCTGAAAGGCATGCCCGCTGTTTCATACAACAAATTTGGACCGAAACCGTCCGGCAGCATCACATCCAGGAGCACAATATCACCGACACCACGTTTGAGAGACTCTCGAGCCTCGGCCATCGTTCCCGCACCAAAAACCTCGTATCCTTTTTCTGATAGATAATCGCCAATATTCCGCCGGGCGTTTTCTTCATCATCAACAATCAAAATGGAGAGGCTCATGATTCGGTTCCTTTTTCAATGTTGGCGGGTAAACAGACATGAAAAACTGTTCCCCCAGGGAATGATTCTGCGTTTATTGTACCCTTATGTGCGGTCACAATCCGTTTTGTGATCGCCAGTCCTAATCCATTTCCCTTATCGCGAGAAGTTTTAAACGGCTCGAAAAGATGCTCACGTATGTCTTCAGGGATTCCTGGACCATCATCGGTAATAGCCACTTCAACCTGCGGCAAATTGGGAATTGAATAATTCGGCATGATCTTTACAGATAAATTCCCGCCAGTGGCGCTCATCGCTTCAACCGCATTGGAAATCAGGTTTGTGAATACTTGTTCCAAAGCGCGAGGATCGCCCGCGACATGAGTGAGGTGGTCTTCACATTGAAAATGAGACGTAACATTGACCTTCATAAATCGTGGCAGCCAACGATCTACGATCCTGCGCAGCAACATGCTGATGTCAATATCGGTAAATTTGGGTTCCATCGGTCTCGCATAAGCGAGCACTGATTCAATCAGGTCATTGATGCGTTTGCAGTCATTCAGACCGCTCGAAATCGCATTTCGGCTTGGGTCTCCCTCTGGCAGCCTGCTCTCGAGCAGCTGCAGCGCGGAAAAAATCCCGTTTACCGGATTGCGGACTTCATGAGCCAGAATCGCAGTTAACTCACCCAGCACGGCGCGTTGTTCCAGGTGCTGCGCCTGGGCGCGGATTTGCTCATTTTCACTGATATCGTTTATGAAAATCAGAATTGAAGTTGTTTTATCGTCCTGGGTGACCGGGATGACCTGTAAATGCGCTGGAAAGACCTGTCCATTACGGCGTAAAAGTTTGATGTCACCCATATTATGGGTTGGCATTCCGTTTTCGGCGTCATAAATCGCCTGTGCCAACCGCGTCGGCCCGACCAGGATATTTTCAACCGGCGATCCGATAACCTCTCCTTTTGAATAGCCAAAAGTCCATTCGGCCATCGGGTTCATTTCAACAATTTCTGATTTTTCAGAAAGCACCAAAATACCTTCTTGAGCGCTGTCCAGCAACGTTGACCAGACGGTGACGAGCTCTTCTCTTTTGGTGATTTCATTTCGCAAATTTGTCACAAGTATAAAATGCTGCATCGCGCCAGTAATCATTGAGGCGATGACCGGCAGGACGCCCAACAACTCTTCTGGTAATGGCCGCTCGGTTTCAGCGATCACCATTAAACCCATCAAGGCGCCTTCTTCGCCTAACGGAACAGAGGCCGTGTAACTCAAGTTCGCGATACGCGCCGCGCGGTGAAGTTCTGTCTGCACCCGCTTCCCTGGGATCCAGGTAGACAGTGATGCCAGCCGGTTAAAATCAGTTGATTCAATCTTTTCCGGCAAAACATGGCCTTCATCGTGACTGAGGATCTGCAGTAATCTGGGTTCGTTGCTGTCCGCCTGATAAAATGCGACGATATTGACTCCAAATAAAGCAATGACTGCATCCAGAGCAGCTTTTAAGGCTGAATCAAAATTTTCATGCTCTTCAAGCTTAGCTAATTCAAGTAAACTGGCGAACATCGTCGCTTGTCGTTGTGGACGACTCCGTTCTTCTTCATCAAGCAGCCACATTAATCTCCATTGTCCCAGGTTATCGAGGCTGCCGGATTGTAAATACGCGTTGATTGGACTCCGATTACGCCGTTTTACCTCAACCAGGAGCTCCGTTCCCTCGATGAATTTCTCGCTGTCAATGCCGGAAATATGATCTTCAAGCAGCGCCCCCTGCAAATCTCCGGAGGTAAATGCGGTCAAAGTCACGAATGCGGTATTTGCAGCCAGGATGGTTTTTTGTTGAGAATCAAAAACAAGCGCTGGCCTGTCAAACAGGTTTAACAGCGCGTTGAATTCAAGCAGGCTGACCTGCTTTTGTTTTATCGCGGTTTGCCGTCCAGTGACTGCGGAATAATTACTCATGCGTTCATAGCTACTGCGTGGCGCAAATGCGCCGGCAGGATTCCCTCCATAGCCCGGTATTTTGCAACGGTACGTCGGGCGACATCAAAACCTTTTTCACTCAACATCTCGGCTAGTTCGGTATCGCTCAAAGGTTTGGCCTCATTGATGATCATTTCGCGCAGTACGCTGCGCACATTCAATGACCGGTCAAAAAACGATGACAATGGGACGATTTTCCGGTTTGGCAGTTGCACCGTCTTATTCGCAACAGCCCGAGAAATGGTTGACTCGTGTACTTCTAATTCTACCGCCAGGCTGGCGCGCGTAACCGGTTTTAGATGTTTTTCTCCATAAAGTATATAGTCTTTCTGTACGCTGACGACTTTTTGCATCAATCGTTTCATGGTGTGATTGCGCTGTTGCAGACATTTTACAAACAACGACGCCCGTTCCATGTCGTTCTTCCAATTTTCGCGTTGTTCTTCACTGGCTTGTTGCATCGCCTGCCGGAACAAAGGGTTTACTTGAAGAGTGCCAAACAACGGCATGATAATTTCAACCGACAAAGGATTTTTTGGGTCATCGTTGAGGTAATTAATGATAATATCCGGACGGTGATATACCTGGGTCGCTTCCGCTGCCGGCTGACGCATATCGCCCCAGTGCGAGCGACCGGGATAAGGATTCAGATTTTCACCGATAAACTTCATCGCCTGCTGAACCTGGCGAACCGTCACATCACAATGATGGGCGATTTCGCTGACCTGGCGGTGAACCATCAGATCCATGCATTCTTTTACAATCTGAAGCGCCAATTCCGGTACGCTACCATTTTCAGCCAGCACTTCCATCTGGGCTAGCAGAGCCGTTTGCGGTGAGGTTGAACCAACACCTAATGGGTCTGCACGTTGAATGATCTTTTGGATCTGCTCGATTTTTGAGGGCAATACGTGGAAATATCGCGCCACTTCAATTAACGGAATGGTCAAAAAACCATCGTCATCCAGATGTGTGAGAAGATACGCCGCCATACGCCGGTCTTGAATATCTAATTCTGGCGCGATCTGCCGCAGCACATAAGTTGGTAAATCTTCAGTAGTTTGCGAAAAATCATCCTCAGGCTGGTTTTCAGACTCAAAACTTGCCCCGCCGCTGTAAAAATCTTCTCGTGGCGAAACAAAAACGACCGGTTCATCTGGAGCGGAGGGTGAAGGCTGGCTGCAGACCGGACACATTCCCCGTGCGGGCAACAGGCGGTGACAATTTGGACAACGGCGTTCTTCGGTGAGTTCAAGTGCCGGGTTGGACGCGATTTCTCCATCGATTTGCTGACGCAATTCATCCGCCGTCAGACTCAGAAGAGTCATGGTTTGGGCGAGATGTGCGGTGGTTGCCGGTCGAGTTGAGTGATAATGGGTCTGAAACATGCCTTACCCCTTTCCGTTAGTATAGCCTTTGTCATCGAATGTTGCAAGAGTCGTGCCAGGGTATTTCGAGATCAAAGTGGTAAAATCAGGGTGAAAGCGAGAAACAAAGATCTCATGCCTGAATTGACAATCATTGGCGGAGGACTTTCCGGATGTGAAGCAGCCTGGCAGGCAGCCAAACGCGGCATCCAGGTGACCCTTTATGAAATGCGCCCAAAAAAATCAACCGGTGCGCATGTGACAGGTGATTTGGCTGAGTTGGTTTGTTCCAATTCGCTTGGCTCGCTTCTTCCTGACCGCGCGTCAGGCGTCTTGAAAAACGAATTATCCGCCCTAGGTTCTTTATTGCTGGCGTGCGCGGAAGAGTCTGCGGTACCTGCAGGTTTCGCCCTCGCAGTGGATCGTGAGCGCTTTTCCGGTTTAATCGGTCAAAAACTGACCGCTCATCCGAATATCCGCGTCCTCCGGCAAGAAATTACCGAGCTTCCCGTCGGCCCAACCGTCATCGCGTCTGGCCCGTTAACCTCGCCTGATCTGGCTCATGCCATACAGCAATTTACCGGTGAAGATTCGCTGTACTTTTATGACGCGGTCGCGCCGGTCATCGCCGCCGAGTCAATCGACTTATCCATCGCGTTTCGCGCATCACGATATCACCAGCGTGAAGACGAAGGCGGTGGTGATTACCTCAACTGCCCGCTTTCCAACGAAGAATATGACGCTTTTGTCACCGAACTTTTAGCCGCGGAACGTATCCCGCTGAAACCGTTTGAACAGGAAATTCTTTCCGGAGTTCACGCCGGATCAGGAAAATTTTTCGAAAGTTGTCTCCCGGTCGAAATCATCGTCGAGCGCAGCCGAAACGCCTTGAAATTCGGTCCGATGCGTCCAGTAGGGTTGCATGATCCGCGCACCGGTCAACGCTCTGGTGCCATCCTCCAACTCCGTCAGGATAACCTGGCAGGCAGTCTTTATAATATGGTCGGATTTCAAACCAATCTGACTTATGCAGAACAAAAACGGGTTTTCAGGATGATTCCCGGACTTCAAAACGCTGAATTTGTCCGATATGGGCAAATGCACCGGAATACCTTCCTGTGCTCACCCCTGCTGCTTCAACCGACCATGCAGTCCAATCAACGCGAGGATCTTTTCATGGCTGGCCAAATCACCGGTGTGGAAGGCTATCTGGGAAATATCGCCACTGGTTTACTGGCGGGAATTAATGCGGCTCTCTTTTTAAAGAATGAACCCTTAATCGTTTTACCGGAAACCACCATGCTTGGCGCGTTGTGCCACTACATCACACACACGTCTTTGATGGATTTTCAACCCATGAAAGCCAATTTCGGCATCCTGCCGCCTTTACGGAATCCCAAGCGTGGACGTAGAGAGCGCAGTGTTCAATACGCAGACCGCGCTTCTGAAGATTTACACGCCTTTCTACGCCATTTTTCAACATTGGTTCCTGATGGCAGGGAGGTTGAGTGAAAACGAAGCGAATCGTAGCCGTTTTGGCGATCACAACAGCGTTATTGCTGATATTGGCGGTTGTCAGCCCGTTCCTTCTGAAACAGCCAGCACCTCGTAAATTTTCGGGCGCGGCGGCTTTTACCGATGTTCAAACCCAGTTATCTTTTGGTTCCCGGGCTCCTGGCAGCGAAGGCCATCAGCAACAGGTGGAATGGATGCGTGCGGAATTAGAGAAAGCGGGCTGGCAGGTTGTGATGCAGGAGCTCACCCATAATGATCAAACCGTCATTAATGTGATTGCTCGAAGGGGAAAAAGCGGCGAATCGATCATCCTCGGCGCGCATTACGACACGCGCCTGGTAGCCGATCAGGATCCTGATCTCGCGAAACGGCAGGATCCGGTTCCGGGAGGAAATGACGGCGCTTCCGGAGTTGCCGTTTTACTGGAATTGGCGCGTTGTCTGCCAACAGACCTCGAAAAACAGGTCACTCTGGCGTTCTTTGACGCGGAAGATCAGGGCAATCTATCTCCCTGGAGTGTATGGTCAGTGGGCGCGTCCCTTTTCGCAGACAACCTTTCCACAAAGCCAGACGCGGTGATCATCCTGGATATGATCGGCGACAGCGACCTGAATATCTTCAAAGAACGCAATTCTGATTCTGCTCTCATGGACCAGATATGGCAGGTAGCTCAAAATTCCGGGTACGGAAAGTACTTCAACTCCTCCTATAAACATCAGATGCAGGACGATCACATCCCCTTTATCAACCTCGGTATTCCCGCCGTGGATATCATCGATTTTGATTACCCCTACTGGCACACAACCTCTGATACTGCTGACAAGGTCTCCCCACAGAGCCTGGAAGCCGTAGGAGTGACAATTTACAACTGGATTACTGAACCCTGACATATAATCTTAACCTGAAAACTAGCTTACACTGTCATTAGAAGTAAATTGTCAGCCTTTTATCCATAACATATTTCAGGAGGAAGTTAGATATCAATGGAAACTCCCAAGACTGGTTTTCAACCCGCGGATCGGATCGCTTCGTTTAAACCCTATTTCTTCGCTTCCCTCAACAAAAAACTGGCCACTTTAAAGGCGCAGGGCATGGATATCATTCGGATTGACATCGGCTCACCCGATTTGCCCCCGGCCAGTTTCATCGTGGATGCGTTGGATGAATCCGCGCGGAAGCCATCTTCACACGGCTATACTCCCAACGGTGGAACACCAGCATACCGCCAGGCGGTCGCGACCTATTATAAGCGCCGCTTCGATATCGACCTCGACCCGAAAACAGAAGTTATCGCTTTGCTCGGATCAAAAGAGGGCTTATTTAACCTGAGCCAGGTCATTCTCAATCCCGGTGATGTCGCGTTAATCCCTGATCCCGGTTACCCGGTTTACAGCGCCAGCACAATCATCGCGGGCGGTGAAGTCTACAGCCTTCCACTTCTAAAAGAAAACGGCTTTCTCCCAGACCTGGATTCGATCCCGGCGGATGTGCTCAAGAAAGCCAGGATCCTTTGGTTGAATTATCCCAACAACCCCACCGGCGCCATCGCACCTTTCGAATTTTATGAAAAAGCGGTTGAATTTGGGAAAAAGCATCATATTCTGATCGCTCACGACGCACCGTATGTTGATGTCTGCTTTGATAAATACATCGCCCCCAGCCTGCTTCAGGTTCCCGGGGCGAAAGAAATCGCCGTGGAATTCAACTCGCTCTCGAAAACGTACAACATGGCTGGCTGGCGTCTGGGTATGGCCGTGGGTAACGCTCAGGTGATCGATTATCTGAACACCTATAAAAGTCAGATGGATTCATCCCACTTCCTGCCGATTCTTGACGCCGGGGTGACCGCGCTCACCAGCGATCAAAGCTGGATCGATGAACGCAATCAAATCTATCAATACCGCCGTGATATCGTACTGAACGGCTTGCGCAGCGCTGGTTTCCAGGTGGATACCCCACCCGCAGCTATTTATGTCTGGGCGAAACTACCGGAACCCTACACCGATTCCATAGAATTCTGCAACCGCCTGCTTGAAGAAGCCGGTGTCAGCACCACCCCTGGTGTGGTGTACGGCAAATACGGTGAAGGTTATTTACGCATTTCACTTGGCGCGGATACCAACCGCATCAAAGAAGCCATGCAGCGCGTAAATGACTGGATCAACCATCAAGGATAATAAATGTCAAAGAAACAAGCTGAACCGACGGTTCCCCCTCGTGACCGTGCTTTCCTGGTTGGTGTTGAACTCCGCAGTGTAAAATCCCTGCTGACTCTCGATGATTCCCTGGCGGAATTGGCTCTTCTTTCTGACACCGCCGGCCTGGATGTCGTCGGGGTGACAACCCAACGCCTGGACACGCCGAATAATGACACCTTCATCGGTTCAGGGAAGTTGGAAGAGGTCAAAGCGTTGGTCGAAGAATTTTTGGCCAACGTCGTCATTTTTGACAATGAATTAAGCCCGCGTCATCTCCGCGGGCTTGAGGAATACCTTGGTCCATCCGTTAAAGTGCTGGACCGTACAGCTCTGATTCTTGATATCTTTGCTCAACACGCTAACACCCGAGAAGGCGCACTTCAGGTCGAATTGGCGCAGTATGAATATCGTTTACCCCGCCTGACTCGCGCCTGGACTCACCTTGCCCGTCAAACCGGTGGCGCCGCTGGACGTTCCGGCAGTGTGGGCGGAGTCGGTCTTCGTGGACCTGGCGAAACGCAGTTGGAAGTTGACCGTCGGGAAATTCGCCGCCGCATCACTTTTATCAAAGCGGAATTGGAAAAAGTTCGCGAACATCGTATGCGCTACCGCGCTCAACGCCGCCGTTCGCGCATCCCAACCATCGCCCTTGTTGGTTATACAAATGCCGGGAAATCTACACTGCTTAACCGCATGGCGCACACCAACGTCCTCGTTGCCGACCAGCTTTTTGCCACGCTAGACCCCACCACCCGCCGCGTCCATTTACCAGGCGGCCATGAAGTCTTGTTCACCGATACAGTTGGTTTCATCCAAAAATTACCTACAGAACTCGTCGCTGCCTTCCGTGCTACCCTTGAGGAAATCACTGAAGCCGATCTTCTTATCCATGTGGTGGATTCAACGCACCCCAATGCTCTCGCCCAATGGAACGCTGTGCGGCAGACGCTAACCGACATTGAAGCGGACAAAATCCCCATGATCACCGCGCTGAATAAATTGGATCAACACCCCAATCCTGAAAACCTGGAACGTTCTACCGCGGAATTTTCCGACGCGATTGCCATCTCAGCAAAAACCGGTGAAGGAATTCCCGCCCTGTTGTCCGCCATAGAGGAACATCTTTACGAACAATACACCCCCATAGAAATTCGCCTGCCATATCAGGAGGGCCAATTGATTTCCTTGTTCCACGAACAAGGAGTGGTCTCACGTGTTGAACACGTTCGTGGCGGCGTGTTAATGCAGGGTCAAATCCCAGGTCGCTTGATGGTACGTTTCCAACCCTTTCTCATCAAGAAGTCATAACTTCGTATGAACAGTCTCTCTCGTTTTGTCGATCGCCTATCCGGTTTTTTGGCTCACCGCAAAGGGTTGCTGCCAATGGTTGGGTTGGTTTTGATCATCACCAACTTCGTTTTTCGCCTTTTCCCCCTGGGCTGGATCACTTCGACTGATTTATTTCTTCACATAGGCCTGGTGTTTGCTATTTTGGGCTTTATGCTGGCCTGGGCCTTATAGACTCCGGAAATTAATAACAAGAAAAGGCGGGACGTCCGGACATCCCGCCTTTTCTTGTTCTATTGGGAAAAAGGCAATTACTTCTTCTTGTCTTCTTTTTCGACGCTGATAACTTCGCGCCCCTGGTAATGCCCGCAATTGGGGCAAACCGTATGCGGCAGGCGCATCTCACCGCAGTTACTGCACTGCACGAGATTCATAGCCTGCAGGCTGTCCTGAGCGCGGCGGCGATCGCGGCGACCCTTAGAAAGCTTCCTTTTGGGTTGTGGAACCATTCCGAAATCTCCTGTCTGTTAAACCATCAACATATCTTTTTCAAAGCCGGTCAATTATACTATCGCTCAATGGATACCGTCAAGGCGCCACGAACAATCCCAACAGGGTCTGCCGATGATAATCCTCAAGAAAGCACGTGTAGTCCTTGAGCCATAGAGTGCCAATTCTACTGCAAATTATCCCTTTTTGATGTAAAATTCTTCCTATGGAAATTCTAGTCGGTATCGCCAAGACCAATAAATACGCCGTGTCCGAAAGCGGGGACACCCTCGAAGTCGTTGAACGTCCCGCTGGAGGGGTATCGGTGGTTCTATCAGATGGGCAGACTTCTGGCCACGGAGCGAAATTAATTTCCTCCATGGTCGTTCGTAAAGTGATTTCACTGCTGGCCGAAGGCGTTCGTGATGGCGCGGCTGCACGCGCCGCATCCGACTATCTTTACACCGAACGGAATGGAAAAGTTTCCGCGTGTTTGAATATTTTGTCTGCCGATTTACAGACTTCTACAATTGTCATTACCCGCAATAACCCGACTCCCATATTTATCGCCACCAATGATCGGATTGAGTGCCTGTCTGGTGAATCGTCTCCAATCGGAACTTCCCGCAACATGCGGCCGGCGATTACCGAGGTTCCTCTGGAAGCAGGCACTACGATTGTTATGTTCACCGATGGTGTCAATTTTGCCGGCGACCGCTACGGCCAGCGCCTGGATATCTGCACCCTTTTACACGCATTACTGGAAGATCAAATTCCCACTTCGCAGTTGATCGCTGATACAGTGCTTCAAGAAGCCATTCGCCTGGACCAGGGCCGTCCCAATGACGACATGAGCGTTGTCGCGCTGCGTGTCTCGTACGGCGCAAAAGACTCGATCCGGCGCATGACCGTGCGACTGCCGGTCGGCTCGTACTTCCCTCAAAACTGATGAAAGCCGACCGCCGCCGCTCCTTGAGACGAAACCTCAAAGCCGGTTGGCGGGATACGCTCATTCTGTTTCGAGAATTCCGCTCACCGCTGTTGTTGTTTGTCGCTCTCATCCTGGGCAGCGGAATACTCTACTTCACTCTGGCTCGCAACACCACGTATTCTCCCGATTCCATCTCCGAATCGATTTATCTGGCTCTTACACTCACTTTTCTCCAGTCTTCTGGCGATTTTCCACCATACTGGTATCTGCAAATCTTCTACTTTATCCTCCCAATCCTCGGCATAGGAGTTCTTGCACAGGGATTGGCTGATTTTGGGATTGCCCTCTTCAACCGCCGTGTCCGCGGAAAGGAATGGGAAATGGCAGTAGCCTCAACTTATTCTAACCATATTATCCTGGTCGGCTTGGGTCATCTGGGGTTTCGGGTTGTGAAGAACCTGAATGAAATGGATCAGGATGTTGTCGTCATCGAGCTCGATCCGCAGCACGAATTGGTGTCAGCCATTCAAGAAATGGGCATCCCGGTGATCCACGATGATGGCACTCGGGAAACCGCGCTATCAGCTGCCGGGATTACTCGAGCACGGTCCATTCTTTTATGCACCCAAAACGATTCTTTGAATCTACAAATGGCAGTCAAAGCTCGTTCTTTGAACCCCATAATTGAGGTCATTGTTCGTATCTTTGACGATGATTTCGCTCAATCGCTGCAGACACAATTTGGCTTCAAGGCGCTTTCTGCCACAGGAATGGCCGCTCCCGTTTTTGCCGCATCCGCCGCGAATGTCGATATCACCCCACCAATATCAATTGATGGAGAGCCAAACAGTCTGGCCCGGATTGAAATTTCGAACACTTCTCCACTTCTGGATCAATCGCTGGATTCGATCGAAAACCAATATCACGTGAGCATTGTTCTCCATTCACAATCCGGTCAAATTCAACATCACCCGGCTGGCATTCGGAAAATCATAGCCGGTGACAGTATTGTCGCGTTGGGACACCCCACACAATTGAACTCGCTGGTACATGACGCCCAAAAATGAAAGTCTCTTGATCGGCGTGGTAGGTCCCTGCGGGTCAGGGAAAACAACGCTTGTCAAAGGATTAAAAGACTGCGGAATAGTAGTTCGCCACATCGCCCAGGAACATTCTTACGTAAAGGACATGTGGAAAAGGATAACGAACCCCGATATCCTGATTTATCTCGATGTGTCGTATGCTGAAGCGACTCGCCGCCGCCGACTAAATTGGACTAAGGCGGAATTTGATGAACAAATTCGTCGCCTATCGCACGCCCGTGAACACGCAGATCTGGTGATTTTCACGGATCCGTTGACTCCCCTTACACTGGTCCAGAAAGTGCTGGGCTACTT
>Ga0116192_1001274_pt1 | contig 17940 bp, 15 predicted proteins | sample AD_UKC113_MetaG_FD_89876 | JGI IMG/M metagenome (GOLD analysis project Ga0116192, IMG submission 89876) | Active sludge microbial communities of municipal wastewater-treating anaerobic digesters from Hong Kong - AD_UKC113_MetaG | ecosystem: Engineered > Bioreactor > Anaerobic > Digestate... | reverse complement strand
GATCTCGTGTCAGGCGTTAAGGAACGCATTTATCCCGTTGGGCGTCTTGATTATGACACCACCGGACTGCTTCTTCTCACCAATGACGGCGATTTTGCCTATGAAAGCACTCATCCCCGGAAGGAAACCACGAAAACCTATCTGGCCGATGTCATGGGAATTCCCGATGAAAGCGTGCTGGAAAGGCTCCGGAGGGGTGTGCTGTTGGACGGAAGACTTACATCCAGAGCAGAGGTTGAACTCTGTGAGCTATATGATAAGCATGCTGTCCTTAGGATTACCATTCATGAGGGAAGAAACAGGCAAGTAAAACGGATGTGTGAGGCTGTCGGGCATCCGGTACTGCGACTTATGCGTATTGCCATCGGCAGGCTGAAGCTTTCACAGCTGGAGCCCGGGCAGTGGCGTTACCTGACAGAAAAAGAAATCAATCTCATCAGGGGAGATAAAAATGGATAATGGTGCAATGAACAGACCTAAGGTTAAAAGCATCTTCTTTTACTTAAAGGATGTCGTCAGGTTTTATGATACCGACAAACCGGCCATAGTCCGTATCATATTCGTTCTGGAGCTTTTAGTGATGTTTGGCGGGTACTACCTTGCCTTGCCCTACATTCAGAGGCTTACCAAGGACTATTCTGATTTCGCCAACCAGATGTCAGGCAATCTCAGCCTGACGAATCTAAAACTGGAATTCCTGCAGTCTGAGGCCTATATGGGTATGGTCCAGTCCATCGGCGTGGTGCTGGTCATCCTGGTGGCAATAAAAGCACTATCCTTTTTCTTAGCTCAATTTTACGGCACCCATTACTACCTTGGCGTCACAGAGCCTTCATCCACAAGCATGAAGCGAACAGGGATCTTCATTTCCCGGCTTCCCAAGCTTATCCTGTTTAATATCGTTTATTATGTACTGTTTTATATCGCAACAGCCCTGGCCATGGCAGCGGTGCTTTTGGTATCCCTGTTTATTCCGCTGTTTTCAGTGGTTATCACGCTTTTCCCACTTCTTTTAATGCTGGTGGATTCGCTCTTTGTTTTTAAGGATCTTCTGATCATTGAGTTTAATCCGGGGATCATCAACAACTTCAAGAAAGCACTGGGACTCACAAAAAACAACACCAGGAATATTATCGTCAATATGCTTTGGCCGGCTGCTTTGGGCTGGGCATTAAGCTCCTTGTCCACTGACGCCGATAATGCCATGCTTTCACTTTTTATCACAAGCTTCCTTCAGGTCATCCTTATGCTGATGTCACAAAGACTCGTGGCGTTGATGTTCGTTGACGCTGCCTCCATGGAAAGAAGGGACACCAAGAAGGAAGCATAATCCTTAAGGGCATAAGCCTATTTCTCAGGGTCGCCGTTTTCTGGTGAAAATGACTAAAAAACGCGGTCCGGAAGCCCTGAGTTTATGATTGACATATTCTTCATAAGAACATTATAATCTTTATGTTATATTGAAAAAATGGGGGAAACCTGTAATGTTGCGTTATCATGAAGTAGAGAAGACCGATCCGGAGATAGCCCAGGCCATATATGCCGAGATTGACAGGCAAACCGACAAAATCGAGCTGATTGCTTCGGAGAATGTTGTGAGCAAGGCTGTTCTGGAAGCCTGCGGTACACCGCTTACTAACAAGTACGCCGAGGGATATTCCGGTAAACGCTATTATGGCGGATGCGAGCATGTGGATGTGGTTGAGAACCTGGCTAAGAGCCGTGCTCTGGAGCTTTTTGGCGCCGAGCATGTGAATGTTCAGCCTCATTCGGGCGCACAGGCCAATATGGCGGTTTTCTTTGCCGTCATGAACCCCGGCGACACCTATATGGGCATGAATCTGGCCCATGGCGGTCACTTAAGCCATGGTATGGCCATCAATATGTCCGGCAAATACTATAAGGTGGTTCCATATGGTGTCAGCGAGAAGGATTGCCATATCGATTATGATGCTTTAAGAAAAACCGCCTTGGAATGCAAGCCCAAAATGATTATTGCCGGAGCCAGTGCATATTCCAGAATAATTGATTTCAAAGCCTTCAGAGAGATTTGCGATGAGGTTGGCGCATATCTCATGGTAGACATGGCGCATATCGCCGGCCTTGTTGCAGCAGGTGTTCATCCCAGTCCCATACCCTATGCAGATTTTGTTACCACCACTACCCATAAAACCCTTCGCGGCCCCAGGGGCGGTATGATCTTCTGCAAGGAAAAGTATGCAAAAGAGCTTGACCGCGCAGTTTTCCCCGGCATTCAGGGCGGACCTCTGATGCATGTTATCGCTGCTAAGGCCGTTTGCTTTAAGGAAGCCCTCTCCGATTCGTTCAAGGAGTATCAGGTGCAGGTGGTCAAGAATGCCAAGGCACTTTCCGAGGCATTGATGGCCAGGGGATTCGATATCGTTTCCGGGGGAACAGACAACCATTTGATGCTTGTCAACCTCACCAATAAAGGCTTTACCGGCAAAGACGCACAGATCATGCTGGATGAGGTTCTGGTAACCGTCAATAAGAACGGTATACCCTTCGATACCTTAAGTCCTGCGGTTACCAGCGGCATCAGGCTCGGTACGCCTTCTGTTACTGCCCGAGGCATGAAGGAAGCTGAGATGGGCATCATCGCCGAATTAATCGATTTGACCTTAAGCAGTGGTTTTGAAAGCAAAAAAGCGGAGATAATAGAAAAGGCAAAGGATTTGACGAAACGCTTTCCGCTATATTAATCCTTCATATTTTGCGAAACCGTTATAAAGATTGACATGACAATTGACAAAGATAGCTTCAGTGAGTATAATATTTCATGTTGACCTTCCGGGAAGCAAGGTTTTCGTCTTTCTATGGGGGGGATAGAATATGAAACTTGACATTACATCCATCATAAAGGACAATGGCGCATCCATCGCGATAAGCGATACTGAAAGGCTTAAGGATCTGGAATCAGACCTGGGAACGGTTTCATTCATAAGTCCGGTTGCTTTTTCGGGGGTTGTCACCAACAACAATGGTATGCTCACGCTGACGGGTGTGGCCGAGGCAGACTACAAAACAGTCTGTGATCGGTGCGAAGAGGTTCTTGAAAGACATCTGAGAGTCGATATCCACGAGGACATCATCGAAAGAGATGACACTCTGGATAGCGTTAATGAATCTGATGACGACAGGTTTACTTTTTCAGGTCATTTTCTTGAACTGGACAGGATTTTAGCAGATGCGATTCTTTTGAATATTCCCATGCAGCATCTGTGCAAAGAGGACTGTAAAGGTTTATGTCCTTTATGTGGAGCAAGGCTTAATGATCAGTCCTGTGACTGTTATGAAAAACAGGCGGTTGATCCGCGGATGGAATCATTAAAGCATTATTTTAAGGGTTAAAGAAATGAACGGCTTGATGGCCGGCTTGTGTCAAACAGCCTGAACGGAGGTGTTACAAATGGCAGTACCAAAAAGTAAAGTGTCGAAGCAAAGGAAGCATAAGAGAAGGACTCATTACAAGCTTTCTGCGCCGAACCTTGTTGCATGCCCCAAGTGTCATGCATTGAAGCTTCCCCACATTGTATGTAAGGAATGCGGTTCCTACGACGGCAAGGAAGTAGTTAAAGTTGATGAAGGCAAGTAATCATCTCCGGAGCAATCCATATTCGACAAAGAAAAAGTAGTAGCAGCTTTTATAGCTGCTATTGTTTTTTTCGGCCTGATGGGATGTGTTTTAGCGTCATGGAATAGCCCTTTTTAGGGGAAAATGTATCATCAGAGGGGCTTCCAGGCGATTGGGATGCTTACAAGGAGAGAGGCGAGGTTTAGGTATGCAGAAGATCAAGATATCAGGCATTGTTCCCGGCAGTATTGCCGAGGAGCTGGGAATAGAGGCCGGTGATATGCTGACCTCCATAAATGACAGCGAGATCAGGGACATCTTCGATTATCGCTTTCTCACAGCAGACAGCGACTTGACACTGGAGATAGAGAAACTCGATGGGGAGCTCTGGCGGTTTGATATCGAGAAGGATGAGATGGAGGATTTAGGGCTTGAATTTGCCCAGTCCCTGATTGATGAGGAGAAAAGCTGCAGGAATAAGTGCGTTTTCTGCTTCATCGACCAGCTTCCCAAGGGCATGCGGGAATCCCTTTATTTTAAAGATGATGATGCCCGTCTTTCCTTTTTATTCGGCAATTACATCACCATGACCAATCTTGACGACGCCGAGATCGATCGGATTATTCGATACCGCATGTCTCCGGTAAACATTTCGGTTCATACCACAAATCCGGAGCTGCGCCGGAGAATGCTCAACAACCGCTTTGCCGGCGATGTCTTGGATAAAATCAAACGATTCGTCCAGGGCGAGATCACGATCAATTGCCAGATTGTGGTTTGTCCAGGACTGAATGACGGGGAGGAGCTCGACCGAACCATTAGTGATCTCACGGCCTTTTCACCCTATATGCACAGCATCTCGGTGGTTCCTGTGGGGTTGACCCGCTTTAGAGACGGCCTATACAAGCTTGAACCTTTTAATAGGGAAGGTGCCGAAAAGATAGTCCGACAGGTTGAGGCATGGCAGGAGAAGCTCTTAAGAACTACAGGAAGCCGAATTGTGTATTTGGCTGACGAGCTCTACCTGATGGCGCACCGGCCTATCCCGCCCTATGAGGCTTATGAGGACTTCCCACAGATTGAGAATGGTGTGGGTATGGTAGCCTCCTTCGTTGCTGAGGTCACATCGGCATTGCTTGATGAGAGACCGGAGAGAAGCGGCTGCAGAACCATCAGTATTGCCACCGGCACATCATTTGCACCCATTTTGAATAAGCTGGCAAGAGCTATCGAAAAGCGGTTCAGGCATGTTCGCTTGAAGGTATACCCCATTATCAACCGCTTTTTTGGGGAAGGGGTTACGGTCACAGGGCTTTTAACCGGAACCGATATCATGGCGCAGCTTAAGGGGCAGGAGCTGGGGGATGCGCTGTTTTTAAGCCGTAATATGTTCCGTGCCGGAACCGAGATGCTGCTGGATGATTACACCCTTCAAGATCTTGAAAAAAGCCTGAGTATACCCGTAAGGATCATGGACAACGACGGACAATCCTTTGTGGATGCGGTTTACGGCTGATTGCATTATGCAAAAAAATAAAGTTTTAATCAAAAATTCATTAACACTTACCGGGGTCGAGAATATACTAGTAGAGACAGGAGCTGGCACGGAGGTCGTGACCCATGAAGATTGTAGTCCTTAAGATGCCCGGATTCCTGGGAGGAATACTCAGGCGCATATTCAGAATCCATTAATATCAATTTGCTAAATATAGGGTTGAGGCATCTCGCTGACCGTGTATAAAGCAAGTTCTTATGGATGAGGTGTTATGCGGGAAAAGAAGAACCCCACCCGCCACGCAATCATAGATTGCTGGCGGGTACCCGGGAACTCGGTTGCATAGGCGAGCAGCAAACGAAGTTTGCGGCCAGCCCTTGCTATTTCATAATAAAAAATGTGGCTTTAGGCCACATTTTTTTTTCATGAATTACAACAAGTTATCCGGATGTCCCAACGCGGTTACTTGCGTTAGGGAATAAGATTCCTGTTATCTGCAGCTTCATTATACAGACTTTGTCATCCTGCTGGAACGGAGGCACCTCGCGCATATAAACATACTCTTGGATACGCCGTCGACCTCGAGTCTGATTTTCTTTACATTGGGTTTCCAGGCCTTATTGGACTTCCTGTTGGAGTGGCTGACCTTCAAACCAAAAAGCTGACCCTTGTTGCATACCTCACACTTTGCCATAACTAAACACCTCCCAGCAACTATTGCATCGCTTAAAGTTGAATCTATTCCAATTCACTAAATAACAGCAAGAAACATTTTACCATAAAACCTTTGGCCAGGCAAGAATTTTTAATGCCGGGCTTTCTTTTTTTGCGACACCAGCACCATGGCCGCCGTCATAACAGCCAGAAGGGCTGCAGCACCCATAATAATTATGGCAGTATTAACCGGCAGTGAAAAGTTTTCGGTGAGCGTAGTCCAACCGCTCATCAAACCGAATATCACGAACAATGTCGCCGAGATATAAGACATGATTCGTTTTGGAATATACTTCAGAGCTATTGTGCCTGCTATCAGACCAATACAGTCTGCAGCGATCAGGGCCAGGGTTGCGCCGGCAAATACACTTATAGGGCTGCCGGGATACATGGCCGCAAAGGAAAATGTGGAAAGCTGCGTTTTATCACCGATCTCAGCCAGGAAGAAAGCCAAGGCCACGCCGATAACTGCATTCCGTGCACCTCTGGTCGAGCAGGATTCCTCGCCTTGCTCCTCCCGAAGAGACAGAAGGCCGAAGAAAATGAAGAGAAGTGATGCGCCGGCCTTTACAATGTCCTGAATCATCTTGATGCCACCGATGACTGAGCCCAGGGCAACAGCCAAAAGATTAAGGAGAACAATGGCCATGGTGATGCCCATCAAGACCTGCCTCGGCTTATATTTTGATGCACAGGCCATTACTAAAAGCTGTGTCTTGTCACCCATTTCCATGATCAGAACCATACTGAGCGTCGTCATAAAGACGCTGAGATCAAATGACATATGTGATATACCTTCCTTATCCAAAGCCTGTGTCATGAAAGCAAATGCTTCTTGTGTATTTGATGCAGACGAGCCGTATAATATACCTTGTTATTCATCTTAGTTTTCTTCATTAATGCATGCCTGCAGGATAGCCCTGGACATTCTTTTCGATTATGTCCCATTTAACCCGATGCAGGAACGGGATCGGGGGGAAATCCTGCCATGACAAAAAAAGTTAATAAAAGCGTTGACACATGATTAAACCCTTGCTATAATTAATACAATTATTTGAATAGCCCTTGATAAATGTGATGAAGGAGCCCTGTTATCTGCGGGAAGTCAGTTCAGAGAGCCGATGTTTGGTGCGAATCGGTATGGCGGCAGGTGGCGTATCTCTCCCGAGCAGTTGTTCTGAAGTCTAGTAAGAGCAGACGGTAAGCCCCGTTATAGGTGATGGTTTGTTTGAACCTGATGAGACCTCCATTGTGCGAGCAGGGGGTGAAATAGGGTGGTAACACGTGGAATATATCCTCGTCCCTGTCGTTAGTGTTTAACGACGTGACGAGGTTTTTTTATACTCATAACACGGTGTTCAAAAAAACACAGGAAGTAGTCCGGCAAAGGTGGTGACGCATTTGAAAGCTGCTGAGGCAATCATCCGATTCCTGCAGGAGGAAAAGGTAGATACGGTATTCGGCTATCCGGGGGGTTATATACTCCACGTTTATGAAGCTCTGAGAAAATCCGATATTCGGCATATTCTTGTGCGCCAGGAGCAGGCGGCGGCTCATAGCGCCAATGGTTACGCAAGGGTATCGGGGAAGGTTGGGGTATGCATCGGAACCTCTGGCCCCGGCGCTACAAACCTTATCACAGGCATTGCGACAGCCTATATGGATTCTGTCCCCATGGTGATTTTAACCGGCCAGGTTAAGACAGATCTCATTGGCAGAGACGTCTTCCAGGAGGTGGACATCACCGGTGCCACCGAGTCCTTTACCAAACACAGCTATCTGGTTAAGGATGCCAATGCGCTTCCGAGGATCTTCAAGGAAGCCTTTCATATCGCCTCCAGCGGAAGGCCAGGTCCTGTGCTCATCGACCTTCCCCATGATATCCAGGAGTCCGAGATCGACTGGCATTACCCCCCCGAGGTGGACATAAAGGGCTACAAGCCGACCCTTAAGGGGCATGCCGGGCAGATCAAGCGAGCCCTTAAGAGCATTGCCGACAGCAAGAAACCATTGATACTGGCCGGAGGAGGCGTGAATCTGGCCCATGCCGAGGAAGCGCTCAGAGCCTTTGTTGAGAAAACCCATATCCCGTTGGTGCATACCCTCATGGGTAAGGGAGCTCTGTCTACCGACAGCCCGTATTATATGGGGATGATCGGCACCCATGGCTATGCCCATGCCAATCGGGCGGTAGGAATGGCAGATCTGCTTATCGTGATCGGTGCCAGAATAGCCGACAGGGCCTTCGGTGGGACCCAGGTTACCGATAAGGTTAAGATCGTTCATATCGATGTAGACCCGGCAGAGATCGGCAAGAATGTGGGGACGCACATTCCACTGGTGGGTGATGCCGGGACCATTCTGGATCAGTTAAATGAAAAGGCCAAGGAAAAGGATACCGCTGAATGGCTGTCTGAGCTGCAGGGCTTGGTTAAAGAGATTCCTTTGAAGGATGGCCGGTGGGTCAATCCCAAGAGGGCGGTGGGTATGCTTTCAGATAAGCTCAGCGACACGGCCATTCTGGTGACCGATGTGGGTCAGAACCAGTTCTGGGGAGCACGCAGCTTTAGGGATAAGCCCAACCGCAAGTTCATTACCTCCGGGGGCCTCGGTACCATGGGCTTTGGCTTGCCCGCAGCGGTGGGTGCCAAGCTGGCAGCGCCGGACAGACAGGTTGTTGCGGTCATCGGTGACGGAGGCTTCCAGATGAGCCTCTTTGAGCTGGGCACCATAGCGGCCAATAATGTGGGTGTGAAGATCCTTTTGTTTAACAACTCCAGGCTCGGTATGGTGCGTGAGCTTCAGGATCGAAACTATGGCAAAACCAGCCAGGTCGTTCTGGAGAAGAATCCTGATTTTATCAAGCTCTGCGAGGCTTATGGCATCGAAGGCGTTCGGGTTGAAGGAAATGATGCCCTTGAAACGGCAATCGACAAAGCCCTCTCAACCGATGCGCCATTCATTATAGAATGCATCGTAGATCCGCAGGAAAGCACGCTATAACAAGGCGAAACCTCACAGCCGGGGGGAGAACTGTATTGCAGGATCGCCGGCGAGAAAATAAAGAGGAGAGATGAAGTGTGAACAGACATGTGCTATCGGTTCTGGTGGAAAACCAGTCAGGCGTTCTGAGCCGGGTATCCGGGCTATTCAGCAGAAGAGGCTATAACATCGACAGCCTTTCTGTGGGGGAAACCGAAGACCCCAAGGTATCCCGCATGACCATCGTCGTCCGGGGAGACGACTATATCCTGGAGCAGATCAAGAAGCAGCTTAACAAGCTAATCGACGTCATCAAGATCATTGAACTGAAAAATGATCAATCCATCTTCAGAGAACTGGCCATGATCAAGGTAAAGGCCGAGGGCAGCTCAAGGGCTTCAATCATCGAAATTGTGGGCATCTTCAGAGCCAAGATCGTGGATGTGGCCAATGAAACCCTGACGGTGGAGATGACGGGTGACGAGGGAAAGATCGAGGCCTTCATCAATCTCATGAAACCCTATGGCATTAAGGAAATCGTTCGTACAGGGCTAACCGCTCTTGAAAGAGGCAATAAAGAAATCAAGGATCACAGAAAGTATGAGGAGGACTAATACCATGGCAAAGCTTTATTACGAAAAGGACTGCAATTTATCTCTTTTAAACGGCAAGACCGTTGCCATCATCGGTTACGGAAGCCAGGGCCACGCCCACGCGCTGAACCTGCATGATTCGGGTGTTGACGTTATCGTAGGCCTCTATGAGGGGAGCAAATCCTGGAAGCTGGCTGAAGAAAAGGGTTTAAAGGTGGCTGTAGCCGCAGATGCCTGTAAGGCTGCCGATATCATCATGATTCTCATTAACGATGAAAAGCAGGCTAAGCTGTACAAGGAAAGCATCGAAGGAAATCTCAGGGCCGGCAAATCCCTTGTGTTTGCCCATGGCTTCAACATCCATTTCGGGCAGATCGTACCCCCTGCCGATGTGAACGTCTTCATGGTTGCACCCAAAGGCCCCGGTCATACCGTCAGAAGCCAGTATCTTGAAGGAAGAGGCGTTCCGTGCCTTATCGCAGTACATCAGGATGCTACAGGCAATGCCAAGGATCTGGCGCTGGCCTATGCTGCCGGTATCGGAGGTGCAAGAGCCGGTATTCTTGAGACCACCTTCAAGGAAGAAACCGAAACAGACCTTTTCGGCGAGCAGGCCGTGCTTTGCGGTGGTGTTTCAGCCCTAATGAAGGCAGGCTTCGAGGTGCTGGTGGAGGCCGGCTATCAACCTGAAAGCGCCTATTTCGAATGTATGCATGAAATGAAGCTCATCGTTGACCTCATCAACCAGGGCGGATTGAATTACATGAGATACTCCATCAGCGATACCGCCGAGTATGGCGACTATGTCACAGGGGATCGCATCATCACCGAGAACACCAAGAATGAGATGAAGAAGGTGCTTAAGGAAATCCAGAACGGTACCTTCGCAAAGAACTGGATTCTGGAGAATCAGGCAAACAGGCCTTACTTCAATGCCAAGAGAAGAATGGAGCAGGAGCATCCTGTAGAGGTCGTTGGCAAGGAGCTCAGAAAAATGATGAGCTGGCATCAGAAATGAGGTCATGTGTCAGCGAGCTTTTAGCAGTTGGAGACAGCAATCAAGAAAGGAGTATCGGCATGACGCGCAAGATAGATATATTTGATTCGACGCTTCGCGACGGTGCCCAGGCAGAGGGCATATCCTTTTCAGTTGAAGATAAGCTCAAAATCGTGAAGACTTTAGATGATCTGGGTGTGGATTACATTGAAGCCGGAAATCCCGGCTCCAACCCCAAGGACATCGAGTTTTTTGAGCGAATTCGGGGGATATCCCTCAAGACAGCCAGGCTGGCTGCTTTTGGCAGCACCAGACGGCGGGATACAGCGGTTGAGGAAGACAAGAATGTCCAATCCCTTCTCAGTGCCGGAACCCCTGTTGTGGTGATTTTCGGCAAGTCCTGGGACTTTCATGTGACCTCCGTCATCAAGACGAGCCTGGAAGAAAACCTGAGGATGATCACCGACACCGTTGGCTTCTTCAAAAAGAAGGGTAAAGAGGTCATCTATGATGCCGAGCACTTCTTCGACGGCTACAAGGCTAATCCGGCCTATGCCATGAAAACCCTTGAAGCAGCCTGCGTAGGCGGGGCGGATTGCCTGGTTCTCTGCGACACCAATGGTGCCTGCTTTCCCAATGATGTCTTCGAGATTTCAAAAAAGGTCAAGGCAGAGTTTAACGTAAAAATCGGCATTCATACCCATAACGACTGCGGCATGGCCGTAGCCAACGCCATTATGGCGGTAGAGGCGGGGGCTGATCATGTGCAGGGAACCTATATCGGATTCGGGGAGCGGTGCGGCAATGCCAATCTCTCCACCATTATTCCCAACCTGCAGATCAAAAAAGGCTATTCATGCATACCCGAGGACCGCATGAAGACCCTGACACTGACAGCCCGAAGGGTCGCCGAGATTGCCAATGTCACCCTCAATGAAAAGGATCCTTATGTGGGGAACTGCTCCTTTGCCCATAAGGGGGGCATGCACATCGACGGTGTTTTCAAGGCCTCAAGCTCATTTGAGCACATCGATCCGGAGCTGGTGGGGAACAAGAGACGCTTCCTCATGTCAGAGGTGGCGGGAAGAGGCACTATCCTGGAAAAGATACGGGAGTTCAATCCTACCATCTGCAAGGACTCTGCCGAAGCCGAGGCCATCATCAACCGCCTGAAGGAGCTTGAGCATCAGGGCTATCAGTTTGAGGGCGCTGAAAGCACCTTTGAATTGGTCATCCGGAAGCAGTTAGGCAAATACAAGCCATTCTTCGAGCTGGAGGATTTTAAGCTGATAAACGAGCAACCCTCGAAATCAGGCTCAAGCGCATCAGCCCTCATCAAGGTGAAGGTGGATGGCAAGACCGAGATCACGGCTGCCGAGGGCGACGGCCCGGTGCATGCGCTGGATAAAGCCCTGAGAAAGGCCCTTGAAGTCTTCTATCCGGAGCTGTCCAAGGTTCACCTCACCGATTTCAAGGTCCGTGTGATCGACTCCAAATCGGCTACCGCCGCGAAGGTTCGTGTTCTCATTGAATCAACCGACAACGAATCGGTATGGACCACAGTGGGTGTATCTACAGACATTATCGAAGCCAGCTGGATCGCGCTGGTGGACTCCATTGAATATAAGCTTATCAAAGAGTTGGAGAAAAAGATCAGAGTATATCTGTAAGGAGGATAATCAATCATGGGCATGACAATGACACAAAAAATATTGGCTGCACATGCCGGTCTGGAACGGGTTGAGGCAGGCCAGCTTATCGAAGCGAATCTGGACCTGGTGCTCGGCAACGACATCACCTCTCCCGTAGCCATAAAGGAATTTGCTAAAACCGGCGTAACTGAAGTATTCGACAAAGCAAAAGTAGCTCTTGTGCCCGACCATTTTACCCCCAATAAGGATATCAAGGCCGCAGAGCAGTGCAAATGCTTAAGAGAGTTTGCTAACCAGATGGCCATTGAGAATTACTTTGAAATCGGTGAAATGGGCATAGAGCATTGCCTGATTCCCGAGAAGGGTCTGGCCGTTCCGGGTGATCTGATTATCGGAGCCGACTCTCACACCTGTACCTATGGTGCGCTGGGTGCTTTCTCAACAGGTATCGGCAGCACCGATATGGCAGCCGGGATGGCCACCGGAAAATGCTGGTTCAAGGTGCCCTCGGCCATCAAGTTTGTCCTTAAGGGCAAGCCCCAGGGCTGGGTAAGCGGAAAAGATGTGATATTGCATATTATCGGCATGATCGGTGTGGATGGCGCTTTATATAAATCCATGGAGTTCGTGGGTGAAGGCCTCAGGCATCTTTCTATGGACAACCGCTTTACCATGGCAAACATGGCTATTGAGGCCGGCGCCAAGAACGGCATCTTCATGGTGGACGAATTGACGCTGGAATATGTGAAGGCACATTCTACCAAGCCCTACACCGTTTATACCCCCGATGAGGATGCTGAGTATGACGCCGTATATGAGATTGATTTGTCCAGCCTCAAGCCTACAGTGTCCTTCCCTCATCTGCCCGATAACACCCGCACCATCGATGAGGTGGGAGATGTTGCCATAGATCAGGTGGTCATCGGCTCATGCACCAATGGTCGGATTGAGGATTTAAGGGTTGCCGCCAAGATCCTTAACGGCAGAAAGGTTAAAAAGGGCGTTCGCGTCATCGTGTTCCCGGGAACCCAAAAGATCTATCTGGATGCACTGAAGGAAGGCCTCATCGCACAAATGGTGGAAGCAGGAGCCGTAGTCTCAACCCCTACCTGCGGTCCATGCCTGGGCGGACATATGGGTATTCTGGCCAAGGGTGAGAGGGCCATTGCCACCACCAACCGCAATTTTGTGGGCAGGATGGGGCATACCGAATCCGAGGTCTACCTGGCAAGCCCTGCTGTGGCAGCGGCATCAGCCTTAACAGGTAAGATCACCGACCCTGACACCATTATGAAGAACGCATGAGGTGTCAGATGGATATCAATAAAAGATATGGGAGGATGGAAGCACATGAAGGCTAAAGGAAGAGTTTTCAGATATAAGGACAATGTGGATACCGATGTTATCATTCCGGCGCGTTACTTGAATACCTCAGATCCAAAGGAGCTGGCGGCGCATTGCATGGAGGATATTGATACCGAGTTTGTGAAGAAGGTCAAGGAGGGCGATATTATCGTAGCCGGAAGGAATTTTGGCTGCGGCTCATCCCGCGAGCATGCGCCTATTGCCATCAAGGCATCGGGGGTATCCTGCGTGATTGCAAGCACCTTTGCCAGGATTTTTTACAGGAATGCCATCAACATCGGACTGCCTATTCTGGAATGTGAGCAGGCCGTCAAGGGCATAGAAAACGGCGATGAGGTGGAAATTGATTTTGACAGCGGCATCATCCGGAATCTCACAAAGGGAACCACCTTCAAGGCCCAGCCCTTCCCCGAATTCATGAAGAAGATTATGGCATCCGACGGCCTTGTGAACTATATCAAAGGGAAGATGTAAAGGTAAGGAGAAGTGGATTATGCGTTACAGGATAGCAGTTATTCCGGGAGACGGTATCGGCCCCGAGGTTATCGCCCAGGCCCTGAAGGTTTTGGACAGGGTCGGTGAAAAGTTCAACCACACCTTTCAATACACCCAGCTGTTGGCAGGGGGATGTGCCATAGACGCCACCGGGAAACCACTTCCCGAAGAAACCCTGGAGGCATGCAAAAAGAGCGACGCCGTTCTTTTAGGTGCTGTGGGCGGCTATAAGTGGGACACCTTGCCAGGGCATCTGCGCCCCGAGAGAGCGCTTCTCGGCCTTCGCGGCGGATTAGGGCTTTATGCCAACCTAAGACCCGCTATCCTCAACAAGGAGCTGAAGGATGCCTGCCCGCTTAAGCCCGAGATCGTAGGCGACGGCATGGATATTATGGTGGTTCGCGAGCTCACCGGCGGCATGTATTTCGGTGACAGGGGCCGCCGCTCAGGCAAGATGGGCGAGGAGGCCTATGATACCGAGGCCTATAGCGTGGGTGAAGTGGAACGTATCGCCCGTATCGGGTTTGAAATCGCCCGTAAGCGCGGCTTCCGCCTTACCAGTGTGGATAAGGCCAATGTGCTGGAAAGCTCAAGGCTTTGGCGTGAAGTGGTGGTTAAGGTTTCAATGGACTACCCGGATGTTGCACTGGATCATATGTATGTGGACAATGCAGCCATGCAGCTTGTGAGAAACCCCAAGCAGTTTGACGTCATCGTCACCACCAATATGTTCGGCGACATCCTCTCTGATGAAGCCAGCATGATCACCGGATCCATCGGCATGCTGCCCTCGGCAAGCCTGGGAGACGGCAGCTTCGGCATGTATGAGCCCATCCACGGCTCAGCGCCCGACATCGCAGGACAGGATAAGGCCAATCCTATCGCCACTATCCTGTCGGTGGCCATGATGCTGCGCTATACATTTAACCTGGTACGGGAGGCCGATGCTGTGGAGGCTGCGGTCAACAAGGTTTTGGAGGATGGCTACCGCACCGGTGACATCATGAGCCCAGGGAAGACCCTTGTGGGCAGCGAGAAAATGGGGCAGCTCATCGTGGAGCGGCTGTAATGTGTTTGAGTGTTATCCTTCAGGGGTTTAGTTTAGACCGGCAGGACTACTGCCCTCCGGTGTTTGAGCAAGAAGAAAGGTAGATGAGATATGAGAAGCAATTGCGTTAAGAGTGGAGTGGAAAGAGCCCCCCATCGATCGCTGTTCAAGGCCATGGGCTTTACCGAGGAGGAAATCGAAAGGCCGCTGATTGGTATCGTCAATGCGCATAGTGAGATCGTTCCGGGGCATATTCACCTGGATACCATTGCCGAGGCCGTTAAAGCCGGCGTTCGGATGGCAGGGGGGACACCCATCGAGTTTCCGTCCATCGGTGTTTGCGACGGCATTGCCATGGGACATGTAGGCATGCACTATTCACTGGCATCAAGGGAGCTTATCGCCGATTCCATTGAGTCCATGGCCCTGGCTCATGGGTTTGACGGACTGGTGCTCATACCTAACTGCGATAAGATTGTTCCGGGCATGCTGATGGCTGCTGCCAGGCTGAATATCCCGTCCATCGTCATCAGCGGCGGGCCCATGCTTGCCGGCAGATTCGGTGGCAAGGCCATCAGCCTTACCACCATGTTTGAAGCCGTTGGTGCGGTGAATGCAGGAAGAATGACCGAGGAAGAGCTGGAGCAATGCGAAAACAATGCCTGTGTCAGCTGTGGCTCATGCTCGGGAATGTTTACGGCCAACAGCATGAACTGCCTTACCGAAGCCATCGGTCTTGCCCTTCCCGGAAACGGCACCATTCCGGCAGTGATGTCCGAGCGTATCCGTCTTGCCAAAAAGACCGGCCAGCAGATCATGACGCTGGTGGAGAGAGATATCAAACCCCGGGATATTCTCACAACGGAGGCCTTTGAGAATGCCCTCGCGGTGGATATGGCCCTGGGATGCAGCACCAACAGTATGCTCCACCTTCCGGCTATCGCCTATGAGGCCGGCGTGCCCTTCGATCTGGACAAGGCCAATGCTATCAGTGCAAAAACGCCGAACCTCTGTAAATTAAGCCCTGCAGGCCATCATCATGTGGAGGATTTATATGCTGCGGGTGGTGTTTACGCCGTTATGAAGGAGCTGGCAAAGAAGGATCTGATCAACGGCTCCCTGCTCACGGTGACAGGCCGAACGGTAGCCGAGAATATCCAAAATGCTGTGAATAAGGATCCCAATGTCATCAGGCCCATCGAATCACCCTACAGCCAAACCGGCGGCATTGCAGTCCTGAAGGGCAATCTGGCGCCCGACGGATGTGTGGTCAAGAGAAGCGCTGTTGCCGAGAATATGCTCGTTCATGAGGGCCCTGCAAGGGTGTTTGATTCGGAGGATGAGGTCATCAAGGCCATTCTGTCGGGTTCCATCAATAAGGGCGAGGTGGTTGTTATCCGCTATGAAGGCCCCAAGGGCGGGCCCGGCATGCGTGAAATGCTGATGCCTACATCAGCTCTGGCCGGTATGGGTCTTGACGCCGATGTGGCACTGATCACCGATGGACGTTTCAGCGGTGCCACCAGAGGTGCCTGCATCGGTCACGTTTCCCCGGAAGCAGCCGAGGGCGGTAACATTGCGCTCATCAGGGATGGTGACATCATCGCCATCGATATGAATGCATGCACCATCAGCCTCAAGGTTTCGGACAGCGAGCTGGCAGAGCGCAGGAAGAGCTGGGTATGCCCGCCTCCCAAGGTTTCGGGCGGTTACCTGGCACGATACGCCAAGATGGTGTCATCAGCAAAGTTCGGTGCAGTGCTTAAGGTGTAAGGCAGAAAGAGAAAATGAGGTGTGATTATGAAGCTGACAGGTGCCGATATCCTCCTGGAATGCTTACTGGAGCAAGGTGTTGACACAGTCTTCGGTTTTCCGGGCGGAGCGGTTCTCCATATCTATGATGCGCTATATAAATACAGAGACAGGATCAGGCATATCCTGACCTCCCATGAGCAGGGTGCTGCTCATGCAGCCGACGGCTATGCCAGGGTTTCGGGCAAGGTGGGGGTGTGCATCGCAACCTCAGGCCCCGGAGCCACCAATCTGGTTACCGGTATTGCCACGGCTTATATGGACTCCATTCCCATGGTAGCCATTACAGGCAACGTAGCTATGAACCTTCTGGGCAAGGACAGCTTCCAGGAGGTGGATATAACTGGCATAACCATGCCCATTACAAAGCACAATTATATTGTGAAGGATGTTGCCGATCTGGCCGATACCGTCAGAAACGCCTTCAGGATCGCTCAGGAGGGGAGGCCCGGCCCGGTTCTTATCGATATTCCTAAGGATATTACAGCCAAAACGGCTGAATACGAGCCAAAGCCTAAAATCCCCATTAACAGGCTGGTGGAATACATCACCGATGACGATCTGGATGAGGCATCATCCCTTATCCAGGGATGTAAAAAACCGCTGATCATCGCAGGGGGAGGGGTTATCTCCTCAGGTGCGTCGGATGAGCTTTCCGCCTTTGCTGAGAAAATCGATTCGCCTGTGACCCTCAGCCTGATGGGCATGGGTGCTTTTCCTGCCACTCACCCGCTTTATACAGGGATGATCGGCATGCACGGGACGAAAACCTCCAATATGGCCGCAACCCAATGCGATCTCTTAATCGCCGTAGGAACGCGCTTCAGTGACCGCGTCATCAGCAAGATGGAGCGATTTGCACCTACGGCGCGAATTCTGCACATCGATGTGGATGAAGCCGAGGTCAATAAGAACATACGCACCCACCATCATATCATTGGGGATGTCAAGGAGGTACTCTCAAGGCTTAATGCCAAGCTGGCAAAAGCAAACAGGGCAGAATGGCTGGAATACATCAGGGAGATGAAGAACCAGAATCCCCTTCGGTATAACGGCGATATTCTCACCCCTCAGTATGTTCTGGAGAAGATCTTTGAATTAACCAAGGGGGAAGCCATCGTTGCCACTGAGGTGGGTCAGCATCAGATTTGGACAGCCCAGCATTATAAGTTTACCAAGCCTCGTACCTTTG
>Ga0116192_1001271_pt1 | contig 17946 bp, 18 predicted proteins | sample AD_UKC113_MetaG_FD_89876 | JGI IMG/M metagenome (GOLD analysis project Ga0116192, IMG submission 89876) | Active sludge microbial communities of municipal wastewater-treating anaerobic digesters from Hong Kong - AD_UKC113_MetaG | ecosystem: Engineered > Bioreactor > Anaerobic > Digestate... | reverse complement strand
ATGAAGGGGACGTCATGTTGCGCTGCGGCTGCTGTTATGTGCCCCGATTCTGACCAGAGGCCCAGGAGGTGCGCTCCTGGCCTCCAAGCACGGCACATAAGAAAACAGGGCACAAAAGGTGCATTTTGTGGCGCGCCACAAAATGCGCCAGGATGACGGCGGCGGCGTGGCGTGCCAGGGCCTCGATCAGCACCTCGCGTGGGTAGACGCTGGTTTGCGTGAGCGTGCCGCGAAACAGCTCCGCGGTATCGATCACGCGGTGTTGGGCGTCGAGGAACACGACGGCAAACACCTCGTGGCGCCGGTTGCCCAGACGCAGGCGCAGGTAGTCGCGCACCAGCGCCGGGCTGTCCAGCGCGGCGCCGGGCTCGCGAAACTGCTGTTGCAGCCAGTCGAGGGCCGCTTGCACCACCGAGGTCGTCATGCGGCCCCCGCCGCCTGCAGGGCCTGGGCGGCAGCGGTCGGCACCCGATCGGCCAGCAGATAGTCCGCCGCCTTCTGCGCCTGCGCCGCCGCCGTGAAGATCAGCCGCCGGTCGCTCCTGAGCGCCTGCAGCCAGTGCTCGACGTAGGATGCGTGCTGCAGGCTGCCCGGCAGGCCGCAGTGTCCGCACAGAAAGGCCGAGCCGATCTCGGCGACCAGCTCCTCGAAGGCATAGGCCTCGATGTGCTGGCGCCCCTGCAGAGGCCGGTTGCAGCGCGCGGCGTGGCCGCTCCAGTGCGTCAGCTCGTGCAGGGCCACGCGGTAGTAGGCCTCCGAGCCCTCGAAGCGCCCGCGCTCCGGCAGCTGGATCAGGTCCTGCGCGGGGTGGTAGTAGGCCCGGTCGCCACCGTGCCGGATGTGGGCGCCGGAACGGCTCAGCATCGCCTCGGCTTCATCGATCGGCATCCAGTCCGCCGAGGGCGGCACCGGCAGCAGGCCTGGCGACAGGCCGTCAATCTGCGCCGCGTTGAACACGGTGAAGGAGCGCAGCAGCGGCACCACCTTGGGGTCGGCCGGGGAAGGCGCATTACAGGGCTGCCTGCCCTCGACCTCCAGCAGCTTGAAGAACACCACCTGGGTGCCTTGCTCGCCCCGGCGCACCTGTGCGCCCAGGGCCTGCGCCTGGCAGTAGGTCAGCCAGCGGTTGACCGGGTAGCCCCCCAGCATGGCCTGGAAGTTCAGCAGCAGCACGTTGATGCCGCGGTAGGGGCGACCCGAGCCCAGGTTGGCGGGCGCCGAGGCCCCGGGGCCACCCGACCAGGGGCAGACCCAGGGCGGGGCACCGGCTTCCAGGGCGGCAACGATGCGGTTGGTGACGGACTGGTAAAGGTCGATCTTGGACACGAGAAGCTCCAGAAACGGCAAAGCCCGCTGCATGAGCGGGCCTTGCGAGGGATGGAAGGGAAAAGAACGGCCAGCGGTGCGAACCAGCCTTCAGGCCGTGCGCCAGGGGTTGAGGCGGGCGAACCGGTGCTGCAGCGTGGAGCCTGCCTGCTGCACGGCTTGCACTGCCAGGTTCAGCTTGCGGTCGGACAGCACCACGTGCACCACCGGATGCACCAGGTACTGGCTGAGCGCCAGCGAGGCGAAGAAGGCGAGCAGCCAGGCGATGAAGGACAGAAACAGGCCCAGCGCTGCGCTCTGGATCAGCCACAGGCAGGCGCTGGCCAAAGCGGTGCCGACGGCGATGTCGCCGGTGAGGGTGGCGACGATGCGCACCAGAATGCGTGAACGTGAGTAGGTCATGCGATACCTCGGATGGGGATTGAGATCAAAGACGTTGCAAAACCACGCGTGCAGGTGGGCACGCAGGGGTGGCTGGCGATAGCCGCCGCGCATCAGATGCTCGGCACGAAAGTCGCGCGGCGCGCGTGTGGCGTGCCGACGGGGCGGCGCTATCACACGCTCAGGCGGATCAGGCCGACGTGGTAGCTGTCGCCCTGGATGTAGCCGAACAGCTTCTTGGCGCCCGAGGTGAACATCGAGCACAGCAGGCCGGCGATGGTGGCGGCCATGACCCCGGAGAAGGTGCCCCAGTGGATCGCCAGCACCAGGGCGGTGACTGCCACATCCAGGGCCAGGTCGTAGCGCAGCAGCCTCAGCATGGTGCGGCGCTTGAGCTTGATGAAGATGAAGACCAGGCCAAGGAAGATGGCCAGACCGGTTTCGAGCATGGGTGAACTCCTGTGTGACGGGTTGAGGAAGCGACGCGCCAGTCTCAGACTGGATGTGTCGTACAGCCGCGCGGGCCCGGCGGCTTCGCCGACGGGGGAGTTCGAGGAATCGTGGGGTAAAACCGGTCAGTGATCAGGAGTCGCTGCGGGGGCGGTGATGGGACTCCTGGTTTCTGTGGGTGCGCGAATCCGAAGTGGGGGTGGGGTTTCAGGCCCCCCGGGGGGAGAATCCCCGGTAAGCGTACTCAGAATTTTGCGGCCGGAATCTTATTGGTTCGCAAATTGCCATTGGCAACTGAATATAGCGTGATTGTGTAGCCCGAGATTTCACCGCCGTCACTGCCGAATGTGAAAATGGAATCGGCTTCGTGATAGCTGGTGTCTGGTCCAAATAGGTGTGTATACCCGTACCATTGCTGGCCTACAACGTACCGAATTCTGTAGGTGCCGAGCGGAACCAACGCTTCCACACTGTCTCCGCCTCGAACGAAAAAATCGATTATGGGTTGATCCGTGTATGCATTTACGACCTTTATAAAATAATTTAATCCGACCGATGTCTTTACTCCCAAAGGGGCCACACCCATGGCGCTTGTGTATTGTCGCGTTGCACCAGTTGATGGCAGGTTCTGCCTTGGAGGTGGATTCGTGACTCGAAGGGTATCGCGCCCATCGCTGCTGCTTTTGTTTGGTGTGGCAACTGTTGTGCTTGAATTATTGGATGTGACATTATCATTTGACGATTTTGTTTTCGCTTTGTCTATCACCGCCCCAATAAACCCGAGCAATATAAAAACGACGAACAACGCCTTTGTGCCAACGACAATGAAGCCCCAGAATTCTGAGAAAAAATTACTGATCGCTGAGGTTATATTAGAGAACTTGGCGGATGAATCATGACCGGGCGTCTGTACATATCGATATTCACTTCTTGTCGGTATAGGGAATTTATTGCAGCTTGGGCAGGTTACGTGGTATAGGTCTGGCTGATGAACTGCCAATGCCAACACTCTGATGGATTGACCACAGTGTTTGCACGCAATGACTATTTTCGGTGGTTCAGCAGGCGGCGGGGGTGGGCGTGCCGCAGGTCTTGCAAACGGATTTTGACGGCAGGTCGGGCACGTGACATTGAAATGTTCCGGTGCTGATAAAACTTCTGGTGCAATACGCAATGCGCTGCCGCAGTGACGACAATGAATCGTTATGCGCTGGGTATGCTCACGGGAATGCCCAGTGGAACGAGAGTCCTCTTGATTGGGTGAATCGCTGTCGTATTTGCGCCGGCGGTCCGGGTCGGAGAGCAATGCATATGCGTCGTTGACGTGCTGCATCATGCGCGCCGATGCGCTGTCTCCCGGGTTCTTATCCGGGTGGTATTTGGAGGCCAGAACCTTGTAAGCGGCGCGGATGACTTCGTCTGGCGCGTCGCGGCTGATCTTTAGAATTTTGTAAGGGTCAAGCATGCGTTACACGATCAAAAAATCACGCCACCATCCGGTTCACCTCGTTGACCAGCGAGACGATCGCATCCGCATCCGCATCGCCGAACGCCCCATCCAGCCCCTGCTGGTGGATCGCGGTGAAGGGCGGCTCGTAGAGCTGGCCGGGCTCGATCTCGCCGCTGGTGGCCAGCCGGTCGATGATCATTTCGACAAAGCGAATCTGCTGGCTGCTGTAGCGGCTGCCGTCCAGAAAGCGGGCGAACACCTGCTTGGCCGCCGCCCGGTCCAGCCCCACCAGTGAGCGGATGAAGCGCGGCAGCGACTGTTCGCCATAGGTCCTGGTGAACTGCGCCTGGCTTTCCACCTCGGGCGCGCTGAAGAAGAAGCGCTGCAGCTCCTGCAAATCGCTCGGCGTCAGGGGTCGGGCGTGCTTGAGCTTGGCGATGGCGACGTGGTTCTCGTTGGCGCGGATGAAGGCCTCGACCTTGCGGCGGTACTGCGCCACGTTCACGCCGGCGCTGTAGTTCGTGAGCGTGACCTCGCCCGGCGCGCCGATCTCGTCCTGCAGCACCGTGTAAACCACACCCAGGGTGTTCTGGCTCTCGATCAGGTGCACCAGCGGGCGCAGGCGGCGGCGCAGCTGCTCCAGCATCGGCAGGGTGATGTCCTGCCAGTAGTCCTCGGTCTGGATGTCCTGGATCAGCGGCAGCTCGGCCTTGACGATGGGCACGGCCTGCATGGTTTCCAGCGCGGCGGCGATGTCGACCACGCGCTGCTGCAGGGCCGGCCCGTCGTTGCCGTTCCTCAGCTTCGACAGTTGCAGGCTCACGCACAGCAGGTCGAACAGGCGCGCGGCGATGGGGTCGCTGGGCTGCTGCGACGGCAGGCCGGCCACATGGTGGCGCAGGTCGGCGATGGCCGAACCGTCCAGCACATGCCAAGCCTTGCGCTGGGCAAAGCGGGCCACCTGCTCGCCTTCGGTGCGCACGATGAAGTTGTTCGGGTTCATGGCCGCCACTTCGCCGTGCAGTTCATCCACCAGGGCGTCCTGCATCTGCTGTTCGTTCTGCGGCTCGGTGTCGCCGGTGTAGGGCGGGCGCAGCTCCTGCGCCGTGGGCGGCGCCGGGTGTTTTTCGCGCAGCAGGGCCAGCAGGTCCACGCGCTGCTTGAACAGGCGCTTGCCCAGGGGTTCGGCCACGCTGGCGCTGGCACCCTTGGGGTTCTGGTTGAAGTACTCGAAGTTGCCGCAGAAGTCGAAGACGGCGAACTCGCTCTTGTCCTGGCCGGGGCCGAACAGGTTCTCGCACAGGCGGGTGCCGCGGCCGATCATCTGCAGGAACTTGACCTTGGAGCGCACCGCCTTGAAGAACACCAGGTTCAGCACCTCGGGCACGTCGATGCCGGTGTCCAGCATGTCGACCGAGATGGCGATGTGCGGCGGCTTGGCCGGCTTCTTGAAGGCGTCGATCAGCGTGTGGGCGTAGGGCGCGGCATGGGTGATGACGCGGGCGAAGCTGCCTTTCAGGTGCGGGTACTGGTGGTCAAAGCGCTGGGCGATGTAGTCGGCGTGCTTCTGGTTGACGGCGAAGATGATGGTCTTGCCCAGCTTGTCGCCGCCGTCCACCTTGATGCCGTGCTGCATCAGGTGCTTGAGCATCAGATCGACCGTGCTCTCGTTGAACAGCTTCTTGTTGATCTCGGACGCCTGCACTTCATCCGGCGCCTCGCCGTCACCGGTGCGATCGCCCCAGTCCAGGCTGTCCCAGTGCGCCTGCTCCTCGGGGCTCAACTCGTCGTAGCGGATGCCCTCGCGCACGAACTTCAAGGGCACGTCATACGCCTTGGGCGGCACCAGAAAGCCGTCGGCCACCGCCTCTTCCAGGCTGTAGGCGTCGGTGGGCACGCCGGTTTCCAGGCCGAACAGGTGGTAGGTGTCGCGGTCCACCTCGTCGCGCGGGGTGGCCGTCAGGCCGACGAGATAGCTGTCGAAGTACTGGAAGATGGCGCCGTACTTCTGGTACACGCTGCGGTGAGCCTCGTCCACGATGACCAGATCGAAGTGGCCCACGCCATAGCGGCGGCGCCCAGCTTCAACCTCGTCAATCAGCCCCATCATGGTCGGGTAGGTGCTGACGAACACCCGGCCCTGGCCGTTGCGGTCCAGCAGCAGGTTGACCGGGCTGCTGTCGGGCAGATGCTCCTTGAAAGCGTTGGCGGCCTGGCGCACCAGCTCGGTTCGGTCGGCCAGGAACAGCACGCGCTTGACCAGGTTGGCGCGCATCAGCAGATCGACCAAGGCCACCGCCATGCGGGTCTTGCCGGTGCCGGTCGCCATGGTCAGCAGGCCACGCCGGCGCCCGGTGGCCAGCGCCTCGACCATGGCGCGGATGGCTCGAAGCTGGTAGGGGCGCCCGGTGATGGCGCTGTTGATGGTCAGTGTGCGCGGGTCCTGCTGCAGGTGGCGGCGTTCCAGGTACAGGGCCAGCTCGTCCCGGGTGTGGAAGCCCTGCACATCGCGCGGTGGGGCCTGGGTATCGTCCCAGAAGAAGGTGCGGTGGCCGTTGCTGTAATAGATCAGCGGGCGGCGGCCGTGTTGCCGCTCCAGCCCATCGGCGTACAGCTTGGCCTGCTGGCGGCCGATCTCGGCGTCCTTCAGGCTGCGCTTGGCCTCGACCACGGCGGCGGGCTTGCCGTCGGCGGCCCACAGCACGTAGTCGGCGGCGCCTTCGCCCTGGGTGTTGGGCATGCCGGGCACCGGCACTTCCACGCTGACGCCGCCGGTCGGCGATCCGACATCCCAGCCGGCCTCGGCCAGCAACACGTCGATCAGTTGGCGACGGGTGGCGGCTTCGTCGTAGTCGTGGGTGTCGGTGGTGGCCAGCGCGGCGTCGCGCGCCTGCGCCAGCTCGGCGCGGCGCTGGGCCAGTTCAGCATCGAGCCGGGCCAGCACCTGCTCGCGCTCGGCGAGCGTGACGGCCTGGGCGTCGACGGTCTGCTCGCGCTGCTGTAGCTCGGTCAGCCGGGCATCGAGCTGGGCCTGAAAGCGCTCTTCCTGCTTCTTCAGTTCATCGCGGGTGAACTGCACCGCCTCGTCGGCGTTGACGAGCAGGGGCACGCGTGCATCGTCCCAGTCGGCGGCCAGTTGCTTGGGGTCGGTGGCGCGGGTGTAGGTGCGTGCCAGCCAGAACAGCACATGGAACAACTCGCGCGCCAGGCCCATGGCGTCGGCGCGGGTGATGCTCCGCGCCGAATGCACCGCCAGGTTGCCCTGACGCTGGATCAGGCGCATCTTGTCGAAGACGTAGGGCGGCACCAGGCGCGTGAAGTCGGGCTGGGTCAGCAGGGTGTTCAGCGCCTTGTCGTAGGGCATGCGCAGGCTGCTGTCGCTGTCGTAGAGCCACAGCACGACCTGCTCCAGTGCGTGGCGTGCGCGCATGGCGGCGGCGCGCGGGTCGGATTGAACCAGTTGCTCGGCCCCGGCGGCCGGCTCATGCAGGGCGCGGAATTCGGGGAGGAGGAACTGGAAGTTGGACATTTCAGGCTCCGGCCAGCAAAGAAGTCTGAAGGGTGGCGTTCAGCTCATCCGTGCGGTTTAAGCACTCCTCATGAGACTGAACCAGCGCCTGCGCCGAATGTTTTATCTGCTCCCATCGCTTCTGTATGGTGATCGGCGGAACGCGGAGCGGCACTTCTTTGACCTTGGTGACGGAGATCGTGTTAAGGCCAGACGTTGTGCGAGCCGAACCAGTTAGATGACTCCTGCCTGCCGAAGAATTCAGGTACGTCTCCAAGAACTCCGGACGAATTCGCTCGTCTGAAACCCGTACTCGGATCAGGTGGTTCTGATGGGTGCATTCTTCGACTGCGCCGTTCCACATGGCGCACCGACCGATTTCCTCCGGGTTGCCATGGCCTTCCACAACCAAGATGTCGTTTGGCTGCAGACGGGTCCGACTCAACTCCGACGGCGTGACCCCCATCTCTTTGATCTCGGTCAGATTCAACTTCCCACGATAGACGTTGGCGACGCGCAGGTAAGGCGATTTGGTGGGTATTGACTGTCGTGCGGCAGAAAGCTGAAGTCCCCCTTGAACTTGTGCGATCAAGCCTACGCTGGCAAGCGGCCAACCTTCGCTGGGATCACCAAACATCTCCAGAAACACCGACTGCAAGAGCTGGTCGAGCTTGGCGATGGCTTGGCGGCGCTTGGCGCGCAGGGCGTCGGCCTTGTCCAGGATGGCGGCGATGCGGCGCTGTTCGGGGAGGGGTGGGAGAGGGATTTCCATCGAACCGATGTCGGCTCGATTGACCTGAAGAAATGTGGCGCCCCGACCTTTTGATCTCAGGTGATCGGCTGCATTACCTAACCAGTGCCAGAGATATTTTTGGTTCAGCTGAGCGGGATCGGCTCGCAGCCCCGACACTCCTCGGCCCAAGCAATAGACGGAATCGGCCCAATTCCTGTCTCCGATCGTGGCCCGAATGCAGAGGATGATGTCATCAACCCTGCTTAACTTTGTGGGCTCAGTGGTGTATTTTTTGGGCAGTGGCGTGATGTCTCCGAAGTCTCCCGCACCGGCAATCAAGGGATACCCATTGCTCTCCGTGTTATATGAATCGCCTTGAGGGGCTTGTCCCATGCTGATTTCACACACGTCCTGCAAAATAGCTGTTCGACGGTTCACTTCAACATTCCCTCCAACTCCTCCATCCCGGCCATGATCTCGGCCTCCAGCGCCTTCAGATCGGCCAGGATTTTCAGCGGCGGTTCATGCTCGACCGCCGCATGCACCACCTGCTTGTAGCGGTTGATGGACAGGTCGTAGCCATTGGCGGCGATCTCGGCCTTGGGGACGACGAAGCTCTGCTCGGTGCGCACGCGGGTCTTCTCGCCGCCCTCGCGCATGGTCCAGCGCATCAGGATGTCGGGCAGGTTGTTGTGCTCGTGCCCCTCGGGCAGCGGGTTGCGCTTGTCGTCCAGGCTGTAGCCGTCGGCCTGCATGTCGTAGAACCACACGCCGTCGGTGCCGCCGCTGCTGGTCTTGGTGAACAGCAGGATGGCGGTGGACACGCCGGCATAGGGGCGGAACACGCCCGAGGGCATGGAGACGATGCCGTCGAGCTTGTGGTCTTCGACCAGCATGCGGCGCAGCGTCTTGTGGGCGGTGCTGGAGCCGAACAGCACGCCGTCTGGCACGATGACGGCGGCGCGGCCACCGTTCTTGAGCAGGCGCAGGAACAGGGCCAGGAACAGCAGCTCGGTCTTCCTGGTCTTGACGATGGCCAGCAAGTCCTTGGCGGTGCTTTCGTAGTCCAGGCTGCCGGCAAAGGGCGGGTTGGCCAGGATCAGGCTGAAGCGGCTGTCGACCCCGGCGTGGCTTTCGCTGAGCGAGTCGCGGTTTTCGATGCGCGGGTTCTCGATGCCGTGCAGCAGCATGTTCATCGAGCCGATGCGCAGCATGGTGCTGTCGAAGTCGAAGCCGTGGAAGGTCTCGTCGTTGAAGCGCCGGGTGCTCTCGGGCGTGGCGTAGATGGCGCCCTGGTGGTGCTGCAGCAGGTATTCGGCCGAGGCGACGAGAAAGCCGGCGGTGCCGCAGGCCGGGTCGCAGATGCTGTCGGCGGGGGTGGGCGCCATCATCTCGACCATCAGCTTGATGATGTGGCGCGGGGTGCGGAACTGGCCGTTCTGCCCGGCGCTGGCGATCTTGCCGAGCATGTACTCGTACAGGTCGCCCTTGGTGTCGCGGTCGTCCATGGGGATGCTGCTGACCATGTCGACCACCTTGGCCAACAGGGCCGGGGTGGGAATGGTGAAGCGCGCGTCCTTCATGTGGCGGGCGTAGGTCGAATCGTCGCCGGTGCCGCCCAGGGTGCGGATGAAGGGAAACACCTCATTGGCCACCGTGGCGTACAGGGCGGCGGCATCGCCCATTTCCTTGAAGCTGGACCAGCGCAGGCGGCGCTGATCGGGCGTGAAGATGGGGGATTCAACCGGCTGGCCGATGCGGTGGGCCTTTTTCTCCTTCAATGTCTGCAGGTCGTCCAGGCGCTTGATGAACAGCAGGTAGGTGAGCTGCTCGATCACCTCCATGGGGTTGGAGATGCCGCCGCTCCAGAAGGCGTTCCAGATTTGGTCGACTTGGGATCTGATGGGGCCGGTGATCATGCAGGACGATACAAGGATGGGCTGAACAGGCCGCTGCCCGATGACAGCGCGCGGTGGGGCCGGGGAAGGCAAAAGGGCCACCCGTGGGGCGCCGGACTGGATGGTTTGCGGTGGTTGATACATTATGTAATATCGACCGACCGCCACAGGAGATCCCACCGGTGATGAAGGGCCTACTAAAACATGGCATCAGCTTGGGCAAGCTGGCCGGCAAGGCGGGCGCCAAAGCAATCGGTGCGACGGCCAAGGGCATTGCCGAGCATCGCGCGGAACTGGCGTCTGTGGGCACTGCGGCCGTGAAGGCGGCCGGGACAACGGCGGCCTTGGCGGGCCAGGGCGTGAAGACGGCGGCAACGCAAGGCGCCAGAGCGCTGTCTGCAGCGGGCGCGGATTCGGAATCGAAGCTTGTGAAAGCGGGGGCGCGTGCGGCAGCGGTGGCGCTTCGGGGCGTTGGCGTGGGTGCAAGCGCGGTGCAGTTTCTGGGAGACAAAGCGGGCGTTGCCGCGCCAGCCGTCGGGCAGGCGGCGGCCGGAGCGATCGGCGGCGTGGCTGGCACGGCCTCGAATGCCGTGGATGCCTTCATGATCAGGGAGCGAGACTTGGCGGTGCTGCAACAGCGACTGCGGGTGGCTGGGCAGAGGATGCAGCGGCAATCGCGTTTCAGGCAGGAGGCCATTGCGAGCGCGGCACAGAGGCGACGCAAACCGGAGCTGCTGGATTTGCTGGCGATCGGGGGCATCACCCTAGGCGCCATGGTGCGCGATCCGTCTCTGGTGCCGGCCGAGGTGGAGCGCGCCTTTGCGCTGGCCTATCCCGGCCTGTCCGCGAAGGGGCTGGACTTTGTGGACGCGGTGCAGCACAAATCGTCCGGCGAGTTGCTGGGCCTGGTCAATGGGGTCAAGGGCAAGCTGTTCGAGCTGGACCTGGTGGACCACTTGAACGACGGAGGCTTGCCCGCCGGGTTGACGGCCTCGCTGGCGCCGTCGGCCACGCAACCGGGCCATGACGTGCTGGTGAGGGATGGCCACGGCGCGGTTGTGGACCTGCTGCAGGCCAAGGCCACGGATTCGGTGTCGTATGTGAAGGCGGCTCTGGAGCGCTACCCCGACATCGATGTGATGACGACGACCGAGGTGCATGCACGCCTGCTGGCGCTGGGGGTGGGTGACCGGGTGACCGACTCCGGCATCAGCGAGGTGCTGCTCCAGCAAAAGATCGAGGCGGCGGCGGGCCTGGCTGCCCCGGACGGTGTGGTGGACTGGCTGCCGGGCGGCGCCAGCGTGGCCTTGATCGCGCTGTCGGCGCTGGTGGACCGGTCGGTGAGCCTGGAGCAGCGCGGTGCGCAGGCGGGCGAGCGCATGGCCGCGGTGGGCGTGACGGGGGTGGCCGGCAAGGCGACGCTCATGGCCACGGGGTATTGGTGGCTGGGCCTGGCGGCGGGTTTGGGCTCGAAGTTTTTGGCTGACCACGGCGGCCACAAGCGTCAGCGGCTGGATGCGCTGCAACGCGCGGTGGAGATTGCCGAGCGGCAGGCGCGGCCTGCACGACGTGGTCCGCCGGTCCGGTTGCCGAGGGGATGACGGCGCTGGCCGGCCGAACGCAAGGCCGTGCGCATGGACGGTTCACATTGTTCGCGGAGGTGTGTCGATGGGGCTGACGACCCGGTATGCGTGTGCAGCTTGCGGCTATCAATCCAGGGCATTGGCGTCTGGAGGGATGATGTCTGGCAGCCATTTCGAGGTGTTCGCATGCGGCACTTGCAAAGACCTGTTTTCGGCCGAACATGGCATGGCGCTGCGTTGGGTCGCGATGCGTGAAACGACCGACGAGAAGCTGCCGCCCTGCCCGCGGTGCCACCGTGCCGAATCGGTGTCGGTGCTGCGCCCGATGCGGGAGCCAGGCGAATCGCCGTGGAGGTCTGGACGCACGCGATACCCGTGCCCGAGCTGCGGTGCGCCAGAGTGCCAGTCGGAATGGACGGGCTTGAGTGACTGATCTGCGACTGTGCGGATGGGCTGGTTGCGGGGCCTGCGCTGCTGCAGGGCGGGCCACTTGAGCACAATGCGTCATGTGCAACCGCTACGTGAGCCCCCAAGAGGCCGATATCGAGCGCTTCTGGCACATCGGCGCGCGCAATCCGGTGCGCTGGTGGGATGAAGTCGTGTTTCCGCGTGGCCGCGGCGCGTTCATTCGCCGCGCGGTGCACGATGCCGGCTACTCGCGCGAGCTGGTGGCCGGCCAGTGGGGCCTGATTCCGTGGTTTGCCAAGACGGCCAGGCTGAGCTACAGCACGAACAACGCCCGCAGCGAGGAGCTGGCGGCCAAGGCCGCCTACAAGCAGCCCTGGGCCAAGGGCCAACGCTGCATCATCCCGGCACTGTCGTTTGATGAGCCCTGCTGGGAAAGTGGCAAGAACGTCTGGTGGCGCTTTCGCCGCGCCGATGGCATGCCCTGGGGGCTGGCCGGCCTGTGGAACACCTGGATCGACAAGGTCACCGGCGAAGTGCATGAGAGCTACAGCATGCTGACGATGAATGCCGACAGCCACCCGTTGATGCGCCGCATGCACAAGCCCGATCCGAAGCTGCCACCCGACCGGCAGGACAAGCGCAGCGTGATCCCGATTGAAGCGGGCGATGTGGATCGGTGGCTGGCCGGCACGGTGGCTGAAGCACAGGCGCTGCTCAGGCTGACCGCGGCTGAGGCTTTCGATGCGGCGGCGGTGGCCTGAGGGTGGCGTGCGGCTGGCCGTGCGTGCCGTCGTCGTTGTATTCCTCGGCCGCCAGTTCCATCTCTTCCAATTCACCCGTGCTGAACAGGGCACGGGCATCGAAGATGAGTCGGCGCAGCTCGGGCATGTCCAGATGGCCCGGGCCACCGTGCGCCGGGTTGGCCATCATGTGTTGCTGCACCAGGCGGCGCGCGATGCCTTCCAGGGCGGCCCATTGAGCAGTGTTCGGGACTGCATCCATGATCGGATTCCTTCATAAAACTGTATATTTATACAGTTTTCAATGGCCGTCAAGAAGGATCACACCCAAGCCCGACACGTGGCCCCCGCTGAGTCTGTGGCACGTGATGCCGTGCGTGACGGCGGCGTTGCCGCACGCGAAAAAAACTGGTCAAATACCCAGTATGCATACCGCTGTTCAACTCACGGCTCGGCAGGCGCGGTTCATCGATGAATACCTGGTCGATGCGAACGGCCGTGCCGCCGCCATGCGTGCCGGCTACAGCTCCGCGGGGGCCAAGATGGCGGCGCACCGGGCGTTATCCAATGTGACCATTTCCGGCGCCATAGAGGCCCGCCAGCGGCAGGACGCCACGCGGCTCGGCATGGACCGCGATCGCGTCTTGGCGGGCCTCCTGGGGGCGGTGGAGATGGCCCGGGAGCAGCTGAATCCGGCAGCGATGGTGCAGGGGCTGCGCGAGATCGGCAAGCTGATGGGGTACTACGCGCCGAAGCAGATGCGGGTGGCGCTGGATGAGGGGCAGGCGAAGGCGATGGCGCGGTTCGAGGCGATGTCGGACGCGGAGTTGCTGGCCCTCATGGCAGGCAGCCCTGCTTCGGAAGGATCGCCGCTCTGAGATGCGGTGGAGGGTGGTGGAAGGCTAAAACAAAACTTTTTCTCATGGCGTGTAAAAGTGAAAAATTACGTATTTGCCTTCCACCACCCTCCACCCTGGTGGGCGGTTTTTGGGGGCGGCTCACCGTCCCTTGACCCCCAGGTAGTAGTTGCCATCCTTGCGTTTGACTTTGCCGAAGCGATCCGCGAACTCGCGTCCGAACATCCCGGACGCCAGCGGACGGTACCCGTTGTTGTCGCACCAAGTCTTGTAGCTTTGGTATGCAGAGGCCGCCGGCCATTCCGCAGTCACGCTTATGGTGGCGCATGCATCCAACCACTGGTTGATGACATCCATTTCCTCCTTGTAAGCCGCTCCGGCAGTGACGACAGAAGCGGGTTCCTGTAGGCCGTGCTTCAAGTACCCTTTGCATCCGGCAAGGGCCCAGTTCAGGATGCCCGGGAGTTCGCCGCGTAGCTTTTGCTGCAAGCTCTGGTCTTGTTGGGCCGGGGGAATCGATGCCTGGAACGGTATCAGGCGGATGCGACGCCAGATGCCATTGTCACGGCCCCGGATCGTGGGTTTGTGATTTCCGGCGATGCACAGCTTGAACTTCGGGCGAAATTCAAAGAACTCCTGATAGTGGAAACGTGCAGTGATCGGATCGCCACCCGTCATCTGCTTGACCAGCGACTCTGCAAGCAGTGAGCCGTCCTCGATCTCATTGGCAACGACGACCCGCACACTCTGCAGGCGCGCGAGGTCATTGGTGGCCGTGCCGCGCTTCACCATCAAGGTCTCGGAGGGAGTCTGAAGCGCCAGAGCCGGGCCTAGCAAGTCCTGGATCGTGTTCAGGAAGGTGCTTTTCCCGTTCGCACCGAGGCCGTAGAAAAAGAACAGGCACTGCTCCCGCGTGAGCCCGCTCAGACAATAGCCAAGGAGCCGCTGCAGGTATTTTGCGAGCAACCTGTCGCCGCACGTGATCTGATCCAGGAACGCTAGGAACTGCGGGCACTCCGCTGGCTTGTCATAGGCCACAGGAGTGTGGCGCGTGAGCAGGTCCTCCCGGGTTGACGCGCGGAGCTTGCCCGTCCTGAGGTCGATCACGCCGTTGGCTACACCGAGCAGCAGATCGTCGGCATCCAGCTTGCCGGGCTCAATGACCAACTCAGGCAGGCTTTGCGCCAGTTCGACCATCGCTTTGAGACGTGCGGCTTGATGGCTGCTCTTGGCATGATGAGCGATGGCGACGCGCAGATCGTTGTCAGCGACCGCCACGCCTTCGTCGTAGATGCTCCGCGCGATGGCCTTGGCATGCTCCATGATTTTGCCGATGCCATCGCGCTCCCAATGCAAGCCGTTCCATGCAAACCAGCCCAGGCCGGGTACGTACTTCACGTCGTCGCGGAAGCGGCTCGCGAAGCGGTCCGCGTTGCCGGCATCGTTCAGCGTTTTGCGCACGTCGTCATCGTGTGATGGGTCGTAGCGCATCACGCTGGTGGCGATGGCCGATACCTCGTCTTCAGGCAGTGGCGGTTTGCAGCGGGCCTTGTTTTCCGCCTGAAGTGCCGCTTCGATGGCGGGCTCGGTCATGCCTTTACGGCGCATCGTCCCGGCCAAGCTCATCAGCGTGTTGTTGCGCGAGGATTCAGGGATGACCTCGTCATTGCAGGCAACGCGAGGGCCTGTGCGTGAGGCGGGTTTGGTCTTGTGCTTTCCCTGCTGAGGGAGCACGACCGCCGGCAGGCTGAGGGCGTTGACGATCTGCAGGTAGGGCCTCGGGGCCGGAACAGCCTTGGTATTGTCTGCTGTGGTCACGGGGCCTCCGGGTGGATGATGCGGGTCTGGAAGGGTGTGTGCTTTTGATGCCAGAAGCCCGGTACGCGCATGACGCGCGGCAGGTCTTTTATCGCTGGGTCGCCCTTGAATTTGGTTGCGATACGCAGCTGGCAATCGGAAAATTGATCCAGAGGGCAGTCGTTTGTGAGCCAATACCCGTGCCAGCGCTCAGGGCTGCTTTCGACCACGATGTCAGGGTGATGGGCGGCCAGCACGGGCTCCAACGGCGAGCCGTCAAGATCAATCCAGAGCGCGCGCACTCTGACCACGTTCTCGGTGCACCTGCAGGTCTTCTTGCCGGGGTGGATGATGCCGTTGCCCGCGTTGACCATGACGAACACGCCAGCGCCCGCCTGTTGAAGGTGCGTCAACTCCTCGGCATGCTGTCGCAGGCTGCCGTGCAGGACTTTGGCGCGGACCCCCTGCTTTCGCTTCTTGTCATCAAACGTCTGAAATGTGAATGTGCCCTCCTGGTCCAAGTAGTCCAGAAATCTCTGAGCTTGCAACAGATCGGGTGTCAGTACCGCGCCCATGCCTGGCTCCCTTCGTTGGCCTGAACGTGGAATTCATCGCGCGGGGCGACGAGGGTCGGCACGAGGCGAACTTCCAATTCGGCTTGCTGATCGGCCACGTAGGAGAAGTAGGTGATGCCGACGTGGCGGCGCCAGATCGATCCTGACTTGCGCCCCTGTTTCTTGGCCGCTGCCATGAACTCGCGCGCGTCCGAATCTGACTCTTCAACATCTTGGCTCGTGATGTCGAGGTTCACGACGAGGGCGGACCCGTAGAAATCGCGGGAAACGAGAAGCGTAATCATTCGACGCTCCCGTTGCGATTCACCCAGGCGAAGAAGGCGTGCTCATCAATAAGCACGCGGCGGCCGACGCGGCGGATCACCTTGTCGAAGCCGTTGCTCTTGGCGTTGAAGATCAGGTGGCGCAAGCCGCCGATGGGCGGCCAGGCGTGGCGCTGATTCCAGTGGGTGACGGGGACGAAGCGATCCGAGGTGTCGGCGAGCGACCGTTCGGAGGATGACCTCGTGGGCTGAGTGAAAGTGTTGGAACCGGGCGCTGCTTGAGCGCTCGGCGCCTTTTCACCGTCGCGGCGATGTGGCTTGTAGAGATGTGCCATGGTGGTCCTTTCGTGCCATGGAGTTCAACCGGGACCCCTTCGGCATAAGGCTGCCGTCGGGCATTGGTTGCTCCACCGCACGCCACCATGGCATGGGCTTCATCGCATGCGCGTACTTGGTACGCGCAGCCAATACTACCATTGAACGTGTCGTTGTATTCGGTCAAGTGCCCCCATCAGCGATCGTGCGTCGCAACGACTTGACGGGCTGCGTCGCGCTGCTCCTGGCTGCCGAAGACCTTGTCATTCATGGCCGTCACAACACCGGCCGTGTGGCTGTGTGCGAGGTGGCTGTAACGCTTGACCATCTGCAATGTCTTGTGTCCGAGAACGGTGGCAATCTCCATCGTCGTCGCGCCGTTCATGGCCAGATAGGAGGCTGCGGTGTGACGCAGATCATGGAAGCGGAAGTCGACGATGTCGGCACGTTCCAGGGCTGTGTTCCAGGCCTTGGACAACTCCACCGGCGCTCTTCCATCCTCCCTTGCAAAAAGCAGGTCGGCAGCCTTTTGATCCTGCGCAACCATGGCCGCGATCAGTTGGTGCGCCAGACCGGTCAAGGGCACGCTGCGCGAGGTGTCGTTCTTGGTCTGGCGCAGCGTGATCGCCTGGCGTTTCAGGTCAACGTCGTGCCAGCGGATGTTCATGATCTCGCCGCGCCGCATCCCGGTGGAAATCGCCAGCACCACCACGGTGTACAAGTGCCTGCTGCTCGAGGCCTGGCACGTCTCCAACAGGCGCAGGCGTTCGGCATCGGACAGAAAGCGCTCACGCCCGCGTGCCTCGCGCGGCTTGGTGATCTTGGCGACAGGGTTGTCGCTGGCCCATTGCCAGTCCTTGAGCGCAATGTTGAAGGCGTGCGAGAGCGTCGCCAGGTAGCGGACCACGGTGGCGTGAGAACGCGGCGTGCCCCGCCGGGTGATCCCCTTCAGCAAGCCGTTGCGCTGCTCGACGATGACCGACGGTGTGGCATCGGCCAATGCCAGTTGCCCGATCATCTGGCGCCAGTACGCGACGTGGCGACGCGTGTTGCAGGCGTTCCTCGGCCGCATCGGGACGACCTCCTCGACATAGCGGTCGAGCAGTTGGGCGACCGTGCGGCGTTTGGCCTCCGTCGTCCTGAAGTAGCGCCCTTCGCGCATGGCTGCTTCGGTCGATTGCGACCAGCGTACCGCGTCGGTCTTGCGCGTGAACGTGGCGTGCTCGGGAGAATAGCCCTTGAGGCGGACTTTGGCGCGGAACGTGGTGGTGCCGTCCTGTAAGCGGCGAGTTTCGATGGTGGCCATGGCGATGATCCTTGAGTCAGGAGTTGAGGAATGGCCGACACGGACGGGGTGGAGCGTCCATGCCAGCAGCTTCGCTCCGCTCCCGGCCAGGCGGCCATCGGCTTCATCGCTGTGCTACTTGCGCACGACCCGAATGATACGGGCTTTCGGGCGCGTGTTGTGGTCGATCGGGATGGGTTGTGGGTCAGTGTCCCACCAGTGTCCCACGCACCAACAAAAAGGCCCCGCACTTTCGTGCGAGGCCTTGTGTTTATTGGCTCCCCGACCTGGGCTCGAACCAGGGACCTACGGATTAACAGTCCGGCGCTCTACCGACTGAGCTATCGGGGAACAAGCCTCAAATTATAGCGTTGATT
>Ga0116192_1001264_pt1 | contig 18018 bp, 14 predicted proteins | sample AD_UKC113_MetaG_FD_89876 | JGI IMG/M metagenome (GOLD analysis project Ga0116192, IMG submission 89876) | Active sludge microbial communities of municipal wastewater-treating anaerobic digesters from Hong Kong - AD_UKC113_MetaG | ecosystem: Engineered > Bioreactor > Anaerobic > Digestate... | reverse complement strand
GCACTTGGGACCAAGCCATCCAACTTACCGAACAACTCATCCGCCAAAAAGAACAACGCAAAAAATGGCTGATGCAAAACCTCCTCACCGGTAAAATGAGATTGAAAGGGTTTAGTGGGGAGTCTCAATTTAGAGTATTAGGAAAATTTATTACTGAAGTGTCTGATAGAAATAAAAATGGTGAAATCAAAAATGTATTATCAGTAACGAATTCTAAGGGCTTTATAAATCAAGCAGAGCAATTTGAGAGAGAAGTTGCAAGTGCTGATGTATCTAACTATAAAATTGTTAGAAAAGGTCAATTTGCATACAATCCCTCTCGTGTAAATGTTGGTTCATTAGACCTATTAAGAAAATTTGATATTGGCATTCTAAGTCCTATGTATGTGGTTTTTGAAACCGATCAAAAGAATTTAATACCTGAATATCTATTTTATTTATTAAAAACTAATTGGTTTTATGGGCATATTCCAATGTTTGTACAAGGTAGTGTAAGAGACAGTTTGTCCTTTGACGGTCTATGTGGAATGAAATTCTTTATTCCTTCCATCGAAGAACAAACCGCCATTGCAGAAGTCTTGCAAACGGCCGAAAAAGAAATCGAGTTACGTAAAGCCAAAGCAGAGAAGTTGAAGGAGCAGAAGAAGGGGTTGATGCAGCAGTTGTTGACGGGGAGAAAGAGGTTGAAAATTGAAATCAAAGTGTAAGTAATAAACAATATCAATTATGGCAAGAAAGCTACAAAGAATCGCTATTGCATATGACTTTGATGGGACACTGGCCCCTGGTAATATGCAACAACATTCATTCATACCCAAACTAGGGATCGATAGTGGAGAATTTTGGAAAGAAGTTAAAACTATCGCTCGAGAAAATGATATGAATGAAATTTTGGCATACATGCACCACATGTTAAAAAGAGCCAAAGAAAAAGATATTCAGATAACTAAAAAAGCCTTTATTGACCACGGAAAGGGCATGCCATTATTCACTGGAGTAGAGGAGTATTTTAAGAAAATTAATGACTATGCTCGTTCGAAAGGCTTGGTCATTGAGCACTATATCATCTCATCCGGGCTAAGAGATATACTAAAAGGAACTACAATCTATAAAGAATTCAAAGTTGTATTTGCTTCTGCGTACAAATATGATGTTAATGAAGTTGCTGAATGGCCGGCATTGGCCATTGATTATACAAATAAGACTCAGTTTCTTTTTAGAATAAATAAGGGAATTATGAATGCATGGGACAATGAGAGTATAAATAAGTTTATGCCCGAAGATGAAAGACCTATGCCATTTAATCGGATGATATATATAGGTGATGGAGAAACAGATATACCTGCTATGAAAATGATAAATTATCAAGGTGGTAAATCAATAGCAGTTTACAATCCAAACACAAAATCAAGAGCAGGGCAGAAAGCAAAGAATATTACAAAAGAACTTGTTTCCCAAGGCAGAGCAAATTATGTTGCTCCAGCTGACTATTCTGAAGGAAGTACACTTTTTAAAATCATCCAGCTTTGCATAGACTCGATTGCGGCAGAAATTGAATTACAGAATTATAAAAAGTAGTCCATATCCCCCAAATGAATTTATGTGTTTCGCCAATCAGCGGATGATTGTTTAATACAAAGAAATACATAAAAAATAAGACAGAGGTTGATGTAGTAGTTGTTGACGGGGAAATTGAGGTTGAAAAATGTTGAATAATAAATAACTAAAAATATGAAAGCGAAACTTACAAAATTCAGAGTGCAAAACTTCCGCTCAATTGAAGATTCGGGTTGGATAGATGCAGAAAATGTTACCTGCCTTGTAGGTACTAACGAATCAGGGAAAACCAATTTATTACTTGCTCTTTGGAAGTTAAACCCTGCTAATAATGAACCAATAGCCCCATTAATAGACTATCCGAGAAAGAAATATCACAATTATAGTAGCACTAAGGGCGAAGAAATCTTCATTAGTGCACAATTTGATTTTGATAGTTCAGTAGCTGAGAAATTGTCTCAAACAACTGGGTGGCACCAAAGTTTGGTTAAGGAAATCGTTGTAAGCCGAAAATACAATGGGGATTATGAATACCAGTATTCACAGAATAAACTATCTTCTTTTGATGGTAAGGATTTATTGAGGGTATTTGAGTTGCTGCTTGATAAATTTAACGATTCTGAATTGCAGTCAAAAGAGGAAAAAACAGATTTAGATAAAATTAATAGTTTTATTGAATCGGAGAAAAGTAAAATTGTTTCAGATAAAAATTATTCACAATCTGATATTATTCAGATTAAAAACTCCTTTGAGCAGTTTTTGGAAACTAACTATAAAAGGAAGGTAAACATAAACGCTTTCTTCACCGATAATTTCTTTAAAGAAGTAAAAAAGGTAATAAAGGCGTTTGATGATAACGGAATTAAAATTACCACAGAATGTATTGATATCATAAAAGACAATCTTCCCACATTTGTTTATTATTCTGACTATGGTAATCTGGATTCTGAAATTTATTTACCACATGTAATTGATAATTTTAACCGAACAGATTTAGGAGAAAAAGAAAGAGCTAAAGCGAGAAGTTTAAAAGTGCTATTTGAGTTCGTAAAGCTATCTCCCGAACAAATATTAGAACTAGGAAAAGAAGCTTTGCCAATTAGAGTTATTGAACATACAACAGATCACTACGGACGAAAAACCAAGACAGGAGAACACATTGAGGAGGCAAAAGATAAAGATATTGAAGAAGAGAGCAGAAATAAAAAAGAAAGAGGAATTCTTTTGCAGTCTGCATCCACAACTCTAACCCAAGATTTTGCTTCATGGTGGAAGCAAGGAAAATACATTTTTGATTTTCAGGCCGATGGAAATCATTTTAGAATATGGGTAAGCGATGATAAACGACCTGAAAGAATTGAGTTGGAAGGAAGAAGCAAAGGTTTACAATGGTTCTTTAGCTTCTTTTTGGTCTTTTTGGTAGAAAGTAAAGATTCTCATTCCAACTGTATATTGTTATTGGATGAACCTGGTATTTCGTTACACCCAGTTGCTCAGATGGATTTAATAGCTTTTTTCAATTCATTGGCGAATGAAAACCAACTGATTTATACAACACACTCACCGTTTTTAGTAAGTACCAATAATTTGAGTGGCGTTCACGCTATGTATATTGGGGACAATGGGGAATCTGTTGTGTCAAGCGATTTAAGAGCCAACAAGAAAATTTCGGAAAAATCTATATATCCGATACATGCTGCAATTGGAATTACTGTGTCTGACACTTTACTCATTGGTTGTCAGCCTGTTTTAGTGGAAGGGGTTTCAGATCAAATATATCTTCAGCAAATCAAAAAATATGTATTGGCAGAAGGAAAATATAAAAATGATAAAGAAGTTGTATTTATCCCTACAGGAGGAGTAAAAGGGATGTCACCAGTCGTTAAAATTCTGTTAGGTAGAGAAGACAATTTGCCTTATGTCATTATGGATTCCGATAAACCTGGTAAAGATAAGATCAAACAATTGCATAACGGCTTATATGCAGAGGAAAAAGAAAAAGTGATTCCTGTTTCGGAATTTATCGGAGAGGGAGAATTTGAAATAGAGGACTTAATGCCATTAGATGAATTAGCAAGGATATTTGCCAAGCAATATCGCAGGGTAAATAGTGAAGATGAATTTGACTATTTGTATGATAAAAATGCACCGATCGTTAATCAGATGGAGGCGTTTGCAAAAAATAATGGTTATACACTCACTGAAGGTTGGAAGGTAGATTTGGCAAAAGAATTTCAGAGAAATTTTGAGAGAATTGTTACCCGATGTGGAGATGATGTTAAAGAAAGATGGCTCAAACTTATTGAAAAGGTTACTTCATGAAACCAAAAACTCAATATATATGCCACGTAAAGAAAGACATGTAGTTCCAAACTCCGAAAAAGGTGGTTGGGATTCAAAAAGAGAAAATGCAGAAAGAGCTTCCAAGCATTTTGACACCAAAAAGGAAGCAATGGATTGGAGCCGTGAAAAAGCAAAACAGGAAAAATCTGAATTGATACCACATGGAAAAGACGGAAAGATTCAGAACCCAAACAGTTATGGGAAAGACCCTAATCCGCCAAAGGATAAAAAAAGATAATAAAGTAAAATCTGCATGATATAGGTGATTGCTTTATTGTGCAAAACAAAGATTGAATCATGGCATATCAAATACCACAACTTCCGTTGGATTTCGATTTAGAAACCAAGGCCATTCTAAAAAAAACGGCTGCTGCTCGCAGTGCATTGGCCGAGATGAAAGGTGCTGCCCTGAGCATTCCGATATAATTATGGCGTCATGTGTAAAAAAAAGTTCAAAACCGATATATGACAAATGTAACATGTAAAGAAAATCGCTCATTTCTATACATATCATTTTAACTTATCACTTATCACTGAATAAAATGGACACACCCAGTTTTAAAGAAGACCATATCAGTCAGATTCCGGCATTGCAAATGCTGGTAAACCTGGGCTATACCTATCTCAGCCCGGCTGAGGCCGAGCGGCTCAGAGGTGGCAAAACAACCAACGTGCTGCTGGAAGATGTGCTACGCAAACAGCTGAAAGAAATCAACAGCATTCGGCTTAGCGCTACCAAGACGAGCCTGTTCACCGATGAAAATATTGAACGGGGCATCCTGGCGCTGAAAAATCTGCCCATGAATGAAGGGTATATAGCTGCCTGTGAAAAGGCCTACAACTTGCTCACTTTAGGCCAGCCCCTGGAGCAGAGCATTGACGGGGACAAAAAGAGTTTTACACTCCTATATATCGACTGGAAAAACATCCACAACAATGTTTTTCATGTTACCGAAGAGTTCAGCGTCATGCGCAGCACCAGCAAAGACCATTACCGACCGGATCTGGTGTTGTTTGTGAACGGTATTCCGTTTTGCATCATTGAGTGCAAGCGTCCGGATATGAGAGAACCGCTCAAGCAGGCGATTAGTCAGCATTTACGTAGCCAACAGGAAGATGGGATCAGAAGCTTATATGTATATGCGCAACTGATCTTAAGCATTGCCACACAGGATGCTGCCTACGCTACCAATGCAACACCCGAAAAATTCTGGGCGAAATGGCAAGAGAAATTTGAAGAAAGTGAAAAGTTAAAAGAGTACAATGAAAAGTTGAAGATACTCAAAAACAAACCACTTCCGATTTCTATAAAGGAACATTTGTTTTCTGACCGGTTCAAATACGTTCGGCAATATTTTGATGCTTTGGAGCAGGAAGAAATTCTTCCCACAGAGCAAGACAAATACCTCTTTGGATTGTGCCGCCCCGAACGATTAATGGATCTGGTTTTCAATTTCATTTTGTTTGACAATGGGGAGAAAAAAATTGCCCGCTATCAACAGTTTTTTGCCATCAAAAAATCCATGCATCGCATCAGGCAAATAGAAAATGGCAAGAGAAAGGGCGGCGTAATCTGGCACACCCAGGGGAGCGGTAAATCATTAACCATGGTGATGCTGGCACAGGCTATTGCCATGGAGCCCAGCATCCGCAATCCAAAAATTGTTCTGGTAACCGACAGAACCGATTTGGATGATCAGATTACCAAAACTTTTAGAAAGTGTGGCAAGTTCGTAGATAATGCTACCACAGGACAGCGATTGGTGGAACTACTGGAAAGTAAAAGCGATGCGGTTGTTACCACCATCATCAATAAGTTTAATGCAGCTGTCAAGAAAATTAAAAAGCCACTCGAAAGCCATGACATCTTTGTATTGGTAGATGAGGGGCACCGGAGTCAGTACGGCATCTTTAACCTTGACATGCAGAAAACCTTGCCCAATGCATGCTACATTGCGATGACCGGAACTCCGCTTTTCAAAAAAGATAAAAGCACGGCTGCCAAATTTGGGGGAATCATTGATGCTTACACAGTGGAACAGGCTGTTAGTGACCAGGCAGTTGTACCGCTACTTTATGAAGGACGCCTGGCCATACAGGAAGTAAACGCAAGTCCCATAGATACATTCTTCGAAATGGTTTCTGAGCCCCTGACGGAATATCAAAAAGCGGACATTAAAAAGAAATTTGCTCGTTATGATCACCTGAATTCAGCCGAACAAAAGATGCGGATGATTGCCTGGGACATCAGCTATCATTTCCGGAACAACTGGCAAGGCAAAACTCCTTTTAAAGGTCAGTTGGTTTGTGATAAAAAAATAAATGCGATAAAATATAAAGAGTACCTCGATGAAATCGGTATTGTAACAAGCGAGGTGTTGATTTCACCTATTGACGAACGAGAAGGAGAAGAAAGTGCGTATGAAAAATCATCGGAAAAGGTAAATCAGTTTTGGAAACGAATGATGGACGAACATGGTAATGCCCGGAGTTATGAAAAGAATATCATCAATCGTTTCAAGAACCAAAAGGACCCCGAGATTATCATCGTGGTGGATAAGTTGCTAACGGGATTTGATGAGCCCAAAAACACCGTTCTGTACCTCACACGCAATTTGCTGGGTCACAAACTCCTGCAGGCTATTGCCAGGGTTAATCGGATTTATCCGGATAAAGATTTCGGTTACATCATTGACTATTATGGTGTGATTGAAAATTTGGATGATGCTTTGCAGATGTACTCTTCATTTGAAGATTTTGATGAAGAGGATTTGGTAGGAACACTTACCAATATTTCGGAAGAAATTAAAAAACTACCGCAAAAGCATTCAGACCTTTGGGATATTTTCAAAACGATAGCCAACAAACGGGATGCAGAAGCATATCAGCAATTATTAAAAGATGAAGCAATACGAGTTTTATTTTACGATAAATTGGCTGCCTTTGCCAAGAGTTTAAAGCTTGCTTTGTCTTCTATTCAATTTCACAAAGACGTTGAGGAAAAAACCATCAACCGTTACAAAGAAGATTTGACCATGTTCTTGAAACTACGTTTGGCAGTAGTGGAAAGATACAGTGATGAAATTGACTACAAACAATATGAAGGTCAAATTCAAAAACTGATTGACACACACATTACCACAGAGAAAATTGAAACCATCACAGAACTGGTAAACATATTTGACAAGGATAAATTTCAGCAGGAAGTAGAAAACACAACCGGAAAAGCAGCAAAAGCGGACAAGATTGCCAGCAGAACAGCCAAGCACATCACCGAGAAGATGGATGAAGACCCTGCTTTTTACAAGAAGTTTTCGCAAATGCTGAAAGAAACCATTGCTGACTATGAAGCCAAACGCATCAGCGAAGCACAATACCTGAGCAGAGTTCAAGACATCATGAACAATGTTTTGGCTCATACCGACAATGATATTCCTGAACAATTGAATGAGAGAGATGTGGCCAAAGCCTTTTATGGATTGACATTTGAGGCACTATCTGAAAAGATTCAAGATGATGCGGTATGTAAAGAAATCGCAACGCAAGCAGCTTTACAAATTGACGACCTGATTCAAGCTTCAGTATTGGAAAATGGCAAACCGATTGTTGACTGGCAATACAAAACGAATATCACCGGAAAGTTGATCATTGAAATTGGCGATTATTTAATTGATGAAGTACGGGACAAATACAATGTGGACTTGTCATTTAAAGACATGGACAAGATTGCCGAAGATTGTATTGAAGTGGCTAAAATCCGTTACAAGTAATGACAGCAGCTATACAATATGGAAGTAGAACAATAGATTTTCGTTTGGAGTATTCAGACAGAAAATCACTTGGCATTACTGTAACACCCGAAATGGAAGTGTTAGTAAAAGCTCCAGCTGATACAAGCTTAGAAAAAGTGAAAGAGAAAATTAGAAAAAAAGCACCTTGGATAATTAAGCAGCAAAGCTTCTTTCTTTCCTTTCAGCCAAAGACACCAAGCCGAAAATACATTAGCGGAGAAACCCATCTATATTTAGGCAGACAGTACCGTTTACAAATTCAAATTGGTAAAGAAGAATCAGTAAAACTAAAAGGGAAATTCATTTTAGTTACAGCAAGCGAAAAATCAAGAGCTAAAGATTTATTGCATGACTGGTACTTGCAACATGCAAGGGCAAAGTTTCATGCCATCGCAACACCACTTATTGAAAAATTCAAGAAGCATAAAGTAGAACCAAGTTCAATTGTGTTGCGTGACATGCCTACACGTTGGGGAAGCTGCACTCCGAAAGGAAAAATCATCTTAAATCCTGAATTGATTAAAGCACCAAAAGGCTGCATCGAATATGTAATCATACACGAACTTTGTCATTTAATTCATCATGGCCATACACAGAAATTTATAGATTTACAGACAAAGGAAATGAAAGACTGGGAAAAGTGGAAAATGAAATTAGAAAAACTATTAGCATGAGCCTACACGCAAAAGCACACACATTTGCAAGCCGCGCAAGACCAAGCACAGACCAAATCTTGCAAAAGAGTGTGCTTTTCGCCAACCCCAAAAGAATTGCGAAGCAATCACGAGCACCTATGAAAACCAGCAATATGCGAGTAAATTCATTTTTTTCTTCCCTCCCTTCGGTGTTTTATTTTTTCGCCACCCACAACCGACACAAAAACAGTTGGACAGAAACAGCGAAAACCCATACTGGACAAGGCTTGACAATGACGGAGGACAGAAGGCCAGCTTGTAACAGCGTGTATGTGGCAATAGCGGGTGAAGTGGTAAATCGAAGGCCTGTGCTTTTAAAAAACTTTGTGCTAAACGGAAAGGAAAGTACTTCTAATCCGCTACTGCACATACACGCAAACCGTTAGCTGTCACCCTAAACCAGCGACAGTGCAAAAAATAAAACAGACGAACGAATGACCAAACAAGCCAACGCTTCGGCAAAACCAAAAGAGCTGCAACCAACGCACAAAGCCAACGCTTTGCAGCACATTTGCTTTTGCCCCAACCGCACGATTACAATCACCAAACAATTTTGACAATAAACGATATTAAAGAATAGTATGAAAAAAACAATCGGCATTGACCTTGGAACAAGCAATTCGGTAATTGCATTTAAAGACACAGGAGTTAAAATTATCCGAAACAAAGAAAACGAAGAATTAACACGTTCTTGTATCGGACTTCGGAAAGAAGAAATTTTAGTTGGCAGGACTGCCTACCAATTATTAAAGACAGATCCAGTTAATACCATTCTTTCTGTAAAAAGACTAATGGGTGGTGCTATCAAAGATAAAATGGTGCAGGATATGATTGACAGCCCGTATTACAAATACGGAATTACCTCATTAAAAGGGGGAACTGACGATGCTGTTGCAGTTATTCTTGGCGGAAAACAATACACTCCCGAACAGTTGAGTGCAGAAATTTTAAAAAAACTCAAAACAGATGCAGAAGAAAAATTAGGCGATGAAGTTACACACGCAGTAATTACAGTTCCTGCATATTTTACGGAGAAGCAGAAAAACGCAACAAGAATTGCGGCACAACTTGCAGGTTTGAAAGTTCAAAAATTATTAGCCGAACCAACGGCTGCCGCCATTGCTTACGGTGTGGACAATTTAAAAGCGGGCGATGCAAAAACTGTTTTGATTTATGATTTTGGCGGTGGAACTTTTGACCTTTCCATTTTGAATATTGTGGACGGACAATATATGGAAGCAGGTACAGGTGGCGATCGTTGGTTGGGTGGAGATGATTTAGACAGAGCTTTGCAAACGCATATTCTCAAAAGAATGGAGAGTGAGTATAATATAAGCGACATCAATAGTTTAATTGAGAATTTACCCCAAAAGAAAAAAATTCTATTTGAAGCACAGTTTCGTGAAAATGTTGAAGCAATAAAAATAGAACTTAGTTCATCCACAAACGCTCAACTCATAATGGACGGCATTGAAGATGAAAATGGGGAATGGATTGATTTTGACCTTACAATTTCGAGAGAAGAATTTGAAAAGTTGGCAAAACCTTTCATAGAAAGAAGTATTGAACTCATTGAAATTTTACTTAAAGAAGTGGGCTACGATATTTCGATGATTGATAACATTTTATTGGTGGGTGGAACATCTTGTATTCCGTTGGTTAAGCAAATGCTTTCTCAAAAATACGGAAACGACAAAGTGAAAGTTTCCGAAAAGCCTATGCTTGCCATTGCCGAAGGTGCAGGAATTTTATCACACAGATTAGGCGATAAATACGAGCCACCTGTTGATGGCGAAATTGCTGTCGCTGAAATTTCATACAGCACCAATCACAATTATTTTATTGAGTTGAAAGACGATTACGATATAATCATTGAAAAACAAATGCCACTTCCTTGCAATGTTTTGAGAAACTACAAAACAACTGTAAACAATCAGAAAGTTGTTAAGGTTGGAATTTACGCTGATGTTGAAGGCGGAGAAAAGGAAAAACAAACAATGGGCTTTTTTACTATTGAAGAAGATTTACCATTGGGTAGTGATATTGTACTTGATTTCACTTTAGGTATTGATGAAGTATTTGAAGTAAAGGCTTATCCTAAGAGCAACAAATCAAAAAGCAAAAACATCGTACTTGCAAGAGGAAATAAAGACTCAAAAACACTAGACTTTTTATCAAGTTCGCTGGAAAAAATATTAAGTTCTGACTACACCGAAGCTCAAAGAGATTACTTCTTCAAATCGGTCAAAAAAGTAATCGAACAAATAAATAATATTGGAGATGACAACCACGATTCTGAAAAATGGGACGAAATCGGAACAACAATTTTCACATCGTTTGAACAAGCTGGAGAAGTTACAGACAATGTTGATGAAGACCAATTAGCAATAATTTTCGCTTCAATCTTAATCGGAGAATATCCTGATTTAATAGGTTCGGAAGATACAAACAGAATGAGAACATTATTGGCACAGGTTAAAAATGATGACGACCCGTTGCAGAAAATTCAGGCAATGCAAAAGCTGAAAGCAATCACAGACGAATATCCTGTTTTGATTACGTTGTTTACTGTAAAAATGTCGTCTGACAGTGCGGCAAAAGAAAATCCGAGCGATGCACATAGATTATTGCAAATGCACGACCAAATTGTAAATCATTTTAGAAACCGAAGAAAAGACCAAGCCTTTGCCTTGCTTGATGAAGCGATTGAATTAAGAGATAAGTATAGTTCGGGCGGTTTGGATTTAGGAGGAAGTATTCACTTAGGAAGATAATACACTATGAGTAATAACTGCCCAATTTGCGACAAAGCGGGACTCCCCGACTATACAAAAAACAATGTGGTTTGCCCGCAATGTAATTCTGACTTAAAAGCGTTTATGCTTTTAAATTCTATTTCAAAACCGAATAAATCAAAAATATGGACTTACCTCATTATTGGTATTTCGTTGCTGTCAGTCGCATTTTTAGGAATGTTTCTTAAATCAAATTCAGACAAGAAAGAATTGATTGCTAAAAATGTGATTTTGAATGATAGCATTTCAAAAATGCAAATTGCTGATGTTACAAAAGAAGAAGTACAACCAATCGCTGAAAAACAAGAAGCAACGATAAAATATGTTGTAAAGAAAGGCGATTATCCGTACAAAATTGCACAGATCTTTTACAATGACGGAAGCAAATACAAACAAATTGAAGCAGACAACAATTTGGAAAAGCCATATACTTTAAAAGTCGGGCAAATATTGACCATTAAAATTTCACAGGAATAATGGAAGTAATCATCGTTTTAGTCATAATTGCAGTTGTCGGGTATTTCATATATCAGTCTTTGCCCAACACTAAATTTGAAAAAGCTCAAAACCTTTTCAATGCCCAAAATTACAATGACGCAATCGATATTCTGAATGCTATTTTTGAAAAGCACGTTGATGCACCTGCAAAACTTGCAGAATGTAAATTGAAATTAGGACAACAATCATCGGGAAAATCCGAGAAGATAAAGTATTTCAATGAAGTTACGGCATTGCGAAAAAAAATAAGCAATTCAGCATCTGTTACAAAGTTTGAAAGCATTGAAGCCATAGCACTTTTTGAAATTGCCAAAATTCAATACGAAGAAGCCAAAGGTGATATTGATAAACTAAATCAGAACATCAAATTTATTGACACAGCTAATAAAAAAGGTTCTGAAACTGATTTTGCTTCATTAAAGAAAAATCATTTTTACTATTTAGCGGATAGCCATTTCAAAAAAGCAACCGAAAAAGAAAAGTCGGATAAATTATCGGAAGCAATTCAACAGTATAACACAGCCAAAGATTATGCTGAAAAGTCGGACAATAAAGCCATTCAATACAATTCAGTTGCACGAATTACGATATGCCAACTTAAACGAAACGACAAAATCAATCTGAACAATGTTTCAGAAATAGGAAATTCAGATAAAAACTTTCAGAGAGAGTTATATTATAGATATGCAATTCAACTTTTGAAGAATAAAGAATTTTCAGAAGCCGAAAAAATCATTACATCACATTTGAATTTTCAATCTTCGGAAATAGACAAACTGAATGAAATTTTACGAGCCGAGAAAAATAATAATGCCGTCAAAAGAGTTGAAGAAATCAACACTTCAATTGAGAAACTGTATAGAAACTCTTTATCAACAGAAGAACTAAAAGCACTTTATGAGAGTCTTGACACAACTGCCAATGAAGTAAAAGTATTTGACGAGCAACTTTCTGAAAGAATATCAGCCATAAAACCAACGTTATTTAACCGTTTGCTTACGCATTACATTTCGGCTGAGCAATATGGAAACGCAATTACGATTATTCATAAATTCCCGAAGTTTTGGGAAAGCCCTGAATTGCTGAAAAACTTAGGCATTTGTTGCTATGGATATACAGCAAAAGGATTATTGACGGAAAGAAATTATCAAATTGTTATTTCAGGTTGGCTCACTTCTGTATTTTCTGACAAAGTAATTTTAAAATCATTAGACGACACTACTTGGGACGATAATTATACATTTTCACTCGCAGAAGCAATCGGTTCAAATTATTCACAGCACGATGAAATACCTGATAACGTAAATTATGATGAGATTTCTGAAACCAATATTTCAATAGGTGCAACACAAAAAGAACTTTTGCAACAATTTGAAGCCATTATCCATAAAGAAATCCAAGACAGCAACCTATCCAAATTAGTCAATGATTTTTACGACAAAGAAAAAGAAGCAATAGAAAAAATTATTGAAGTAATTGAGACTGATATTTTCTTTGCTACGCCATATTTTGCAAAATCAAACGGAATAAACAATGAGATAATAGAAGAATTGGACAACGATTATCACAATTATTCTAACGAAAACGCTTTGGAAGCAGGTGTTCCGTATATTAAAAATTCAAATTCATCAGTTGTTTACCAATACTTTTTAGCTAACGATTTGATTGATAGAGTAATTACTGCAATTAATAATGAAAATTTGGTTGCTCTAAAGAGTTTAAACACAAAAGACAACAAACAATGGATTGAAAAATTTGATAACATTAGTAGCTCGGTAGAAGACAAAATCTTCAATGCAATAGCAAACAAAATTTCAGAAGATGATGAAAATGAAAAACTAATCTCCCTAATGGAAGAATGTTTTTCGTTTTCAAGTCAAAATGAAAAACTGAAACATCAATATTCAAACTATGTAGCCAACTATTGTATTTCAAAAGTCAATGATGAAGAAATAGACAATTTCAAGGCATTGTCTTTGATGAAAAGAGCTTACTTACGTTCACCCAATAACCCAAGAATCGTTAAGAACTTTATTACCTTGATAAGGTTTAATCTTTTGGATATTCTTAACGATAGATCTAGAAATATGAATGATATATACTCCATTCTTGATTGGGTTAAAAACAATATGTCTCAGACATACAAGCAAAACAGTAGTGAATTAAGTAAAGCAAGACGAGAGATTTTGAAACAGATAAAACAGGCAGGAGTTGATATATCGCTATTTGATGATAATTCTATTACTTCAATACTATCGGGAACTTCACTAAACTCACAAGGTATAAAAATGAAAAAAGTATTGACCTATTTGAAAGAATTAGGTAACGAACAAGAATCAGAAAACCCTTTGGATAGATTAAGAAAATTACGACAACAATTGAATTTAGGTAATGATGATTTACCATTTTAAACAATCAGAGCGATGAAAAATCCATATAGAATTTTAGAGATAACCCAAGATGCAGATAAGGCTGAAATTATGAAAGCCCAAATATTAGCAATGAAGAGAAAAGAATTTTCTTTACAAGAAATAGCCGTTGCAGCAAAACAATTGCTTGACCCTGCAAAAAGATTAGCAGCTGATTTTATGTTCCCTGCAAAAATAAAAGTAAGAAGAATTCAACCCATTCAAAACACATTGAATTACCAGGAAATCAATTTAAATTCTTTGAATGAAAATGCTTTTGATTCATTAAAGTAAAAAACTATGAAAGAAACTTTTACAGAACTTGAACAGCTGATAGTTCAAAATTTAAAATCAAACAACTTCCTCAAGAATGAAGTTGAGCGAAAAGAGATTGAAAAGCACGATTTACTAAAAGATATTTCTATCCGCATCATTGATATTCTTGATTCCTTTGAACAAATCGAAGAAAGTGTAATTGAAAAAGAATACGACAAAATTGACGAAGTCAGAAAAACAGTTAACCGATATAAAACCATCCAAAAGAAACTTTTGGGATTATTACAAAAGTACGGAATAACAAAAATTGAATTTCCTGATAATCGCTTAATAGTTGGTCTTTGTGAAGTGGTAGAAACAGAAGCTGACAGCAATAGAAAAAATGATGAAATAATATCTATCATCAGAAACGGATATATCAGAGGAAAAGAACTTATTAGACCGGCACAAATTATAGTAGTGAAAAACTAATGGAAAAATTCATAAAAATAGTTCTCTCCATTTTATTCTTTCTCTGTTTAGCAGATATGCCTTACGGATTTTACCAGTTGGTAAGGTTCGCAGGACTAATTGGCTTTGCAATTTTAGCTTATCAGGCAAACCAACAAGGCAGACAGACAGAAATGATTATTTATGGTGGACTTGCTTTGTTATTTCAACCATTTTTCAAAATTGCACTTGGCAGAGAGATTTGGAACATCGTTGACGTAGTTGTAGGAATTGGACTTTTAATATCAATCTTTATAAAACCAAAGGAAAGCCCACGCTAAAAGCAAGCACATTTGCAATTCGCACAAGCCAACGCACAAACCAAAAATTGCAAAAGAGCTTGCTTTGCCAACGCAGGCAAAATTGTTTTTAAAAAATTTCCCAACGCTTCAAAAAAAATAAAAATACACCGACACGCAGCCCAATAAACACAGCAGACAATGACACGGAAACTCAATATTGACAAGAGATACAGCGACACGAAAGAAGGAAGGCCAGCAGGTAACAGCGTGTATGTGGCAATAGCGGGTGAAGTGGTAAATCGAAGGTCTGTGCTTCTAAGAAACATTGTGCTAAACGGAAAGTTAAGTGCTTCTAATCCGCTACTGCACATACACGCAAACCGTTAGGTACCATTTTTAGCCCCAATTAGAGCTTGGTACATATTGATGACTCCAAAACATACAAGTTAAAATAATATTAATAGGCTTAATGTAATGTATTGTATTTGTGTACTTTAAGGAATAATTAAAAATATTCAACATTATTATAAGAGATTTTTTCTCTTAAATTTGCTTTTAAGAGATTTTTTCTCTTAATTTGAAAATAAAAAGCCATGTTAATTAGATTTATAGTAAGTAACTTCTTGTCTTTCAACGAGGAAACCGAATTCAACATGTTGACAGGCAATTTCAAGATTCATAAATCACATGTAATCAGAACCCATAAAATTGACTTGCTAAAAACAGCAGCAATTTATGGTGCAAATGGTTCAGGCAAATCCAACCTTATAAAAGCAGTTGAGATGTTAAAAAATCTAGCAACTTCGACTGATGACCCATTAAAAACTTCAATAACTAGATGCTTTAAACTTGAAGAGAATTGTCAACAGAAACCATCATCATTTGAAGTAGAGTTTGTTGCTCAAAATAAAATCTTTTCTTATGGATTATCATTTTTAAATAAGGTCATCACTGAAGAATACCTTTATAAAAAAACTAAAGAAGGAAATGATGAATTAGTATTTGAAAGAAAACTTACCAATGGGGTAAGAAAAATTGAAATGAATCCAAAATTAACGTCTAATGAGAAAGATCGATACTATATAGAACTCTTTGAAGAAGAATTATTAAAAGATAACCAAACATTCTTATCACAAGCCAAAGGGAAAAGGTTTAAAGATATTAATCTAGTATATGAATGGTTTGACGATTATCTGATAGTTATATTCCCTCAGTCAAAATATATGAGTATGCTTCATCAGATAGTAGATAACTTAAATTTCAAGGAATTTGTTACAAGTGTAATAAAAAATGTAGATACTGGAATTCAAGATTTAGCATCAAAAGAAATACCTTATGACTCATTTTTCGGAGAGGATGAGAAATCTGTAAAAGAAGATATTCTTAAACAATTAGAAGAAGATAAAAATTCAGCCATTGTTTTACAAAATGAAGTTTCAGAAGCAGTAATCTCTAAATCTGAGAGCGGGAAACCAATTGTTCATAAACTAATTACCCGTCATCCTACTTCTAAAGGACAATTAATTGATTTTGAGATAACAGAAGAATCAGACGGTAGTAGGAGGTTATTAGACATAATACCAGCATTGGATGTAGTATTTAATATGAATGCAACTGTATTCATAGACGAAATTAATAGAAGCATGCATCCTTCTATGACAAAAGAACTGATTATATTATTTCTCCTTAATGAGGCATCCAAGGGTCAATTAATCTTTACTACTCATGAATCTAACTTACTTGACTTAAAACTATTTAGACCTGACGAAATTTGGTTCACTGAGAAGAAGGACGATGGTTCAACCACTATGTATCCCTTAAGTGATTTCAAACCAAGATATGATTTGGATATACGCAAGGGGTATCTTCAGGGTAGATTTGGTGCAATCCCATTCTTGGGCAATTTAAAAGACCTAAATTGGTAAATATTATGCCCAGAAAAAATAGACCATATAAAAAAGGAGAACCATTCAAAGATGCTACTTTCTTGATTATAGCTTGCGAAGGTGCAATAAGAGAGAAAGTCTACTTTGAAAGTCTTGCATACCGAAAACAAAAAGTTAAAATAAAGGTTTTAGCACCTGAAAAAGAAGATGCAGGGCATTCGGCTCCGAATTGGATTTTAGATAGAGCTATAACGTATACACAAGAAATTGGTGCAAATCAATTTGATAGTTTATGGTTTGTCCTTGATACTGACAATTGGAAAAGAGAGATCCTAGAGGAAATTAAAGCTGAATGTAAAGAAAACTGGTTCATAGCCCTTAGCAATCCATGCTTTGAAGCTTGGTTGATAATGCATTATTTAAATCCAAATGAAATTGAATCAACTACTTGCAAAGAACTTAAAAGAGAATTAAACTCCAAAGTACTAGGCGGTTATAAAGTAGAGGTTGCATTAAGAAATGTTTCACAAGCGATTGATAGAGCAAAAAGTGTTGATAAAACTTCCCACTTTATTCCTCTCCCCAAGACAACTAAAGTTTATAGTGTAGTTGATCAGATAATAAAAAAATAAACGGTACCTAACACGGACGGTATGTTTAATAGGCTTGTCACGGTTTTTGCTTAGCTCCTGCACCCAAGACAAATTTGTAATGGTTCTTGCACCCGGACACGCTCATCTGCTCGCAATTAAAATTCAGTATACCTTGACAGTTTTCGGGCTTCGATCAACTTTGTACCGCGACACTGCGCCAATGCACCCAACCAGCCTTGTAACCGGGGATAAGTTCGCGGCTCCGATCATATTTGTACCGCGATCGCGCCAGAACTCAATAAAATTTGTACCATGACGGCAAAAACACGCGCCAAACCCTCCTTGCACCGTGACAGTTTTGTGGCCCCGCTGGCGCGGGGTACCAGGACTCTGACCGGTGCTGTCGTCGGGTTACGCCTACTAAAACATACCGCCGGGCCGTTAT
>Ga0116192_1001258_pt1 | contig 18064 bp, 21 predicted proteins | sample AD_UKC113_MetaG_FD_89876 | JGI IMG/M metagenome (GOLD analysis project Ga0116192, IMG submission 89876) | Active sludge microbial communities of municipal wastewater-treating anaerobic digesters from Hong Kong - AD_UKC113_MetaG | ecosystem: Engineered > Bioreactor > Anaerobic > Digestate... | reverse complement strand
CCAGGGCAACATTCCACGTCTGGCCGTCTTTTGTGAAGCGGATGCCATCTTTACTGAGGCGGATCTGTTCGTTGCCGTTGTCAGGGTTGACTATATATAGGTAGTCGCCGTCCCAATAGAAGTTGCTGTTGCCTAAAATTTGCACCAGAGACGTGCGTATTTGCCCGGCATTGAGCAAGTCAGCCGTAAACCCGTCCCCAGTCCCAAAGGTACGCCAAACCCATTCCCCGGTTACGGGGTCTTTTTCGTTTGAGATTGCAAGCAGGCCGCCCAACAGCTGCAGGGCCTTGGTCGGGTTGTCCGGATTGTCCACGATGAGGATGCCGTTGTCGTCGGTCAGAGTGACGGAGCCGTTGCCAGCCCGGACTTCGTTCTGCAGGGTGTCAATGATGCCGTCTAGCCAGGACGTAGGGACAGGCCCAGTAAAAGGCGTTGCCGTGTCCCATACACCCTGGCGGTCGCGAACTACCTGGACGGTTTCCTGTACTTTTAGGGCGTCGTCGGCCAACGTAGGCGCAAAGTTGCCCAGGGTGATTTTGGTGTTCTCCGGCCGAAGCAGATCGCGGTTGATTTCGACTACCCGGGCCTCCACCAGCAGGGCTGGAGAAAAAGCCCGGTCAATCACCCGCACGGTATCGCCCAGGCGCACTTTCTCGTGTGCATACCCGGTCAACTTCTCCAGGTCGGCCACGTCCAGGCGGTAGGTTATGCGGGGATTCTTGCGCTCCTGGAGGGCCTCCCAGGTCTTTTGCAAGAGCCTCTCTGCGTCGGTCTCCTCCGGGTCCTCGAACACGCCGAACCGGTGCCGGGTGCCTCCGGCCCGCCCCCACCTTGCCAGGGCCTCCGGGTCGCCTACCCACTCCTGACCGGCGGGTTTATCTACCGGATCAGGGGGAGAGGTCCAGACCACGTCGGCAAAATTCAGCCGTCTGCCGTAGCCTTCGCCAACCTCGACACCTTTGCCTCGGCCATACAAAGCCGTCGCAACTTGGGTCAAATCAACCTCTCGCTCAATGCTCTTTATATCTTTGCTATAAGTAAACTGCTTGCCAGTTTCCGCGCCACGACGGGATAGCAGGTCAACGTAACGGGCAGAGATAATGCCCCCTGTCACAACCACACGAAAGCGCAGTTCTCCACCCCATACGGAGGCCACTTTCTGGATGGCAGCAAGGGCGGACTCATAATAATAATTTGTGCTGTTGGTGCCCAGGTCGGCCACGTCGCCGGGCTGCCAGCGGGTACCGGAAAGGGCCTGTGTAAGCGCGAAATGGGCGCTGCAGTCTGTGGGCCTGACATCCTCTATAAAGTCGTCTATGAGCTCGTACAGAGCATGCTCACAGAAGGTCGTTCTGGTCAGACCGTCGCCGTGAATGTCGGTGACACGCTTAATCTCAAAGAGTTGCCAGTTCGCGTCAAGGTCTTTGAAGGCCACCAGGTTGCCCTCGACAACGAACTGGCTATCAGGATGATTGGCGGGCACGGTAAAGGTAAAGGTGTTTTCTCCGGTGAGTTTCTCGGTATAAACTGCGTCATAATAAGGGCAGGCGGTGGCCGGTGCTGCCAAAGTTTCATCCGGTACCGGATGCTGCATTTGAATGTAATATGCTTCCCCTGCCGGCCGGGCATAAGTTGGGTTAGTATCCGGCTTGAGAATGGCTTGAAGTTGCTCGTTTTGATTGAAAATGTAGAGCATCTTATCACCTCAAGAGAGAAGCCGGGGAGTCGCCCCGGCCTTATTAATATTAAATATTTTTAGAAATATCTTCGATATAATTCCCGCCTTCTTGGGCCGGAAAGAGCCGCATAAAGTCTGGTTGTTTCAAGTTTCTCGTGACCGAGTAAGGTTTGTATCAACTCAAGTGGTGCACCGTTCTCAAGTAGGTGACAGGCGTAGCTGTGTCGTAAACGGTGCGGGTAAATGCTGGTTTCTATTCCCGCCCTATCAGCTACCCGTTTAAGGATATATCTCATCTGAGCAATGCTCATTCGTCGATAGGGCCGCCTCTCTGTGACAAAAAGCGCGGTCTCATTATCTTCCCGGGAATTAAAATATTTCTTTAGCCGGATAGCACAGCGTATAGAAAAATAAACTTCCCGCTCCTTGTCGCCTTTCCCACGGACGATAATCGACCGGGTCTCCCAATTTATATCTTGACGGTTGAGCCCATATACTTCTCCAATTCGGCAGCCAGTAGTGAAGAATAAATCTATCAGGGCATGTTCAAGTGGAGATTGGCAATATACCGTCAACGTTTCCAAATCTTCTTCAGGTAAGGGTTTCGGTACACGCTTCCCCATCTTCGGTTCTCGCAACTTTGCCGCTGGGTTAGCAGTTATCAATCCTTCCTCGTATGCCCAGCGAAAGAAACTTTTTAAAAACCGCACACGGTGACCCAAACTGGCGGGTTTAAGATGATTTTGTGCAGCTAGATATTCCTTCAAATCCTCGAATGTAATTTCAGCAAGTTCCCTGTCACCAATGTGCCGAATAATAAGCTCAGACTGGAGTTTGTACGCCTTTAAGGTATGCGGGGAATACCCCGCCAGGCGCTTGTCGGCCTCGTAAGCCGACCAGGCTTCGGAGAGACGCATGGTATGATACCTCCCTGGAGTGAGATATTTTTTGGCCCTGGAGATAGCAGAGCAGGCAGCGCCTCCAGGTGCGCTTTTCGGCTGGTTGATCAGACCAGCCTAGCCTGCAAGAAAATAATACCATGTGTTTCCGGACCCGGTCAACCCACGTTAGTTTAATATACTATCGCTCCCCGTTAGTTTAACAAGTTTTTTAATTTATATATGCCGCACGAAAACCAGTAATTTCGTTTGCGTATATTCTTTTTCCGTAATATCGATATGAAAATATTCCAGCATTTCCACTATCAAGCCAACACCCTCCACGATGAAGCATTTTCTCCCCATAGTTTCTTGCTGAAAAACCTCCGGGTTCCGTACCATCTATCGGGAATAATGCTAATAATTTAAGTAAATTTGGTATATTTACTCCTCCGGAAGCAGTTAGGTTTTTAAAACTACACGATGAATAGCCATATTCAAATTCTCCCCTTGGTATATACATAGGATTTGTAACGGTAGTGTTAATTATAGGGTCTCCACCAACATCGTGCGTATTTGTAAGTGAGTCACCAACTGTTGTATTATCAACTTTTAGTGTATCGGCTGTTCCTGGAGATACCAAACTACCATCTTGTAAAATTGCTTGCCATTCTGTACTTACCGCGCTTTGACTTTTGCTACTATCTGCAGCATTATTGTTTGCTAATATTTGTATTTCTCCATCATTTAAACGAGTCCCTCCAACCAATTCCCATACATTCCCGCAAAGGTCAAAAATACCAAAAGGGGTTCCATCGTGTGACCATGTATTTGGTCCTGATCCAGTCAAAATACGGCCCATCTTATTACCACTAAAAACTGTGTCATAAAAACAAGGAATACCTTTTTCAGATGCAACAAGATGGCTTGCTCCATTATAACTGTTACCACGTGGTAAAAATCCTCGTTTTTTGCTATACAATGCAATAGCTGCCCACTCCGCATTTGTCATTAAATGCCAGCCAGACCCTTTTTGAGAACAAGCAAGCAAAGCATTATCGAAATTAATGAATGTTGCTGGGTCACGATGTTTAAGTCCAATAGCTCTTAGTGTTGCCCCACTACCAGAAGTAAAACATTGATACTTAGAAATGTAAATCAGGGGTTTTATTGCCTCATTAACTAAAAAGGCTGGATGCGGCATATTGCTTGCTCCAGCAAGCAGACTATCTTCGGTTTGTAGTGGGAATACTACCATTACTGAAGGATTACCTTGATCGTCAAACATAACAGTGTTTTGTCCAAAACTGGCATCTTCAACACGTTCGCGCCAGGAACGTTGTTCAGCGGCATCGGTAATTACACCATTACGCAAGAATCGTTCGGTAAGCGCGATTTCAACTTCGTGAATGTCTCGCAAGAGTTGCCCTTGTATGTAGGGACCGCTAACATATTTCATGTTTCAGTACCCCCTTCTATGATTTCGGAAACAGGGAATAAGTACGAATAATTATTACGCAAATCGATCTCAAAAAAAGGAAGATATTGCAACGCTTTTTCTTCTCCACCAGGTATTCTAATCTCGCCCTGTAAATTAACACCCTCATCACTGAAATCTACACATAATAAAGCAATATTGTTTTCTATAGTAGTTACGGTATGTGTCATATCTCCATCACCGCTACACTTAGATTTGCACCTTCGGAAATTGCATAAATAGGTACTGCTGTTACCGGGTCAAATTGAATTTCGATAACAGCCCCTGGTTCTACCGGAAAGCCGTTTTGTTGCGTTACTGTTGAAGGACCAATCCGGAACCTGAGAATGGGATCTTCGTTTTTGAGTATTAATCTTCGCCTATTTGCTTTGGCCGAAGCCTCTGCAAATATTTCTGCCGCTGTTGCTGTCACGGTTTTTACGCCAACCGCAGGAGCAGAGGTAATTGATTCTATACTGCCCGTTAGTTGTACATTCCCCGGATTCCCTGCCGTGAACAACTCCGTTCCCGCCGAGTTAACGGGCACAACGTTGAGACTGCCATTAGTGTTGATTAGTAAGCCGTCAGTACCGTCGGTGAGTTTAACTTGGCCGACTATATTCGCTCCGGCAGGCAGGGCGTCTACCACACCGACCTTCAAGCCACCGCCAGCAGTCAAGGCGGCAGGAAGACCGCCGGCCAAAAGAGTTTCGATTTCGCTTGCCCGTACATTGAGCTTACCGTTAGTAGTCCCTATCGGATTTCCATCCGGGCCATAGAGTTCGACACGGTTGGCACCGTTGCGGCCGAGAAGGGCTTCGTAAACGTCAGTTGTTGGATTAAAATATTGCGGTATAGGGGAATTCTGTTGGTCTCTTTTTATTTGTTGAGTGTTATAAGGCATTATTGTCGCCTCCTTAGCCTAAATCAGAATTTATCTGAATGGTAATATATCCCTCATTCGGAAATGTTTCTACCCTGCCATCAGCATACGTCACTTCAAATTTCGGTTAATTTTAACCCTGTTGCGCAAATCGGCCATGATAAACTTTATGGCACAACTCGTTAAATCTACGGCATGTAGATAATCTCAACGGTGATACTGTTATGCGACGGCTCAAGGATTACGTTGTTTGCTGATGACTCTATGATTATACCGTTAGCCATTACAGCCACCTCGGGTTAAACCTTACTGTTGCTGTGCAAACCGCCGGCGGGGTGATGGTCAGGGTATTTTCGCCCGGCGCCAAAGCAAAGAATTCGCTATTCTGCCAGTCCAATTTGTCTAAGGAGCGGCCACTGTTGATTAAGACGGCCCCGGTCGCACAGTTGACTTCAAGGGTGTCACTGATCTGGAAGCTGTGAACAACCCGGACGTATTTGGTGCCTAGGGTTACTTTCCATTCACTGGCAATAGCTGTAAAGGTAGCATTGAAAATGGGTAGGGCCTCGAATGTGCCTGGGTTGGTGATGGTTGCCTGGTCACTTACAAAGTCGGCTTGCGCCTCGGCACCGTAAGCCAGGGGTTCGCAGCGGAATGTCAAGGTGAAGGTGGCCAGCACGAATAGTTGCTCCAGGTTAATGGCGCCGTCCAGTTTGGCATAGTAGTATTTGCCCGGCTCGTCGTCGAAAGAAAGAACGGCCTTCTCTTTCGTGTAGAGCCAGGCCGCTATCTGCCTGGCTTTTTCGCGTAAATTCTCCCGGCTGGTGCCGACAAAGGCGCACTCTAGCTCGATAACCCGGTCTTGCAGCTCCCCAGGGAAATGGAAGCTGCCATGTCTGCCGGGAATATCAACATAGATATCATTTGACGTCGGGAGTAATTGTCTATTTTTTGATTTGACTGCTAAACCAAATTCGCTGCAATGCCGTCCGTTGAAGCTGAAACCATAACCCATTTATGCCAGCCCCTTCGCTCTTGCTGCTCGCTGTTGGAGAGTGAATAGTTCTCTGGCGATCCGGTGGATGTCTTGGTCATCGCGGACAGTGACCGGACCGTACATATTGACCGTTATGCCACCAATGCCCCCGGACTTATCCAAGGGGATAACAGCTTCCGGGCCAGCTTCGCCAACGCCGATAATAGACGGCCGGGTGAAGATACCGCCCTGGGCATACCAATTAATATCAAAGTCCGGATATGGAATTGATATCCCGCCTATTGATTTATAAGCAGTGCTCACAGTTATGTGAGGCAACTTGGGTTTGGGTATAGTGATTTTCATATTTGCAAATGCACTTTTGATACTATCGATAATTTGCATTAAAATTGCTTTAGCATCCTCGATTGGCCGCAAGATCGCATTTTTAATGCTATCCCATACGGATGAGGCCGTTGTTTTTATGCTGTTCCATGCATTACTGAGTGTACTTTTTAATGTATTCCAGATATTCTCGGCAGTCTTTTTTATAGTATCCCAATTGGCACCTAATTGTTTTGCCAGGAGTACCACCCATCCAGCAGGGCCAATAGCAATCAAAAGTATTTCGTCGCCCCATTTTTTGAAGAAGTCCTTGATAGCACTCCAAACCTTCTCGGCGGTTTCTTTAATAGCGTTCCATGCTTGAGAAAGCTTTTCTTTGATGGTGTCCCAATTCTTATATATCAGGACGCCGGCCGTAATTAAAGCGGCTATAGCTGCAATAGCTATACCAATAGGCCCAGTAATAAGTGTTATTGCTGCACCCAGGGCGGGGAAAGCTGAACTAAGTGCTGCTACAAATGTAGCTCCGCCCGCCATTGCTGTGGACATTGCTCCCAGTCCAATTATCAACGTTCCGATTGCGGATATTACAGGACCAAAAATCATTAATAATGGCCCGATTGCCGCGGCAATACCCGCTATAGCAATTATTGCTTTTTGTGTAGAAGGTGACAGCTCACCAAAGGCTCCCACAATATCTTTTAGTTTTTGTATAAAAGGCGTTATTACCGGAAGCAGAACATCCCCAATGTCAGTAGCCAAGTTTTTTACCGCTGTTGTAAACTCACGCATCGAGCCGGAAGCGCCGTCAGCTTCCCTGGCAGCCTGCCCCTGTGCTGCACCAGTCTGTTCCATGATAAGGGCAAGAATGGCGGCCTGTTTTGCGGCTAAATCCATTTCCCCTTTGCCGTCATAAATACCCATTTCGAGAGCCTTTGTCTTTATTAGCGCATCATTACAGGCAATCCCATAATTATCTAGCATCTCGGTATTGCCCTTGAGTGCGCCTGTGAGTGCCTGCACTGCCTGCTCAGTTGTTCCCCCAAACATTGCGGTCAAGTCGCCGGCTAACTGCACGAGTGTCTGGGCCTGTTTCGCAGCTTCTTCGGCAGACATTTTCCCTATGTTTTGTAGTAATGCCCCCATCATGTTGGCATAGTCAAGGGCTTCCCCCTCAGATATGCCATAGTATTCAGCTAGTCCATCAGCCCAGTTCTTGACATTATCTGCTGCTCCTTTGAATATCTGTTCCGTTGCCCCTATAGCGTCTTTGAGATCGGCTGCCATCTTGAAAGCAGCAACACCAGCACCGACAATGGGAGTAGTCACAGCCAGCGTCATAGTTTGCCCGACGCCACGGAGTTTATCACCGGCATTTTGCAGAGATACCCCAAGATCTGCTAGGGAACGTTTCGTTTCTTGGCCTTGCTGTTCTAACTTCTGCAATTCCTGTTCAGTCTTAACGATTTCTCGCTGAAAAGCTCGATATTGACCTTCGCTTATTTCACCGCGCTGAAATTGCTGATTGACCTGCTCCTGGACCGTCTTCAACCTGTTGAGCTTTTCGGAGGTATTGGCCACTGCATCAGACAGGAGTTTTTGACGTTGGGCAAGGAGTTCAGTGTTGGTCGGGTCCAGCTTCAGGAGCTTTTCCACCTGTTTTAGCTCGGATTGGATATCCCGGCTTTTTTTATTGACATCGGATAGTGCTTTTGATAAACCAGTCGTTTCGGCGCCGATAACTACATTGATTCCGCGTATTGTTTCTGCCATGCTATCACCCCCAACTAGGCCAGCAGTCGGTCAATATCCTCCTGTGTTGCCATTCTCGGCTTATCCTTGTATGCGCCAGTGAATATATCCACATATGTGGCCAGGTCTCTTATCCGAAATTCGTTGATTTCAACCAGGGATAATCCTGCCTTTTTCCCGACGACTATCCACTCCAGATCAACCCGGTCGGAGACATGGACGCTTTTATTGTTTTTATTTACCCTGCTTTCCTCGACGAAAAAAGCCGTCTGCAGCCTCTTCTAATACCGCCGATAGCAGATCTTGGTCGGTAAGATCAAAACTATCTAATTCAGACAGCCATCGCTCGAAGGATGGAAATTGTTTGCCCGGGCCGGCATCGGCCTTCGCCATTGCCCAGATCATCTGGAGCAGCACAACCGAATCAATTCTAGAAGGGTCTCGCTCTATTGCCTGCATCTTTATCAGATCGCTAACTAAATCAGTTTTGAATTCTTGCTTATAATAAAGCAGGGCCAGGGGTGTCGCCCTGACCCTGATGGTCTTTTCGCCGATCGTTATTTCTCTCATTTAGCCCACCTCTTAAGGAGTAGTTGCCGGGACGGTGACAGCATTAAAGAATGCATTATAAGCTGTTGCATTTGTTTCGCTAAGTTCCATAACACCCTTGACTACATTCTTGCCATTGATTTCAATTGGTAAGATGACAAGGTTTAAAACGTCGGTATTAGGAGTTGTAGATTCGGCTTTGGTTGTATGCTCCTTCGCAGGTCTGGAAGCCTTGCAGCGGTAATAAACGAAACGTCGATTTTTGGCATCACCCAGGACTTGCCCCATCAAGGCAAACTCTTTCGGCTGTCCATCGGCGATTTCCACCAACATACCATTACTATCGATTTCCCATCCCAACATCTCGGCCAACACCGAATCCGGGATCATGGCCATCTCAAGTTCGGCGGTATAACCATTATTCGATGTATACGTAAAATATGGCCCGTTATCGGCATAGAAGGTACTTTCCTCGCCCTGGGGAGTCGGGGTAAATCTCACGGCGCCAGGTATAGGGATTGGCGTCTCCCAAGCTGGCGGCGTCGGTGACGCCGTATCAACAAATGCGATATGGACCTGTTCGAGCCCAAAGGTTACTTTGTTGGCCATATTTATCATCCTCCTATAATCTGGACTTCGTAAATTACCTGGCGGAGATTCTCACTGTCCAGCCAGGTTTCAATTTTGCTGTACGGCAGGCGTAATTCCTTAAGTTTGCCCTCTACAAGTTTCTCGGTAACAGGATCTTTTTTTGCGGTGTAAAGTTCTATCTGGTAAAAGCCTGCTTCTACATAATTTTGATTGTCGGCTATTATGTCACCGGAATAAACAAACTGGTAAGTAATGAAAGGTGGAATAACTGGTTGGGTAAATTCTCCGTATGCAATCGGCAGCCCAAGGGTTTTCAAGGCTTGATATAATTCTGCTTGCGTCATGTTCCACCACCGTTCCTGATAATTCTCTTGATGTGATCCGGCAGCGCCGCCCCGTATTTCTCATATGCGGGCCGCAAATGGGGATAAGCAGGCACCCTGCCCCCGCCCCGCTTGGCGTGGCCAAATTCAAGCAGATGGACCCGGCGGTAGTGCTTCCGATTCCAGATAACACGTTTGGTTTTACCGTATTCGTCTTGCTTGGTTTTGGTAAAGGTTTTGGCATATTCCCCGGTCCGCTTGGGTGCAAGATTCTTTGTTTCCCGCAGGACCTGGTCGGCCACCTCATCAACTTTTTTCTCGATGGCGGCGGAAACGTCTTCGGTGTATTCCCGAATAGCATCTACAATTGCATTTGCAAGCTGGTCGATTGAGACGTTAGCCATCGGCGGCCACCCTTTCGCAGGAAAGACGGGTCTTTTCGCCCCGGGTTTCTGTCCTGATTATGTGATATGTGATGCCGTTATGCTTCAGTTTTTCCTCGCCCTGGTATTCAAATGAATAAATCTCAAATTGTTTGGCGGGGCGTAGACCGGTCAGGGCGGCGTTGTAGAATTCGCTGGAGGTGATCGAAAATTCATTAGCGTAGACTTTGCGCTCAGTTACTGTTTCAACAGGGTTCCCTATCTCGTCATAGTCAACAGTGACGCTGAGTAGGTAAATTACTTCTTTAAACCGCATTTAGCGCCACCTCCACGGTCTTGGAGCCGTCGACATAGATGCTGCCGGTAACGGTTTGGTAGCCGTTCTTTGATATCACATAATCAAAGTCAATCCCGATTTTTGTAGTGGTGAATACGGCTATACCTTGGGAGTTGGTCAGCTTGCTTATGCCGCCGGCTGTGATGGTTGCCTCGTCCACCGGCTGCCCCCCTGCAGTCACCGTAAAGGTGACAGTATGGGAGTTGTAATCCTCGGCAAGGCTCAAATGCTGCTTAAGCAAATCATACGCCCTGGCAAACCGGTCTGCATCCGGATTATCATAGCCGAAATGCGCTTTGCAATAAGTGACGACGGCCCGCTTTATCAGCGGGTCCGTCGTGCTTTGGGCTTTTTCAGGGATGACGCCGGACAGAATCAAGTCGGCTATGGCGGCGTCGATTAAGCCCTGGATCTCGGCATCGAATTCGTTCGTGGTCACCCGCAAAGCCGGCTTAACTTCTGCCAGCATTCAGATCACCTCTTAAGCTCCTTTCTTGATAAGCACAACACCGTTCTTATCTGCCAGTTTTCCATCGCAGATCATGGTGGCCTTGCTGATCCACTCGTCGGTGTTCTCGTCGAAGTACCTGCGATAGGTCAACTGCATGTTGGAGTTCACCAGGTAATCACTCAAGCGGCAGATGATGGCCACTACTTCGCCGGCTGCAGCATCGTCGATAGAAGGCAGGTATTCCTCGACCGGGATGACCTCTTTGCCTAGGAAACGCTCCTGCTGGGTTCCATCGAGACCGAAGGTCACCCGGGCAATCGGCTGGCCGGTGGTGTCCACCATGCCCACGATATACTTGTTCCAATCAGCATCGTTCATAATGATGACTGCACCACGGCGATATGCCCGCGGCATCTTGGCCAACAGACCCGTCCAGGTATCGTATTTACCAAAGTCAGCAATGCTGGCCGAAGGAATTTCTACAATCTGCGCAGCGGGAATGCCGGTATCCGCGGCAATGCCAAGGGGCTGGCCGGTGCCGATGCCGGAGATGATGGCTTGCTCCAGGGCTTTGATCATGGCCTCGTAAATATTATTAGAGACAACAGATTCAAACACAGGCAGGGCTACAGTCCCTGCTACAAGTTCAACAGCAACCCGGCACTGGAGCTTGTGATAACTGAAAGCGATATTGGCGTTAACAGTCTTCTTCTGTTTATCGGCCATCGTTCCGGCAGCTACCCAGGTTGCAGTGGGCTTGACGCTAGATACGGGGATTTCTACGCCACCCTGCACACTGGTCTTGGACACCCTGGCCCAGATCTGGCCATACTCATCCATCTTCTCGACGATCCGGTCTAGGATGGTCGTCGGAATTACGGCACCTATATCAGCTACTCCGGTAGTTGCATCGGCCCGGAATTCCAGGATATCGGATTTCACGCCGCGGGTAACATAATCCATAAACGCCCGACGGTACTCCAGGCTCGCAAATTTATCTTCCGTACGGTTTTCGGGCTTCTCAGCGGTAGTAGCAATAACCCTGGCCTGCACGGTTCCGGTCTGGATCTCCTTGGCAACATCAAGACGTGCCCGGAGTTCTTTTTCCTCGGCTTCCAAGGCCTTCAGTTCTTCGTTAATCTTATCCAGGTCTATCTTTTGATCGCTTTCAAGTAGATTACGGATTTCAACCTTTCGGGCATTAATCTCGGCAAGTCTTTTCTCGATTCCCATTTTGTAATTCCCCTTTCTCAAAGATATGTTCTAATAATGAGCCGCTTCCGCAATTCCTCAGCAGCCTCCGCCGCCCGGCGCTCGGCCTCCGCCTGCGCCTCGAAAAAGCTTCTCGCGGAAAGCGATGTATCTGAATATGCCGGGGTATCCACCGCCGACACATCCCAGATGCGCTTAAATTTTGTAATAGTGCGGGTTCTAGTATCCTTGTCGTAAGAATCATCGGATACAGTAAAGGCAAAACTCATCTTGTCGATGTCCCCGCGTTTAATCAACTCATACAAGTCCCTGCCTGCTGTCGTATTGGCCAACTTTGCCCGGATTAAAAGGCCTTGGTCATCCGGAATAAGTTCAAGGGTCTTGTTTCTGGTCCTGGCCATGACCATGACTGCATCGCTATGGTTGTATTTGAAGGGCACATCTTTTAAGTCTGCACCGTCAAGGGCTCCCCGGGCTATAACCTCATAATATTTAAGACCATCTATCTCATACATCAAAGCCGGGCTGTCGTAAACAATGGCCCGACCTTCGACTATCATTTCTTCCTGTCCCGGTTCCAGCGCCCTGATTTCCGCCAGGCGGATTTCCTTTTTGGCCGTCTCCAATTTTCTCTCGCCTCCCTCCTTAAATTGCACCATGCAGACTGCATATCTCTGCTTTTCGTCGGGATATTCAGATACCATTGTTTTATCGGCCATATCCCTCGTTTCCAGCAGTCTTATTTTGGTTTTCGCTTTGAACATCTTCTCCCAATTGATATAAGTTTTGTTTATCTGCTTGGACATAGTTAAGAGACACTAATCTCTTGTCTCCATCTTCAACAGGTGCCAGGTTGAAAATTTCTCTTGCCTCATTGATAGTTAATAATCCCATCGGCATCATTTTCTCAACCATCGCTACTTTAGTTGTCACGCTAGCGTATTGCAGGCGGTTAGCCTCAAAGATTATTTCATTTCCGAATCCCCGTTCCCGTTCAGTGAAAAGTTTTGAAGTGAATTCAAGACTCATCTGTACAGCCAGGGGTTCGATAGTTCCTTCATAAAACGCTGCCCATTCTTCTTCGCTATACTTGCCCATGATGATGTTCTCATTGACCCCGAAGTATCTGTAAACCGCATCCCGCAATTCTTTCATCTGCGCGGCATTCACCATTTTAGGCTCGTTATTGAGCGGGATGTACTCGGCCTTCGCATCCAGAGCCGCAATGCCGCCAGTATTCTGCATTGTCATGTATTCTGCTACAAACCGATCACGGTTGGCCTTGATGTCACTCTCTTTCAGCATCCCCTGGTATTTGATAATGCCGCGGAGGTTGGCCGATGTTTTAACTGCCTGGGCCAGGCCTTCGTTGGTGGTATGTATAGCTTCCAAAGTCGCATTAATCGGCCGGTTCGCTTCGCCCAAAAGGTCATTGGCATAATAGTGCCTGCGTAAATGGATTACTTCGGAATAGGGCAGTACCAAGCTTTCACCATCGAAGAAATGGAACTTGATATATATCGTTTTGGTGTTATCCTCCACAAACTCTGCCAATACGCAGTTAATTGGCCAGACAGCAGCAAGGTTGACGCCGTCCCAGAGCGGGTAGGCAAAGGCATTGTTGTCAATCATCAAGGTGGTGATCAGCCGGTAAAGAAAATCATAGGCGCTCATATTCGGATTCGGCCTCACTTGGAGAATGCGCTCTATCTGACCGCCGACAGGGATGATTTGGCCATCCACCCGCCGGATATGCTTGGCTTTTAACTTGGCTGCATTCCGGGCAATGGCGTCTACGGCAGACCGGACCACGTCAGCCTCATAAGGCTTATTGTTCCAGGGAGTGAAAATAGGCGTATATCCCGAAAGCATGCGAAGCTGGGTCAAGGGGCGCCGGTCACGGAAAACCCCGAATATTTTCTGGAATAAGCTGCGTTTTTCGGCCACTTCATCACCACCCTATCAGGCCTTTATAGTCCTCCAGTTTCCCGACAAACACGGTGTAGGCTATCAACAGAGCAACGGCAGGATCTATGCGCTGCCGTTGGTTCTTACCCTTGATCGGCCTGATGTTTTCGTTCTTATCGACTTCGACCGCCACATTGGTCAAGGCCCACTTCACCAACGGGTTGTTGTTGTAGTTGATCCTCTTGCCGGCCAGATCCGCCTTTAGCTCCTTCATGGGCGCCGACAAGGTCTTAGCCCCCATAATCACCGGCAAAAGGTTATCCTTGTTTTTGTAGCCCAGGCGGTTCTCCATGTCCTCTACCCAGGCCGGGGAGTTCCAGGAGTCATAACCGCACCAAAAGGCGATCAGACCGAGCTCCTCTTTCACCTGGATAAACCAGTCGGTAACATACCGGTAATCAACCTTATTGCCCGGGCAAAGGGTGATCAGCCCCCGCTCGGCCCATTTATCGTAGGGGACTTTATCCTCTTTGCTGCGCTGCTCAATGGTATCCGCCGGCATAAAGCCCTGGCTAATTAGGTGTTTCTGGTCGCTTCCGGGTTTCATCACCAGGATGCCGGCAGCGCATAAGTCGGTAGTGGCGCCGAGGTCAACGCCACCAATACCGTAACAGTCGCGCACTTCCTCAACTTTGAAAGTTGCCTCGTTATTAGCCTCATCAAAGGTTAGCCACGCGCCGGCAACAGTCTCCCGAATGTTAAAGTCTTTGGTCAGTACCGTGGGCAGGAAATTGCTGTCGTGCTTGGCCCGTTCCACGTTGGCCGCCAGGTCATCATAGTTTTTGATTGTGCCCAGGCCGGGGTTCGCCTTCTCCCAACACCGGAAGTCGGTCCATTCGGACCGGTCGTCCAGCTCGTAAATGAAGGCTAGAAACCTCTCGTCCTCAATAACTCCATCTAGCACCTTGCAGGCATAGTCGTATATGTCATCAAAGATGCACTCCCGGACAAAGCCGGCGGTTGTGATCATGCTGAGCAGCGGCTGCTCCCTGGCGGCCATGGACTGCTTCATCACGTCGTACAGGTTGCGGTCCTTGATAGCATGGAGCTCGTCAATGATTACCGCGTGGCTGTTTAGGCCGTCCATGCTGTTGCTGTCGCTGGCCAGCGGTTCCATCTTGCTAAAGGTTACCGGGAAGTACAGGTCGCTCTTGCGTTTCTTAACGTGCTTGCTGATCGCCGGGGACTGCGACCGCATGTTGGAGGCCTCGGTGAATACGATCCTGGACTGGTCCTTTTTCGTGGCCACCGAGTAGACCTCGGCGCCGCCCTCACCGTCCCCCACCAGCATGTATAAGCCCAGGCCGGCCATTTCGGTTGACTTGCCGTTCTTGCGGCCAATGCAGGTAAGCACTTCCCGGCACCGGCGCAGGCCTGTCTCCTTGTGGACGAAGCCGAAAATAGCCTGGAGTTTAGCTTTCTGAAAGAGTTCCAACTTAACAGGCTTCCCGATCCATTTCCCTTTACTGTGTTTGCAGAACCGCTCAATGAACTCAATAGGCTGATTTGCCCGCTCCAAATCAAAAACCCACGGGTCACGTGGGTTGCGGAGTTCGCTAACTAGTTTCTCATACTGCTGCCTCAGCCGCTTGCAGGCTACAATCTCCCCGGACTGGATCTTGTCCCAGTATTCCAGGATATAATTTGGGGAGGTCATTTCCTCGCCTTCTTTACGAAGGCCATCAACTCATCAGCAGCGTCTTTGCTCTTGTCTTCCGGGAGCAAGTCAAAGAGTTGCTTGCAGACTGCCACATAGTTTCTGATCATCGCATTGTACGTCTTCGCCGCCGGGTGCTCCCGGAGCATCCGCTGTTCTCCTTGCTCGAAAAGGTCTACGGCGCCATCGTTATCGAGGATCTCCTGAAGTTCTGCCAGGGTAGCAACCATGAACGCCGCCTGTTGCTTAAGACCTTCGACCAATTTTTTCCTATCGTCCGGCAAGCTCTTGAATATCCGGTCAAGTTTGTTGATCTCCTTTTTTCTCAGCTTTTCTTTTTGCTCTCTGTCCATGGTTTCACCCCGCTTTAGCCCCCCCTCGTTTAGAATTTCATTCCGAGGTTTTTGAAGCTTCCCAGCCCGGTCCCCAGGGCTCTAGCCCCATTTTCCGACCGGGGGGGCTATTTCTATCGGGTTCCAATCAGAATCAAATATATGCCCATATATATCCAGCATGAGTTTTAGCTAAACCTTGTACGCAATTTGAAACCGCATTTGGATTAAAACCAAATTTCTTAGCTTCCACTATGCCATTCAATAATATTTCATTTTGGCCATCTGCCGCCTCTTGTCGGGAGCTACCCTATTCTCATGTAAATTTATTTTTTAACTAAATTACCTTCATCGTCAAACATGGTTTCTTCGCTTGTGCTACTTAATCCATGAATTGAGTTATGGCACGGTATGCATAGAAGCTCTAGTAGATCCCAATTCAACGTTACTTCAGTGTTATTTATATTCGCTGGTGTTAACTTTATCTTATGGTGCACTATTTCACCTGGCCTGGCGCATCGCTCACATAACCCATACTGACTAATAAAGTAAGCGTCCCGGCATTCCTGCCAGGCCCTAGATTTATAGAACCACTCTGCCCAATGCTTCATGTCTCTACCCCAAAAAGAAAAGAGCCCGGAGGCTCTATTTTAAAGTTTTATCCATTCTCTCAATTCTTTGGCAACTGCATAGGATTTAGCAAAAATATTATTATCTTTTAAGTATTTTCGCCCTAGCAATGTTATTTTTGCCCTGTTAATATGAACTATATCATAATCTCTGTTTCCATTTTTTATTATATCAATTCCTTCAATAAGTCCTGCGTTTTTCATGTCGAGAATTATATTTGTCCATTTCTTTTCTGATATACCAAATGCTTCATGGCCTACATCTTTACTAAAGTTCGGGTTCTGTTCGTCCTCATCCATTGCTTTTGCAAACCGTCTAAGTATTGCATACATTACTTTTTCGACCGAGATGTTTTTCACCTAATTACCCCCCTTCCCCCGTTTTCTCACTTCTTCAACGGAAAGGGAGCATTTTCCTGCAACAAAGCCGCCCTCCCGGACGGCTCCTTTAGTATATATTGTAAATCATTTTTGCGGAAAAGTTGTCGCAAGTTTGTCGCAGGTTTTACTTGGCTATAGGAACCTTCAATTTTATTAACCTCGCTCCGCTATATATTCCCTTAATCTTGGCCCCATCTTTTCCTCTGGTGTAGTTGGCCACCATGCACCAACAAAATTTTCATTCACCTTGGCTTTTGCGATAAAGGCCCAATCTGCCATTTTCCCACATCTTGGGCATTTCGTTTTATTGCCGCGCGGTTCTGTACGTCTATATTGCGTATATTGGCCGCACCCATAATGAAATACCCGTATTTTTACACCTGGAACTAACATGGACTTTACCTCCCCTCCTCAATACCACCCCAGCCTTTCAGCCACACCATACACAAACCCACTCCTGTACCGATGAAATGTCGCCCTATCTACCGCCAGTATTTCCGCCATCTCATCCGGTGACATGTCGAACCTATTCCTACCTTCCATCAGCGCCCGTATCTCTGCCGGTGGTTCCCACCCAATAGCCAGGCCGTACTTCACCCACACCACCCGCCGGGCCTCTTCCTTCGCCCGGACGTAAGTCTCAGCAATCGCTTGGGTTATCCGCTCCATTTCCCGCAAAAGCAGGCTGTCTGCCAGCTTCGTCGCCCGGCGCTCCACTTTGCTTGTCGTATACCCACCGCCTGCGGCCAGGCCCATTTCCTCCTGCCGCCCGGCCAGGATTATATCCGCCCTCAGTTCCTGCATAGTTTTCAATGTATCATGATAAGCGTATATCTCAGCCTCAATATGTCTGTATGTGGCACGTTTGAGCTTCAATTTACCCCATCCCCCCCTGGACATAGTTACTATATCTTGGTAATATTGAATTGCATAATTCTCTATGCCCCGGAAACGGGGATTTTTATTTTCATCTTCAGACTCCGAACCTCTTCCTCACCCACACGCTGATCCTGCTCATCTCCCCGTCCTCGTGCCGGATCTCCCAGAACGTATACACCGTGTCACACCGCATACAGCGCCAGGCCACTTTATCAGGCTGGCCATAATAAACTTTGTGCATTTGCTCGCCGCCGCAGGATTTGCGCGGGCAAATCATCGACTCCCCAAGGCAACCGCCCCCTTTTTCTCCCCGTACAGCCCCATCGGGCAGTCCCAGACCAGGTCAGGATATCTAACCTGCTTGTCCATGGCCGCGCACCTGT
>Ga0116192_1001253_pt1 | contig 18094 bp, 13 predicted proteins | sample AD_UKC113_MetaG_FD_89876 | JGI IMG/M metagenome (GOLD analysis project Ga0116192, IMG submission 89876) | Active sludge microbial communities of municipal wastewater-treating anaerobic digesters from Hong Kong - AD_UKC113_MetaG | ecosystem: Engineered > Bioreactor > Anaerobic > Digestate... | reverse complement strand
GCGGTGAGCCGTGGTTGCCGACGCACGTGATACCGCTGCGCTCCCCCTCAAGGGTCGACAGGACCCGCATGGGCTCCTTGAATTCAACGACGAGGGTCTTATTGGGAAAGTCGTAGAGGGTGGAATCCACTACCTGAGCGGATTTCACGAAGTCCAGGGGAAGCTCGACGGGCTTTGAGCCGGTGCGCTTTTCCTCCAATACCTGGTTGGCATTGATGCTGAATGGTTCGTCATAGACGGCCGAAGCCAGCCACGCAACGAAATCGGCACTGTGCAGGGACGGCCGACAGGTGAGCCCGCAGGGGAAGGTGTAGATCCTTCCTTCACGGACGGCCTCCACGTCCTTCCAACCGGGTCGGGTGAGGAGCCTCTCCGCTGTCTCCCGGTCGCCCCCGCATCCGTAAATCACTTGCGGGTCAAAACGCCTCCATTCCTCCAGTGAGATCTCGACGGCTTCACCCTGCTTGCCGAGCTCCGGCGGGATTCCTCCGGCGGCTCGTATGATGTCGTTCTGAAAGGAATCGTTGCCGGGAGTCATCAGCCGGTCCCGGCCCATGATCCGGAGGACCCTCTTACGCTGCCCCGGCGGTATTCTTTCCAGCTTCCGTGACACGAGCTGCAGCTTGTCCCTGATCGTGCGGATCACCTCACGGGCCTTTTCCCGCTTATCGAAGATGTCTCCCAGTGTCTCGACGGTTTGAACGATGTCCTCAATGGAACCACACCGCAGCTCGATCAACCGGCAAGGGCCCCCTGCAAGGCGATGGCGCACCTCGCGGTGCACGGACGAGAGGAAGACCACGTCGGGCTGAAGTGCCTCGATCTTCTCGACGGAGGGAGACGGAAAACCGCCGACGACCTTCCCTCCATCGGTCTCGGGAGGGAGTGTGTCATGCCGGGTCAGGCCCTTTACGGCCTCTCCCGCTCCCAGCGTGAAGAGGATCCCGGTAATTTCCGGAACCAGGGAGACGACCCTTCCCGGTCGCTCCGACACAACGATTGGCGAACCGCTGGAATCGGTGAAATGTACGGGGTAAGCGGCACAGGTCCCGCCCGTTCCCAAGAATGACAGTGACAAAATCAGGGCAGCATAGGCAACCTTGAGCCGTGATTTCTTTCCAGCGTGCATCTACCATTTCCTTCCTTCTTGGTGCCACTCCGAAACCAACCCGCGCTGCAGCGATCCCTCCGAGTGCCGACCAAGGCACGATGTGGCAATTACGTGACCCTTTCATCGTGTCGGGCTTCGAGTTGCGGGCCCTGAACGGAAGCGCATCGCAACTCGAAGGGAGCACGGTCAAAAAGAAGCACCGTCATGGGAATCCGCGATTCCCATCATTCAAGACCCGCACCAAGGTCTTGGGAATCGAATCTCCGCAAGCGGTGGGGTTTTCCCCGGTCCATGTCCGGAATCAGCGCCGTTTCTTCCCGAACGTCACGCGCCTTCCCGAGAAGTACACCAAGGTCTTCGCCGTTCCGGTACCCGAGGCGTGCGTGATGCCCTCCCGAGTCAATCCGCCGGGAAGATTCGACCCCTGAAGATGACTCAATCGGCCCATGGAGCGCCTTGTGTCTCCGAGAATTCGGGTCAGGGGCTGCCAGGCGAGGAAGCCTTCATGGCTCTCGATCGTTTGCGTCATTTCCCGTCTTTCATGTCGGATCCTCTCGAGGCGTCAATGCCTCACAAATACCACCTTGGTCGGATTGAGGCGGGTTTTGAGCCTTTCGTCCACCTTGTCCGTGGCCGTATTCAAGATCACCACTCTTGCGTTGGTCGCATCGCATACCCAGAGCATTTTGTTCTTATCCACCTTCATTCCCGAAGATTCGAAGCCGGTGATGTTCACGTGGCTCAAGCCCTGCCCAACTTCCCCCAGGACCTTTCCCGTGGTCGGGTTGAAGGCAAAGAGTACGTTGTCCCCCCATCCCATGTATCCGACAAAATACCCTTTGTCCTTGGAGACTATGGCCATTCCCGAGATGGCGCCGTACGGATGTTTCGATTTGTTTCCATCATCCAGCACCATTTTGGTTTCATAGGTTTCGGGATTGATCGAGACGATTCCTCCCGTGTATTCGTACTTTGGATCACTCGATCCCGGCCAGGCGCCGATTCCCTGCACATAAACGGTGTTGTTTTGCTTCAGATACTGGATGGACATGGGGTTCCTGATGGGAAGGGGAATCCCCTTGAGTCCGTTCGAACCCTTTCCCGTATTGACTTCTTTGTCGGTCTTGATATCGAAAACAGCGACGTAAGGGATATTGGAAGGGACATAGTCATGGTCCCGGTCCAGACGCTGCATCACAATGAAGAGTTTCCCATTTGCGACGACACCGCCCGTCATCTCCGGAAGGCCGTCTGAATCCGCATAGGCGCCCAGATTGAGCCGCCCCACCTTGAACTGGGATTCCTCTTTTGCACTGGGATTGACCACCCAGGCTTTGGTCGAACCGTAGCGCAGAACGTAAGCCTTTGTCCCCGAGGCAAAAACCATGTCCTGGGGGTTGCTTGATTCCACATCCCCCGGGTCCGTGGTGGAGAATTGCCAAATGGGAGCTCCGGGATTCTTAATGTTGAATTTGGTGATGTTGTCGGCATTGTACCGTTCAATGCGGTAGAAATACCTTCCATGAGACGCCAGGGTAATGTCCGAAATCGTCGGAGCCAGCTTGTTTCGAATGGTGCGCGGCCCTCCCACGGGGTCGACCGAAGCTACGGAATGGGCCCCGCTCGAATAGTCCGCCGCAACCGTGGCGATGACCGCCTCATCGACCGCACCGACAGGAAGCCCGGTCGCCAACAGGATGCCCAATCCCAGAAACACCGCGTACACCTCTCTCCATCTCCTCATTCCCGTCCTCCTTTCTTCTACAAGCGCTTGACAGGACACTCACCACGGGGCAGGCCATTTCCCGGCACTGATCGTGATCCGCATGGATCCGCCGCCCCCTTCACACTCGCGCCACGTGGCGCAAAGCGGGACCGACCGCCGATGCTCGTTCATATCCCGGCGAGCCGTCGGCGGTTCGAACTAAAACTTGTACTGCACCGTCAGGTAGGCTGATCTTCCCGGCATGGGATAGCCGTTGAAATCCTCGTACTGCTCGTTCCCGACGTTCCTTGCCTCGAGAGTGAACGTGAACGACCGAAGCACAAGGGACGCGCCTACGTTGAGTTCCTTCTTATTGGGAGCGCCCAGGAGATTGGCGGTGTCATAGAAGAGGCCTTTTTCGGTCTTGTGTTCGGCATACACTTTGACCGGCCCGTAGAAGGCTTCGAACCTTCCGAAGTACGATTCCTGAAATCGCCCCGGCAGGACTTTGCCGTCAAAGGCCTCGATTTCACTTTCTTGGATGGGGTCTTGCCGGGTGTAATTGCCGATGAGGCGAAAGTGACTCAACAGCTCGATCTTGAGGGAGGTTTCCACGCCCCTGATGAGCGAGCCGGAGATGTTCACCGACTTGCCGATGCCCCGGGCGTCGTAGACGCGGGTGATCAGGTCCGACACGTCGTTGTGGAAGTAGGCCGCACTCAGAACGACATTGCGCACCCATCGGTGGTTACCCGGCCAACAGTATTCGAAACCCACGTCGAAGTTTGTCCCCCTTTCGGACTTCAGGTCCGGATTGCCGATAAAGAACCCCCGATCGCCGAAAAGCTCGAAAAAAGAAGGCTCCCGAACATATCGCCCGATGTTGGTCTTTAAGGTCAGGTCATCCCGGGGCCGAACCTTGAACCCCACTTGGGGGTTCCAGGAGCCTTCGTCCCCATTGGAGCCCTTGTCGGAGCTCCTCCAAAGATTGACGGCACCGTTGCGTTCGTCGAAGAGATGCGTGTAGCGGACGGCAGGGGTCAAAATCACCCTTTCCCGGAACAGGTAGAGAGAGTCCTGTAGGCCGATGGAGAAGGAATTTCGGGAGCTTTCGTAAAGGTCGTTCTTCGAGTTGAGGAGGTCCTCGGGAGCGTAGGTCTCCCTTTGAGCATCCAGCATGAGGCTCAGGGTATTCCGGTCGGTGTGCCGGTCGATGAGGCAATGGCCGCCGAAACGGTTCGTCGTATAGCGGTTGCGCTGCCTACCAAGGCCGACCTGTCCCTCTGAATCGTCATACTCCTCGACCTTATGCATGAAATCCAGGAAAGTGCTTGTGTTGAAGTGGTATGGGCCGACATCGTTTGCGGTGAGCTTCACGGTCGCGATGTTTCTTTCCGTATCGAAGCTCGTTTTTGCCAATTTGCTGTTATTCCAGGTGGGCAGTCCCTGGTCCTTGGAGAACCACTGGTCCATGAAATCCAGACGGGCATCTTCGGTGAAATCGTAGCCGATTTTGCCCAGAAAGCTGTTTTCGCGGAATTGTGCGTTATGCCGCCTTTCCTCCCGGTCATCTTTCGGATTCCAGGAGGTCCCCCGGTCGTTCAAGAACTTGAAATCGTTGCCGCTGGCCTGGTAATCGGCGGAAACCAGGTAGTCCCACCTGCCGGGTTTGTGACTGAGAAACCCTGAGAGCTTCCTCGTGTCGAAGGAGCCGTAGCCTGCAGCCAGGTTGCCGTGAATGCCTTTTTGAGCGCGCAAGGTGCGAATGTTGACCACCCCGCCGATGGAGGACTTGCCGAAAGAGACCGGGGTGGCGCCCCTGTAGATCTCGATGGACTCGACATCGGAGAGGGAAATCGTGCTCAAATCCACCCCCCCGCCCGAGGCATCGTTTAGGAGGATCCCGTCCAGGAACACCAAAACCTGGTCAGTCGCGGACCCTCTTAGAGAAACCGTCGAGAAACTGCCCAGCCCGCCGGCCTGCCGCACCTGGACACCGGTCTCCTTTTCAATGACCTCCGCTAGACTCTCGATCTTTCCCTCGAACTCCTTCCTCGTGATCAGGGAGTAGAATGAAGGGGTTGAATCAAGGTTGACATCGCCGGTCTCCCGGCTCATTTCAGGCCTTTGAGCCGTCACGACGATCGATTCCATGGAAGCCGTCGCCTGGTCGGTCTGGGCATCGGACAAGGGCGGACAGGCGACAAAGAGCAGAAGCACCGCCGCGAGAGGGCCCGCCCAAAGCTTCGGCTTTCTACCCGACTGCCGACGACGGGGGGACCTATGAGGAGTGCCGGGACAAGCGGTTCCAAAGAAGCCGGGGCCTTTGATGCAACCCGTGACGAGCGATGAAGGCAGGCATTTCAAAGATGGGCCTCCTCTTCCCCCCTCGGGGATGTGCGAGAGGTTCGAACATCGTTCGGGTATCCTGGCTCACGTTCGTCCTACTCACCGCGCCTTCCCATCGCGCTCTCGGCTTGACAGTGGCGTGCGTGCGGCTTTCGTCCCGATCACAGTCGCGGGGCGGCGGAAGATTCGCACTTCCTTCCCTGAATCGATGCGGTCTCGTTGATCTTAAAAGATCTATCTATTGGAAATGGTCGAACACCACTTTCAGGTGGTCTACCCAGAGATCGACAATTTCCGGGATTTCGGCCGTCCCCCTGAGCACCGGCTCGACCGTGAATCCCTCTTTGCCCAGGAGGGACTTCCAGCTGTCGGGTCCGTCCCCGGCCATGTCGTTGCGCGCATGGTCTCCCGCCACCGCCATGAAAGGCACCAGGTAGACCTTCTTCACCTTCTTCTCCTTGAGCTTCGGTAGAATGTCGCGGAAGGCCGGATAGCCGTCCACGGTCGCGATGTGAACGTTGGAATCCGTCTCCTGCAAGAGGTGGTACAGGGCAAGGTACACGGCGTCGGAAGGATGATTCTCGGTGCCGTGCCCCATGAGTATGACGCCGTCTCCCGGTTTCCTGCCTGCCGGCATGCTCTTGACCATGGCTTTGGCCGCCCGCTCCAGGTCCTCGTGGGAAGAAAGCAGGGGCCGGGCGACCAGGATCTTCTCGAAGCCTCCGGCCATCTGTCCGAAAAGGCGGGCGTTTTGGTTCAGCTCATGGAATTCCACGCCGGGGATGGTGTGCAGGGAGAGTACGGCCACATGGGTGTAGCCTTCGTCCATGAGCTTTGCCAGGGCCGATTCGGGAGAAAGGAGCACCTTTCCCTGCTTGGCCAGCTTGGCGCGTACGATGCTCGAGGTATAAGCCCAGCGGACTTCGATACCCGGAAAGACCTGCCTGACCCTGGCTTCGACGTTCTCGAAGGCTTTTTGAGCCTCAGGAACAGTGGTCCCAAAAGCAGCAAGCAGGATCGCCTTCTTGGGCGTTGCCTTTTCGCCGTGTGCGGCAAAGCCTGTGGAGGCCGACAGAAGCAAACAGAGAATCCAAACAGAAGCCTGCATCCATCTCTTTGGCAACTTCTCTTTCATCGGTTCATCTCCTCTCTTGAAGTCTGGGTTTCAGGCTGCAAAACCTTCGAAATCCCGGCTGATCATCCGCATAGCCGCACGGGATTTCCTCGGGACTCGAACCTGTCGACTTGGGCGTTGTAGGAAACCGTCATGAACAGGACCTGCTGCACCCCCTTGGTGACCAGGCCGTACCAACCGTGCACGGCATCCTCCTCGGAACTTGCCACGCAAACGGCGGTGACTCCCAAAGACCGGGCGGTCTCCAGGATTTCCTCCCCCGTTTGCAGAGGGACATCCTCTTTTCCCTCCGTCACGTACAGGATCATGCCCTTCCTCATTGAACCACCTCCTCCCGAGCGGTTTGCTTCGGAGCCGGGGTCGGCCCCGGACCAGAAAGCTTGTTTTGGACAACAGGACCCTTGGCAAAAAAAAATCCTTAGAGCTGAAAGCTCTAAGGATTGCACCCTGGTTCGCTTGGTCCTCGAATCCGGTTCGTCCGGTATTTCCCCGTACGGACTCACCAACTCATCAGGCAGGTCTTCTGACTTACGGATCGCCCTACTCTCCGCGCCTTCCCGTCTTGCTCGCGCAAAACAGTGGCCCTATCGGATTTCGTCCCCGTTTACAGCGGCGGGACCGCTCCCGGATTTCACGGGATTCCCTATTAAACCTTGCGGTACCTGAGGAGCAACATTCTGGATGTTCCCGGCACCTCTATAACAATCGAAGACATTTGTCAATAACTTAAGATCGGGCGATTTGCCTGACATCAATCCCGTTTCGTCGTTCCCGCCCAAGCCGGGAACCCCTGAAGACCGTGCATGCCCTGTGGGGACGTCCGCCTTGGCGGGCATGACGCCCTGAGGCTCTCGAAATCGCTCAAATCAGGTCTGCTTCTCCAGGCGTTTCTCCTCCCGGGTCCAAGGACCAACCCGCCTCGGTGTTGCCCCGAGACGAGATCGAGGCGGTCCCGAGACGCCTTCCGTCATCCCGTGGATCTCGCGGTCAAGCTGCTGTGCCGTTGCGGTCGAAGGATGACCCCCACGCGGGGGAGCCATTCTCAAAGAGGCAAGGGAAGGGCCACGTACCCGCGCCATATCCAGGGCAAAAGACCCACCACCCCCAGGATCACGCAGAAGATCGCTTTGCCTTTTCCTCGAATGCGGCCCTTGGAGCCCCACACGATCCTGGAGGCTCGAAAGCCGAAGAGGATGGCAACCAAAGATCCCAGGCCCAACAGCCAGCCAAATCCAAAGATGATCCCCCACTTGGCCAGCGTATTCACTTCCGCTTGCAGCTCGTCTTCCGTCATACTGGAAATGTCGCTCACGAGTGTCGGCTCCCGTCTCTGCCCGCTAATCCAAATTTCCATCGAGACCTTCCTGCAGATCCATTCCCCTATACCAGAAAACGGCCGTCCGGGAAACGAGAAACCCCCCACCCTCCCGGCCGGCGTTCCGGCAATCTTGCCGGGAAGCACGAACCGTGGGCTTTTCCGATCCTCCCGGTCGGATTCCAAGCCACTGCCTTGTGCGACGATTCGATATTGACAATTAAATGAGGAGATTTAGGTTGTTGTCGTGTTGTTGAGAGTCACTCCTGAAAGGATAGCGGTTAGGAGGCTGCCATGAACACCATGAAGAAGATAGGGACGGGAATGCTGATGGTCTTGATCCTGGGCGGGATGCTGAGCTCTTCTTTTGCTCTCGACAAGGGAGGGGGCTGGGAAGATCAGGCAAAGAGTTATGAACGGGATCGTGGCTTTATTGTAGGGGATTGACGTTTGAACCTGTTTGAGACCCCGAGGTCCGGGTATCCCTTCCGGGTCTTGGTGTGTGGGATAAAGGAGTGGAACATGAACGCGATTCGAACGATTGCCGCAGCTTTGGTGATGGCCCTTGTACTGGGCAGCGCCGGGACCGGTCTTGCCGCCCTGGATCGAGGCGCTACGGTGTATACTCCCGGAGCCTTTGATTCCAACATTGCGCAACCCAACGACGACTAACCGAGGACCCTCTCCGGCATTTGCACCTGTAACGGGCCTGCACGGGTCGTACCCTGCAGATAGGGGACTGAAAAAGAAAGGCACGAGAAGGAAACTTCTTGGTGCCTTTTTTTCTTACAGCTCCGGCCCTACCACCGTTCCTTTGGACCTCAACCCCGCCGCGGGGGGAGTGCCTGTCTGCACAAAGTGCTTGATCGACTAGGGTTTTTGTGGTTTAGGAATCATTCTGTACTAACCCGATTCCCTTTTCCCGGGGAGCACCGGATGACCCCGTCGGTGTCGGACATCCCTATCTGCCAATGGAGGTATGGCCCATGAGTCCCAGATGGAACATGAGGGTTGTTGCGCTTTTGATTTGCCTGGTTGTCTTTCTGCCGTGTTTTTCTGTCCACGGGTCCCAGGACGAGCAGTTTCCTCCCGGGGCTCAGCTGGCGGCCTTCAACCTTCCGGGACCCGATTCCGCCCAAGTCCAGGCGTACCTGGGCCTGAAGACCAGGGACCCCTTTACGATCTCCAAGATTGGGGCGAAGCTTGTCTACATCGAATTTCTGGGGGCCATGTGTCCTCAGTGCCACGTGAATGCCCCCGTGGTCAACAAGCTCTACCGGGTGATCCAGGACGACCCGGCTCTGGCCAGGGACGTGAAAATCATCGGAATTGCCGTCGGCAACAATCGGGCCCAAATCGAGGCCTACAAGAAGAATTTCAAGGTAGCCTTTCCCATATTCCCCGACGAGGACCTTTCCATTTCCGCAGCCGTGGGGGGAGCAGACACGCCGACCATGATCCTGGTCACCAACAGCGGCAAGATCCTCTCGAGTCATCGCGGGGTCATCACGGACTTCGACGGCTATTTGAAGCAGTTGAGGGAATTCCACAAGAAACAGTAGACCACCATGGCCGAGAACGAGAATAAAGGGAACCGACTGAAGGAAAGCACCATCTTCCGAGGGCTTCCCCAGGAGAAACTGGACGAGGTCGCCAGGGCGGTTCAGAACGTGGTCGTGCCGGGCAACTCCCTCATTTTTCGTGAAGGAGATCCCGGGGACAGCTTTTACATCATCAGTTCGGGAAGGGTGAGGGTCTTTCGAAGGCTGGGCGGGGACATGGAAACGGAGCTCTCGGTCCTGGGACCGGGAGACAGCTTCGGCGAGATGGCCTTGCTCACCGGGGAGCCCCGGTCCGCAGACATCGAGACCCTGGAAGAAACCCACCTGATGGTCCTCACCAAGGACCAGTTCGATCACATCTTGAGGGACTGCCCCGATATTTCCCGGACTTTTGTGAAGGAAATGAGGCGGTGGCTCCTTCGAGACCAGGAGCTCCTGGAAGTGGAGGCCCGGGAAGCCTACAAGGCCACCCGGCTTTCCTGGGTCGATTTCCTGGTGGTGTTCGCGGTGAGCATTGTCCTGGCCTTGATTTTCAACTCCTCCAATCCCAACGGGATTCCCTTGTTTCCGAAGTTTCCCGACCGGGCCTCTTTCCCTTCCGTCAGCCCTGTGGAGGCCATGGAAGCCGTTCAGCGGGGCGATGCCCTACTGGTGGATGCCATGCCTTCCAACTTTTTTGCCAAACGCCACATCCAAGGGGCCGTCAATATGCCCCTGGCCCTGTTCGACATCGTCTACATGATGAGCTTCGCCGAAGAGGACAAGGAGAAGAAGATCATCGTGTACGGGGGAACCGTGAGCAAGCTCTATGACCTCGAAGTCGCCAACAAGCTCCTGCTTCGGGGATATTCCAACGTCCGAATTCTCGAGGGCGGATTGTCGGCCTGGGAACAAAACGGCTATCCGGTGGTGGAGAAGGCGAAGAAATGATGGGAGCTTTCATCAAGCGTATCGTTACCAGTGAGTACCTGGCTTTCGTCCTCAGGATCTACGTGGGCTATTTCTTCATCTACGCCAGCATGAGCAAGATTCCTTATCCCGCCCAGTTCGCGGAAGCAACGGCCAACTACCGGATTATTCCGTACTGGCTTCTCAATTCCGGGGCGGTGTTTTTGCCCTGGATTGAGTTCGTGGCGGGCTTGTTTCTAATCATCGGGTTCATGTCCCGGGCTTCCGTGGTCCTGATCGGTTGCATGCTGGTCATGTTCAATGTCATGGTTCTGATCAACATGTATTGGGGGGCTCCCATCAGCTGCGGCTGTTACGATACCGTGGGGGAACCCATCGGATGGAAGAAGATCCTCGAAAACGCCGTCATGCTGGTCTTTGCCGTCCAGATCTTTTTTTACGATCGGCTGTTCATTTTCCGCCGGGGAGGATTCTCACGGGCTGCCAGAAAACGGGTGCCTTCTCCTGCCGGCGCACGATAGGTTGTCTCATGCTAAACATTTCAAGATCCCACAGTGTTCTATGGCTCCTTCCTCTCTTCCTGGTCCTGGTTTTGGTCCTCTCCTGCGGATCCGACAACCAGATGGTGGGTACCTACAGGGCTGAAACCAAAGAATCCGCAAAACAGGCGGAGGTCCTCGTGGAGCTGAAGGCGAACGGGGAGGGTACCTGGAAGATGGGCGAAGAGGAAGTCCCCTTTTCCTGGTACCTCAAACGGGGAGAGCTTCGAGTGAACACCAAGGGTGGGGGCGTGATCGTGGGCACCATCGACAAGGACGTCATCCACATGACCCTGCCGGGAACGGGGGGCTTGTCCTTCAAGAAGGTGCAATAGCCGGGCTTTCATTCCCGAGTCTCCCCGTTCCGTACTCGATGGTGGTTTCGGGGTTCCCTCCAAAGCCCTGCCGGAGGAGCCGTTCGTCCTGCGCCGGGATGTTGCCGCCCCTGCCGCCGCCCTTCCCCGAAGGCGTGGGCAGCGGACGGCGGACCCGCGCCCCTCCTTCCGTAAGAGAACGATCCAACGCGTTCCAAGGCGCCGATGCTTCCAAAGGAGTGATCCGGTGCGGCTGAGACTGGGCCACAGAATCCTCGTCATGTACGTCCTTTTCGGGGCGTGTTTCTCCCTGTTCACAGGCACCCTGGTCTTCTCTCGGCTCAAAGAAGGACGATTCACCAAGGTCGGTTCCCAGTTCCAGCACCAGCTCAACCACATCGATCTCGCCCTGACGCTTTACTTCGACGAGGCCGAGGCGGACCTGGGCGGGCTGGCGGGGGACGAGTTCGTAAGGTCCTTGACGGGAGAGGATTCCTCCCCCGGTGCCCGGACGGATCCCCGGGTCTTTCCCTACCGCGAGCCGGACGTCAAACGGAGGGTCCTGCACCTGTTCCGCTCGTTCAAGGACGCCCACAAGCACGTCACGTCCCTCTACCTGGCCTGGGAAGGGGGAGGGTACCTGGAATATCCTTCCCGGGAGCGGCCGCCGGGATTCGATCCCCGGGAGGTCTCCTGGTACGGGTCGGCCAAGGCCGCCGCCGGGAAGGTGGTGCGCACGGATCCTTACATTTCCCATGCCTCTTCGGCCATCCTCATCTCCATGACCGCCGCCCTCGTGGACGAAAACGGCCGGTTCCTCGGCGTCGTGGGGATGGACGTGAATTTTGCCGACCTCAAGGGCTACCTCAAGGGGGTCAGGGCGGGCCAGACGGGACAATTGGTCCTGGTCGACCAACACGGCATTCTCCTGGCCGATCCGGACCTGGCCGCCTTTTCCCGGCCCATTTCTTCCGTCTACGCGGGGGACCTCGCCCCCCTGTTCGAAAGACAGGCCGGGTTCGTGTCCGTCTCCCGGGCCCTGCAAAGGGACTACCTCTTCTTCACGACCTCGAAAAAGATGGGGTGGAAGTTGGGGCTCCTGGTCCCTCAGAACGAGATCGACCGGGAAATCGAAAGCTTCGTTTACGGCATCGTGGCCGCGGTCCTTCTCTCCATTGCCGTCTTGACCGTGCTGAGCCTCCTGGGGCTGCGGCATTTCGTCCTTCTCCCCATCCGAAACCTGCACCGGGGCACCGAGCTCATCGCCCGCACGGGAGACCTGGGGCACCGGTTCGAGGTTCGTTCCCCGGACGAAATCGGGGACCTGGCCGCGTCCTTCAACGCCATGATCGAGACGTTGAGGGAAGCCAAGGAGGCCCTCAAGGAATCCCAGGGGGAATTGAAAAGGCACCGGGACCACCTCGAGGAACTGGTGGAGGCCCGCACCGTGGACCTCAAGAAGCTCTCGGAAGCGTTGAAGCAGAGCCCCGCCTCGGTGATCATCACGGACCAGCAGGGAAACATCGAATACGTAAACGCCCGGTTTTGTGAAGTGACCGGCTATTCCCTCGAGGAAACCCTGGGAAAGAACCCCCGGATCTTGAAGTCCGGCAAGCACCCGCCGTCCCTGTACCGGGACCTTTGGGAAACCATCCTGGCGGGCAAGACCTGGAGAGGGGAGCTGATCAACCGGAAGAAGAACGGGGAGGAATTCTGGGAAAGCGCCTCCATTTCGCCCATCATGGACGACCGGGGCCGGATCACTCACTTCGTGGCCGTGAAGGAGGACATTACCGAGCAGAAGGCGGTGGAAGCGAGACTGCAACTCACCCAGATGGCCGTGGATCATATTTTCGAGCAAACCCTGCTGGTAGACCGGGACGGGCGGCTTTGCATGGTCAACGAAGCGGCCTCCCGGGTCCTCGGGTACACTCGAGAAGAACTGCTGGACATGTCCGTGTGGGACCTCTTCGAAGGTTTTCCCCCGGGAAGCTGGCCGGAGAAATGGCAGGAGGTGAAGGCGGCCGGATCCCTGGTATTCGAGTCTTACCATCGCACCCGGGACGGTCACACTTACCCTGCCGAGGTCACCGCCAGTTTCTTCCGCTACGAGGGACAGGAATACGTCCACGCCGTTTCCCGGGACGTGACCGAACGCAAGCGGGCGCAGGAGGAACTGGCCGAGGCCGAGGAGCGAAGTCGCCTGCTCCTGGAATCCGCAGGGGAAGGAATCGTGGGGGTGGATCCCAGGGGCAAGGTCACCTTCGTGAACCCGGCGGCGACCCTCATGCTCGGGTATCTGCCCGAGGACCTCATCGGTCGGGGCCTGCATCAACTCATCCATCATTCCTATGCCGACGGGGCCCCCTATCCTGCCGAAAACTGCCCCATGTTCAAGTCCTATTCCTACGGGATTGTCAACGAAGTGGAGGACGAAGTCCTGTGGAGAAAGGACGGCACCTGCTTCAACGTGGAATATTCGAGCACCCCCGTCTGGAAAAACGACACCCTCATGGGGGCGGTGGTGACCTTTCGGGACGTCACCGAGCGAAAACGAATGGAGGCGGCTCTCCGGGAACGGGAGGAATATTTCCGTGCCCTGTTCGACCATGCGGGGGTAGGGATCGTCAGCACCGACAACGAGGGGAGGTTTACCCGGGTCAACGAGCAGTTTCTCGAGTTCATCGGCTATACCTGGGAGGAACTCAAGACCCTTCCCCTGGTGGCCCTCTGCCATCCCGACTACCGGGAAAAGGCCAAGGAAGCCATGGAACGACTGAGAAACGGCCAGATCGACCTCATTCGCACCGAGATGCTCTATGTAAGAAAAGACGGGGTTCCCCGCTGGGCCGACGTCCGATCGGGCCCCATTCGAGATGCCGAGGGCAACCTCATCGCATCGGTCACCACCATCACCGACGTCACGGAACGGAAGCGCTCCGAAGTGGAACAGGCCCGGCGCCTGCGCACGGAGAAGGCCATGGCCGCCGTATCCCGGGCGCTCCTGGGGTCCGACACCGAGAGCGAAACGCTCCAGGACGCCCTCAAACAAATCGTGGCCGCCGCCCAGGTGGACCGGGTCTATGTCTACCAGAACGTGGAGGACCCCGTGGAGGGTCTGTCCATGTGGCTGATTTTCGAGGCTTGCGCGCCGGGCGTCGAGAGCATCTCCCAGAACCGGGAGATGGTCCAGCGCCCCTACGCCCGGGGCCTGGCCCGGTGGCAGGAAACCCTGGGTCAGGGAAAGCCCATCATGGGTCCCGTGAACAGCTTTCCCAACGAGGAACAGGAATTCCTCCGGGGTCACGAAAGCCTTTCCACCCTCCTTCTGCCCATCCAGGTGAAGAAGGAATGGTTTGGATTCATCGGCCTGGACGACAATCACCTGCGTCGGAACTGGACCTCGTCGGACGTGACTCTCCTGGGAAGCACCGCGGAGATCATCGGCGCCTTCCTGGGGCGCCAGAGGGCCGAAGAAGAGCTCCGAATCGCCAAGGACAAGGCGGAAGAGGCCACCAAGGCCAAGAGCGTATTCCTGGCCAACATGAGCCACGAGGTCCGCACCCCCATGAATGCGATCCTGGGGATGACCTACCTGGCCCTCCAGACCCGGCTCACCCCGAAGCAGAAGGACTACCTGGCCAAGATCCAGCGCTCGACCAAGTCCCTCCTGGGAATCATCAACGACATCCTGGATTTCTCCAAGATCGAGGCGGGCAAGCTCCAGATGGAGGATACGGATTTCAGCCTCGAGGACGTCCTCGAGAACGTCTCCGCCGTCGTGGGGATCAAGGCCCACGAAAAGGAACTCGAGTTCCTCATGGACACGGCCGCGAACGTGCCCACGGCCCTCCACGGCGATCCCCTCCGGCTGGGGCAGGTGCTCATCAACCTGTGCAACAATGCGGTAAAGTTTACGGACAGGGGCGAGATCGTCGTCTCGGCCCGGGTGGCGGAGCGGGGCGAGGATTGGGTCGTGCTGCAGTTCTCCGTTCGCGATACGGGGATCGGGCTGAGCGAAGTCGAGAAGGAACGGCTCTTCCTGGCCTTTTCCCAGGCCGATACCTCCATCACCAGGAAGTACGGGGGAACAGGCCTGGGTTTGACCATCAGCAGGCGATTGGTCCAAATGATGGGAGGAAAGATCCGGGTCGAGAGCGTTCCCGGCCAGGGCAGCGAATTCATCTTTACGGCCCGGTTCGGCCTGTCGGGCAAGGGGGCTGCCCGGACCCTGGAACCCTTGCCCGACCTGAGGGGGATCCGGGTGCTGGTGGTGGACGACAATCCTTCGGCACGGGAGATCTTTCAGAACCTGCTCGAAAGCATGAGTTTCGAGGTTTCCCTGGCGGCTTCCGCCGAAGAGGCCCTATGGGAGATCGAAAAGGAGGCGGGCGGAAGGCCCTACGAACTGGTGGTGATGGACTGGAAAATGCCGGGCATGGACGGGATCAAAGCTTCCGAGGCAATTCGGCGCCACCCGGGTCTTCCCCGGCAGCCCCGGATCCTTCTGGTCACGGCCTATGGGCGCGAGGAAATCATGACCCGGGCCGAAAAAGCCGGCCTGGACGGATTCCTCGTCAAGCCCGTCACCCAATCCATCCTGTTCGATGCCATCATGGATGCCTTCGGCAGGAGAGATCGCCGGGAAGACCCGGGGGGCAGATCCGCCCGGGAGGCTGCCGAATCCTTCCATCGAATCCGGGGGGCGAAGGTGCTGGTTGCCGAGGACAACGAGATCAATCAGCAGGTCGCCGTGGAGGTCCTGCAGAGGGCCGGGCTTCGAGTTCGGGTGGTGGACACGGGGTCCCGGGCGGTGGAAAAGGTCCTCGAGGAACCCTTCGACGCGGTTCTCATGGACATCCAGATGCCGGAGATGGGGGGATTTGAAGCCGCTCGAATCCTTCGGAAAGACCCCCGGTTCCGAGACCTGCCCATCATTGCCATCACCGCCCACGCAATGGCGGGAGATCGAGAAAAGAGCCTCCTGGCCGGAATGACCGATCACGTGACCAAGCCCATTGACCCCGATGAGTTGCTCTGCGTTCTGGCCCGGTGGATCCGGCCCCGGGAAGGGGAATTCCCGGAATGCGAACCGGCTCGGGAATCGGCCGAAGAAGGTCCTACGGATTTCCTGCCCGAAAATCTTCCCGGGATCTCCCTCGAGGCCGGGCTGAAGAGAGTCGGGGGGGATCGGGCCCTGTACGGGAAGCTCCTTGCCCGGTTCCGACGCAGCCAGGCCGACACCCCGGACAAAGTCCGCACCGCCCTCGAACAGGAAGAGACGCGGACGGCATTGGGACTTCTGCATACCCTGAAAGGGGTTGCCGGGACCCTGGGAGCCGAGGGTCTTGCCGTGGCCGCCTCGAGGCTGGAAGAAGCCGTGAACGCGGGACATCCCGGGGACATCGATCCTTGTCTTCGAACCCTGGCCGAGAGATTCCAGGAAGTTTTCGAAGGCCTCGAGGAATGGGAAGGAGCGGAGTCCCGAACGCAACCTCCCATCCGCCCGGCGACGGAGGATTCCATGGACAGAGACCGGGTCCGGAGGCTCGTGGAGGAAACGGGTCGACTCTTGGAAACGGACCTTCCCGAGGCCATCCTTCGCTTCGAGTCCTTGAAGGACCACCTCCCCCGGTCTTCTTTCGAGGAAGAGATCAAGGGTCTCGAAAGTTCCCTCGAAGGGTTCGATACGGACGCCGCCCTGGGCTTTCTTGCCGTCATCGCCGCCGGGTTGGACCGGCCCCGGGAGGGAGAATAAGAAATGGCGGAGGGTTCCCCCAAGCCCAAAGTGCTGGTCGTGGACGACACCCCGGAAAACATCCAGGTGCTCATGGGAACCCTCAGGGGAGATTATGCCGTGGTCGCGGCCACCAACGGCGAAAAGGCACTGCGGCTTGCCGCCGCGCAACCGCCCCCGGATGTCATTCTCCTGGACATCATGATGCCGGGCATGGACGGCTTCGAAGTCTGCCGAAGGCTCAAAGCCGTGCCGGAAACCCGGGACATTCCCGTTCTTTTTCTTTCCGCCCTCGACGAGGTTTCCCACAAAATCAGAGGGTTTTCCATCGGGGCCGTGGACTACATTTCCAAGCCTTTCCAGCCGGAAGAAGTCCATGTGCGGGTCAACACCCACCTGACCATCAACCGCTTGAGGCGAAAGCTGGAAGAGAAACGCAGGGAGCTCGAGGTCTACAATGAGAGTCTCGAGGAGCGTGTGCGGGCCAGGACCGCGGAACTGGCGGCCCTCAACGAGGTTTATGAGCGCTTTGTTCCCCGGGAGTTCATCGACCTCCTGAAAAAAAGCAGCATCCTGGAGGTCCGACTGGGAGACCAGGTGAAACAGCGCATTACGGTGATGTTTGCCGACATCCACGGCTGGACCGGCCTGCTGGAACGGATGAGCCCCCCGGATGCCTTTCGTTTCTTCAACGACTATCTGAGCAGGGTCTCACCGGAGATCAAGGCCTGCCGAGGTTTTATCGACCAGTACTACGGCGACGGCATCATGGCGCTTTTCCCCGGTCCCCCGGACGATGCCGTGCGGGCCGCCGTATCCATGCAGACGGCGGTTTTCGAGTACAACCGGGCACGAGAACAAGACGGTTTGGAGCCCATCCAGGTGGGGATCGGCCTTCATTTTGCCGATCTCATGCTGGGAATCATCGGGAACCGGGACCGCATGCAGGGGGCCGTGGTCGGGGACGACGTGAACCTGGCTTCCCGCATCGAGGGGATGACCCGGATGCACGGGGCTCGAATCGCCCTCAGTGAACAGACCCTCCTGCAGATCCAGGACCCGACCCGGTTCAAGCACCGCTGGATCGATAAGGTCCGGGTCAAGGGAAGGCGGGAGCCCGTCACGGTCTACGAGGTGTTCGAGGGAGACCCGCCCCCCGAGGCCCGGCTCAAGGAATCCACCCGGACCCAGTTCGAAGCGGGATTGCGGCTCTACTACGGGAGAAAATTTTCCCCGGCGAGCGTCCAGTTCAATGGAGTACTCGAAAAGAATCCCGAGGACCTTGCCTCGAGGATCTATCTCGAACGCTGTGCCCGCTACATGGTGAACGCTCCCCCCGACGACTGGACGGGGGTCGAGTCCCTCGAAGAAAAGTGAGGATTCGGCCGATCCCCTCTGATGAGCGGACCGCGAACGAT
>Ga0116192_1001250_pt1 | contig 18128 bp, 13 predicted proteins | sample AD_UKC113_MetaG_FD_89876 | JGI IMG/M metagenome (GOLD analysis project Ga0116192, IMG submission 89876) | Active sludge microbial communities of municipal wastewater-treating anaerobic digesters from Hong Kong - AD_UKC113_MetaG | ecosystem: Engineered > Bioreactor > Anaerobic > Digestate... | reverse complement strand
ATCTTAATCATATCCTTTCCTCCTGTACGATGATGCTTAGTCAACATAATCATACAGGAAATTTGATTAAGGTGGCCTATTTTTTTACCGGTATATGGTACAATTTTAGAGTAGCACTAACAGTGGATGACAACGGACAAATTCTTCTGGACCAATATGCCCGGCTTCTAAGTGATCGAACCAAAATGGTGGCCATCACCCAGGTATCCAATGCCCTGGGCACCATCACCCCGGTTGAACAGATGATTGCCATGGCCCATCAATGGGGCGCCAAGGTCTTGGTGGATGGCGCACAGGCCATTGCCCATATCCGAGTGGATGTAAAGGCCCTTGATTGTGATTTTTATGTCTTTTCAGGCCACAAAATCTATGGCCCCACGGGCATTGGGGTGGTATACGGAAAAAGCGCCCTTCTGGAAGCCATGGCGCCCTATCAGGGGGGCGGCAGCATGATAGAGGATGTGACCTTTGAACAGTCAAAGTACAAGGCTCCCCCCTACCGCTTTGAAGCAGGCACGGCCAATTTTGCCGATGCCATTGCCCTGGGCAGCGCCATTGATTATGTTGACGCCATCGGCATTGAAGCCATCTTCGCCCATGAGCACGCCCTTTTGGAGCATGCCAGGGCTTGCCTTAGCGAGATTCCGGGCCTAAGGCTCATCGGCAATGCCCGGGAAAAGACCAGTATTCTCTCCTTTATCATGGAAGGCCATACCACTGACGAGATTGGCAAGGCTCTGGACAAAGAAGGCATTGCTGTGCGCACAGGCCACCACTGCTCCCAGCCCATTCTGCGGCGATTCGGGCTGGAAACCACGGTCCGAGCCTCCCTCGCCCTCTACAACACCCTGGAGGAAGTCGACACCTTCGCCGCGGTGCTGAGGAAGCTGGCGGAAAGGTGAGGGAAGAAAAGGGCTCCCCATGCGGGGAGCGACAATATAACATTAACTTCTGATATGCCGCTATAGTAAATTTCAATCCACGCCCCCCATGCGGGGAGCGACGGCAAAGGGGGGGAGCAATCCTCCCCTTAAATTTTAATTTCAATCCACGCTCCCCATACGGGGAGCGACTAGAACTATCGAGTGTTTACGCGCGTGCGCGCACGATTTCAATCCACGCTCCCCATACGGGGAGCGACTTAGATTTTCCCGGCCCGGGAGGTCAGCAGGCCGGATTTCAATCCACGCTCCCCATACGGGGAGCGACGTTTATCTGGTGACCCGTATTACCATATTGAAAATATTTCAATCCACGCTCCCCATACGGGGAGCGACTGGCTTGGGAGCGTAACTCAGTACAGTATGAAAGGATTTCAATCCACGCTCCCCATACGGGGAGCGACGTTTTTGCCGCTTTGAAGATGTCCTCAGCCGTAAAATTTCAATCCACGCTCCCCATACGGGGAGCGACTTTGCTATTGCCTTGGCTTCACCAGTTGTGGTTATATTTCAATCCACGCTCCCCATACGGGGAGCGACAAAAATAGGAGGTACTTACAATGACAGAAGCAAAATTTCAATCCACGCTCCCCATACGGGGAGCGACGACCCATTCGCCAAAATGCCGTAATCGTAGCGTTGATTTCAATCCACGCTCCCCATACGGGGAGCGACAAAATCGCGGCTCCTTGAACTTCAAGTTGTCACATTTCAATCCACGCTCCCCATACGGGGAGCGACCAGTTCCTACTGTGACATCCGACGATTCGTCACCATTTCAATCCACGCTCCCCATACGGGGAGCGACTTATTTACGGGGGTACGGTGACGGAGATTAAAAAATTTCAATCCACGCTCCCCATACGGGGAGCGACCTCCGCCCAAAGTCAGCCAGTTACTACTTACGATATTTCAATCCACGCTCCCCATACGGGGAGCGACATAAACTTAAGGGTAAAATTCCAAAGGTAAAACGAATTTCAATCCACGCTCCCCATACGGGGAGCGACAGCAAAAATGCACAAAAAATTACATCTAATTTTATATATATGCACCATAAGTCCCTCGTTTTTATTTCAAATATTTACTTATCAAGGTGCAAACTAATACATTTTTAGATGTTTTTTCAATTTATTCTAGTGCGAATGTCCCACCCCTTTTATGTACACTTATGGTTCGCACCAGAACGAGCATACTAAAGTATAAGATTACCTTCTACATCAAAGCTAGTTTTCGTGCCATAGTGCTCTACTTTTGTCTTATAATTGTCTCCCAAGTAGTAAAATCTTAAGCTATCTTTTTCTTGATCTATGATGTCTAGCAATACAGCTTTGACTTGCCGACACTTAGCTGCATCCATAACACATTCGAAGACTGAATTTTGAACTCTTTGCCCATAATTAATACATTGTTTTGCTACTTTCCTCAATCTTTTTCTACCTGCTTCGGTTTCAGTATTCACGTCATAGGTTATCAAAACAAGCATATGATTTCACCTACTTCCAGAGAAATGGTGGATAACCATCTAAATCACCTCTTATAAACCGTGCTAAAAGCAGCGCCTGGACATGGGGTACTAAGCCCCACTCGACTTTTTCCTGTAAATAAGGATGCACTATAATATCCTGCTTTCGAGACTGCCAGTGTGAAATCACTGTTTTTTTCATTTCGTCATCCATAATAACCGCACCGTTCTCCTTTTGGATAAATCCACTTGCTTGAACAATCCTTTTATTGATCAGCGATATAACGAAACGGTCAGCAAAAACAGACCGCAGTTCTTCCATAAGATCAAGACCTAGCGACACTCTTCCAGGTCTGTCTTTGTGAAGAAAACCCACATAAGGATCCAGACCGACAGCTTGCAAGGCAGATGCGCATTCATTGGCCAGTAAAGTATAAGCAAATGAAAGCAAGGCATTAACATTATCTGTGGGAGGTCTCTTATTACGGTTTTTGAAGTAGAAATCATCCTTCTGCTGAAGGATGAGATCATCAAAGACAGAAAAATAAACGCTTGCCGCTTCTCCTTCAACTCCTCTTAATTGCTGGGTATCAACACATTCATTAATCTGTTTTAAAGAGTTCTGAAGAAACATTGATTTTCGTTTGAGTTTCTCGCCGTCTAAACGAAGTGGATAGTCTCGAATAGCCCTTTCAATGACCCATCTTGCGTTATATATCTTTCCTGTTATGAAATTCCTTGCAATCTCAGTACATTTTACTTCATCGTCGGACAATCTATATTGGTTTTTTCGCAAGACTACATTTCCGGTTTCAGGTCCGACAACTCGTGCAAGAAATCTCCCATTCAGAGTTAAAAAGCACAGAGAGATATCGCGTTTTGCGCATGCTCCCATTAGTGCTGGACTTGCACCCAAATACCCAAAAGTGACTATACTTTCGAGGTTATGGAGAGGGAGCCTTCCAATCTCTTTATCATTCTCCAAAACAACAATGTTTTCACCGTCCAGAGAAAGATAACGATTGGATGAGGTTATATACAAGGTATTAAGCAGTTTTTTCACATCACCCCTCCTCTCCAACCCTCTTTTTGATATAGTCACTAACAGTTTGTCGATCACCAAGCTGAGGAAGACATAAATCCTTTAATGAGCAAGATCTACACACCTTTGAAGGCCTGACTTTAGGTGTATATTTCCTTTCATAATAATGATGCATCTGTTTTAATGTCTGCTTCACTTCTTCTCGTACAGATAAAGTGAATTCTACTCTTTCCCTGCGTCGTGTTTCTCCATAAAAAAGGCTCCCTTCCTGAATCTCGCAACATAGCATCTCCTCGAGGCACATGGCTTGTGCTGCAAGTTGCAGAATGTCAATATTAGAATCTTTGGGCTTTCCTCTCTTGTACTCCACAGGGTATGGTCGGAACTTCCCCTCTCTTCCATATAACTGAATACCATCGTCATTTCTATGAAATTCTACTACATCACAGATGCCATTGATGCCAAGAGACGAAGAAAACACTGGCATACCCCGGGTTACAAGAACATCACCTCGTTTTTCAAATGCTTGACCATCATGAGCTTTCTGATGAAGCAATTCGCCCTCAACAGTTCTTAAATTATCCTTCCAAAGCTTTTCAATATGTATGAGAGCCCATTGTCTCGGACAGAAGGCAAAATGCTGGATACCCGCTAGATTCAGAAAATCCTCTTCATTATAAACCTTCATATACATCTACAGTCAGTCCTGGGAGAGAATCCAGAACAATTTCATAATCTTCAATAGATGAAGGACTCGTTGTCCTGCCAAACGCATCAGTTTTTTGCTTTCTTTCAACCTTGAGTAAATTATGAACCTTGGCAGTCGAGTATTGTCCTATTTTATTGTTATGCCTCCACCAATAAAGCTTCACTAGCTCCATGCTTCCCTCAGGTCTTGCTGAACTTGCATCATTTACAAACAAAGTTCTTATGGCCTCTTTAATTTTCTCAGCATCTTCCTCTGTAAAGCCAGTAAGTTCGGCAAGTTGTACATTGATGCTACCTTTCAGGATATATACACCAAAATCAACCCTATGCTTCATACCCATAGTGTCCGAGGATTTCTTAGCTGTTTCAGTAGGTTCACTGTTGACACTCTTTGTAATCTGAATGCTGGTAATATCCACTGGATCGACACTAAAAGCTGAATGGATAGAAACAGGGCCTCTGATGCCCACAGATAATCCATCTCCACTTTCATCTTTTTTGCCCTTAAAAGCAAATACCTGTCCAAAGCTTCTGACATCAATCCAACTTTTACAAGCGATCCTTGCATACTCCTCTTTACCTTTTGCTGCTTTTAGTTCAGCATTTGCCTCGGCACGGCTTCGTAATGATGTGAATTCATCTACTTTCTTATCATCGGATTGGACAAAAACATTTTCCCCCATATCCAATAAACGATTTCTGATTTTACGTTTGATGCAGACATCGGATATCTCTCCATGGCCATTATAAGTTGTTCTGGGCATATTTCCATTAAGAGGATCCCCATTAGGATTCGAGTGTTTAACAGTGATAATAGCGGCAAAATCAATCTTGTTCTTCAACAGATTCATCATAATCTCCTCCTGTAACTTTTTTACTATTTGGTCTCAAAGCATTCTTCTGAGCATCAAAACCTAATACCATTCGACCATCCAGATTCTTGAGCTTTAAAAATGACTCAGGATCAATTTTTGCGGATATAGCTCCAATTAACTGGTAAAGCTTGCTTCCGCGATTGCCCAACCTTTCTTTATAAGGGATGAGCTTATTATTGATAATAGCCCAAGTGCTGCAAGGTTCAGCTGCAAAGCGCGTAAAGAGTCTCATGGCATTGGTTTCACGTTTTTCATTTTGAAGATTTAGGGCATATCTTTCAATTTCATCAGCAACAGCAAGAAGTCTCCCACAGTTGTAAACAATATCAGTGCTGTCTTCCATCACATTCACTTCCCATACCTCCTTAAAATTTGATTTTTCAAGACGATGCCTTCTATAAATTGCACAAGTAATAGTAAGAACTTTATACCAGTTGTAATCCTCGCTGTAATTCTGTGGATGTAGTGCTTTTCTTACAAGCGCGTTGACAATATCTAAAGGTACATGAGCTCTTTCAACAATGCAGGGTATGAGGCGCTCCACTACAGTGCTTACTACTTTTCCCTTAGCACTAATAAAACCATTTTGCTCTGTGCCAAAGGCTGCATGAGCAATATCCTCCAGGCCAGGAGAGCCTTTGAAGACAATATTTTTCTTATTGAGTCTTTTATACCTGTGAATCCATGCACACTGTTCATGCCAAGCTTTGATATTGTCAAACAAGTCATTACCTTGAAGTCCATGGAACTCTTTGTAGTAAGTGATAGCCATTCGGCCGGTTGTAGCCGCATCCAACCCTATAATCGCTAATCTTGAGTTGCTTGTAAGATTGGCTTTATAGCCCATCATAGCCTTGTTAAAACGTCTAGCGACCTCTTCTTTGGTATCAATCACAACCTCATCTTTGTCATCAAGAAAGAAATCCTCTTCAAGCAAGGCTTCATCAACTGTATCCCCCGTAAGGCATGGTAACTTTTCATCCTTCGTCCCCCACAGCAGGAAGACCCTTTCACCCTTGTCGCCAAAGCGCTTTCCCTGTTTTGCGATAAGCCATTTCAAGGCATTATGAGCCTTCTGAGAGACCTCAAAGCCAATTTGGACAGCCTCCTCTGGTTTGCTAAACCGTCCCCGATAAGTAAAGCCCGTACTGTCATTTGCAGAGATAATTTTCGCTTTATCTCCTGTATTTCGAATTTTTGACGGATGATTCGTTGAACAGGCCACCATTTTCCCGGTTATATAACAGAGCTGAGGCTCACTTTGCTGGCTTGCATAGTAATGAATATAGTCCTGCTGAACATTTTTATCCTCCCACAGGTTATTGATATTGCTCTCATCATCTTCATGATGGACGCAGAACCTGACAAAAGCATCACTTTGATTGCCAACCAGAACCTTAAAAATAGGAGGGCATTCATTTTTAGGGCCATTCCATTTTTCAATAAGTCGATGCTCTTGAGCATATAATGTACCATCCCTAACTAAATCACGGATGAGACTCCCTTTTTGCAAGTATTTGTAGACAGCACAGACTTTGGGATTTGCATAAGGTGACTCACACCAGTCCTTCAAGGCTTTCATGTAATCCTTATGGAATGTATCGCCTTTTTCTCCGCCGTAAGCCGTATAGTCACCAGCCACATATTGGAGCTTGTCATGCAGGGGATGCGCTACTGGGAATTTTCCCGATCGACTAGCTGAAGCCTCCGAGCAGGGAATAAGGGTTTGTCGATTTTCTGTAACTACCCTGCTGCTGATAAAGTCCCCTTCCCCACTAACCATAACTTCTATATCAGCATTCTGTGTTGTATGGGCAATGGGTAAAAGATTCTCAGGTCTATTGGGAAACACATTATCGTAGGTATCAGAAAGCAAGATCAGCCAACTCATCCCTCACCCACCTCCATTTCACTATACCCCTCAAGAAGCCCTTGCTCCTGCAGACCCGAGAAGTTAAGCCCATGGATAAATTTCTTGGGTTTCTGCTTAATGAGGATTCTTTCATGGGGACAATCTTCCGGTCTGCAGAAATGAATCACTCCATTGTGCATCATCGGGTACCATAGTTTAACGGTCAATTGATTACTTGACTGTTCATCAGGATAAACGATAGAATGATATTGGAGTCCGAAGGACATCTCACCCATTTGGTCATAGTAGCCTTGTCCTTCATCAAATTCACAGGGTTCTACATAAGCTTGGCATTCCCGAGTCCCTAAGAATATATCCCTTCTTCCTCCTTTTTCAATACACCGTTTCATGATGAAGTAGTGTTTGTTTTCATTACGATCCTGAACCAGATCGGGTCGTTGAAGATTAAACTCAAAATGCGCCTTGACACGGTATTCAACATCACTGAGATAGGTATAGTAGGATAGATCATTACCACCACTCATATTTAAGGTACGAATTCCTTTTGACTCGGTTTTGATGGGACGCATAATACGGACGCTATCAATAAACCACACAATAGTGGGTTTAAAATATATACTCTCCGTTATGCCCTTCAACGCCTGATAGCTTGGAATTAGCAAACTGTGTTTTTCTCCCCCTATTTTAGTAAGAGGATCTGTAAAAAGAGCATACCTTCCTGTCACTTTGAAACAGACTTCATTTTTCACCTTATCACTCCTTTCTTTAGTATTAATATTTATTACTCAATTTATATACATAATAATATATCAACTGGTTATAAATGTCAACTATAAATCATAGAAATTTTACTGCATATTTGTTATAATGAATTGTCATCGCAAGATGTGGATTGAAATTTTAGCATTAATATTTAGAACTTTTCGCCGCCATCATGACTGCGTCTCATGGTGGCGGTCTGCTATTTTATCAGTCAATCATTCCAGAATGAGTCAAAGCCCATAGTTAATGGCTCATGCTTTTTTGTATAGGTTACCCCAAGACTCTCATCATAGAAACCATCTTTTAATATAGTCAGACCGTCCACAGGTGACGGAGCTAAGGCTCCCATGTCCATGAGCGACCTATATTGGTACTCATAGAGATTCACCATAAACTGCTGTGCTTGCTTAAGATGCTTTAGCTTTTCTGAAAGAGAACCATTGCCGATTAGTTTACTAATGATCTCCTTACCCTCCTCATAGGGCACCAGAACCGAGCGTGTGTTATCCTCAATGACCTCAAACTGTTCCGCAGCAGTTCTAAACATATAAGTAAATTCGAACGGGAAGGCTTTTCTGTAGCGACTTGAGTAATCATTCTTTGTTCTTTTTGAAGTGCCTAACATATCATATAAAGTGAAACCAAGCTCTTTGATGGGATAATCCATCTGCTTCTTGATCTCACCATCCTGATAGTAATTCCTATAATAATCCATTATTGCTGGAGGTGACAAAAGATCATTGCAATAGCGCTCTGGATTGCTTTGAAACTTCTGAAGTACCAACCGCGTATATTTCTGACCTAACGAAATTTCTGGCAGCTTGCTTAAGCCCTCGTCCCGCATATTGACGATAATGGTTTCCTTGACAGTATTATCACCATGGCGATTTCCTCGGCCTGATGCTTGTGCAATAGAATCCAATCCGGCAAGACTCCTGATAACGGTATCAAAGCTAATATCCACACCCGCTTCAATAAGCTGTGTACTTACGCAAATGACGCGCTCATGATTATCAAGCTTATTTCTTAGTTCACTGATTATCTTCTTTCTATGGGCAGGACAGAGATTTGTGCTCAAAAGATATAGAGTCGTATTCTCTTCATAAGCATCTTTTAGTGACAAAAACACATCTTCAGCCGACTGTTTGGTATTCATCACAATTAATATGCTGTTTTCCCTAACGCTTAGATCAAGAACCAAGTCTTTAAGCATTTCTGAGGTGTACCCACCCTCAATAAAGCGTGGAACCACATTCATTCGCTTGAATCCTGAAAACAACGTCAATGCATCCTCTATGATATGGGGCTGTTTGGAAAGAAAAACGGGTTTCCCTGTATCGGTCAAATTAGGTTGAGTAGCTGAGGATAGCACAATGGTACACTGGCATACTTGATGAAGATAATTAATAGTATGATTAAACAATGATATACATTTGATAGGCAGGGCTTGAATCTCATCGAAAACGAGAATTGCACGATAAAGATGGTGCAGTCTGCGCATGGAAGATGTCCCAGCCTCAAAGAAAGTATTTAAGAATTGCACCACGGTAGTAAAGATGATGGGACAATCCCAGCGCTGTGTTAAAAGCTTATATTGCCCATGCTCAGTGTGGATAACATTGGAGTGGTGTTCAAGCAATTGATCGTCACAATCAAGCGTATCCCTGACGACTTGAGCATTTTGCTCAATAATCGTTGTATAAGGCAAGATATAAATAATTTTCTCCATCCCTTGTAATCTGGCGTGCTCAAGGGCAAATCGGAGACTGGAAAGCGTCTTACCGCCTCCTGTGGGCACTGTTAAAAGATAAATACCTCTTTCTCTCTGGGCAGAGTGATAACACGTCTCTGATACTTGGAGTCGTAAATCCTTAATTTTTCTACCGAGTTCTGTGGTAACCGATTGATTTTTTAAATCTTCCAGTTTATTATTAAGTCGGCTGATATATATATTCCAAAGCTGCTTCGTATCAATGGATGGAGTATCCTCTTTATGCTCCATAAACAAGTAGGTGTCATAACGATCAGAATCAATGAGTATACTGTAAATCTGCTTAATGAGTAAGTGAAAGAAAAATACCAACGGTACACTTCGCTCTTTAAACAATCGCAGCAAAAGGCCTATTTCACGACATGCCTCTTTGAACAGACTTTGAATGACTTCCTCAGGACATACATCCTCAAGGAACCGTTGGACGCATTGATGGTAGTCCATATCGCTAGAATGAAGCTCAAAACGCTCAAGTAAAGGGATCCTTAATTCTGGGTCAATAAAGTCCTCAAGTCCACCATGATGATAACATATGATCATAGCTAATATCTCTGATGTAGCTTTTTCAAGGCTTCCACCAGAAGCATGAAAGGTGCTATATAGATATAAAGCTCCTATTTTCCCATGATCAACTTTATACACATCACTGTTCTTTTGCTCACTCCAAGGCATTTTTGAGTAAATGTAATCCTGAAACTCTTGGCCGTATTTACCCATATCATGAAGTAACCCTGCTAAATAAGCGAGTTTACCAACCCCAATACGCGAGCCGTATTTTTCACATTGCTTCGCAACGCAAATAAGATGATCTCTTAATTCATGGATTTTACGATCTGATTCCCTGAAATGGGCTATGTAAGTCATTTTAAAATCACCACTTACATATATTCCCTAAAAAAATATACTTAACCAGAAGAATCAGATATATTTGCATTACTTACGTCAAACTGCTTCTGCGCCAGCTTCTTAGTATGCGGTTGCTTTCCTGGACAAGGATCTTCACGGTTTTTAAGAGCACTTCCTTGCTCTCGGGGGCCATGCTGCCAAAGGCCTTCATAATTTCACGCATCTTCTTCAGCTTGTCGCGGGATAAGTCGGTCAGATTTTTGACGCCCACTTCGTCGAAAACCTTATACAGGGTTTCCACAAACTGCTCCCTCTCCTTATTGTCCAATTTATCAATCCAGGACTTGAGGGCGGCCTCAAGGAGCCTGCTTCGTCCCGATATATTATTGACGGTGACAAACCGGTTGCCCAGGACCTCCCAGGTGATGGCATCATGCTGCATAATGCCGGTTTGGCTGCTTTTTACCACCATGTATTGATCCTCATGCTCCAACAGCATACCCACAATGGACGAATGGGGAACAATGGTGCGGATTCTCTGGCGCATCTCCTGATAGGCCTGGGACTCAATCACCTTTCTGTCGAAGCCGGGTCCGTCATTATTAAATACTGTCTTGATCCTTTCCCTGATGGAAGGGCTGCAGTTCACAGCCGCATAGATAGCCAGATTACCGCCCTTGGAGTGGCCTCCAAAATAGATCTGGGTGTATTGGTGGCCCACAGCTTCATCCACATAGCGGGCAGCCTCAATTTGGGCAGGGACGGGAGACATGTAGCTCATGTTAAAGTCCTCTTTCCAGCCAATAATGGTATCGTCGGTTCCCCGAAAGGCCACATAAAGAGTCTGTGCGTCAAGCTCAATGGTGATGGCTGAGAACTGCTTCTGCAAACTTTCGTCAATGGTGTTGATATAGTTCGACAGCTTGATAGCTTCAAAGCGTCTGCTCTGCGCCATCTTTTTAAATACAAAGGGGCACATCCGAAGCAGGGAGGTGCTGGCTAAAAGCTCCTTCTCGTCATGTTGCTGGAAGAACAGTTCAGAAGCCTCCTTTGCCATTATGCTGCCAGGGCTGCCCAGGGCAGGCACAATCCCTTCAAAATCCACATAGGATAGTTGAGCCAGCAGAAGATTATCCACCTCATTAAACTCGGACTGTTGGAAGGTTAAGTCACCGCGCCAATCCAAATAGTCCATCATGTTTGCCATGCTTATCACCACTTTGATTTTCTAAGCTATCCTTTATATTATACCATTTTATTGCATTGTCCCCCAGGCATACGGAAATAGTGACAAAACACCAAAAAGCGGCTCCTTCTGGGGAACCGCTGTTTTGATAATACTCTTTTTAAGCCAATCAGTATCTCTTCTTATACTTAGCCGCAAAAACTATTGCGCCTATGAGGAGTATCACCGAACCGACCATAAGGATAAGGGCATTGTTATTAGCCGTGCTGGACCTTGGGGTACTGATGTTGTTCTCAAAGGCAACGCCAGGTCTTGCGCTTTCGTTCAATGCCCCGTTTTCATTCTGAGTCTGACCCCTGTTTCTGCTGAAGAACTGGCCCCTGGGGCCAAAACCGCCTGCAGGCAGGTCCCATTGACTGGTTTCACCATCCTCATTGTTCTGCCAATCCCATGCACCTCGGCCGCCGCCCATTCTGTTTCCGTTTAAGTCCCTCATATTGAGGGTTTCAGTGGATACCAGCTTATCGGGGTTCTGTCTTTGTCCTTCAGTGGTTGAGGGAATGGTACCATTAAGCTGACCCATGATGCTTTCTGCCCGGAGCTCACCCAGGGTGGTAAGGGCGGCAACAGCTTTCTGGTATTCCTCAAAGGTACAGAATTTTGAGGGATCCTTTTCCACATAGTCGGAGATTAAGCTGTTCAGCTTTTCAATCTTTGCCGCCCATTTCCCTTCGGTAAAGTACTCGGTCATCAGCGTCTTGAGATACTCATGATACCTGGCTTTATAGGTTTCATTGGCAAGAAGCTGGGCAAACAGGGGTCTGTCCTCCAGGGAAACACCGCTGACCGGCGTATCAATCGGGAAGTTGACCACTGATGAGGCATCCCCCGATTGGAATCCGCCAAAGGCATAGTTATAGTCCCACGGCAGTACGGTAAGCCTGCCATCCTTCTCATAAATATAGTAGTTTTGCGCCATATTGGACGAATAGCTGTCCAAATTGACCACAATGGTATGGGCGGCCATGTAGCGCAGAATCTGATCCACATCGAAATAGGTTTCCAGATTGCTCCCCTCGGAGAGGTTTTTCAGGGCCTCTATCACATTTTTCTGGGACTGCTCGGTCACCTTGCCCACCACATTGTTGAAAATGGAACTATAGCTGCTGACATTGTCGTCGGTATACTTCAGGTCTCCGCCGCCTCTGCCCATACCGCCGAACATGCCGCCAAACATGCCGCGGCCTCTTCCGTCCACATTGCTGTTTTCATCGCCTCTGGGAAAAGCAGGGAACTGGCCGTCGGAGGGCATGGCGGGCATCTGCCAATTACCGGGCATTCCGGGGAACTGGCCGCCCCCGGGTCTTTGGGGAACCTGGTCATTTCCCGGCATCCAGGGCATCCCTGATCCGTTGTCCTCATTCCATCCACCCATGTCCATGGACTTGACATTGTATAAATTGCCCGAAGCATCGCCGAAGACTCTGGTCATATAGCTGTCGTCATAGGCCTCAATGGCCAGGTACAGCCCCCATTTCTCCCCGTTGACCGAAATGTCGGCAAAATCGAAGAGAGGTGTGTCCACACCGATGGACCTCATCAGGTCAAAGGATAGGTACTCCTTCATATAGCTGCTGTCCCCGAGCATGTTGTTGACCACAAAGGTGTCCAGGCCAAAGCAGGTCTGCCCCTTGACATACTCGTCAAACTTCAAACGGAAGCTATATCTTTCGGGAGAGCTGGTGGAGGCCACCTGGGCCAGGCTGGAGTTCCCCTTGGGACGAATGCCTACGCTTTGGAACTTGGTGCCGTTTACCACCACATCCACCATGATGTACTCTTCCTGCATGGCATTCTTAATCATGTTATCCCATTCATCCGGATCGGCGATAATCTCCAGGGTGATGATGTCCCCGCCGAAGAGGGCGCTTTCATAGGGCTGAACACGGCCAGCCTCAACCACCTGGTTATTGGAAAAACCGACTATCAGCAGGGCGGCAATCAGTGCAATAATGACTGCGACTGCAATAATGGCATTGATATGTTTACTTTCTATCAAGGATTGCACCTCCCGCTCCTCTTATGTTCATTACATGTACTCTCCGTTGTAGCTGACAAGAACGGCGTTTTCCACACCATTGACCGAAAGCAGCTCATTGACAAGGGTTGCATTCATATCTAAAAGACGGACCTCCACGGTGAGCTCAATGCCGTTTCTCGACACGGTCTTGGACTTCACCAGGTTCTTCCTGGTCTTTGATTTGATAAGGGACATCACATTGGCCTCGGACTGGTCGTTCTGGCAGTTGACCACAATCAGATAAGGCGTATCGGAGCTCTTCCTGTTGACGAAGATAAGAAGGATGATGCCAATGAATATCGACCCAATGATGGCCAGGGGAATAAGCCCTGCGCCGAGCACAATGCCAGCCGAGATGGACCAGAACAGAAAGGCAATATCCAGGGGTTCCTTTATGGCTGTTCTGAAGCGGACAATGGACAGGGCGCCCACCATACCCAGGGACAGAATCACATTGGATGTGACAGCCAGAATGATCAAGGTGGTAATGAGGGTCATGGCCATGAGGGAAACGCCAAAGGCTGCCGAGTACATCACGCCGGAGAAGGTCTTCTTATACACATAAAAGATAAAGAGGCCCAGGCAAAAGGCCAAAACCAAGGCCAGCGCTACATCCAGCAAAGAAAACGAGGCTGCCTTTTCCAGAAAACTGCTTTTGAAAATATCTTTGAATGTCATGTTGGTTCCTCCTGATTATAAGGTTCTGCATGCGGCGTATTTTGAAAAAGCCGCTGCTTGTCTGTTTTTTACTTGCACCAAATCGGCAATGACCTGGGGCAGAAAGCTGTCGTACTTAATCTCCAGAATCACGGCCTTTGTGACACCCCGGCAACAGAGTTCCGAATTTAAAAAACCGTTTACCTGAGTACTGGTCCGAACATCACTGTCCAGGGTGACCCTCACATTTCCGGCAGGAAAGATATAGGCCTGGCGGGTATAATCCACAATAGTCTTGGGTCTAAGCTGCTCAGTGTGCATTTTGGCATAGAGCTCCAAAAACAGCCCATCCTCGCTTTCCTTCAGAAACCCGTAGTCCCCTGAAAGAAGCCTTTCGCACTGTTCCTTTGTGATTACCGCAGAATACTTCTGGCAAAGTCCTCGCGACTTAACTTTCTTCTCAAGCCGGATATAGGAGGTATCCCCGTTATAAAAACGAACCCGGAACTTTTCCCTGTTGGAGATACCGTCTATTTTCTCGCGAAGGGCTTTGTCATAAGCATTATCAAAGTAGAGGCTCCGTACACTGTAGCTTCCGTTGTTCACGGCATGCGTATCGGGCAAGGCCACATGCTTCAGCCTTGAGACCAGCTCTACGGCATCAAAGGAACTGATGGCATGCTTCAGCTCATGACGAAAGTTTTGATGATTCAAGGCATACAACCCTCCTCACTGTTACTTCTCTTTCATCATACAGGTTTTTTTTGACGCATCCATGTTCCTTATGTGATTGTTAAGTGATTGAATTGAGAAATATGCAAGAATCAGCCATTCCTTTTCTTCTTGTCAAGGAACAGGCGGAACCAGAAGACCGTGCCCTCATTAACCTTTGAGGACACGCCGTATTCTCCGTTATGGAGTTCAATAACCGATTTGACGATGGATAAGCCCAGGCCGGTGCCCGTGACCGCTCTTTTATGGGATTTGTCCACTTTATAATACCGATCCCAGATGTAGGGCAGATTCTCTTCCGAGATGCCCTCACCCGAATCAATGACTTCAATCTTTACGCTGTGGTCCTCCTTAATCTGCCTGACCACAATCCGTTTGTCCTCGCCAGTATAGTTGACGGCATTGATAAGAAGGTTATAAAAGGCCTGGGAGATTTTCGATTCATCGGCAGTGATATAAATATCCCTGCCATAGTGGAATTCAATGGTATAGCCCTCATTCCTGATAAGCTCCTGAAGTGCGCTCACAATACCACGGAGGCTGGTGGTCAGGCAGTATTCCTGGGCCTCAATGGTCCGCATGCCCGATTGGAGCTTGGAAAGATCCAGAAGGTCATTGACCAGGGTGGTCAGCCGCTTGGTTTCATCCACAATGATCTGGGCGTTCTCGCTGTTGTTCTCGTCAGGGAGATCCCGCATGGCCTCCGCGTACCCCGATATCAAGGTCAACGGAGTCCTGAGATCATGGGAGACATTGGCGATGAGCTCCTTGCGCAGATGGTCCACCTTGGACAGTTCCACCGAGGCATAGTTCAGGGTATCGGAAAGCTCAGCAATCTCCTTATATCCCGTAGCTGCAAAGGTAACATCATATTTTCCCCTTGCCAGGATCTTGGCTGATTGGTTGAGTTTCTCAATAGGTTCGGAGACTCTTTTGGCAATGAGCACGGCCAAAATCACCGAGCAAAGGATCATGAACCCGGTTATAAAGTACAGGCCCACCCGTATGGTGACAATGGTGGAACTCACCGGCGACACCACCGAATTAAGCAGGATGATTCGCTTTTTCCCCGCACTGTCGGTGACAATCTTGGAGAGGATAATGGATTCTTCCATGCCCAGATCCCGGGGCGGAACTCTTCCAATGAACCGGGCATCATCATATCTGTCATTTCTGAAATTCTCCCGGTTAAAATACTCCAGGAGCGTACCTCCCGCCTCCAGTGTCTTTCTTACCAGCCGCACCTTCTCAAAGCCCGGAATCTTATGGAGAATGCAGTCCCTCAGCACATCGGCAGAGTAAAGCACCATACCGTCTTCGGAAAGAATTTCAATGCATATGTCATTACTGATGGAAATCCGGCTGACCAGCTCATCCAGACTCTCGCTGCTGATATTCTTTTCCAGGGCACTTCCGCTGGTCTTGATCTCTCTAATCTTAATGGCTTTGTAGAGATCGTCCAGAAACACCACCTGAAACAGCCAGAGCAGCACAAGGAGGATTCCGCAAAACCCGATAAGATAGCTAAAGACCTTCCATTTGATGCTGATATTCTTCATGGTCATCCCTCAAATCGATAACCCACACCCCGCAAGGTCGTGATGAGCCCGGCATAATCACCCAGGGATTTTCTCAGGAGCTTGATATGGGTATCCAGGGTTCTGTCATCCCCATAAAAATCATAGCCCCAAACCTCATTAATGAGGGTTTCCCGTGTCAGGGCCTTGTTTTTGTTCCTGATAAGATAGAAGATGAGATCATATTCCTTGGGAGACATGTCTATGTTTTTACCGTCAATGATGATTTTCCGGGCCGTAAAATCGGCCACAAGCCCGTCCTTCACATAGCGCTCGTGCTGGTCCTCACTGCCCTTGGACACACGCTTCATAATGGCGTTAATGCGCATCATGAGTTCTTTGGGGGAAAAGGGCTTTACCACATAATCATCAATGCCCAGCTCAAAGCCATGGATTTTGTCGTACTCCTCACCCCGGGCCGAGAGCATGAGCACCGGCGTATCCTGGGTTTTCCGAATCTCCTTGACCGCCGAGAAACCGTCCAGTTCGGGCATCATAATATCCATAATGATAAAGTCGAAGGTCTGGCTTCTGCATAATTCAACAGCTTCCATGCCATTTTGAGCCTCAAATACCGTGTGACCCTCAAACAGGGCGTACTTTTTGATCAGCGCCCTGATTTTCTCTTCGTCGTCCACTATGAGAATCTTATACAAATAAAACACTCCTCATCCCTGCATGAAATAGCCTTTGCCCATGCGTTCACATCACATGGGCAAAGGGAAAGGAGAAATCTATGGCTGTTATGCTTTAATGGGTTGCCTGCTCCAGCGTCACATTCAGTACCAGGGTTTGCCGGTTTCTTTCAATAGTGAATTTCACGGTCTTGCCCACGCCAAGGCTGTCAATGATGTCTTTTACGTCTCTGGACGAGGTAATGGCCGTATCGTTAACACTGATAATTCTATCCCCTGACTTAAAGCCGTTGTTCTTCTCAGCCTTGAGCACATAGACACCCGTCTTGGACACCCGATATATGAGCGCGGTGCGGCTGTCATTGATATCAATCAGGGTCAGGCCCAGATCCACCCTGCCCTGGACATAGCCATAGCTGATGATCTGGTCAATGACCACCTTGGCCGTGTCAATGGGAATGGCAAAGCCCAGCCCCTCAATACCCGAGCCGCTGGACTTGGCATTGACAATGCCGATAAGCTCTCCATACTGGTTAAACAGACCTCCGCCCGAGTTGCCGGGGTTGATGGCGGCAGACGTCTGAAGCAGCTTCATGCTTTCGCCGTCAATGACAATATCGCGGTCAAGAGCTGAAATGATGCCCTCAGTAACAGTACCGCCCAACTGGCCCAAGGGGTTGCCAATGGCCACGGCCAGTTCACCCACCACCAATTGGCTGGATGATCCCATGATGGCTGTGGGCAGATCGGTCTCGTTAATTTTAATGACGGCCAGATCGGTTTTGACATCCCTGCCCACTAAGGAAGCATCGTAGGTCTCCCCGCTCTTCAGCCTTACCGTTATTTTATTGGCGCCTGAAATTACATGGTTATTGGTAACGATATAACCGTTGGAACGTATAATCACACCGCTTCCTGCGCCCTCGGAGACAAACTGGCCCATTCTTCCGCCAGTGGTAACGGTCTCGGTGGTAATCT
>Ga0116192_1001246_pt1 | contig 18150 bp, 16 predicted proteins | sample AD_UKC113_MetaG_FD_89876 | JGI IMG/M metagenome (GOLD analysis project Ga0116192, IMG submission 89876) | Active sludge microbial communities of municipal wastewater-treating anaerobic digesters from Hong Kong - AD_UKC113_MetaG | ecosystem: Engineered > Bioreactor > Anaerobic > Digestate... | reverse complement strand
GATGAACTGCTCCGTGGGTGCCTTGCGGCTGGCAGCATTCTCCACCAGTTCCAGGATACGGGCCACCGAAGACTCAGCATAGGGCTTTGTCACTCTGACGGTCAACAAGCCCTGGGTATTCACCATTCCAGCCAGTACCTTTTCGCCGGCCTGTACTTTGCGGGGTACAGATTCACCGGTGAGAGCTGATGTGTCGACAAAGGAGACTCCCTCTAAAACCTCGCCATCCAGTGGCACCCTTTCACCAGGTTTGATGATGATGAGTTGGCCTACTGCCACTTCCTCTGGCCTTACCTGCCTCACTTCACCATTCACCTTGATGTTCGCGTAATCTGGCCTGATGTCTAAAAGGGCGGTAATGGAACGGCGGGAGCGGTTTACCGCCCGTTCCTCGAAGTACTCACCCACGGCATAGAAAAGCATCACAGCTGTAGCTTCTGGCAACTGGTGGATAGCGATAGCCCCGATGGTGGCCACACTCATCAGAAAGCTCTCGTCGAAGACCTGCCCATGGGCCAGGTTACGGAGTGCAGTCAAGATGACCGGCCACCCAACCATAAGGTAGGCTGATATGAGGACGATATACTCGGCCCAGGAGTACGGGGTGCGGTGGAGCTGCTCGTTGAACACAAACCCCACTACCAGGAGCAGACCAGCACATGCAATAATATACAGTGATCTCTTTTCCACCTCATCCTCTTCTGCTGCCGTTTGCCTGCGACTCACCTGCTCCACCAGTCGCACACCAGGTTCCACCCGGCGGATAGTCTCCTGTGCCACCCCTGCCAGTTCTGGGGGCAGCTCCACACTTTGCCCGGCGAAGTTTACGTTCACCCCTTCCAGCCCCTCAACCTTACGCAACTCCTGTTCGATCTTCACTGCGCAGCTTGCACAGTCAAGGCCGGCTAAGGTGTAACGGATTGATTGTTTATCACGCATTATCTATTCCTTCACACGAACGTCGTAGAGAAGTTATATTGCTGTCATGCATAGTGCCTATCTCTCCTCCGCAAAGTGGGCTTGAGCATCGCGGATCAGGTTCAAGACGTGTTCATCGTCCAGGGAATAGTAGACCATATTGCCTTCCCTGTGATACTTGACCAGGCGCAGAGCCTTCAGTAACCGCAGATGGTGGGAAATGGCAGGCATACTCATTTGTAATACATTGGCAAGATCGCACACGCAAAGTTCCTGCTGACTCAAAAGGAACAGAATTTTCGTCCTGGTTTCGTCGCCCAGCACCTTGAAGATTTCGGATAATCCAGCCACTTCCAGAACCTTGTTTCGCAACGTATCCACATCGTGCGATGGACAGAAGCTGTCACAAAGATCATCATTTCCTCCCAGCCTTTGACCAGTCAAGAAAAGCCTCCTATAATCATTAAGTAATTGCTTAATTATATGATAACAGAAGTGTTTTTACATTGCAATAGGATGGGTAAACAACTCGTTGCATTTTTCCAGGTTTCCTTGACTATGCGTTTTCTTTCGCTCATACTATGAAGTAGAAAATGATTTTATCCGCGCGGGAATCGCAGCAATCGCAAGAAGGGTGCGAAGTACAACAACCGCCGGAATCGTAGGGCAATGAGCCCATGTTTGCATACAACAACTTACCGCGCGAGGTAGAACCGAAGAGGAGGTGCGCTATGAGCGTTATAACCTTTTCCCGGGAAACCTGCTCGGGCGGTACACAGATCGCCCAATCCGTGGCCGAAAAGCTCGGCTACAAGCTCGCTACAAAGAAAACGATCGAGAAGGTACTGCTTCAGTATGGCTTTGTGGATGTCGCAGAAGCCTATGACAGCATGCCCAATTTTTGGACACGCTTCGACGAAAGGACGCAGCAGATCGTCATGATGTTCGATCGCGTCATACTGGCGCTCGCCAGGCTGGGCAATGTGATCATCATCGGCAGAGGTGCTTTCAAGGTGCTGGCTCCCTACCGAGACGTGCTGCATGTGCGGATCAAAAGCCCATTTCCACAAAGGGTCACCACGTATATGAATCGATACAACATTTTCGACAAGCATACTGCGGAGACCGCAATCACCGAAGCAGACAGGATCAGAACCGCATTTCTTGAGGTTCATTATGGCATCAAATGGGATTCGATGGCGCATTTCGATCTCGTCATCGATACGGGGAAAATCCCTCCACACTCGGCAGTCCCCCTGATCATCGATGCCAACAAGGCTATCATGAGCACAGCCTGTAAGCCCCACGAGTCCACTACTTCCATCGAGGTGGATGATATCCTCCGTGAGACAACGCGAATGGTGATCGAGAATCAGTAGGCATTCACGCCTGGTACATTCCTGCAGCTTTCGCAGCCCGGAGAGCAGCTTCGATGTTCTCGATCGGGGTGTTCTCTTCGAGGAAATCTGAACAGGCAAAGATGTAGCGTCCTTCGGGTTTCCCTGTACGAACAATGCATTCGACGCGCTGTTCCACTTCTTCGACACTTGCAGTCTTGAGAAAATTTACCTGATCGAGATTTCCAATCAGGGTGATCGATTTTCCAATCCTTTTCTTTGCATCCGCAAGATCATTATCCCCCTGAGGCTTTTCTGCAACGGTTTCCCATGCAGTTATTCCCATCTCAACATAGCTTTCCAGTAACACGCTGGCCCTGCCACAGTTGTGGTATACGGTAAGGCTGCCCGAATCTTCGATTACAGCCACAAGTTCTTTTTCGTACGGCAGTACATGTTCATCAAAAAAATCCTTCCCCATCATTGCAGCATTTGCAACATTTCCCTGGATCCCCAGGGCATCTCTGTTTGCCTTTGCAAATTCGCTGTTATATGCCACCATGAGGTCTGTAAGTTTCCGCATGTATGCCTGGTAAAAATCCCTATTGATATACGGATCCATCATCAGAAGGGATACATCGCGCAGCACCGAGGCCTGGTTGTATATCCCGCCCCATGCCCAGGGAACAGAGATACCTCTATCGCCGATTTCTCTTCTCGACCATGCGCAGTAATCCTGCATCTCTGCGATCGTCTCAGAGTCGATGTCTGGCACATACCTGACGAATGCCGCAAGGTCCGATTCATCCTTTATCAGGTACTCGCGTGTCGTAAGATGGATACCTGCTAACCGGTTAGCAACATCAGGGCCCGCTTCTATCTGCTGTAACGTCTTTGCAGGAGTTTCGATGTGAAAGACTTTGTAGAAAATTCCATCCTCAACGTAGGTACGTACATCGAGTTCCCAATTTGGAAAGCTCTTCTTCATGAAGTGAGGAGTTTCGAACATCCTGCTTCGGGGCATGACATCGAAATCGAACTGCCGTGCACAGGCAACTGCATCGGTTACCCTGTCCACTTTTTCCCCTTTGTACAGGTAGCTGAGGAATTCCTCCTGGACGAAGGGACTTACAGGAACCCTGTCCGGCTCGCCGCCCTGGAGTGTCGTCAAAAGTCTTTCTCTGCCGTTCATTTCTGCCTTTCACTACTACGATATGAAATAAATAGGGCTTTCAGATAATCTGAAAGCCCCAATGCGATCGATTTTCTCTGAACCGTACTTATTTAAGGCCTGTGGTCTTATCGAGTGAATCGATCAGTTTTTTGAGATTTATCGATGTTTCGTCTACAGTCTGTCTTCCTGTTATGCATTTCTGGAGTTCAACCTGCATTCCCTTGTCGAGCCGCGCAAAATCCTTATACAGGGGAGTCGTAGCAGCCTTTTTCGTTGCTTCGATCACCATCTTCCACTCATCGGCAATCGCTGTCGTATAGTGAGAATTCAACGGCGACATCTTTCCGTATTTGTTCACCGAGTAGGTATGGAAATCCTTGTCCAGAAGTCTTTCCTTGAGGAACTGCTTTGCAAGATTCTGTGCAGGAGAGGCCTTCGGAATAACTGCACCATGGATATAGGTGAGAGAGCCATTCTTGTCAGTACCGGGAATCGGCATTACAGTGACATTCGCCGCTCCAAGGAGATCTCCAGCTTCAACCCATCTGGAGGCAGCGCTGATGTGCATGGCAACCTTTCCAGCCTTGAAATTCGTCCTTCCGGCATCCATGTCTGCAAAGGTGTCTGTTGGTGTATATCCGTCTTTCACCAGTTTGGCCCAGATGCTCATCAGCGCCTTTGCTTCCGGGCTGACGAAATCGATCGTTTTCCCGTCCTCTTCGAAGAAATTCCCCTTCATACCCTGAAGACATGCAAGATACGAATAGGCCATGAAGTTCGTTCCCCAGTCTATGCAGAGTCCTGTTTGAACCGTCTTACCATTCTCGACGATCGTGGTTTTCTTTGCAAATTCATACAGTTCGTCCCATGTTTTGGGAACGAGTACCTTTCCATTTGCATCGACAAGCCCAGCCTTCTTCATCAGGGACTTGTTGACGACAATGAACATCACCTCGCCTGTGATCGGAATCATGTATTGAGTTCCTTCGATGTTTCCCAGCTCGAGGAAGGAGGGGAAGAAGTCTTCCTTCTTTATCTTGTCGTCGAAGAATCCCTCGTCGAAGTTGATGATGTAACCCTTTGCTGCATACTGTACTGCCTGTTCCCTGCTTCCACCCAGAGCAATATCGGAGTTGGTTTTTCCAGTTGCCCACTGGAGCATATTCGTCGTGGTATCTGCATTGTCTACCTTGCTGATGGAGACCTTTACGCCGGGGTGATCCTTTTCGAATATGGCTGCTGCTTCTTCGATCTTATATTTGCCGAGCATCCATGCCTGGGCTACAAGCCGCAGTTCCTTCGGCTCTTCAACTGCCTGAGCCTGTGAGCCGGTAGCCTTCTTTTCCTCCTGACCGCCAGCAACAGCAAACATGCTTACCAGCATCAGAAGGGAAAGAACCAAACAGAGAGTCTTACCTTTCTTCATGAAATTCCTCCTCATATATTTGTAGGAGCAATGCTCCTCGTATACCGTATGGAAAAGCTTCAGCCTATCCCTTCAACGCCCCTTCCATAATTCCCTTGATGAAATACTTCTGCATGCTCAAGAAGACAATAAGGAGAGGTATCAGTGAAAGGGTAATCGTTGCACACAGAGTCCCGTACTGCCACGATGCGGCTTCGTCTCGTAAGAATGTTATGCCTACAGCAAGGGTCTGTCCTGCTGGGTTGTAGGAAAGAGTCCTCGCCATCATGAACTCTCCCCAGGAATTGATAAAGGTAAAGATTACGATAGTAGCGACTGCAGGCTTGGCAAGGGGCATGACGACTCTCCGCCAGACCTGGAAGAAGTTGCATCCATCGATTATTGCAGCCTCCATCAAGCCGTTTGGAATACTGTTGAAATTCCCCCGCATAATGAAAATCGACATTGGGAGATTTATCGCAATGTAGGGAAGTATCAATCCAAGATGTGTGTTGATGATATTTACCTTGTCCTCCATGATGTAAATGGGAATTAGATAGATAGCATAGGGGAGGGTAAGCACCAAAAGTATGAACGTCAGATAGAACTGCTTTCCCCAGAACTCCAGCTTCGAAAAGGCATACCCCGTCATCGAGCTGAGTATCGCTGTGCCGAGGACTGTCCAGAAAGTCACAGAGAGTGTGTTATACGAGTACTGGAGGAACTCCTTCATCTGCGTAATGACTTTTATGTAATGCTCGAAGGTGATCTTCGAAGGGAGGAGAATGACCGTACTCGAATAGATTTCTGTATTGATCTTCAGGGATGTCAGGAGGGTCCATACAAACGGAACGATGAACAGTATCGAGAGGATGAACATGATGCAAAAGACTACGATTTTCGATACTTCTATTCTTTTCTTCACAGCACTATCTCCTTATTCAGCCTTACCCAATCGCAAGTTCACTAAAGACAAGACAAGGATGATAAGACCCATGATATACGCCATTGCGGATGCATAACCCATTTCCAGGAACTTGAAAGCATTCTCATACGTGTACTGGTACAGTACGAGGGTAGAGGTCCCGGGGCCGCCCTGCGTCATGATGAAGGGCTGTTCGAAGACTTTTACCGATTGGATGATCGTCCAGATACCGCAGACCACATAGCTCTCTTTGAGATTTGGAAGGGTGATGTAGAATATCCGTTTGAAACCCGAAGCACCGTCCACTTCTGCTGCTTCATAGAGCTCTTTTGGAATTGCCTGGAGACCTGCCATGTACAGGACGACAACCATCCCCAGGTACTTCCAGACGCTTACACCAACAATGCTGACCATTGCCCAGGTGTCATCACCCAGCCAGTTCTTTGCAAGCGATCCCAGACCGAGGAGATCCTTCAAGAAGAAATTCAGAAGACCGTACTGTTCATTGAGTATCCACTGGAAAATAATACCGGTAAGCGAAAGGGGTACGACAACAGGCAAGAAGATCATCGATCGAAAAACAGGCGAGGCTGCACCGACTTTATCGAGCATCAATGCAACGACCAGTGCGAGTATCATCATTGCAGGGAAGAACAGTATACTGAACGTGAAGGTGTTCCTCAGGGCATCGATGAAATAGGAATCCGAGAACATCTTGATGTAATTGTTAAAACCACAGAATATCGGTTTCTCGTCGAAGGCGAAGTTGTAGTTCGTAAAGCTGAGAACGAACGAATGTATGAGCGGATAAACCATGAAGATAAAGATGAAAAGAAAGCCAGGCATGAGGAAAAAATATCCGGGGACCTGTCTTTTGAGCGCTTCAAAGGGGTGTCTTGCCGATGTACGATATCCTGCATGTGTCATCATGGATCTGTACCCTTCCTTCTATAGATAGAATTCGAAATTATTCTTCATCACGATACCAATATTCACATATTCCCTTTCCGCAAAGGGCTGTTTTGTGAGGTATTTATACATGAGTTCAACAGCCTTATATGCCTGCTGCTGTGGATCCTGCCAGATAGTAGCCTGGATGGTGTTATCCTCGAAATATGGACGCAACTCTTCGAATACATCACTCCCGATCACCTTGAGCTTTCCTGAGAGACCCGAGCGGCGAACGAAATCACACATGGCAAGGGTGTTTCGCGCATTGGCGCAGTAAAGCCCTTCAACGTCGGGTAAGCTCGACAGCAGTTCGGAAAGATGCTGGATGAGCTTTTCTTTCTCGTAGAAATCGTACAGCTCGAGTATCTCGATCTCAGGCTTTCGAACTTTGAGTTCAGAATAGAAGCCGAACGCTGTATCCCTATGGTTCTGAAGCATGCGATCACCGCCAAGGACTACGACCCGCCCCATAGAAGAATCGATGAAGGTGCTCATAAGTTCACCTGCCAGAAGGCCTATCTGGTGAGCCGGAGCCCCGACATACCCGATTCTCTTTCCCCCCTCGATATCCGCATTGAAAATCACTATGGGGATTCCTGCCTCTGCATACTCGTTCAATATAGGATTGAGCTCTGCAGCGTGCCAGGCAACAGTGATAAGACCATCCATCTCCGAAGCATTTTCTTTCAGCATTCGAGTGAGACACTCAATTTGCTCTCGATACCCGCCGGAGAACTGGAACCGATTGATCTTTACGTTGAAATCCTTGAATGCCTTCTCAGCTTTATCTATCCCCTTCCAGAGTGAGGGATAGAAGAAGCGATCCTCCCCTGTCCCCTCGTTTATGAGAACTGCAAGCTGCATCGTTTTTCGCTTGAGGGAAGAAGCTGCAGAATTGATCGTATAGTTGTACTCTCGTGCCAAACGGAGAACCTTCTCCCTGGTTGCATCTGCGATTCCCGGCTTCCCGTACAGCACCTTGTGCACAGTTACAGTGGATACCCCGGCGAGTTCTGCGATATCTTTTGTGGTAATGCGCTTCTGAGAATCCACCTTTTCTCCGAAAAAAATCATAAAAATAATAAACGTTTACCTTAAATGATAGTAAATCTCTTTTCTAAACTTGTCAAATGTTTTTTATTACTATATCATATAAAGTAATAGGTTTTTGGTAAACGTTTATTATGATCCCGGGAGAATAAGAAATGGGTACAGACACCTTCGACACGAGCGTAGCAGATGCTCAGGGTATTGCGGTACAACCGATATCTCTCAAAGATTTCGATGTAGAAGCGTATGCAGATTATGCGGAGGAACTCGATGAAAGGTGCGCACATTTCTGGCACGATCGAAAGGGTATCCTCGTATGCCGCCGCTTTCGGGTTCCTCAAGTCTTTTCCTATGCCTGTAGCGATATGGAACTCTCCCTCTCTCTTCAGCTTGCTGCACTGAAGGCGAGCATGGACTACCCTATGGATGTTCCAAACTTTCTGGAACCCTGGTATGGGATCGGGACGGTTGCAGCAGCGTACGGAGGCTCGTATATCTGGAACGATGGACAAGCCCCCGCCATAGAACCCCTTTTCCCCACTGTAGAAGCGGCCCTGGAATACGAACCCCTCCCTATAGCCGAAACTCAGATCGGAAGGCATATACTCGCAATGATCGAGTACTTCCTCGATAAGACAAAGGGGAAAATCCCCATCACTTTTTCCGATATCCAGTCACCCCTCAATGCAGCTTCCGGCCTTGTCGACACGAGCGAGTTCTTCATGGCAGTCCTCGACAAACCTGAGCTTGTCGGGACTCTCCTGGATCGGGTAACCGAGCTTTCCATCGAATTCTACGAAAAGCAAGCTTCTCTCATCGGGGGATTGCGAGCATCCCCTGGGCACGGTTTTTCTTCGTCCCGTTCCTTCTCGGGTATCGGAGTGAGTGATGATAGCTCTACGATGCTCTCACCCTCGCAGTATCGGACACTTGTCGCTCCGCGTATGGAGAGATTCGGCAATGCTTTCGGGGGAATCGTGTATCATTCCTGCGGGAACTGGAGCAGCAAGATCGAAGCGGTGAAGGCGATGAAGGGCCTCCTCATGGTCGACGGGGCCTTTACCGTGCAAACCGATCCATCGCCCAATCCACCCGAAGTGTTCCGTGATCAATTTCGCGGAAGCGGAATCTGCGTAAATAGCCGTATGGTCGGGGATTCGGATTCAGTATGGGTTGCGCTTTCGAGGCTGTGGGATCCTGATATGAAGATCATACTCGTTACCTACTGTGCAACCCCGGAGGAACAGAAGGAACTCTATGATAGAATACAGGGGGAGGTACGATGAAAACGAAAAGGCCACTCTATCCAGTAGAGATCGTCCTGCATCCGGACTGGTGGAATGCACATGAGGGGATAACATTCGATCGAGATTTCTTCTTTCACCCAAAGAAGCGTGTAGAAGAAGAGGCGCACATGGAAAAGGCGTTGTACGAGCGCTGGGGGAAGTTCGGACTTGGATCGAAAGCAGATATCGAGCGGCCAGAGGTAGGCGCTGTACACCTTGCTGCAGGTTTCATGCTTTCGGAGATGTTAGGCTGCCCGGTGAGGTATCTGGAAAACTCAGCCCCCCAGGTCATCCCTGCAGGCATCGAGGATCTGGACATTTCTCCGGAGGCTGCCTTTGCATCGACAGTGTACAGGGATTTCGTTGCCCTTCTGGACAGCTTGAAGAGGCGCTACGGAAGCCTGTCTGGAGATGTCAACTGGGGTGGTATCCTGAACATCGCCCTCGACCTCAGGGGAGAGAAACTCTTCATGGACTTCTACGATCAGCCGGAGAAAGTCCGAACCTTCTTTCACACCATAGCCTCGGTGCTGGATCGATTTACCCGTGACCTCGCCAGAGAGACAGGAACCACATCAATATCGGTAAACCGGATCACCCGTTTTTTCGACGAGCCGATCCTCCTCCACTCCGAATGCACGCATACGATGATTTCAGAGGATATCTACGAGGAGTTTCTCCTTGCATTCGATCGAAAGTGGAGCACAGAAAGACGTCCGTTCGGAATTCACTACTGCGGAGCAGATCCCCATCGCTACGCAAAGATATTTGCGAAGCTTCCTCACCTCGATTTTCTCGATCTAGGCTGGGGCGGGGATATAGCCGAACTGAGGCGTTATCTTCCCCATACTTTCTTCAGCATCCGCCTTTCTCCTGTAGAAATCGTACAGATGCAGCCAGAGGAGATCGAATCGCTCGTTGTACGCCTCGCAGCTGCCTCTGCAGTACCAGAACTCACAGGGTTCTGCTGCATCAATCTCGACCACACAGTCAGTGACGAACAGGTCGCTGCTATCTATACTGCTGCCGAGGGCTTGAGGCAGCACGCAGCCTTAAGCCCTGAATGATAGGTGGACATCTGACAGAGCCTTATCTGAAGTCCTTCTCCTGCACTGTCTTTCTGCCATCCGCTTTGGCTTTTTCGATCGCCGCATCACAGAGGCTGCGAACCTTATCCGAAAGAATGTCCATTACAGCTTTAGAACATTTAAGTTCCGATGCTTCTTTGATGTATGCCTTCACTTTCGAGGCAATAACAAGTGTTTCTTTTTCAGCCATATATACTCCTCTTTATACTACGCTAATTTGTGATTTCGAACGAACCTGCACTGCATGAAATGCAGGCACTGTAAGCACCATTCTCCTGCAGAGAGAGTTACAGGGCAACAGCCCTGGCAAGAGCCTTCCCAGCCTCGAAGCCCCGCTTCAGGTCATCCTCTTGCGGCAGGCCTTGCCACTCCACAGGGGGAAGACACTCCCATTTGAGGCGTTCCATGAAGGTATCGAACTCCTTCTGCGCTCCTCCAGACCATCCGAAGGAACCGAACCTGAGTACCTTCTTATACGCAACATGGCTCCGCTCGAGGATATCGAGGACATACGCCATCGGCGGGAACATCTTGTACTCATAGGTGGGCATCCCGAGAACCAGCCCCCGCGATTTCCAGGCAGAAGAGAGGACATACGATACATGTTCCTCTGGAATTCGGTGAATGCTCACAGGAACACCCTCTATCCGGATCCCTTCGAGGATCGAGGGAAGCATCTTCTCGGTATTTCCGTACATGCTTGCCCACACAACGGTGATGCGCTTCTCTGCAGGTGTATTGAAGTACGATGCAAGCCTCCGGTAGCGCTCGATGACGCGGGCTATATCCTTCCGCCAGATGATACCGTGCGACGGGGCTATCGTTCCGATATCGAGGCTTTTCACAGCATCGAGAGCCTTGAGCACAAATGCGGAAAACGATGAAATGATGTCCGCATAGTACCGGTCGGTCTCGCCCTCGAAAAATTCGTGTTCTGCTGCAGTGAGAAGGTCATCGAACTCCTTTCCATCTGCAACCTTCCCGAATGAACCAAAGGCGTCGCAGCTGAAGAGAGTCTTCGACTGCTTCTCATAGGTAACCATCGTCTCTGGCCAATGTACATTCGGCGTTTCTACGAAGAGAAGCTCTTTCCCCCCTCCCAGCGAGAGAGTATCACCCGTTGCAACAACCCTGATTCCATCGTCGAAGTGGTAGAATGCCTTCACAAGAACTGCGGCCTTTTTCGTGGTAAGGATTTCCACAGAAGGATTGATCTTTTTGAACTCAGCAAGCCAGCCTGTGTGATCAGGTTCCATGTGATTGATGATTAGGTAATCGATATCCCTGAATGAGAGGCCAAGGTCTGTAAGCTGAGCCTCAACCTTTCCCTTTGCACCATCCCAGTCGCGGAAGAGGTCGATCATTGCAACCTTATCGCCCTTCAGGATGTACGAATTGAGGGAGACCCCATCCGGTATGGGCCAGATCCCCTCGAAGAGATCGTTGTTCTGAACGTTCGCATGCAGTCCGTATATACCATCTGAAAGTGCTACAGCTTTCATATCTGCTCCTTTTCAAGGTTGTCTGCCCTAACATACACAAATTTCGAGACAGATGTAAAGGCAACATGGTATAGTCTCCGTATCATGGAAGGAAGAATTCTCATCCTCAATCTGTTCGAGCCGTTGTGCTACCTTGGAACGATGAAAAGCCTGAATTTCACCGGCCACTGGATGGCTGAGGTCGATGAAATGACGATGCAGTATCTTTTCGAGGCAATGAACCCGAACGACAGAATCATCGCTTTTTCCGAGAAACCAGACAATTTCAAAAGAGGGCCGGTCCCAGCTTTCGTGGGTGTCGGCATACAGCCTGAGAGGAGACTGGAAAAGGGCAGAGACATTCAGACAGAAGGGGAAGGATCATCCCCCGCGAGTTCGATGGAGGTCTCTGTCGGCAGATATCTCTTTCTCCAGTTCGAGGATTTGAGCACCGAGAACTTGATCCGCAGGTATGAACTCATGCTGGCCAGCTCGGAGGAGGAGGGCCGTTCCGTATCTCCGAGCTCCTGGTTTCTCCGCATCCTCGAAGAGGAGGGGGAAAGGAGGTATCAGCTGCTTATCCCCCTTGTGGGCTGACCATCCTGCCTATGCCTGGCAGTGATCGGTATATCCACAATTCGAAACACTATATGAGGCGTATGCCGTCAGCGTCGAGCGACACGACCCCCTCTCTAAATAGCACGCCTGCAGCACGCTTGAAGAGGTTCTTGCTCATCCCAAGCTCGCGAGCGATCTCCTCTTTCGAGGAATTATCGGTAAGTGGAAGAAAGCCCCCATGGGACTCGAGAGCAGCTGCAAGCCTCTTCTTCCCATCGACAAGGGCATCAAAACCGATCTTTTGGAGCGATATATCGAGTTTGCCGTCTTCCCGTACCTTTTTGATGTACGCCTCTCCACTTTCGCCAACCTGCAGTTCTCGCCCAGCCTCGCTGCGGTAGATCAGCCCCAGATAGGCATTGTCGACGATCACAGAAAATCCGAGTTCTGTAGAACGATATACAAGGTAATGCACCTTTTTCCCGGGCTTCAGACCGCTCACATCCTTTTTGATGAATGGAGAGTAAGAACTACAACCTATGACACTTCCGGACCTTGGGTCTGCAGAGATGTACACAATGTAGTACTTCCCCTTGACCATGGGTTCATGCATCATGCCTGAAGGAACAAAGAGGTCCTTCCCTATGCCCCAGTCAAGGAAAGCACCAAAATTCGTGACATCCTTCACCTGGAGCCAGGCAAACTCTCCACGCTTCGCCTTTGGCGAGTCCAACGTAGCATACAGAGATCCGTCAGAATCCGCGTATACAAAGGCTTCTATCTGATCCCCGATTTCTATATGCTTCGGGGTGTCGCGCTTGGGGAGCCTCACCTCTTTACCGTCATCAGAGACGAGTAGCAGCCCCCCTCCAGCCTTACCGCGAACCGTAAGTGTATTGAAATCACCTGTAATGAGCATACAGCCCCCTAATCTGATAGATATGATTCGATATCTCCATCGAGATTCCAGAACCTCACATGGTAGAACTCGGAGCGAAAGTTCTTCAAAACCTCGACACCGATTACCGAAGCATCCCGTTGAGTCCTGTGCTCGAGGAGAGCCTGAGCCTGTATGTCACGGTACGTCAAACCGGTCTCTGCATCCTTAAGCATTGCGTTCACCGCACTGCGGTCAGGGTATACACCCCGCTGAAGGGGATCCACCGATGTAATATGAGCCCGTACCGTGTTGTCAAGGTCAGCAAGTGCCTTATCAACTGCCTGACGCACAATCCAGCCTGTAGCCTCGTGCTCATAGTGTTCCCTCGCTCGTGAAGCTGCATCAGGAGAGACAACCAGGGTAGGCTTCAGCTCGCGGATCAGCCTGTAAACCGCATCGACTGCTGCATCCTTTCCTCCCCACCGGTCGAGCTTTGCATCGAGTGTCTTTTCATCCCTCGTACCATTGTACGAATCATTCCGCAGTCCCAGACGGACATAGAGGGAACACCCCAGTATGGAAAGGGCATTTCTTGCTTCTATCACTCTCACCTGTGAAAGCTCCGATCCTGCCATATCGTACGGCCTGTACTTCCCGCCGACGATGCGCCTCGGGTACTGATCGATCCCCCCCTCACCGTCAGTAAGGATCACTACAGCTACACGCTTGCCTGCACGCGAGGCTCTGGCCATCAGCACCCCGAAATCGAGACTCTCGTCATCAGGGTGCGCATGGATGAACAGAATATCGAACGGACCGGCATCGATATGTCCCCCTGGAGGCACAGTCTTTACCTCTGTGCGTGAAGGCTCGCGTTCCATTCGTAGCTCCGGGGTAAGAGATGGAGGCTGATACATACCGGCCCGGACTGAAGATGAGCCGTTTTCCTCGTGCTCGATGGGGATAGCATCGAGGGATTCATCCTCGGAAGAATCGAAGGAAGCCTCCTCTGTCAGGTTCCGCGTAGAGCGAAACTCGGTCTGTTCATGCCGAAAGACCCGTGGGAGAGGATATGCGAGCCTAACCGGTATAGAGGGTACAAAACATACCACTGTAATGAGCACTGCTGCAAGGGAATAAACGCCGACAGACAGAGAAGGGGACCTATCGGATTCTTTGGCCTCGGAAGGGGTACTGCGGTAGGTAAACTGATAGGTACCAATCGTCATCGTCTTGTCTCTGCCAAGCCGTAACTCGCGGGTTTCGACACCGGAGAGGATCACCGGCACAGAAAAGACTGCAACAAGAGAATCGGTACCAGCCTGAGAAAAGGTGATGAAGCTTTTCTTCCTCCCCGAAAGGGAAAACCCGGGCAGAACGAGGTCGACATCGTCTACGTTTCCAAAAACTGCTTTTGCTCCCGTGAGCCTGTACTCATCAGTCTTTCCGTCAGGATGCCGTATCTCGATCACGGTGAGGTGTTCATGAACTGTGAGCCTCTGTTTCTGCCTCTTCGAACGGACGAAAGCTATGCTGTGGATACACATAACCAGGAAAAACCCCAGAGCCGGCAGAAAAAAGGCCGTTCGAAGCGGGAGGGCAAAATCGAACCGGGCTGGGATAAACTGCACATCATACGAGACTGTGGTCTTCTGCGGCAGAACATCAGCGGATCGTTCCTTCTCTTCCTGCTGTTTGGCATTTTCCGCCGTATCGGCTGCTTTCTTGATAGCAGTACCCTGAGCCTGGCCGCCGCTGGGCAGGTCGAAGAGACGTTTTTTCAGGAGACGTACCTGATCCACAGTAAAGAACTCACCCCCTGCCTCCTCAGTCCAGTCAGCAGCAGCCCTCTGCAGGCCCGGGTTCTGTGTGAGCTTATACCCGATAACGAACAGAGAGACTCCTGAAGCTGCATAGAGTGCAGGATCAGGTAGGTGCGTCTCAGGAGAAGGGATACAATCGGACACGAGGATCAGCGTCCTCTTCTGCCCGCTCCCCTTGCCGAGGAGCTCCATGCCGTAGCGCAGGCCTTCGTCTATCGGAGAAAGGGCCCAATAGCTTGCCTTCGCTAAGGCAGCCTCTATATCGTGGATACGATGAGTAAAGGGTACAGCCTCTCTCACCGCACCTGTGTCGTCGAAAAGGACCAGGGCCCACTCTGCATTCGCTGCCCCGGGCTCTTCGAGGATGCTGGCCACAGCCTCCCTTCCTGCCTCAAGCCTGCTCATCCTCCCCGCAGAAAGGCGCATGCTGTAGGAGAGATCGAAAACGATCACAATGCTCTCCGTATTCTTGCTTTCGGAAAAGATGTCCCCCTGGAAGAGAAGGAGGAAAACGACAACAAGGAAAAACCGCCTCATATATTTTGTATCTCTATTTCGACCTCACCCCTGGTATAGGTCTGACAGGCAAGACGCATTTCCGGACCGGCCTGCTTTGCCTCAAGGCGTTCTCGCTCACGGCTCTGCATGGGACTCAGGAATTCGGAGCCGGATACGATGCGGATCATACAGGTCCCGCACTCTGCCTTCCCTCCACACACGTGCCGAATCCTTACCCCTTCCCGCAAGAGGCAGTTCAGGATAGAAACAGCTGGAGATGCCGCAATCCTCCTCCCGTCAGAAAGCACGATGAGAGCCATGCTCATCCCCTTTTTTGAAGCCAGTGGATACCGTTTGCAAATATATCGAGGCCGAACCCCCGCCCAATGCCCTCGCGGGTCCATCTGGGATGATTTTCTGGATACATGAAGGCTTCAGGATGGGGCATAAGGCCGAGTATCCTCCCTGTAGGATCGGTTATGCCTGCTACGTCCATCTCAGAGCCGTTCGGATTATCCCCGTCATAGGTAAGGGCGATCAATCTCTGCTCCTGCAGGATTCGGGCAACAGCTGGAGATCCTGCGACGAACCGCCCCTCGCCGTGGCGTATCGGAAGCTCCATCGTGCTCAGTCCCTTCGTCCATACGGAAGGGCTTTCAGGATCGAACCTCACCCTTACCCACCTGTCGATGAAGCTGCCTGATGCGTTGTGGATCAGTGAAACCTCAGGTTCCATACCTCCAGCAGTATTGGGGAGGAGCCCCATCTTCACGAGAACCTGGAATCCATTGCAGATACCGATGACGAGATTTCCTGATTGGAGAAAGGCGGAAAGCGATTCACCGAGTGTCTTTTTCACGAGGTGGGCAAAGACAAGTCCAGAACCGAGATGATCCCCGAAGGAAAAACCGCCGGGGAAGGCGAGTATCTGATACGCTTCGAGGAGCTTCGGGGTATCGATAAGGTCCTGGATATGGACAGGCACAGCCTCACCCCCCACCAGTGAAAAGGCTTCGGCGAGTTCCCTGTCTGCATTGATGCCGTAGCCGGTTATGACACAGACACGCACCTTCATACATGCACCCCTTCGCTGGTTTCGAACCGCTTGAAAGCCCTCTCTATCGAATCGAGGCTACAGACCGCGGCTGCCTTCGAGCCGCGGAGGAAGCGCACATCCCTCCGTTCTGTCACTGTACCAACTGGTTTCACAGGCAGACCGTCTATAAGCGTCAGAAACTCCCCCAGGGCACAGGGTGAGACTGAGATGACGAACCGCGACTGGCTTTCGGAAAAAAGCACCTCTGTATCGGTCAGGGGTGGATCACCTGCTTCTGTTTTGAGGGGAACTGCATCGAGAGAGACCTCCGCGCCGAGCTGTCCGCCCAGTGCAGATTCGCAGACTGCAACAGCAAAGCCCCCGTCCGACATGTCATGACAGGAGGACACAAGCCCGTGTGCGATTGCAAAAGACAAAGCCCGGTACAGAGGGATGGCCTCATCCGTGAACACCCTCGGGCACTGCCTGAATTGGAGCCCGGCTGCCCGCTCGAAGCTCGTTGCCCCGAGCTCTCTGCGGGTAAACCCTGCCACGAACACGATGTCTCCGGCCTGCTTGAAGTCCGTTGTCACTGCCCTGTGGATATCAGTGATGATACCGAGGAGTGAAACAAGGAGGGTAGGCCGAACAGATATCCTCACACCACCCGCCTCAGCATCGTTCTTCATCGAATCCTTGCCTGAGATGAGGGGAATGCCGTAGGCAACACAGGCATCCTTCAAGCCCCTCAAAGCACGGATCAGCTGGGCCATCTTGTAGGATCCGCTAGGATTCCGTTCCGATTCGACTGGATCTGGCCAGCAGATATTGTCCAGTGCAGAAACACGTTCAGGATCTCCGCCGAGGGCTATATGAGCCCGATACGCCTCATCCACCGCACACATAGCCATGTGGTAGGTGTCTATATCCCCATACCTCTGACAGATACCGTGGGTGATCGTGATCCCCCTGCGCGAGGAATACACAGGACGAAAGACAGCCCCGTCCGAAGGGGCGTCGGCATGCACACCCACAAAGGGTTTTATCACTGACCCTCCCTGCACTTCATGGTCATACTGTCGGACGAGAGGCTCCTTCGAGGCTACCGAGTAGTCAGAAAGAACAGCAAGGATGTCCGAGGAAAGGTCTCGCTCTCCACAGTCTGTATCGTGTCGTAAAGGGGCAGTCCAGTTTGCCTCAAGCTCCATGCGGGGGAGCCCATGGTGGAGAAACTCCATGTCGAGGCAGCCTACCTGTTCAGCGCCATAGAATATCTCGATATGTCCGCTTCTGGTGAACTCGCCTACCACTGCTGCCTCTACGTCGCGCCTCCGTGCAAGTTCCATGAACTCTTCGATCCTTTCAGGATCTACCGAAAGACTCATCCTCTCCTGAGACTCGGATACGAGTATCTCCCAGGGGGCAAGACCCTGATACTTCAGGGGACAGGCGTCAAGCCTGATCCTGATTCCGCCAGAGTACTCTGCCATCTCTCCGAGAGAGGAGGAAAGCCCCCCTGCCCCGTTGTCCGTTATCCCCTTGTACAGACCGCGATCCCGTGCCTCGAGGAGGAAATCCGTCATCCGCTTCTGGGTGATGGGATCGCCGATCTGCACTGCAGAAACGGGTGATGTCTCGTCCAGGGCAAGCGATGAAAAGGTCGCACCATGAATCCCATCCTTTCCGATCCTGCCGCCGATCATCACTGCGAGATCCCCTGCATCGATGTGCTTGATCCAT
>Ga0116192_1001242_pt1 | contig 18175 bp, 12 predicted proteins | sample AD_UKC113_MetaG_FD_89876 | JGI IMG/M metagenome (GOLD analysis project Ga0116192, IMG submission 89876) | Active sludge microbial communities of municipal wastewater-treating anaerobic digesters from Hong Kong - AD_UKC113_MetaG | ecosystem: Engineered > Bioreactor > Anaerobic > Digestate... | reverse complement strand
TTCCGGTTGGAATGGTGCATCCGGGCGCGCATTTTTCAACATTGCCAGTGCATGCATCGGGATGTCGGGGCGGGTAGTGGCGTCCGGCGCCGGCGACAGGTCATCGGTATTGGTTTCGCCGGGCACTTTGAACACGGTGATGGTCAGGCTGGCCGGCACTTCCGGCTTGCTGGTGAACCATTCGGCATCGGCCCAGCTTTGCAGCACGGCTTGCGCATTGGCGTTGCCGGCGCGCGCTTTGTCTTGCACATCGTGGAAGGCATCGAACACCAGCAAGGTGTGCTTGAGCGCATTGGCAGCCACGCTGCCGATCTCGGCATCGTCCAGCAATTGCACCAGGGGCGCGACGTTGTAGCCGCCCAGCATGGTGCCCAGCAGTTCGGTGGCACGGGCGCGAGAGATCAGCGCATTGGTTTCGCTGCCCAACGCGATCGCAGCCAGATACGAGGCCTTGACCTTGGCGGCGTCATCCACGCCGGCGGGCACGCGATTGACCAGCAAGTCCAGCAGGAAATCCCTTTCAGGAGCAGCACCCTCCCCCGCCGGCGGGGCTTTCAGCAATTCAATGACTTCAGCGGTCTGCTGCGCGGTCAGTGGCAGTGCGGGGATACCCAGCGCAGCACGCTCGGCAAGGTGTTGGCGGTATGCATTCAACATGGGGAGGTCTCCAGTGAGATGGTGCGTTCAAACGTTTGGCACGATCAACTTCAAACCCTTGAAGTAGTCGCGATGAAATTCGGAATCGAAGGTGATCAGCGCATCGCATTGCAATAGCGCGTGGGCACCGGTCAAAAAATCAGACAACGGGCGCACCGCGTCACCGCGTTGGCGTTGCCGGCGCTGCATTTCGCCAGCACGCAGGGCAGATTTGGGTTCAATCGCGGCAAAATGCACGCCCATGTCTTCCAGCGCGGCCAGTGCATCGGCACCGTTGCGCAAGCCGGCGCACAACTGCGCTAGAGCGGCATCACAAATCACTACCCGGCCGGCACCCAGGGCCTGGCGCAGCCCCACTTCCACCGCATCGGCACGTGGGCCATCGGCCAGTAACTCAATCAACACTGGTGCATCCACTGCAATCACGGTGTCTTGGCCTTGTTGGCCGGCCCAGTATCCAAGGCAAACTTGCCGCGCACGCGCGAAATGGCATCGTCCACATGCTTACTCAGCACGATACGGCTGCCGTCCAGCTCCACCTTCAGCACGCTGCCCTTGGCCAGCCCCAGCGCATCGCGCACGGCTTTGGGCAAGGTAATTTGGCCGCGCTCGGCCACGGTGGCTTCCATGGTATCTGCACTCGCAATGGTATGTATGAATTATACATACTTTTGCGCGACTACTTTTGTGCACCTTCACTCTTCGGCATGATCTGAAATAGAACCCGATGTTGCGCCACTGCAACGCCTTGCTCACACCGCAGCGCTTACACTCGAAGCAATGACAGACGGAGCTTCGCCATGATCGATTCCTTCGCCACCCGCGCCCAATTACAGGTCAACGGCAAGACCTATACCTATGCCAGCTTGGCGGTCTTGGGGCAGCGCTTTGACATCGCCCGCCTGCCCTATTCGATGAAGGTGCTGCTGGAAAATTTATTGCGCCACGAGGATGGCGTCAGTGTGTTGCCTGCGCATATCGAAGCAGTGGCCCATTGGGATCCTGCGGCCACTCCCAGCGTTGAAATTGCATTCATGCCAGCGCGGGTGATTTTGCAGGACTTCACCGGCGTGCCTTGCGTGGTGGACTTGGCGGCAATGCGCGATGCGGTGGTCAAACTGGGTGGCCGCGCCGAACAAATCAATCCGCAAATTCCGTCCGAACTGGTGATCGACCATTCGGTGCAGGTTGATGCCTTTGCCCGCGCCGATGCGCTGGACATCAATGGCCGCATCGAGTTTGAACGCAATGGCGAGCGTTACGGTTTTTTGCGCTGGGGCCAGAAAGCCTTTGGCAATTTCAAGGTGGTGCCACCCAATACCGGCATCGTTCATCAGGTTAATCTGGAGCATCTTGCGCGGGTGGTGGTGGCGCGTGAAATCGACGGCGAAACATGGGCCTTCCCCGACACCTTGTTTGGTACCGACAGCCACACCACCATGGTCAATGGCATCGGTATTCTTGGCTGGGGCGTGGGCGGTATCGAGGCCGAAGCGGCGATGCTGGGGCAGCCCTCTTCCATGCTGATCCCGCAGGTGGTTGGCTTCAAACTGAGCGGCAAATTGCCCGAAGGTGCGACCGCCACGGATCTGGTGTTGACCGTCACCGAAATGCTGCGCCGGCATGGCGTGGTGGGTAAGTTTGTCGAGTTTTTTGGCGATGGCCTGCAGCATTTGCCACTGGCCGACCGCGCCACGATTGGCAATATGTCGCCCGAATACGGCGCGACCTGCGCAATTTTCCCCATTGATGCCGAATCCCTGCATTACCTGCGGCTGACCGGGCGCAGCGAGGACACCATCGCTTTGGTGGAGGCCTATGCGCGTGCGCAGGGTTTGTGGCACACCCCGGGCGCCGCGGATGCGCAGTTTAGCTCCACCTTGGAATTGGACATGAGCACCGTGCAGCCCTCGCTGGCGGGGCCCAAACGCCCGCAAGACCGGGTGCTGTTGACAAACATGCCAAGCGCCAGCCGCGCCGCGATTGCCCAACTGACGGCGCGTCGCGACCAGCGCAGCGCTGAAATTGCAGATTTTGTTGCCGAAGGCGGCGGTGCATCGGTGGGCAACGAGCAACACGGCAAAGGCCACGCCGATATCGTGCTGGACGATGCGCACCATCGCCTGAAGGATGGCGCGGTGGTGATTGCGGCCATCACCTCGTGCACCAATACCTCCAACCCGGCGGTGATGCTGGCTGCCGGCTTGTTGGCGCGTAACGCCGCCGCCAAAGGCCTGACCCGCAAGCCGTGGGTGAAAACCTCGCTGGCCCCCGGCTCGCGCGTGGTCACCGACTATCTGCAAAAAGCCGGGTTATTGACCGCGCTGGAAGCCATCGGCTTCTACACCGTCGGCTATGGCTGCACCACCTGTATCGGCAATTCTGGGCCGCTACCGGTCGAGGTCAGCGCCGGGATTGCCGCCGGCGACCTGTGTGTGGTGTCGGTGCTGTCTGGCAACCGCAATTTTGAAGGCCGCATCCATGCCGAAGTGAAGATGAATTATCTGGCTAGCCCACCTTTGGTGGTGGCTTACGCGCTGGCCGGCAGCAGTGAAATAGATTTAACCCGCGAGCCGCTGGGCACCGGCAAGGACGGCGCACCGGTGTACCTAAAAGATATCTGGCCCAGCAACCACGAGATCGCCGACACGATGTTGGCCACCGTCGATTCCGACATGTTCAAACACAACTATGCCGATGTATTCAAAGGCGATGAGCGCTGGAATGCCATCGTCTCACCCGAAGGCCAGTTGTTTGCATGGGACGCCGCATCGACCTATATCAAAAACCCACCCTACTTCGATGGCATGACCATGGCGGTTGGCAGCATCGACGACATTACCGGTGCGCGCGTGCTGGGGTACTTCGGTGACTCCATCACCACCGACCATATCTCCCCCGCCGGCAGCATCAAAAAAGAGTCGCCTGCTGGCCGGTATTTGATCGCGCGTGGCGTGCAGCCGGTGGAGTTCAACAGTTATGGCTCACGCCGCGGCAATGACGATGTGATGGTGCGCGGCACGTTTGCCAATATCCGCATCAAAAACCAATTCTTTGGTGGCGAGGAAGGCGGCAATACCCTGTATTTCGGCACAAATCCGCCTGAAAAAATGGCGATTTATGATGCCGCGATGCAATACAAAACCACCGGCACCCCGCTGCTGGTGCTTGCCGGCAAGGAGTACGGCACCGGGTCGTCGCGCGATTGGGCCGCCAAAGGGACATTGCTGCTGGGCGTCAAGGCGGTCATCGCCGAAAGCTTTGAGCGCATCCACCGCGCCAACCTGGTTGGCATGGGCGTGCTGCCCTTGCAGTTTGTCGAAGGCCAAACGGCCACCTCACTGGGCCTGACCGGTACCGAGGTCTATGCGGTCACCGGCCTGCATGATGGTGCAGCAAAAACCGCCACGGTGACCGCCACCGCTGCGGATGGCCGCCAACAGACCTTTACCGTACAGGTGCTACTGCTGACCCCCAAAGAAGTGGAGTACTTCCGCCACGGCGGGGTGTTGCAGTACGTGTTGCGGCAACTGGCTGCAAAAGGGGCCGCCTAGCCCCCTGTTCTTGCGCCTACCCGCCCCAGCTTGTCAGGCATGGGTGGCTATGCTCCAATCCAAGACGAATCCATACGCCGGCGCATTTTCAACGCCGGCTCACTTGCAGGGGAGCAGTGCATGCGTTCCGAAAAACCTTGGTTGGACCACTACCCCGCCGGCGTGCCCGCCGAAATCGACATGAACGAGTTCGCGTCGATCAACGATGTGTTTGACGCGGCGTTGAAGAAATACAGCGACAAGACGGCCTTCATCAACATGGGTAAGTCGATTACCTATGCCGAGCTAGACCGCCTAAGCCGCGATTTTGCGGGCTATTTGCTGGGTGAGTTGAAGCTGAAAAAGGGTGATCGTGTTGCGATCATGATGCCCAACTGCCTGCAATATCCAATTGCGATTTTCGGCGTACTCCGTGCCGGGCTCATCGTGGTCAACACCAACCCGATGTACACCACACGCGAGCTCAAGCACCAGCTCACCGATTCCGGGGCCAGTGTGCTGTTGGTCATGGACAACTTTGGCCATGTCGCCCAAGAGGTGCTGGCGCAACTCCCTAGTGTGCGTGCTATTACCACCGGCCTTGGCGACATGCTGGGCTTCCCCAAGAGCATGCTGGTCAATTTTGTACTCAAGCACATCAAAAAGATGGTGCCTGATTACAACATCCCCGGCGCGGTGCGCTTTCGCGACACCTTGACCTTGGGCCGCATGCAGCAACTACCAGTGATCCGTAACACTCCCGAAGACTTGGCTTTTTTGCAGTACACCGGCGGCACCACCGGCGTTTCCAAGGGGGCCATGCTGACCCACCGCAATCTGGTGGCCAATATGCAGCAGGCAGCGGCGTGGGTGGGCGGCAATATCAAATATGGCGAAGAAACCATCGTTACCGCGTTGCCGCTTTATCATATCTTTGCGCTGACCGCGAACTGCCTAGTGTTCATCAAATTTGGTGCAGCCAATCTGCTGATCACCAACCCGCGTGACATGCCCGGCTTTGTCAAAGAGCTTAAAGGTACGCGGTTTACTGCTATTACCGGTGTCAACACGCTGTTCAATGGCCTGCTCAATACCCCCGGTTTCAATGACGTGGATTTCTCCCCGCTACACCTTGTTTTGGGTGGCGGCATGGCGGTACAGCGCGCGGTGGCCGAGAACTGGAAAAAAGTCACCGGGGTGACCTTGGCCGAGGCTTACGGGCTGACCGAAACCTCGCCAGCGGTGTGCATCAACCCACTGGATCTGCGCGAATACAACGGTTCAATTGGTATGCCGGTGCCGTCTACCGTGGTCTGCGTGAAGGGCGACGATGGCACCATATTGCCCAATGGCGATATTGGCGAGCTGTGCGTCCAGGGCCCACAGGTAATGAAAGGCTATTGGCAGCGCCCGGATGAAACCGCCAAAGTGATCGACGCCGATGGCTGGCTGCACACCGGTGACATGGCGCGGATGGACGAGCAAGGCTACTTCTACATCGTTGATCGCAAGAAAGACATGATCCTGGTATCTGGCTTCAACGTCTATCCCAATGAAGTGGAAGACGTGATTGCAATGATGCCCGGTGTGTTGGAAGTGGCCGCGATTGGCGTACCGGATGACAAGTCTGGCGAAGCAGTCAAGGTTTTCATCGTCAAGAAAGACCCGGCCCTCACTGCCGATGCGGTGAAAGCGTTCTGCCGCGAAAACATGACCGGCTACAAGCAGCCGCGTTTCGTGGAATTCCGTCATGAACTACCCAAGAGCAACGTAGGCAAGATTTTGCGCAAGGAGCTGCGCGAGCCGGCCAAGGCCTAAACAAGCACTGCTACGGCCCTTTACGCTCACCACCCCGGACGCATTGCGGCCGGGGTTTTTTCTTGCGCTTTCAAACATTTGGGCGCATAGAGACAGTTCGGGCCAACACTCGCCGTTTCCTCCGCACCCTGCCGGCCAGGCCCGGGCTGGCAATCCCTGTCAGGAGCGATCATGGCCACTGCAAGCGTTGAAAAACTATCCCCCAATTCCCCCTTTTCCACCCTGCGCACCTGCGAGACTGCCCATGGCAGCGTGCACTGGTGCCACATGCATGCCGACCTCGCCACGCAACCGGGCCGCGCCTGTTTCAAACCAGCATTGGTGGCCGACATCCTGCGCTACCAAGCCAACGTATCCGACCGCTTGCAACGTAAACACGAGCACGGAGACACCGGATTGCAGCATGTGGTGCTAGCTTCCGATTGTGATGCCTTCAACCTGGGTGGCGATCTGGAATATTTCTGCGACGCCATCCGTCGCCACGACCGGACGGCACTGCTGGCCTATGCGCAACAATGCGTGCAGGGCGTGCACGCCTTTCATGCGGGCCTAGGCGCAGGCGCACACAGCATCGCACTGGTGCAGGGCGATGCACTGGGTGGTGGCTTTGAAGCTGCGTTGAGTTGCCACACCATCGTTGCCGAGGAAGGCGTGGGCATGGGGCTACCGGAGGTGTTATTCGATCTGTTTCCGGGGATGGGGGCGTATTCGTTTTTATGCAAACGCATTGCCCCGCACCAAGCGGAAATGCTGATGCTCTCTGGCGAAATTTTCACCAGCGATGCGTTGTACCGGATGGGCTTAGTGGATGTGCTGGTTCCGCGCGGCCAAGGCGTGCTGGCGGTGGAAGATGTTATTCGACGGAATCTGCGTATTGCGCATGCCCGCAGCGCCATGCATCAAGTCCGCGCAATGGCACAGCCGGTTGCGCTGGAAGAAATGCTGGCGATCACCGAAGTCTGGGTGGATACCGCGCTGCAATTAGGTGAAAAATCCTTGCGCACCATGGAGCGCCTCGTCCGCGCGCAGTACCGTCGCCACGGTGTGCCCACATCGGCGCAAGCATGACCACGCTTACGGGATTTCTTCGCGCGCGGGCTTCCAACTGCCGCGCGCCGCAAGTGCCTGTTCGCCATGGCGTAGCGCCTGCGTCAGTGCTTCGACCTGCTGCCGCCAATCGCGTTCTAGATCAAACGTCGTCATCTGCATCATGCCGCTACAGATACAAACGCATTGTGGTAGCCCCAAATTCGCGGCAATGCCCTTGATTGCATGCGCCTGATCACGCAATTGCTCCCAATCTTGCTGCGCCCCGGCACTGTGCATCCACACCAATGCCATGCGTGCATCGCGGACGCATTGGCCAATGAATTCGGCTTCAAACCCCGCCCCCATCCCCAATAGCGCAAACTCATCCAACATCGCAGGATCCAACACCAGCTGATCACTGACTTGCACCACAGCCGGCGGTGATTCGGTGGTCGCCGAGTGTTCGCCCGCCGCGATTCCAGCGATGGTTTCAAGTAACCGCGCTGCGGAAAATGGCTTACTGATGAAATCGCATGCACCCGCATCACGGCAGGCATGCACGGCCTCTGGCGTGGCATCGGCACTGAGCACCAGCACAGGGGTTGTATTGCCGCCGCCGGCCTGCATCACCCGCAACTGGCGGAGTAGGTCAATCCCGCTCAGCGCAGGCATATGCAGGTCCACTACAGCAAAATCAAAATCACCCGTCGCCAGGGCATCCAGTGCCGATTCGCCATCTTCTACGGCAGTGACACGATGCCCGGCTTTTTGCAAAATGCTCTGCAAAAGAAGGCGGTTGGCGGCGTGATCATCTGCGATCAAGACGCGCAATGTGCGCACCCGTGCGCGATGCCGCAAAAATGGGTCGCTGAACGCAATGACATTGGCAGCCGGCACCGACAAGGCGGGCTGCTGCGGTACCCGTGCCGTAGCCGCCGGTGCCACGCTTGCGATCGCCGGCACCGCAAACGGAAGCTCGATCCAGAACCGGCTGCCGACGTTTTCACTGCTTTCAAACCCAATCGTGCCGCCCATTGCCTCGGTCAAGCCTTTGGCAATGGTGGTGCCCAATCCCGTTCCCGAATGCCGGCGCACCATGCTGTTATCGGCCTGTTCAAACGCTTCAAACAAACGTGCGCGCGCCTCTGCCGGGATGCCAATACCAGTATCGGTGACGGTAAAGCGCAGACGCAGCTGTCCGGAGGTGGCGGCCGACCTAGCCACGGTCATCCGCACCTCTCCTGCCGCTGTGAATTTGATGGCATTGCTCAATAAATTCACCAACACTTGCTGCAGGTGACCGGGGTCCCCGCCGATCCGGGCTGGCACATCCGGCATCACCGTCACCCCATACAGCAATCGTTTGGCTTGCGCCTGTGGCCGCAGCATCAAGTTGATCTGCTCCAATAATGCGTGCAGTTCAAATGTTTCTTGCCGCAATTTCAGCTTGCCAGCCTCGATGACCGAGATATCCAGCACGTCCTCGACCAAGGCTAACAATGCATGGGATGCGGCTTGAATGGTTTCCAGATAGCCGCGTTGCTCGCTATCCAGTCGCGTGCTTGCCAATAATTCCGACATCCCCGACAGGCCATTCAAAGGTGTGCGAAATTCATGGCTCATATTCGCCAAAAAACGGCTCTTGGCCTGATTGGCACGCCGTGCATCTTCGATCGCCGAGGTCAGCGCCCTCAGTAAATTGGCGAAATACAAGGGCACCGCTATTAGCCCGATGAGTAGGCCCCAGGATAAATAAACACTCTGCTGCCAATACGGCGTAGCTAGCATCATTGCCGCAAATGACAGCCCCGCCAGTGCCGTTGCGGCATACAGATAGCCAGGCCCATAGCGCAGGCCATTGCCAATGGTGACCCATAAATAAACCGCATACAGTGGCGATGCTGGCTCGCCCTGCAAATACATCACCCCGCCCAGCGCCGCGTAGTCGGCCAACATGCCCAACCAGCGGCGCTGGTGAGATGGAGCAGGCGATAGCACGATGGCGGTCAGTAGCCCTATTGACAACACCCACTCGGCTAGCAAAATAACCCACGTGGCATACAGGCCCGGGCTGGTATCGCCGCTGCCAACTTCCCAGCCCAAGTACAGTGAAAACAAAAACGTGATGGCAATCCGCACGAATACTTGAGCGTGCTCGCTGTCTGCACGTTGTTGCAGACGCATGCGGATCAGGCCAATACCCACGTGCGTGCCCTCAACCCACAACCCGATGTGGCTTGACGTGCGAGTAGTGATCGCAAATGTCATAGACGCGCGGCAGATTGTTCATCAGCGCACGCACGCACGCGGGGTCTAACATTGCCCCACTTTGCGCACCGATGTACTCCAGGGTGCGACCAATACTCCATGCTTGTTTATACGGGCGTGGCGACAACAGCGCATCGAATACGTCCGCCACCGTTACCACCCGTGCCTCGATTGGAATGGCCAGGCCACGCAAGCCATCGGGATAGCCACTGCCGTCCCACCATTCGTGATGCCGCAAAGCGATTTGCGCACCCATCTGGATGAAGCGGTTCTGACTGTCTTGCAACAGTTCGTAACCAATTCGTGGGTGTTGCTTCATGTGTTCGCGCTCATGCGGCTCCAGCGGGCCTGGCTTCATCAAGATGGCATCGGGAATGGCAATTTTGCCGATGTCATGCAGCGGTGCGGCCAGCTCGATCAGCCGCACCTGATCTTCGGGCAGGCCCAAGCCTTCGGCAATCACGCCGGCGATGTGCGACATCCGCTCTAGGTATGCACTGGTGCCGGTATCGCGAAATTCGATGGCCCGTGCCAGCCGCGATAGGGTTTCGCGCTCGCGCTCCTCCACCTCGTGCATGCTGGCCAGAAGACGCTGTTCCAACGATAACGCGCGCTGCTTGACCGACTCCGATTGCTGGCGCAGTTGCAGTAAATTCCGGCAACGCGCGCGCATTTCGCGTGGCCGAATGGGCTTGAGTAAAAAATCAATCACCCCGGCTTCCAGCGCGGCTTGTCGTACCGGTTCGTCATCCACCACGGTTACCAGCACGATGGGCACATCCCGATTCCGCAGAGATTTGCGGAACGCCTTGGCCAGCTCCAGCCCATCCATGCCCGGCATGCGGTAGTCCAGCAACAATAGATCGGGCCGATTGTCCTCGCACCAATCCAGTGCCGCTTCGGGTACACCAAAGTCATACACCGACAACTGTGGTCCAATCTCCTGAACGATACCCCGCATCAATGTGCGGGCCGACGGCAGATCATCAACGATCACCACGTCCATGCAGCACCCCTTTTCCGGCATTCACGGAAAACGCTGTGACTGGAATCCTCCGCGCATTCACCGGCGATGGCAATAGGCTGTGGGAAATAACCGACGCTGCGGCCGACAAGTGTTATTTCACTTGGATAATCGCTCGATTTGCAGCTGTCCCAGCCATAGGTCGCCACTCACCCGCTGCCCACCACCGCCACCCACGGGATTGAGCAAGCGCAAGCGTTGGCCTTGGCAGTCGTGGCCCGGAATTTCAAATTCAGCGGCCTCGTGCCGCCAATCAAAACTGCCGTCACTGGGCAATGCCACCGTCACGATGCGCGGGCCGCGTTGGCACTCCACCACCCACTGCAAACCCAATTCACTCTCAAACCCCTGCGCTCGCAGCTGCATACCCAAGCGATAGCGCCCCGGCATCAACATCAGCGGGTGCTCCAGTCCGGCTTCGGCAGCCCCACGCCCTAAGAAGTGGAGATGGGCGACGTGCATCTTTGACTTGGATGGCTCCAACGTCAACAACACCCCGGGCACATCGCCTTGGTGCCAATCAAAACCAGCATTACTCAACGGATGCCTAAAATCACCGTTGTAAAGCAATGGCAATGCCCCGCTTTTTGTATCTGCCACTCCCGCCCACAGCGCAAAGGCCTCACCCCAGCGCCCTTGCGCCATCAGGCTGTCCAGCCATTGCCCAAACTCCGCTGCACTTAGTCCATGCACCGCTTGCAGCGCTTGCATCACCCGAGCTTGTGCCAACTCGCTTTTTTGCAATGCTTGCAGCATTCCCGCACGCCAAGGGGGATTGGTGCCCAGGCTATTCGCCAATGCCCGCGCAAATTGTGGGTCTTGGGCCATCTGAACCAATACGGGCCCCAACTCAGTAAAGCGCTCTGGGCTTTGTTTCAAGATGAGATCAAACTGCCGCATTGCCGCCGCGTCATCGTGCTGATGCAACGCTGACTGCGCCAACCATGCGCGCGTGGGCAAGTCGCGAGGCTCACGCCGCTCGGCAATTTGAAACAGCACGTGTGCTTGGGCCGCGTCCCCACGCAGATCGGCGATTTGGGCCAAGCTACGGAAGCCCTGCCCCATCAACGGCTCATGGCTCAGCATCCGGCGCGTCAACGCGGAAGCCGTTACTGGGTCATTCTTCTGCACGGCTTGATCGATCATCGCCTGCAATACGGCAGGGTCGTTTTCTCGCCATTGCAGCGCCTGTGCTGGCGCAGTCGCAAGCAAACGCTCCGCCTGCATTTGCCCCAACACCCGCCATCCTGCAAACAAGCAAACTGCGCCAAAGACGATCAGTAGTCCCGTGCGAACACCTTGCTTCATTGTGTCTGCCCCATCCCCAAACCACTAACCAGCCATTGTCCTTCACGCCAGCGCAAAGTTGCGGTCAACACGCCCGACGTGTTCTTGCCATCGCCCCCCGTGTAACGGGTGATCAATTCGGCGGTTTGATCGTCAATCCGCCACCGCGGATCCGCAAAGGTGACCCGCCCATTTGCATGCAACTGCTGCCGCATCTGTATCGCCGTGGTTTGCAGCGTGGGGTTATTCCAGATGGGCGGCGGTGGTAGGCCTGGTTGCTGCATAAACCGCAGCAACTGCCCACCCGCTTGTTGCGCAGATTGAATTTGGGAAGAATCCGGCAGTGCGAGAATGTCAGCCGGTATTGCTGGCAACGGGGCATTGCGAGCGGGGGGTTCAACAGCAAGTGCTGGCGATGACGTTATTGCGTTTTGATCTGGCTCGCGTAGTTGCTTAGGAAGCGGCATCGGTGTTTGTGCAGTCACTGGGATTGCGGCGGACGTGGGCACAGCGGGAACCACGGCGCTTATGGATGCCTCTGGCAGCCGACGTGCGGGTGTTTTGCCTGCGCCGGTTTCCTTAGCTGGTTTGCTCTTGACAGATAACGCACCCACTGCGATCGGCCTTGTAACAAGTGGCGGCTTGGTTTCCGTAAAGGTCGGTGATACCAAGCCCGGCGCACGCTGGTAATCACGCACAATCAAGCCACTCAACACTACGCAAAACAGCAACATCACCAAGAATGGCAGCCGCTTGAGCCAGCGCTGCAATGCCGGTACCGGTTGCACGACTGGCACCCACACCCGCGCCGCCTGCGGCCCTTCTGCAATGCTCGCAATGGCGTGCTCATGCGCGACGTCTTGTGTCTGTTTTTCTTGCGCTAGTGCGTGGTTGTAGGCTGCCCGACGCTCGGCATTGCGCAAATGCTGCCATGCGCCGTTAACCCGGACGGCAAACACGGCATCGCCCGCATCCTGTATCCGATCCGGGTGCAACCAGCGCTGCAACAACCGATAGTGTGCCTTGATGTCGGCAAGCGGTGCATCTGCCTCCACACCCAAGACGCGATAAGCATCCGCGTGTGGAAACAAGAGAACTTCACGCACATAAAATCGGGCAGCGTCGCGAATACTGGCCTCAGACTCCGCGAAGCGCGCTGCCGCTGTTCGCAGTGCATCGGGTAAGGCATCCGCCGCAACTCCCAATAACGCGGTCATTCCTGTAGGCAATGACCGCAACCGCAGTGCATGCCGCTCTGCAGGAGCATGCAACAGGGCCACGGCCCATTCCAGCGCGTCCCCGTTCGCGCCGCTCATCGGTCAACTCTTGGTCAGCCTGGGCTTATTGCCATAGGCATAGTAAGACTCATATCGATAGCCATAACCATAGCCATAGCCGGCGGTACTTGCATCGTATTTGGTCAGCAAACTCCCGACGATATGCGCCCGTGCCGCGACCAATCGCTTGAGCGCAGCCTGTGCGGCACTGATTTTGGTTCTGCCGCTAGTCACCACCAGCAAGGTGGCGTCCACCGCGTTGGACAAAATCGGGGCATCCGCCAAACCCAACACCGGCGGGCCATCCACAATCACGTGGTCATAGCGATCCGAGCCAACCGTGAACAGTGAAATGAGCTTCGAACTGGATAGCAGCTCGGCAGGATTGGGCGGCAATGGCCCCGCCAAAATCAAATCCAGTCGCTCTGACCCGGAAGGCTGGAGCACATCACTGAATGTGCAAGCACCTGCTAACAAGTTACTCAATCCGTGTTCAACCCGAATACCAAACGACTTATGCAAGGAGGGGTTACGCAAGTCGGCATCCACCAGCAATACACGCTTACCCAATTGAGTAAGGTTATGCGCCAGCACCTGCGCCGTGGTCGATTTGCCTTCACCAGGGCCACTACTGGAGATCAACAGGGTTCTAGGAACCCCATGATCGGTCGCAAACTGCAATGCCGTGCGCACCGAACGATACGACTCAGAGAATGACGATTGCGGGTTAGCTGCTGCCGCTGCCACACTTTCCTTCGGCCCCAATTTAGGCACCACACCCAGCACGGGCAGCCTGAGCTTCTGCTCGATATCACTGGGTGTTTTAAGCGTGTCATCCAAGAATTCAAGCAAGAATGCCGCCAGTACGCCCAGCATGCCACCCAAGAGTAGACCCAATGCCAAATTGGTGACCAAGCTGGGCTTGAAGCGCCCGCCCGGTACCTCGGCACGATCAATAATCGAAATATTATTGGAGCGCACATCACCAGCCACACCAACCTGCTTGTAACGCTGCAATAGACCATCGTAAAGCTGGCGGTTGGTATCGACTTCGCGCTTGAGGATGTTGTACTGGATGCTGCGCCCGTCCACATCCAAAGCTTGCGTGCGCAATGCCGCGATCTGCCCACTCAACAAATGTTCCTGCGCTGACGCAGCATCAAACTCGGCTTTGACCGAAGCGCGGACACCACCGATTTCCTGTGCGATCTGGCGATCCAGCTCATCCACTTGCCCTTTGAGCTGGCGCATCTCCGGATAATCTGGCTTGAAAGTTTGCAGCTTGAGTTGGTACTGCGCCTGCAATGCGCCCTTCTGTTGTTGCAACGCGCGGATATTGGAGTTGCCGATCATGTCGGCCGGCATTGCCCCACTGGATGCCTGCCGCCAGCGCGCCTGCGCACGAATCCGCTGGTCTTGTGCAGCGGCCAACGCAGCATTGAGCTGGGTCAGGTTCTGCACCGCCAGCGTTTGCCCTTTATCGCCGGTATCCACCAAGTTTTGCTGCTGCGCAAATAGCACCAATTTGCGCTCGGATTCTTCCAAGCGCGCTTTAGTCAACTTGAGCTGGTCTTCCAGATAGGTTTTGGCATACGACGACGCCCCAAACCTGCGCTCTAAACCAGAGGCGATAAATCCATCGGCAATGGCATTGGCAGCGCGTGCAGAAAAATCCGGTGATGGGCTATCGAAGTTGATGCGCACTAATTTCGAGTTGCGTACTGGTTCAACGCTCAGTCCGGCGCTGATCATCCAGGCGGCACCTTTCAGCGCTTCCGCATCTGCACGCGAACCTTTGGCAGCCAGCTTGCCTGCCTGCTTGGTTGTCTGCTGAGATTTTGGCTGCAATAGCGCCAGCATACGATCCAACCAGCCCGGTTCCGACAGGCGATCCATCGCGGTCTGATTCAAGTGCAACTCATTGGCCACACGTTCGGAGAGCGAACGACTTTTGATCAACTCGATCTGGGTTTGCAGGAAATCCGGATCCCACCCGTACATGTCATTGCCAGGCTGGATGCCATCCACCTGAATGACCTGACTACCCTGCTTCTCGATCTGCAGCACCGTCGAAGCACGATAGATGGGTGTCGCCATCAAGGTCATCAGCAGCGCTATTGCCACAACCGCAATCAGGGTGCTGGCAATCAAGCGGCGGCGCTTGACCAAAATATGCCAGTACGCCAATAGATCGATATCGTCATCGTCACGATGCTCATTCTGCTGAAACTCCAGTGCAAGCATGGCGCCAGCAGTGCGATTGTTTGCCGTCAACTGACCGGATGCCCCCTCATGTCGTGCAGGCAGGAATCGGTCATCACCGGATGAACCGGTGGGGTATTGGCCGTTGGTCATGCGTGATCGTCCTTGATGAACTTAGAGATGCAACCAATTGAAAATACCGAAAGCTGGTATGGATTCAATGAAGCGGCGATACGCCGATTTGGAGCCCGAAGTTTCCACCACGATGATGTCGTCGCCATACACCTGCGGATCCTCCATCGTGCCCCGACGCACCGCGCGCAAGTCATACACTGCGGCCATGCGCTTCCCATTGATTTGGCGCATCAACACGATACCGCCCAAATCGGCAACCTTGTCATCCACACCGCCGGACAAGGCAATCGCCTGTAGCAACGTGGTCTTGCCGGTGATGGGGTAGATGCCGGGCTTGATGATCGCCCCTTCCAGCGTGATGCGCTGGCTGGAGTACTCCTTCACAAACACGCTGACCTGCGGGTTTTGCAGGAACCCGTTTGCGTACTTGCTGGCAAGCTCTTTTTCCAATTCAGGAATGGTGCGACCACCCGCCATCACACCACCAATCAACGGCAGTGAAATCTGCCCGTTGGAGTTGACACGCACTTCTTTGTCTAAATCCTGCACACCAAACACGCTGATTTCCAACAAATCCTGCGCACCAACCCGATAGTCGCTAGCACCTTCGTAGGCACCTGATGCGGCAGTAGTATCCGGTGGCGGCAGTTTATTGCCGGCAACTTCGTTGTTCACGATCGATCTACGGGGCACCCCACCACTCGCCCCACCGCTGGCACATGCCACCAGCAGCGACGTCATCATCAAAAACAAGAGCAAGGTCAACACATTACGCATGTGAAAATCTCATTTGTAGACAGGGTATTATGCGGCGTAAGCGTGGGTACGCAAGCCAATTACAGCGATCAGGTAATCGCACACCCAAACGGATGCGGCTGCAAATACGCACGGCGGAAACGATCTCTATTGCCATCCGCGCGCAGTGCTGTATGATACGCGGCTCGCAACACCGGGCGGTTAGCTCAGCGGTAGAGCATTGCCTTCACACGGCAAGGGTCGCAGGTTCGAACCCTGCACCGCCCACCAATCAAATCAACGGCTTCGGCCGTTTTTTTGTGCCTGCAATCTGGCTGTCGCCCTGACTCCGCGCTGTTGGCCTCTGGTTGACCAGCACGGAGTGTTCGATAGCCGCGCCAATGCAGGACTTCGCGCCTTGAATGTTCAAGAGGGTCGCAGAGAAAAACAGAGACAGAGAGGCCGAAAACGCCCGAAAACCGGGGTGGCGACAAGGGTGGCGCTCAAGAGGCAACCGCCAGAACCCGCGCCAATACTGGCGTTTCGGGGGCGAGTTCAATTCCCGAAACGGGAATCGAACCCGCGTCCCGCAGTCCTCAGCGCAGTCCGTACCAAACTCCACGGCCACTGCCGTGCTGATCAAGTGTGCCGCGCTCGACCAGCGCCCTGAAATGCTGCTTGAGCGTGTTGCGGCTGGCCCCGGTCAGCTTGATGGCCTCGCCGATAGTGACGCGCCCGTGCTCGCGGGCGAACTCGACGATCTGTAACTGCAGTTCCGGCATGGCCGCCAGCACGATCTTCTCGCGTTTAACCTTTTTCTCCAGGCGCCGAACCTGCTCGGCAAGGGAGCGCAGGAAGAACACCAGCCACGGCTGCCAGTTGGGTGCATCGGTGCGGATCGTACCCTGGGTCTGCCGCAGCGCCAGGTAGTAGGCTTCCTTGCTCTGCTCGACGACGCTCTCCAGCGAGCTGTAAGGCACGTAGGCATACCCGGCCTGCAGCAGCAGGAGCGTGCTCAGCACGCGAGAGAGCCGCCCGTTGCCGTCCTGGAAAGGGTGAATCTCCAGGAACACGACGACGCACAGGGCGATGATCAGCAGCGGATGCAGCCGGGCCGTTTCTCGCTCCTGGTTGACCCAGGCCACCAGCTCCGTCATCAGACGGGGCGTGTCGAAGGGTGATGCGGTTTGAAAAACGATGCCAATCTGCGCTCCGGTCTCGTCGAAGGCGGCGACGCTGTTCGAGTTGGTCTTGTAGTTGCCGCGATGCCAGGTGTCCTTCTCGCTGTAGCGCAGCAGGATCTGGTGCAACTGCTTGATGTGGTTTTCGGTGAAGGGGATGCCCTGCCAGGACGAGAACACCAGATCCATCAGCTCGGCGTAGCCGGCCACCTCCTGCTCGTCGCGGGTGGCGAAGGACTTGATCTCCAGGTTCGACAGCAGCTGCTCCACTTCCCGGTCGGACAGCTTGCTGCCCTCGATGCGGGTGGAGGAACCGATGCTCTCGATGGTGGCCACGCGGCGCAGGGCCGACAGGCGGTCGGGAGCAAGAGTGCCCAAGGCGCGCCATGCGCCCTTGAACTCTTCGATCCTGGCGATGAGGCTCAGGATCTCCGGGGTGATCTGGATGGTGTCGGTTTTCAGCATGAACCAATACTACACCCATTTACACCCATTTTCGAGGTGCATCCATTAAGACGCCCATTTACACCCAATATGCCAGAGTTGGGATCTTGCGGGGAATGACAGTCCTATTCGACGCATAAGATGCGGTGAATAGGCTTCTGCAAGGGGTGCTTGGTCATGTCAGGTGAGCCACGGTAATCGTCGTCCTTGACGAACACCGGATAGCGCAGCAACGAGGTTGTCTGCACCAAGTGGCGCGAAGTGGAGAACAGGTCGGCCGAATCTGTCAGGCCGAGCCACTTGTGAAAGCCCCAATGGTTGAGCTGGTTGATGAGGTTGCTCCGCAACGGCTCGCCACTGAATGCGCCGACGCTCTTGGCGGCCTGGATCGCTTCCGTGCTGGACTTGCCGGCCTGACCCTGTCCTTCCCGATCCAGATCAAGCGCCGCAGTGGCCGCAAGTTGGAGCAGCGGATGCGGGCGCGCATGCACTTCGTCCACGGCCGCGGCCCGGTCGGCCGGCATGCCGTAGACAGTGGCGGTCTCTGGCGTGCTTCCAATGGTGGCCATGCGGCGGCTTCCCGGT
>Ga0116192_1001240_pt1 | contig 18196 bp, 20 predicted proteins | sample AD_UKC113_MetaG_FD_89876 | JGI IMG/M metagenome (GOLD analysis project Ga0116192, IMG submission 89876) | Active sludge microbial communities of municipal wastewater-treating anaerobic digesters from Hong Kong - AD_UKC113_MetaG | ecosystem: Engineered > Bioreactor > Anaerobic > Digestate... | reverse complement strand
TATTTACATCTGAATCATAATCTGAACTTGTATTATCCGTAATACATTGACTTCTATCTACACTTTCTTCTTCACTTGAATAATAAACCATTACTTTATATAATTAATGCTTAATATTTATCATTCAACGAAATAATTTATAATATCATTTTTTAAATTATTTTTAATTACTCATATATTTTTTGTAGTAATGTTCGTCCATCGTATACGAATAGTAGATCTGACATATAACACAGTCATAAAAATTTAAAATCCAAAGTCTTAACATAATTATTAAACCATAAATAGTACCCAAATTAATATTTGTAACTTGATCATCATATTTGTCATTGCCACATGTCTATAATCATATTGTAAAACCATATATTTCTATTAATTTTATTGTATTTTGTTGATGATAAAAAACAAAACAATAATTTTTTAATCAATTATTCTCTAAATTATCAATATATCCATCAACAAAATATTCACAATTTTCATAAATGATTGGTTGCGCACACCTGTAACTAAATAAAAACAATTTTTTCAATGAAGAAATGTTTTCATATTCATTTGTGTCCCATATAGCTGAGAAATTAATACTTGTATTTTGATTACTAATATTTGCATTTCTTAAAATAACTGTGAAATTAATATTTTTAATTTCTGGTTGTTCAAAATTATGCAACATATATCTTCTATAGGATAATCTTGATGTGTCTGATATACCTGTAAAAAGGGTTGATGTTTTTTGCTCAGAAAAAGAATTAACTGAATAATAATTATCACAATAATTTCCATCATCCTCATAATAATCAATGCATTCAATTTCACTACCAGTATCACTATCGCTATTCGTATCAGTATTATTATCTACATTATTATCATCTCCTTCATAATCTTCCTCACTACAATTATATTTCATATTTCTTGTATTAAATTATATTTCATTTAATGACCATTCTTATTCATATCATAAATAATAAAATCATTTTTATGTAAATTATTAATAATAATATTGTTATTACGTATTATAAAAATAAGCAAAAAATAGTATAATATATAACATTCTGATAAAATTTATTTTTTTTATACATCGTATATAATGAGTTCAAAACGTATTGGTTTGCAACTTTATGATAATAATAATCCAAAAACAAATATAATTGGTACTGGATACAAGGATGTTAAAACAGTAAAAAAAACTATAAATCTCATTAGCAAAAGATCAATCATTTATCAAAAATCTGTTATGAATACTATGTACAATAGAGGAAAACATCATGCTAATAAAACTCCTGATATGATTAAAGCAATAAAATATATTAAACAATGGCTCATTAAAAATAACAAAAAGAAATATAAATATGAATACCTAAATTTAGCAACTATTAAAAAATATGAAAATTTGGCAAATAAATTAAACGTATCAAAAGTATCTAGAGGTAAATCTAAAGCATCTAAAACAGAAAATGGTTTTTTGGTAATGTACAAAAAATATGGTAAAGCTAAAATGCCATTCATACCAATAAAACAAGACCCAACAAAAGGTGATTATGATATTTTTAGAGAAAAATATTTGAATGCCAGATTAGGACAAATTAAAAAAGGAAAAATAGAAATGTATGACAATAAAGGTGTACCAACAAGAATGCATCTGACACTTATAATGAATGCATATTCTCCAGATAAAAAATTATACAAATAATTTTGTTTGAGTGAATTACTTCAACTAAATGAGTACACTTTAGGATTTTTTCTTTTATATCGCTTTTTTACGACTTCCAACACTATCTTTTTGTATATAAATAGTATTTTTTTTGATATAATCTTTCATTTTTTGATTCATAGTCTTTACCTTATAATACTTTCAAGCTTAGTTTTAACAACATAAATATTATAAGTAGTAAATTCTTTTAATATTTTCATATGAAACAATATAATTTTGATATGTTAAGATTATTTGCACATCATAAATAAAATCATCATTTTAAAATGGGGGATCTCAAGTTAATAAATTCTTATAGAGAATTACAATTAAAAGTAGAAATGTAAACTCTGATAAGCCACTAAATATAAAAGATTATCATCTTTAATTATGATATTTTATACAAAAAAAATATACAAATAATAAATATGCAAACTGAAAACATAGAAATGAAATTAGTAGACCTTAAATTTGAGCTTGAAGTTCAAAAATTAGAAAATCAAATCCAAATGTGTCAACATCAAATAGAATTAAAAAATATTAATAATAAACATAAATTACAATATATATCATATCAGATTAAACTTTTGCAGAAAGATTTATTTATTTTAAATAGTCAATAAAAAAATTGAAATTAATTTTTACTATAACCTTCATTTATTTTTTTGTATATATATAAAAACAATGTCCGAAATCCGTAAACGTGAATTTAAAGAATTTTCTGGTGCTTATTTTACTTTGATTCCAAATGAAGTAGGGAACGATTTTACAGCAGGACGAGTATTTGAAGCAACACCAACTGTATCTCATTTTAGTGTAGTTCCACGTAATGACCTCGAAGATTTTTTAAAAGAAAAATTTTTTAATCCGAATTTTTTGCAAGATGATGATAATTATAATTGCAAACTTTGTGAAATTAATTTGTTGAGTGATGTTACAGAGGTTGAATCGAAGTTGACGGTTACTAAATTTGAACTTGTTGCAAGTTTTGATTTGAATATTCAAACTTTAGTAGATTTAGGAATTAACGAAATTACTATGTTATTTAATATTTTGTCTTATGCTGCTTGTTGTGATAGGTCAGATGATTTTCAAATTTGGCTTAATTCTGAGAATTTGGAATTTCATCCTCGTTCACTAAACAACGAAAAGTACAAAGATAAACAACATCTATACAATGCAATTAGAATGTTTATTGTGGTAGCTGTTAACAAAAAATGTCAATCTTTAAAAATTTTGGAACTTTTATATTCTTGCCCAATTATTTACGAAAAATTTTGTGAAAACATTATGTATTACGCATCAGTATTAGGTAGTGTTAAAGTATTAGATTGGTTTTACAATTTCGCAAAAAAAAACAATTTACAAATTTTGTATGATCATCATTGTATTGATGGTTGTTGCAAACATGGTCACGTAAAAGTATTACAATGGTGGTTCACTAAAGCTTTATGTAATAAGAATATTAAACTTCTTTATACGTCACAAGCTATGGACTCAGCAACACTCTATGCAAAAACGGATATTTTGCAGTGTTGGTATAACAATAGGGAAGCTTTAAATGTGAATGGTTACGAATTGTTATACACAGAAGAAGGTTTTGACGTAATGAAAAATATTAATAAAAATTCCACTTTTGAAAAAACTGATGTCCAAAAAAAATATGGTAGTTTTTTGTTTAATCGTTATCGTGATATGTGTTATGAACCATTAGGGGATAATATTAGTGATTATTTCACATTAGATTATTGTGTTGATGTTTTATGGTTTAGTATCAAATGGTGGAGTGATAAATTTAATGAATCTATCAATAATAATTTTCATTTTCCAATTAAGTACTCACTTAATACGTTAAAACAAACATTTTTATCTGAATCTATCGAAAATTTAGATGGATTTGTATCCTTACCAGGATTTGAATTTAAGAAAATGTGTATCGAATTGCCAAAAGAAGAATTTTATGAATACATGACTTCGATTTTTGATGTAATCGCTACTGAGTGCAAATTTAATAAAAAATCTCTTTATCGATGGTGGTTAAAATTTTGTTCTGAAATCATTTCTATCGTAGATAATAATACCGAAAATGATTTAAAATTACGCGAACTTGAAAAAAACAAACATACAGCCAGTGAAAAATATGGAAGTCCAGATCTCAATCTTTATTTTGATAAAGTAGATATCAGTAACTATAAAGTTGGACCAACTTATTACGATGGTGATGATGAGAGATCAGATTTGGATCTAATTTGGAAAACTTTTGCATAAATTATCACTTAGTGAATTATGACTTAAGATATGGACTTTAAATTTCATAATTTTTTTTTATTAATTTATGAAATCTGAAGTATTATAAAAATATTTTAAAATAAGTTAATATGTCTTTACCTATTGTTTGATTTAATATATTTATTAAGCCAATAGTTAATAATAAATTATATGTATCAAAATTATAATAATCACATAATATTTTTATTTTTCAAGTATTATTTTGATCAAATGTTACTTTTATCACATATTTTTTTTTATAATTCTTAATTCAACAAATATTAAAATTTTATTTTTTTAATATTATTACATATATGTACACCATTTGAATCAATATGATCAAAACGATGATGTAAACCATGCACATAACAAAAATACTGTTTACAACAAGAACAATGATATCCTGATGGTTTAATACAATTTGCCATACAACAATAATTTTCTATGCACTCACTACATACAAAACCATCAAACTTATTATAAAAATCACTAATCATATAATTTATTACCATCATTTGATTACAATCTTTACAATATTCAGTATTAGTTATTTTAAATTGTTCCACTATACTAGGAAAACAACTAAACGCACACTCAGTACATAAAATATAATTATTTCGTTTTTTAATCTTTTTAGCAACATATGTATCTTTTAAATAATATGTTCTTAAAATAGCTAACTTATTAGTATCATTTACAAAACATTGTTCTAATTTATAACTATTAGAGCGATGGCGAAAGAATATATCATTTAATGTTTTTGTTTTACAACAACAATCACATTTGTAATCCTTTATAATTTTGCCATACTTGACTAAACACTTATTATTATTCATAATAATAACCAATATTAAAGTTTTCGTATAATTTTTCGAATATAAAAAAATACTTATTTTTTTTTTCCATCGTTTGCAACAGAAACGTTTATTATTAGATGCTTCAATCCAACAATTGCATTATATCCAATGAAAGCACCTGGATAAGCACCAGTAAGAAGGCCTGCCAACATAGAAATAGTAAAATTGCCAAATAGTTTATAAATACCAAATGTATTGCTCTTGAGACTTTTAAGATAACATATTATTGAAATTACTTGTAATAACATTCCTAATAAAATACAACCAAATACTTTTTCAAAATATTGTTTACTATTTGCGTAACCTTTATTTTTGCATTTAATACTATACATACCTGCTGTACTCATATTTGTGATAAAAGATATTAAAAATGTTGCAATATAAGGCAAAATATTATTTACTAGTAAATTAGTAAAAATATTTATCCTCCCTGCTACTTTGTTAATTAATTTAATTGATTCAATAGATAATATTTCTCCAGTTACCATTATTAGTATTCCTACCTTGTCACTATTACTATTATTATCATTCCTGTATAAATTATAATTTCAATATTTTGTTATTCATAAAAAAAAAGATTTGTTTAACTGATATTACAACCTGCAAAACCCGCAAATGGTTCAAGCCAGCTTGAAGATATTGCTGCTGGGGCAATCTTGCTAAGAACAATTTTGTATTTGTCAGATTCACTAACAATATGGACTGTCCAAGAATCATATGGACTACCTTCTCTCATAATCTTAACTTGTTCGTTAACTGACGTTTTGGCTTTTAAAGCATTAAAACATACGCTTTGTGTTGCATCAATTTCAAAGAGAAGAATATTCTCTTCATTAACGTTTTTTTCTTTATTAGTCTCTTTTGCTAAATTAATTTCTTCATCAGTAAAATTTGCATATTGTGTAATTAAATTGATGGCAAAATTATCTTTATCGATTTTAGTTTCTAAATCAACAGTATTACTTTCTGAAATTATTTCATTCCCTGCAATAATTTCGTTTTTAGTTTCTAAATCAACAGTATTACTTTCTGAAACTATTTCATTTCCTGCAATAGTTTCGTTTTTAATTTCTTCTATTGCTTTCTCAACTTTAACATCTTCTTTTAATACGGCCTCAACTACAGTTTCTACTACAGTTTCTACTTTTGTTTCAGTTTCAATATTAGTGATTTCTTCAATTTCAAGGCTAGACATTTTAGGTTTAGTGCTTAAAATATATATAATAATTGTGGCTAATTTTATCATTTAAAATTTCATTTTTAATTTAGCAAACAAATAGTAAAAATAGTATAATTATCAAGTATAATTATTAAGTATATTTATTGGTATGTACGATTTTTTTATTACTCACTCAAGATATAATACAACTTATGGATAACGATTCTAAAATATTACTTTATGGACAACACTTACACAGTATTGCTCTAGATTTACAAACAATGATTACCAAAAATACTTATTATAACACCAGGACAAAAGATATTACAGATAATTTTATAACTGTTCTCAAAACGTTTCACAATGAAGTAACAAAATATAACCAAATTGCATATAATAAACCACGTCCAACAGTTACGCATGAGTGCACAGGTGTAATAGATTTGTATCCTAAATCACAACTTTGTAATGCTAAATCGTCAGCATTGTTTTTTTCAACATTATACAGCATCAAGTTTCCAAATAATATTCTTGATTCTCAAAATTTTATAAAGCATTTCTTTGAAATTGTAAATGCTATTTGGAATGGTATTTTGAGTATAAAACAAAATGGTAATTTACAATTAGCAGCTAATACATTCAAAACAAGTATTGATAATATGACAAGACAGGATTATTTAATCATAACTTGTGCTAATAATAATAATAATAATAATACATGTCATAAAGCGTTATCTGTTTTGCTTTGTAAATTTCATTCTGTAATGCCAAGAATAGTAATGTATGATGTTGAAAATGCTAATAATGCATCAAGTAATTTAGACACATTAAGTAATTTCATTGATGATAATGTTAAGGACGAAAAGGAATGTAACATATGTAGGACAAATGTACTCAAACTAAAATCTGGATTACCTTTGCTCACAGGTGGCAACGTTGATTATTATCATAAATATCTTAAATATAAAAATAAATACTTTCGACTAAAACAAAAATAGTAAAAAAATATTTTTATTTGGTATCAAATTCTATCATAAAAAACATTAAATAAATATTTCCATTGAATTAGTGTTAAAAGTTACAGAATTACAATAATATTTGCTAATACACATGACGATTAAAATAACAGCAATTATAGGTAGTACAATTGGTATGAACATAATAATTATATATATCATAACTGGTACAAGTAATAGTATTAACAACATTAACAAACAATGAAATAATCTGATGATTGATGTGATGAAAGCAACAACAAATCCTGTCAGAATAGTAACTCTTCTATGAGCTAAAATAGAATGTTTATTATGAATAGCCCAACATGTGTAGTCACAACTATGTTCATTGAAACCACATATTGTAGTTATTGGCTGGAACATTTTGTGGTAACAACAACTAAAATTATCATTCGAATCAATTGAACACCATGAAAGACATAATTGTCTGAAAAACAAATGATCAGAAAAAACAGAGGAAGTTAAAGTACATGGACAAAGCTTTTTAAGAAATTTATTCCAAAAAGAAGTAACTCTTCCTTGATATTCCAAATCACTATTTCCATTATGATTATCAAGCAATGGTTCTTCATAATTTAGTTGTGGAATTGTCATTATTTTTTAAGATATCTGTTTAAGCATATTAACAATTGCAGAATAAAATAAACATTTTTGGGGGTCATAACTTCAATTTTTTACAATAAACTTCTTGACAATCTATTATAAGAGTATCATATGGTTTTAACACAAACACAAAAACTTGTAATAACTAGTTTATTTTTATTTCTTACTGTTTTGGTAGCATTTTTAATAATATATTCAATACAGTATAATTGTATTTGCTACAACACAGAACTCTTTGACACTACTTCTCAAGTTAATACTTTAGCTGTTAAATATTTTGGTGATGTTTATGCTAAATCAACAGATTGTACAGGAGAACGTCTTACACCTACTATTAAACCAAGTACAGGTAATTTACCGAAATTTTTATTGATGGCTGGCAAAGTTTATAAATTAGGTGGAACATTTTATGATTCAGAACGACCAGGTTATGAAGAATATGTAATGTTTGACAAATTTGATCTTAACACTAATAAAGTTAAATTCTTCAAAAGTAGTACTGAATTAGCAACAGGTATTAAAAAAGTTACTATGCGTTGTATTGACATAGATGCTAATGATTTGACCAAATTAACTGATGTAAATGGCACTTTAACAGTTTACTACGTTCCAATTTATGACACTTTTAATATTTCAGAAAATAAAAGTAAACAATGGGCATTAACTGAAATAGCAGTTTAAATAAAGATAAAAAATTAATAAAATTAAAACAAAAATCTTTATTTTTTCATTCTTTTTTTTGTCCTTATCAATCTTTTTAATATAAAAATTAAAAACATTAATCATATAGTCGAATATTTTGGTTATCTTATTTAATATTACTACTATTACTACTACTATTACTACTACTATTACTACTACTATTACTACTACTATTACTATTACTACTACTATTACTACTACTATTACTTTTTAAGAAGTTTTTCATAAAATATAACACAAAAAAGAAATATATTCGCTTTGATTATAAATTTTGTTTTAAAAAATGAAATAACAAATTTTATATTTATTTAATTGGTATTTTAGGTTAATAATTATACACATGACTAGGTGTATTATTTTTACTATTAATAATATTAATATTCAACCAAATTCTGAAATCTTAAGAAAGGAAGAATTATTAATATCGTATGCAAAGTTACGAAATGAAGATATAAGATATTTATTATTATCCACAAATTCTGAAATAATAAACGATTTGATTTTTATTTTAAGAAAAGGATATTTAATAGTTGAGGACTATGGAAGTATTAGTGAAGCAATAAATGTAGACTATCCTTTATTAGAAAAAATTATGAGCATACTCGGATTAGCCGATAAGCTTAAAATTGATTCAATGAATATTGGTAGTAAACTTTACTACAAACCAAAATCATTAAAAAAGTATCAAATGTTATCTTACATGTCTTGTTTTAAATTACTTGAAATACGTTATGATATTCAAATACTTGCTAAAAGAACTAGAGGTTCAAGCAAATACAACTTTCTATTGACTTCTGATACTGTTATAGAAACATTAAAAAAAAATAATGTCGAAATAATTTTAGACTATTTCGAAAATCCACAACTAAAAGATTTCATAAATTTAATTGTAAAAAGTTATGATTCTGATAAAACAAACGAATTTGGTTACTATTTTATTGATATTGTATCATATGTTATTGACATAAAATATAAATGTCATAATATCAAACAATATTCATCAATATTAATAGATATTTATACTAAAAAACTGCATAGAGAATCTCTATTAATACAACTTAGAGATATGATAAAATTTCTTATTTATGGAGATGATATGAGTTATGATATTGGAATTATTTTGATTTTAGTGTTATCATTAAAACTTAATGGTTTAATAACTTTTCATGTAAAACATAAAATAATTAAAAGTTTAGAAACACGAATGATTGGATATCCTATATCTGGAGATATGATTTATGATACATTAATTAAAAACACTTTTGAGTGTTCCACCAAAAAAACAGCATTATTTAATTGCATTGCATTAAAACATTTTGATTTGTTCATAGCTCTAATATTATATTGTCACAAAACTTTAACAATTTTTTGGGATTTAATAGACATAAATTTCACAGTGGTTAAAGATTCTCGCTTGTGTGTATGTTGTGAAAATATAGGTGATAATTATGATTTACATCGTGATCTTTATAGAATATATCCATATGATACAAGTAATTTCTTATTTAGTAGTCTTGAGAGAAAAATAACATATAATGAAATCATAGGACAATCTGGTAGGTTTACTAAAAGTGCTATAAAATGTGCTACAAAAAGTTCCTAATCAATAAAAAAATTAGAAATTTTTTTATTGAATAATAACAACAAATAAAAAAAAATCTAAATTAATAAAAATACTAATTTATCTTTTTTTGCGGAAAGTATGATCGTGAAAATGTAACTTATTGTTTTTTTTAGTATGAGTTCCATTTAATTTATCAATTTTAAATTTTTTGAATTCATAATGTTTCAACGATAAAGTATTAGTTTGAGTTTGAAGTTTTTGTGTGTCCGCACTATTAATTAATATTGGATTTAAAGTTGAAAAGTTCGCTTCGTTAATCATATAATAATGTTCCGCTTCTTCAAAGTCCTTTTTCTTGTGTTGATGTGAAGATGGAGAATAACCTGCTGGGATTTCAATATTTGCTACTGATTTGATTTTATTATTATTTAAATTTGGTAAAGATATGTCTTGATTAATATCGTAGTTAATAAATACAAGTTCATTCTTTGTATTTGGTAAAGCTATGTCTTGATTTATATTGTAGTTAATAAATACGAGGTTCTTTTTTCTTTTATTTTCATTTTCTTTTTTTTTTGTCCATTCATCATAAGTTACCCAAGAAATTAAATCTTCAAAAGTAGGTAAAATCATGTTATTTATTTATTTGAGATTAAATATTTAATGAATTCATTGAAAGATTTTATTTTCAATTTTAATTATGTACATAATATTTGTAATGTGTTTTGTAATACACTTTGTTAGTATTTATATTTTGATGATTAATGTGTGATTTATTGTTTTAGCTAATAGTTCACGTACTTTTATTTAAAATATAATTTTTTATTTTTCGTTCATGTTCTTTATTAGTAAAAATAATTTTATTGATATTATATGCACAATATCCATATAAAACAGAGCAAGCACATTGATTAGGAGTGAGAGCACAATAACGATGATAAATGACAAAAGTAGGATATATATATGAATGCTTCCAACAGAAATAAATTTTGGTAATATCACATCCTTCATTAACAGCTAAAATCATCGCAATAAAAAGTTCTTTGTGACATTCTAATATTGCTGATAATAAATCTTTAAATTGGTGTAAATTAAAATTAGAATTATGAAAAAAAATACGAAGACGATCAAATACAGAGTATAAAATTGTTGTTGATAATTGAATTTTATAATCATTGACTAATGTTTCAATGGCTGATGCATATAAGTTATCAAATTCTGAAAGTAGAGTCATTACAGGATTTGTTATTATTTTTGTTTGATCCATTATTTTTTGTTTGGTTTATTATTATTTTTGATTTAACGATATGTTAATAATAATAATAAAAAATATATATTCATTTTTAAATTTTTGCATAATTGCTAATCATATTTAAATGTTTTTCGTTTTGTACTTGAAATATTTGATTTTTAGCATAATGTGTTATAGAATTGTTAAGCGAATTATAATTTTCCCTAACTTGAATTATTTTAGTATCATATTTATAATAATCATAAAGGTTACAAAATACGCAATTTGAACTATTACTTGGTACAAAAAGAAATTGTCCATTATTATCTGCATTATAAGTTAGAGAATGAGTAACATATATAATTTTATTATTTTGTTCATGTAATGCTACTATTATTACTAATTTTTTAAGATTATCAATTGGATAATTATTACAGATGGCAAGTATTATTGCTGTAAAAAAACTAGGGTATTTTTCTAAAGTTACAGATAACAAAAAATCAATCCAATTGTATTTATTAAATTCTAAATCATTTTTACATCTTTCTCTTAATTTAGAAAAAGCTGTGATAATGTTAATATTATTTAAAAATAAATTATTATTTTTGATGATTTCAATTGTTGTGACAAGTTTTGTTACGATGCCAGTTTCTGTGAGTAAATTTTTAATTTGATCAATAGCACAAGTATTTTTCATATGATAACCTAAATTTTGTTTTTTTATAATTTGATACACTATGTATTTTGTTTTTACATAAGATAAATAAATAATTTATTTATTCATTTTTAATGAATTTGGTAATAGTTCATTAAGTAATTGATCCATATTATCATAGTAAATTAACTTGTCTGCTATTGCTTTTGTAGTAACAGAATGAAAAGTTTTTGGTAAAAGAAGCAACGTCGGTAACTTCAACTTTTTAGCATAACCAAATTCGATTAAAGTACCTTCTCCTAAATAATTAGCCGTTGGTGCGACAAAAGTAATATGATAATCACATGTATCTAATTCAGTAAAACATTCTGTCATAATTTGTTTAATTGGCCATTTTTCTTCTAAGTATTTGCTATCGTTTTCAAGATTACAAAATACATTGTAACCAAGATTTCTAAGAGTTTGTATTAATTTACCTACTGTATTATTGAGTGTTTCAATTGTGTATCCTGTATAACCATATGAAATAAAAATTCGCATTTTGTATGTATACGTGTTATTTATATTATTATATAAATAGTTTATTACAATGTATTTTTTTTCATTTTTTAAATTACAAATAAAATAAATTCTACATTGTATATATGAACATAATAATTATACTTGGTTTAATTTTTTTAATCATTGCTATATTGTTGCAAATGGTTGGGGGATTTATTAATGCAACGCAAAATGATGGTATTAACATAAGAATAATGAATACTGATTTACAAATTACAAGTGAACACATGTGGCAAGATTCTATTTTTATGATGTTATGTGTAATTTTATTAGCAATTATTTATTTGTCAAAAAAAATAAATAAATAATTAATAAATTAATTAATTAATTAATTAATTAATAAATTAATAATAGTGTGATTTTTTAAATTATTTTTTATAGTGGTGAAAAAATATACTGTAATGTTTGCACTCGAAAACGTAGATTTAGTAATTAAAAATATACATTTTGTAAGAAAACAAAATGTTGATCATGCATTTGCTATTACTGGTAATGAAATGACTGATAATTTCGTTAGTAGGATGTTTATTGGTTGGGAGAATTATACTTTTACCACATTTGAAGAAGTAAAAGATCCAAACGGTATTGCTCTTGACATTGGAGCATGGATAGCTACTACCGCAATATGGTTATCTAAAAACTTTAGTAACGTAATATGTGTTGAAGCTGATAATGAATCTCTTAAATATTTAAAAGTAAATTTAAAACTTTCAAATTGTAATAATACAGTAATATGTGACGCACCAATATCGAAAGATTGTAGTAATTTAGTTTTTGGACCAAGAAATAGTGGTGGATGGAATGTATTAAATAATTCCACTTCACATTTGAAAAATGCTAGTGATTCAGAACATGATTATACTAAACGCTGTGTAACTTTTAAACAAATAATTCATGATTATGTAGTTGGCACTGGTAAAAAATTATCCTTCGTTAAATGTGACATTGAAGGTGGTGAAGATTGTATTTTAGATGATATTTTACATTACTGTTTGAAAAATAACACTAACGCTTATATTTCATTCCATTTAAATTGGTGGAAACCCGGAAATCCAAGTTTAGAAGATTTATCAAAGTATTACTATGAATACTTTGATTGTTATGAATGTGGAAAACTTATTGTGGATCCTGTAAACCATGTCAAAAAGGACCCATTTTGTAGTATTTTATTCAAACCAAAAAATAATGGACTTATTAATGTTAAAAAGATTAACAAATCAGTTTTAATAACATCTTACAAGGATTTAGATGAATTAACAAGAATTGTGGATGAAATTAAAAAATTTACTCATGATATTATCATTGCAAGTGATGAAAAATTAGAAGACAAGTTTCCTTATTTCATTTTGAAAAGCAGCGATAAAAAAAATCAATTTGTACAAAATTTAACAAATACTGGTAGTTTGTTATTAGATTCTGGAAAAATCACTGAATTACTTGGCAACTTGGATTCTTTAAGTACTTTATTTAAAGATGATGTTGTTGTTGATTTTTAGATATATATGTAAAAAAATTATATTTTACTCATACAATCTGTGTAAATTATGGAGTGAATTTTTATGAGGTAATATTAATTTTATGCTAAAATGAGAATATTCATAATAGAATATTTAAGATTAAGTTCAAATATAACATTTTTATAGTATGTATTTATGTTTTATTGCTAAATTAAGTAAAAGGTATGCTTATTATGATATTAAAAGTATTTTTTGCAAAAAAAATTGGTTTTCCATTAGATTTAAGATAAACGTATAAAAAAATATTGTAAAAAATTCGTAGATATTAAATTTAGGCTTAAACTAATTCATATTTTTTTTAAACGAATTGAAATCCAACAAATTCACCCAAGGCAATGTCAATCATCTTGAATAACATATTCTTCGAACTATAATTAGACAAATTTAATTGACTAAAACAGGTTAAAGATGTAGGTAAATTATCTTTTTTTTTACCATCAAATATGATGGTAAATAATTTTTCATCTTTCTCATCATAATTTTTAAAATTACCGAAAGGGAAAATTGGCGAACCAAAAATAAATTCAATAAGTTTTTCTTGTTTAATACGTGAAGCTTTTTCAACATATTCCCAAAACCAATTGCCACACTGTATTTTACATCTATTCTTAAAAGTAATTTGACACTGAGACTTCCATACATCAATAGGGAAAAATTTAGGTTCATTGATTGATAAAAACTTCAATACTCCAGCATTAAAATATTTGATGCTATTTTCTGGAATAATTGTATGAAATCCTTCTTTAAAAGCTGATAACAATAAATGTCGTTTTCCTTTTACTGTATAAAATTCTAATTTGCTTTTGAAATAAAGATCCAAATTTTCTTTGTTAACTTGAATTTCTGATCCATTCGTAATTAATTCAAAGTTATAAAACGTACCATCGCTTGACATACTTCTTTCTTCAAAAAATAAGTCCAAATCAAGAATTTCTTCATTTGTAAAAGTTTCCATTTTTTTTAGAAATAAGAAATGTTCTTGGGGTAAAATATCCTCGAGAGTAATAGTTTCATTAGTCAAAATTTTGAAAAAAACTTGAGATAGTGGTAAATTGATAGGATTTTTCAATATAACTAAACCTAAAAATATTCCAACTAATGACATTTTTTCGTATGTATTTTCATCTATATTTTTAAAATGAGGAAGATATAAATGTTTGGAACCATTTTTAAAATCGAATAATGTCTTAAAAATAAACGATGAACATAAAATACGAGAACAATCAGTTAACCATTGTCTTAAAACTCCGTCCCCTTTTTCGAAATTGTCGACTTTAATTTCAAGCAAAGGTAAAATTTTTCCGTCTTTATAACTACCAATAGTTCTACAACTTAATATTTCTTCTTTAATTTTATTTATATTCAAAAAAACAGTTTCTAAAAGTTCAGTTTCATTTTTTGTTCTGTCTAATCCAATTAAATTTATAATTGAATTCTTATTATATGGTTCACAAAGTGATATTTTTAACCATTTTTGCATTTCAATTGTGAACTTGATGATTAAATTATTATTATCATCATTACTATCATCACATTGTAATAACTTTATTTTGCGTAAAATATATTCTAAAAGTGCATTACAACATTTTTCATATTTAAGGTGAGCACAACTAACTATTGGTGTATTATTACTTTTATTACCAATAAAAATATCAATATTTGGTGACTCAAGTAATACTTTTACACATTCATCATAACCATATGAATAACAACACAATAATGGAACATAACCATATTTATTTTTATTGTTAATATATTCATCAACGTTTTCAAGTTCTAACAAAAATTTTAAGGTTCTTGGTCTATTGTTCAATGCTGCTAAATGCAAAATATTATTTCCTGATTTCTCAATAGGCCTAAACAAAAAATCTCCTAATTTATAAGGTTTTTCTGTAATAAAATTAGGTTTTTCTGAAAAATAAATTCCCAAAAGTTCTGTACCACTTGCATCTTCTATAACATCATCATATTGTCTCAAAATATTGTTTATCATATATCCAGTAATATTCATATTTTCTGCAAATCCTTGTTGTCGTTGTTGTTGTTGTTGTTGTTGTTGTTGTTGTTGTTGTTGTTGTTGTTGTTGTTGTTGTTGTTGTTGTTTATGATATTGTTCGAAATTATTCAAATAATATTTGTTGACAATAAATTTGAGACAATTCACAAATCCACTTGCCGAACACAAATGAATTGGGATTTTTTCGTAATACTTTGTTACTATTGCAAAATTTGCACCAAAATCTGCCATCATTTTAATTATGTTGATATCTCCTAAAGTAGCAGCTTGAATGATAGGCATATAAAATCTTGTAGATGCACTAATTTTTTTAAAAATATTCCCTATTGAAAGCATCAAGTATAAAATGTAATAATTTTTGGCTTCAATTACTTCATTCATTACTAAAGAATACGAATCAATAATTAAATTGAAATAATTCTGCAAAAAATCACCTTCAATAATTTTTTCTTCATTGATCGTTCTTAAAATTGAACTTAATTTAAAAAGAAAAAGTTTAAAAATAGTGATTTTTGTGTTTTCGTCTATCAAAAACTTGGTAATCAAACGTAAATAATTACATTCGTTTAAATCGAAATTACTACTATCCGAGTCGATATATTTTTTAAGCTCTTCGTCCGGTATTTTTTTATCTTTAATATCAATCAATGCCGCATATCTAAAAGGTGTTACGCCATTATTGCCCTCTGGTTTTTTAAAAATGTCAATTTCTGGTCGGTTTAAAAGCAAGTCTAATAATACAACATTTTTGTTTTTAATGCACTTATGCAAACATGTTTCACCATCATTTGAGTAATTTACAAGCGCATATTTTTGTTTTTTTTTTGTTGAAAATAATATTTCTTTAAATAATTTAACCTTGTCAAGTTCGCAAACTTTCAGAAAAAAATTTGCTATATCAAAAATTGGTTTTTCATCAAAGTTAAATGAGTAACATAATACGCAATCATTATTTAACATTTGTTGACAATCGCATAGCGCATGATCATTAAGGGCATAAATTTTACTTAACCATTGTGGTGTTAATTCTTCATTTATCGCATCATATATAACATGAGGTTTTTTGTTGGGTTGAAGTTCATTTTCATATTCTCTTTCTTTACGTTTACCTGTAAGTGATATAATGTTATTGTTATTGTTATTGTTATTGTTATTGTCATTGTCATTGTCATTGTCATTGTCATTGTTGTCATTGTTATTGTTATTGTCATTGTCATTGTCATTGTTGTCATTGTTATTGTCATTGTTATTGTTATTGTTATTGTTGTCATTGTTATTGTTATCCATGGTCGGTGTTATTTGGTTGTCAAGTAATATTAAAAAAAATCATTGAATTTATTAAAAATTTATATTTTCAATTTTATTTTCAAAAATAACGAAATATAAAAAAACCATATAAAAACACTATTAAAAAATGACACTAAAACATTTTGATGCTTGACACTAAACTATTACATTGTGTAGCTAATTCTTCTTTCACTGCTTTACATATACGTTTAGCACTCTCTTGCGATTTTACCCATAATCTTATATTGAGAGTTCCATTATGTTTTTTTATCCTTAAACCTAAAATATCATTTGAATCTGGTAATGTTTCACCAATACAAAACATACACAAATTAAGCAATTGTGGTTTGCTCATATCATTAAAACTAATATCTGCAAGTTTTTCGATTTGCGCATACTTTTTAGCAATATTCCAATCTGGAATACAATCATCACGAAATATCCATAATTCTTTAGGTATAATATTTTGTGGAAATTTTTTATTGTCTACAGTAAGACTCATTAACCACCAAAACTCTTTTACTGTTTTAAATTTACAAATTGTTTCTATGCTATCCTGATACAAAATTTTACTGTTAGATTTTTTTTTTAATGTTCCAACATAACCAAAACTCCATGGAGAATTAAGTTCCGGATCTATCATATTAATATTTTGTTTATTATTGTGGATCATCATTTATAGGCAATTACCTTTTAACATGAATCACTTACGATTTTAATTATTCATTTTTTTATACAATATATATTTTAATAATAAGTTAGTATTTACACACATATGTGACTTATCTAAAGTTAACATATTTGTTTTACTTTGAATAATATGATCGTATTATCTTTGTTGATTTCCAACATAATTTATTCATAACTCTTACCATATTTTCTTTATTGAATATAAATTTTTTGTTTCCTTTTTCATTTATATTAATCTAACTTGGATGTTTTGTACTCATTATTTCCATCTTTTTCGTATTTCTCTTTTTAATTTAACGCATTAAAATGTTGTCCTTAAGATTACATTAAATATGATAGAAGATAAATATACATAAAATTAAAAAATAAAAAGTGATTATTG
>Ga0116192_1001230_pt1 | contig 18285 bp, 18 predicted proteins | sample AD_UKC113_MetaG_FD_89876 | JGI IMG/M metagenome (GOLD analysis project Ga0116192, IMG submission 89876) | Active sludge microbial communities of municipal wastewater-treating anaerobic digesters from Hong Kong - AD_UKC113_MetaG | ecosystem: Engineered > Bioreactor > Anaerobic > Digestate... | reverse complement strand
TCTTAATTCTCCCCCCTCGGACGGGGGGAAGGGTATTTCGGTCACATATGGACACCGATTCCGTCAATATACGGACAATTTACGACATCTACTGCTGGACACAATGCGGCAGCATTAACATCTACATTTTCCTTTCCATCTATAAAATGCATATCCAAGATACTTCACTCTACTGATATGCGCCACTTTTGTTTTATCTCGATTAACTCTTAAAAATAGTTTTCCCTCGATAAATGGCGTGATGTTTTCTAAGGTTCTTAAAGCACTCTTTCTACTTTTACAGAAAATCATACAGTCATCCGCGTAACGTACAAATCTATGACCCCTGTTCGCTATTTCCTTATCCAACTCATTTAGCATTATGTTACTAAGAAGTGGGCTTAATGGTCCGCCTTGGGGCATTCCAATTTCTGTCCTTGCGAACATTCCATTTTCTACGACTCCTGCATTCAAGTATTTGTGAATTAGGGAGATTACTCTGCCATCCTTGATGGTACGTGATAGTAATTCAATTAGTTTACTCTGACATACTGTATCAAAGAATTTCTCTAAATCCATATCCACTACATATACATATCCATCGTTTACATTTTGTTGGCATTGTTTTAGTGCGTCATGTGCACCTCTTCTTGGACGAAAGCCAAAACTGTAGTCTGAAAACTGTTTCTCAAATATCGGCGCTAGCACCTGTGTAATTGCCTGCTGAATAACTCTGTCTACCACCGTTGGTATACCTAGTTTCCTGACCTTGCCTTTCTCTTCTTTGGGTATCTCTACCCTACGAACTGGATTAGGTTTGTATTTCCCATTCTCTATCTGTTGAATTAGTTGCTCTCGGTTATCTCTGAGGAATGCTAGAAGTTCATCTACACTCATCCCATCGACACCGCCAGCTCCTTTATTGGATTTCACTCTCTTGTACGCTTCATTGAGGTTGCCTCTGTCCAATATTTTCTCCAACAATCCAGTCGTCTGAAAGTCCGTGTTGATGGCGTTGTTTTCAGATATCCTCTGATGGGCGTACACTTCTGCATACTCTTTCTGTTCCGCAGATACCATTTGCAGATAGTCTTCAATATGAAGTTGTCTGTACTTTGATCCATCTTTAGTATCATTCATTTACTGCCATCTCCTAAAGTTCAGTCCTTCCCAATGCGTTTGCAACCGTATTGGTACTATGACTTCTGCTGACTTCTCACGATAAATCTTGTTTCAACCGCGGTTCGAATATTTTATCTTCCCACGTCCGTGAGACCTCCCCAGGTAAGAGCGCAATCTTTCTCTCCATCTATCTGCCACATTTACTACAAGCAATTCCGAGTAGTTATTGGACTTTGACTTGATATGCAGTCTCATCCTTGCTTGTAGCCTGATATGATTTCTGTTCGTCAGACCAGAGATTTGCCGCCGACTTCCTTCAGATTCCACCTCATGGTGGACACCCTTGTCTTAAGCTATACACTCCCACTACTAGGGCGTGTTCGGGACTTGCACCCGTTAGATTGCGCCCATGCTGGGCGCACATAAAAAAGCCATTTGCTCTATAAGAGAACAAACGGCACTATCTTCATAGTTGCAATTCACGATTGTACAAATAATCAATAACACTCTTTTTGGGGAAAAGGTATTTGCTATGGTGTTTTATATACTTTAAGTTGCCGGACTTGCACCATGAAATTATTGTGCTTGGTGAGTGACCGGTAACTTGTTGTATATATTTACTTGTCAGCATATCTGGATAATCTGCAAATTGCATTTCAAGATATTGCTTATAATCTTTAACCTCATTTATGCCTTTTAGTTTGTAATGGTTTTTATATTGGTCAGGTCGCGATTTAAACTTAAATCTTCTAATTGAGCCTGGCAAAAATGGGTTATTATAATGATTCGGCAAATAATATTTTTCAGGATTTTTGTCTCTGTCTTCTAAAAAGAAAATAATATCTTTTATTGCAATTTTGTATCTGCGTGTCTTTCTTCCAGAATCAATGCAAGGAATGAAACCATTTTTTATATAATATAGTGCTGTGTTTTTACTTATATGACATATCCTATAAAACTGATCTTTCGTTACAAATTCAGGATACTTACTTAATAGGAAACTATAATCAGGCATTCCGAGCACCTCGCTTCACAATAAGCATGTCAAAGAGCTGCTCGTACTGTTTGGCTTGCTCTTTATGTATGCTTGATTTCCTTGTTATACTTCGATAGTATGTGCTGGTTAAAAAATCAAGAAATGCATCTTTCGTTATAAGAGACCCTTTACCTCGGTTAAGTGATTGTATCCGCTTATTTTTATAAGTAAGAGGCTTCAGTTCATTACGTAATATCCAATTGTTCACTGTTGTCTTTCCATACCCGGTAAAACGCACTATATCAGAAACCAAAAGCAATTGAGGAAAGTCACGTAGTTGCTTTTGATAATAATTGCGTAAGTTTTTAACAAACTCATTTTCCAATTCACAAAAACACATCTTTTTATATTGATATAGAAGGATGTCTGTAATCTTTATCCGTTGTCTTCTTCCTTCTGGTGTATTTACATATTCAAAGGGAATAAGGCCTTTTTTTTTGAATTGAGTAGGCAGTTGATGTGCAAATACCCAAGATTTTGCACATCTCTTTTTGCGTGACATATTCAGGATAATGGTCAATTACCGAACGACAATATTCATTATAATTCATTTACTTCACTCACTTTCTAAAATTTATCAACGGCAAGTGGTGAAGTATGTTTTAGTCCTTAAAGATTATAGAACTTTTGAGTTCTATCCGAGTTCTATCCAAAACAGGTTTCGGATAACAAATTTTTGTGATTTTTCATCATGCTTGATTTTCATTGCAAGCACAAAGAAAATTCTCTGAAGTCCTCATCCACCAAGGTTTTCCGATGTTTTTATCTACATGCATTTACTGCCAACCTCCACTAAGTTCTAAGTTTATCGGAGCACTCGAAATGCGGAGGCGCAGGAATGCGTCCGTGGGTTCGAATCCCACCTCTTCCGCCATCAGAAAAGCCAGTAAACTCAGCGGGTTTACTGGTCTTTCTTTTTCTCATTTTGTGCCGCAGAGATCCTGTTTGATACCGATAAGTTGCTTGAGTACATCAATGAGCAGGCTGTAAGTGCTGATATACCACCTAGGACATGGTCGGAGCCATGGATACAAACATCAACACTTTACATATCGGCATATCCCTTGCCTTAGGTCTTTTTCTGTTAATCCGGGACCGCAAATACGCAAGGCGTGTGGCTCAGACGAGCTTTTCCAAGTTCAGGCCGGTGTGTTATATCACGCTGAGCGCAAGCCGCATCCCGGCCCATTCCACAAGATACTCTCTTTGGCGGAAGCCCAGTATCCCCGAGATGATGGACTTGGGGAAGGTCCGGATTTCCCGGTTCAGTATTCTCACACAGTCATTATAATGAAGGTGACTGATTCGCATTTTCTGTTGAATATCCTGCACTCTTTCCATAGCCGTGATAAAGGTTTGATTGGCCTTGAGCTCCGGATATTGATCGGCCACCATGGCGATTCTGGCCAGGGACTCGACAATAATCCATTCCTGGAACAGGACTTCATTGGGCGTGGACTTTGGGGTTATCACAGCCTGTCCGGACAGGATGGCTTCAATGAGTGCAATACTGCCATTTTGGGTATAATTTCCGGCCAAATCCTTAAGTGTCGTCAGGGTGTCAAAGCCCAGAGCAAGCTGCGACCCAATCTGGCTTAGAGCATCACGGGTATGCTCTTCCATTTTCATCAGATTCCGCTGTGTAAGGCTTATCCACAGTATAGTTGCCGCAACAACTACAAGAACGGCTATATAAGTTAGCGGCATGATATACTCCTCCTGTCAGACTTCTAAAACGCAATATGCGCTTCTTTCTTAAGTAAATTCATCACTTGCTTTTATTAAGTTACCAGAAGCTTCCCCCAAAAAACCGTCGGTTGCATGAAACGGAAATTTTTCGACATGAATCATAGAAATTTAAGAACTTCCAGATGCCGAAAGGGATACGTTTATGGTAAACTAAGCATGTATAACCCAATGAAAGGGGAAGGTTGATGCTCCGGTTTGCAATCTGTGATGATAATCGACAGGAACTGGCGAGTATGTCACAGCTCATAACTCAATATGGAGAAAAACGGCATTTACGCTGTGAATATACTGCCTTCCCCAGCGGTATTGAGCTTGTATCCGCCCTGGAAAAAGGAAAACGGTTTGATATATACTGTCTGGACATTATGATGCCGGGAATTACAGGCATCGATGCTGCCAAAGAGATTCGCGCCTATGATAAAACGGCACCCATTCCTGTTCTTAAGCGCATCCCCTGAATTTGCACTGGAGAGTTATGCAGTGCGCGCCGTAAATTATGTGCTCAAGCCCATATCCAGTGACAAGCTTTTTTCTATTCTTGACGAGCTTGTGGAGCAGATTGAAGCTGAAAAAAATGAGGATGCCATTATTGTAAAAAGCACTGAAGGCATTCAAAAAATTCTGATTTCGAGCCTGGTTTTTGTTGAAGTGATTGGACGAAATGTACTCTACCATTTGCTGTCGGGCAGAGTTATTGAGTGTATCGAGTCCTTTTCATCGGCCTGTGACAGCCTTTTGAAATTTAACTGCTTCATTAAGCCTCATCGATCCTATCTTGTCAATATGCAGTACATTGAGGCTATTCATCATAATCAAATCACCTTACGGACGCTTTCGACCATTCCTATTGTGCAGGGCAAGGCCAAGGATGTAAAAGCCCAGTATCTGGCCTATCAAATGGAGGGAAATGATTAAGATGCCGGTCATCATTGAGTTTTTGCGTTATTATGCCTCCCTTTTATTTGGAACAGCCGTAGCCGTTAGCTTTGCCGGGATGAAGCCCACACGTAAAAACTGCCTGGTTGTCGGCTTTTTCACCATAGCCTTTTTCATGGTACAGGTCCTTTGCCTGCGTACATGGGGCATGGATGTGACCTTAAAGCTCTACCCGCTGCTCTCCCATATTCCGGTAGTATTCTTTATCGTCCTTTACTTAAAGCGCTCATGGCTGATAGCCCTGACAAGCATGTTTATTTCATTCCTGTGCTGCCAGCCTGCACGATGGCTCGGGTCAGTCGCAGGATTTGTTTTTAAGAGTGCAACCATGGATCACCTTGGTACTATCCTTATATCTCTTTTGACATTCTCTTTACTTCAAAATTATGCGCTGGAATCGGTGCGGCATCTCATGGATCGTTCGGTTAAGTCCTGTCTTCATTTTGGTGTTATGCCGGCCTTCTACTATCTGTTCGATCAGATCACCACCGTCTATACCAATTTTCTTTACAGTGGATCACGGGCGGCCATACAGTTTATGCCCTTTGCTACATCGGCCTTTTATTTCGTGTTTGCCCTCCTTTACTACAACGAGACCCAAAAACAGTCCGATATTCAAAGAGAACGGGATTTGCTGGACACACAGTTTAAGCAGGCACAGACAGAATTGGCCGCATTACTTCAGCTCCAGCAGACTTCTGAAGCCTACCGGCACGATATGCGCCATCATCTTGCACACCTGCAAAGACTGGCCGCCAATGACCAAATCGAAGGGATCAAGGAATATTTGCAGGCCGCTCAGTCCGACATGGATGCCATTACCCCCACGCGAATCTGCGAAAATGAGACTGTCAATCTGATTCTGTCGGCCTTTGCCACTAAAGCAAAGCAGGCACAAATTCTGTTGACTATGGAGGCAAAGCTGCCCCCTGCCCTGCCCTTCAGTGACACCGAGCTCTGTTCCCTTCTGTCCAATGCCCTGGAAAATGCCATACATGCCACTGAAAAAATTACGGATCGCAATGTCCGCCAGATCAAGCTGCGCCTGTATTCCAAGAATGACAAGCTGTGTCTGGATATTCGCAACAGGTACTTAACGGAGCCCATCATGCATCAGGGCATGCCAGTATCCCATGAGCAAGGTCATGGGTATGGCACCAAGAGCATGGCCCATATTGTGGAGAAGCATGGCGGGGTATTCCAGTTCACGGTGAAGGATGGCTGGTTCATCTTCCAGGCCACGGCATAAATCTGTGCTTTTAAGCGGCCGTCTGAATCAAAGCCTCAATAAACTTTAAAGACTGTTAAAGAAGTTCCTTAAGTCTTGCTTTTGACTTTCATTTCTCCAGCACCTTGCCCACATTGGTACTCACTCACTTTACGCATACCCTGTCAAGCAATAAATTCTTCCACAAAGCGAACCAAAAAGGGAATGACTCGTCTATTAAGGTGTAAGGCCTTACAGCAACATGAGTTTAGCAAGGAGTAGAAGTGTTATGAACAACGCGAGAAAAATATTGGCCGGCGCTTTGTCGGCATTCATGGTATTGTCTTCAACCACGAGCGTATTGGCCGTGGCTGACAGTGCCGAGGCGCTTAGCCCGGACGTAAAAATTATTTCTGTGGAAGATGAAAAGATTGTCTATTTTAACGCCTTTACCGGTGTTGTTAAGGAAATAAATCCTGCCCTCAATCCCGACGGCTCGGTTTCCGCTGAAAAAACCTTTGTTCTGACTGAAAGCGTGGACGGAAGCCTTACCCAATTTATCATTAATAAGGACACCTTCTGGGCAACTGATGCCTCCTTGAAGGCGGGCTCTGTAGTTACCGGCTATTATGATGCCACAAGACCCGTTATTATGATTTATCCTCCCCAGTACGTGGCCGAGGTTATGGTTGTGGACCTGCCCGAGGGCCAGAATGTCAAGACCGATCGCTTTGATGAAAACCTGTTAAGCAGTGATCAATGGCTGAAGCTCAACTTATCCGATGAAACCCAGATTCTTTTAGAGAATGGAAGACCCTTTACCGGTGAGCTAAAAAACCGCAATTTAGTGGTCTACTACGACGTAACCACCAAGAGTATTCCTGCCCAGACCACCCCGTCAAAAATAGTGGTATTGCAAGAGCAAGATGATACGGCTGAATTGTTGTCCGAGTTGGATTTACAGGACTGGGCCTCCAAGGTTCCTTCCATGAGCCTTGTGGTGAACGGCAAGACCATCCAGGCCCCTGCGCCCTTTGCTAAGGAGGACGGGACGGTCATGGTCCCTGTCCGCGCCGTTGCTGAGGCCCTGGGCTTTGAGGTTAAATGGAACAATGAGGAGAAAAGCGTCACCTTAAATAAAGGCATCAGCTTTACGCTCTATAAAGATTACTATGTCTATATGCGCACTGCGCCTATCATATTGGGAGCCGCTCCCGATAGCCGGGGCGGCAGCACCTATGTGCCCCTTTCCTTCTTTACTGAGGTAGCACGTATGGATGAGGCCTTTGTGAAGGACGGTCAGATCATCATCAACGGCTCAGCCCAATAAAGTCATCTTAAGCCTTTTTGCCAGCGGCATAGAGCCCACCTCTTCCGCTGGTTTTTTTTGAAGCATTCTGTTACTGTTATGATATACTTATCTGAGTAAATTTTGTCTATGGAGATGAATCTAATGAAGGTTCAGAGCCCGGGAAAGATTATAGGGTTGATATTTACCCTTATAGGCCTTATGTTTATAGGCTTAGGGATCATCCTAACGTCCGTCAATCTCCGCTTTCTTGAGGATGCTTTGGAAACCACGGCCATCATCACCGACATCGAAACCTATAAAACCACCAAGGGAAGCCGTCGTCACCGGGTTTATGTGGAGTTCAGCGTGGATGGCGAAACCTATGATGGAAGGCTTGGTGAGTATCATAGCGGCATGAAGGTGGGAGACACCGTCACCATCTACTACGATCCTGATAACCCGGCCGATTTCCGTGGCAGCGGCGTGGGCTATGCAGGATACATACTCATGGCCATTGGTGCGGTCTCATTGATAGCCTGTGCTTCAGCCGGCCTTATCAGCCTTGGCAGGAAAAAAAGCCGGCAGCTTCTCCTGGAGACGGGGCAAAGAGTGGAGGCCAACATTGATGTGGTCTATCTTAATAAAAACGTTCATGTAAACGGCCGGCATCCCTTTGTCATAAGGTGCACCTATATGGATCCTGTCACCCGAAAGGTTTATACCTTTACCAGTGAAAACCTCTGGTTCAGTGTGGACGCCATCCTAAAGAGCACGGGCATCAAGTCCCTTCCCGTTTATATGGACCATCATGACCCTGCCAAGTATTATGTGGACATAAATCCCTTAAAGGCCTATCTTGGCAACTGATCCGTCATCATCAATATGTCTTGTAAAGTGTCTGCGGTGAACGCCCGGACACTTTTTTATTATCCTCTTATGGGTTTTGGATAATTTATCCTATAACATCCCCCAAACCAGACCTTCATTTTGTATAAAAATATAATTTATATATGTTTTATATGTTATTGTTTGACAATTAAGCTTGTCCTGGCTTATAATGGTATCAACCTAAACATAGTAATCATATATGTATTATATAAGAATGGAGGCTTTACTGTGGCGAAAATCTATTCAAAACTGACCCAGTTGATTGGAAACACCCCGCTTCTGGAACTCACCGACTACAACAAGGAACAGGGCTTAAGAGCTCGTCTGGTGGCTAAGCTCGAATACTTTAACCCCCTGGGAAGCGTTAAGGACAGAATTGCTCTGGCCATGATCGAGGAGGCTGAGAAAAGCGGAAGGATCACCAAGGATACCGTCATTATTGAGCCCACCAGTGGGAATACCGGTATTGGACTGGCCTTTGTTGCTGCCTCCAAAGGGTATCGCTTGATTCTTACCATGCCCGAGACCATGAGCCTGGAGAGAAGGAGCCTTTTAAAAGCCCTCAACGCCGAGCTGGTCTTGACCCCCGGAAAGGATGGCATGAAGGGCGCCGTCAGAAAGGCCGAAGAGCTGGCCGCCCAAATCCCCAATTCCTTTATCCCCCAGCAGTTCAACAATCCGGCCAACCCCAAGGTACATAGAGAAACCACAGCCGAAGAGATCTGGAGGGATACCGAAGGTGAGGTTGCTGCCTTTGTAGGCGGCGTGGGCACGGGCGGAACCATCACAGGTGTAGGTGAGGTCTTGAAGTCCAAGAATCCCAATGTTCACATTGCTGCAGTAGAGCCCTACGACTCGGCAGTGCTGTCAGGCAACGCGCCGGGTCCTCACAAGATTCAGGGTATCGGTGCAGGCTTTGTTCCCGCAGTACTCAACCGTAATGTTATCGACGAGATCTATAAGGTCAGAACCGAGGAGGCCTATGAAACCTCCCAGGCGCTGGCTCGCATTGAGGGCCTGCTGGTAGGTATCTCATCGGGAGCCGCTGCCTTTGCGGCCACCCAGATTGCCAAGCGCCCTGAATACGAAGGAAAGATTGTGGTCGTGCTCCTCCCCGACACCGGTGAGCGCTACCTTTCCACCCCTCTGTTCGACAGTCTGGAAAGATAATCTATCAAAGGAGGGAACCCTTATGGCCTGCTTCGATGTAAAGCTTGATACCCGATTTGAAAAGATATCCACCCTCCACCCCTGCTTTGGTGGCAAAGCTAATATGACCCGGGGCCGGGTTCACCTTCCTGTTAGTCCTGCCTGCAATATTCAGTGCAGGTTCTGCAAAAGAACCTTTAACAAGTCAGAACAGCGCCCGGGAGTGACTGGCGAACTGCTCTCGCCCCAGGCTGCGGCTGAGCTTGTCGACAAGGCCCTGGAGCTGTGCCCCGAAATCACCGTGGCCGGGATTGCGGGCCCGGGAGACACCCTGGCCACGCCCCATGCCCTGAAGACCTTCCAGTACGTTCATGAGCGTCATCCCGAGCTCATCCTGTGCTTAAGCACCAACGGCCTTCTTCTGGAACGCTATGCAGATGCACTATATGAGGCGGGGGTCAGAACCGTCACTGTCACCGTCAATGCTGTGGACCCGGCAGTCCTTAAGGATATATGCAGCGGAATCGTACTTGACGGGAAGAAATATGAGGGTGAGGAAGCCGCCCGGATTCTGATAGCCGCTCAGTTGCGCGGCATCAAAAAGATGTCGGATTTGGGGGCAGTGATAAAAATCAATATTGTATTGATACCGGGCATCAACCACCACCATATTGGCGAGATTGCTGAGACCGTCAAAGAACACGGAGCCTCGCTCATCAACATCATACCCCTCATCCCGCAGCATGAGCTATCTCATCTGCCCGCACCCAACTGTCACGAGCTCATGGAAGCACGGTCAGCCGCAGAGCTTTACTTACCCGTATTCAGACATTGCCAGCACTGTCGTGCCGATGCCTGCGGTATTCCCGGCAAGCAGGATCTCGCTGATTTGCTGTATGCCACACGCAACATTCCGGAGACCTTTTCCCATGGCTAGTCAGGCTAGGGCCATGGAGGATACATAACATCCTTATCAAAATGGAGGAAGTCCCATGAGTAAATTTATTGATCGCCCGCGTTATACCTGTGCTCTTGGCGGAGCGCTTGCTACTCTTCGCGCTATTCCCCGCGCAATTCCCATCATCCACGCCTCAGCCGGCTGCGGCCATAATCTTCACAATGCCATCAATGCCGGTGCCGGGTATCTGGGCGGCGGATATTGCGGGGGTTTAAGCCTTCCCAGCAGCAATGTGGTGGAAAGAGATATTGTCTTCGGCGGTGAGGCTCGCCTGCGAGAGCAAATCGCCTCAACCCTTGAGATTGTGGACGGAGACATCTATCTGGTGCTCACCGGCTGTATGGTGGAGATGATAGGCGACGACCTTGATGCCGTTGTCTCAGAATTCCTGGACTATGACAAGCCCGTGCTTCCCGTACATACTCCCAGCTTCAGAGGGAGTTCCTATACCGGCTATGAGCTGGTTTTAAGTGCACTGATTCATAAATTTGTGAGAAAGCAGCGTCAAAAGACGCCCCTGTCTGTCAATATACTGGGCATTGTTCCCGCTCAGGACGTTTTCTGGCAGGGCAATCTCAAAGAAATCAAACGGCTTTTGGAGAAGCTTGGTCTTAAGGTCAACACCCTCTTTGGCGAGGGCGAGGATCTGGAAAGCATCAGAAACTCAGGCGCTGCCTCACTCAATATTGTGGTCTCCGATATCCACGGTATTCAGGCCGCCAGAAAGTATGAAGAGATCCATGACATCCCCTATATCACCACTGGCCTTCCCATTGGAGCAGTAGGCACAGAGGCCTTCCTGCGCCAGGTGGCCCAGGCCCTGTCCATTGATCCAGCCGTCACCGAAAGGGTTATCGCTGAAGAAAAGGCTGTTTACTATAACTATCTGGAACGGTTGGCCGACCTTTATAACGATATTGATCTGCAAAGGTATGCGGTGGTGGTTGGCGATGCCAATTATGCACCTGCCGTGACACGCTTCATCTCCGATGAACTGGGCTGGGTGCCCGAGCTTGTCGTCATCACCGATTTGGTGGAGGACAACGACAAGGAGGTTCTGCTCAAGCGCTTCGAGAACTATGAGTCGGGGCTCCATCCCGTGGTCAGGTTTGACACCGATGCTTCATCGGTTAAAAAATACCTCACCGAGATCTGGCCCGCCAATCACAATGACAAATACTTTGATTCCTTCGGACCCACCGTGCTTATCGGAAGTGTCTATGAGCGTGACCTGGCACAGCAGTACGGGTTCCCGCTCCTTACAGTCTCTTTCCCCGTTACCAACAGGATTGTTCTAAACCATGCTTACGCAGGTTTTAATGGCGCCCTGAGCTTGACCGAGGATCTCTTCGGCCTGCTTGTGGCTGCACGATAGGAGGAGTGAGTCATGAATTATCTTGAAGCAAAATCCGCTCCCGCCAGAGAAGATCGATTAAAGGCCAATATTGCCTTCGGCGGTACATTGCGGGATATCAAGGGTTGTTTGAAAAAAGGCTGTTTTGGCAGTGAAGGCTGTTTGAATCTTGCCGGACGCCGTTTCTCCCAGACCCAGGGCTGTCAGTTTACCTTAAGCCTGGCCATACTCAACACCTTAAGAAATGCCGTAATTATCATGCATGCTCCTATTGGCTGCGGAATCTGCAGTATAAGCAATGTGGGTGTTAACAAAACCTTTAAGCAGCTTAGAGATCCCCAGTCCGAAGGGATTATCTGGCTGAGCACCAACCTGGATGAGGCCGATGTCATCTCGGGAGGCGAAAAAAAGCTGCGTGAGGCCGTGCTGTATGCTGACAAGGAATTCAGGCCCGAAACCATTATTATTGCCAACGGCTGCGTACCCTCCCTGATTGGGGACGATATTGACAGTATTCTTGCTGATCTGCAAACCCAGACAGCCGCAAGCCTGGTGCCCATCCATTGCGAGGGCTTCAAAACCAAGGTTATGGCCACCGCCTATGATGCGGTTTATCACGGTATTCTGAAGAATTATGTGAAGAAGCCCGAAAGAAGGGAATATATCGCCGAGCCTGACCTTGAAAAGATCAAAGAAAAATATCGCATCAGCCGTCATGTCAATGTGCTCAATGTGGGCTCCATGAGCCGTGCTGACGAGCTGGAGCTTCAGAGACTCCTCAATGCCCTGGGGCTCACTGTCACCTTTATTCCGTGCTATGCTGAGCCCGAGGATTTCGAATATTCCCTGGAATCCTCTCTGAACGTGAGTATCTGCGGTACCCACGACGATTACTTTGTAGAGCATATTAAAGCAAAGTATGGTATCCCCTTTTTAATTGACACCATCCCCATTGGCCGGAAGAATACCGATCGCTGGATTTTAAAGATTGCCGAACATTTCGGCCTTGAAAAGGAAGCCCAGCGGCTTATCCAGGAGGAAAACCGGGAACTGGACAAGAGCCTGGAGCCCTTCAGACAGAAGCTGGCCGGGAAAACTGCCTTCATAGCCGGCGGCGAGGTGCGCATCCTTGCCACCGCAGAAATTTTGCAGGATTTGGGCATCAAGGTCCTCGGCTTTAAGGCTCACCATTTTGATCAGTTTGTGGAGCCCATCTTCGATTCCCTTGAAGATCTGGATGATGCCATTGTGGATGTGGCCACCAACCAGCCCTTTGAGCAGGCCAATATTCTGAAGCGGCTCAAGCCCGATCTTCTGGTTACCCACGTGGGCGGAAACAACATTGCCGCCAAACAGGGCGTTCCCATTCTGCCCCTGTTTGGACCCTCCTATAATTATCTGGGCTATTCCGGGGTTTTTGAAGTGGCAAGACGCCTAAACCGTGTTGCCCGTAACGGACAATTCAACAAGAAGCTGGCTGAGAATGTGCCCCTGCCCTTCAAGCAAGAATGGTATGAAAAAGATCCTTTTACCTACATCAAACAACAGGATGCGGTATAAGGGAATGGAGGAATCATTGTGCAAAAATCTTTCGATTACCGAACGCTCATTCCCACGCTCAGCGCTGTTGCGGCACTATTGGTCCATCTTCTGGTGCCCAACAGCCCCAAATACACCCAAAAGCAGGTGCCCTACTTTACCATAACCCTGATTATCATCATCGCAGTGACCTTAATCATTGCCTTCGTCTCCTTGTTTAATGAGGGGCTTCGTAAGAAGTATGCCTTTAAATCATGGTTTATTGCCACCTTTATACTTTTCCTCAACCTCCTTAATCTGGCCACTCTTAAGCTCATGATTCTTCAGAGCATTTATTTTCCCTCTCCCGATAGAATCCTTAAGGTCTATGTGGAGGAGTGGCCGTTTCTTTTAAAATGCTTGGGATATTCCCTGAGGCTCCTTGCCACGGGCTATCTCATTGGTGCCGTGCTCGGGATATCCACCGGTATTATGGTGGGCTGGAGCAAAAAATGGAGTTACTGGGTCAACCCACTGATTAAGCTGGTGGGCCCCATTCCCTCCACGGCCTGGGTGCCCATTGCCCTGGTCACCTTCCCCACCTCCTTCCAGGCCAGCGTCTTTCTTATTGCTCTGGCAGTATGGTTCCCCACCACGGTGCTTACAAGCTCAGGCATCTCCAATGTGCAAAATGCCTATTTCGAGGTATCCAGCACCCTGGGCGCCCGCACCATTCAGAAGATATTCAAGGTGGCCCTGCCCGCAGCCATGCCCAGCATATTCATCGGTATCTTCAACGGTACCAGCGCCTCCTTCATCACTCTCATGACGGCTGAAATGCTGGGGGTCAAATTCGGAATAGGCTGGTATATCAACTGGCAGAGGGAGATGCTCTCCTACGCCAATGTCTATGCAGGACTCATCGTCATAGCCCTCACCTTCTCTCTGATCATCACCCTGATGTTCAGGATCCGTGACAGGGTATTGGGCTGGCAGAAGGGGGTTATTAAATGGTAACGCAGAAAACCGGATTCATTCAGGCCCAAGGGGTCAGAAAATCCTTTGTGCAGCCCGACGGGCAGACAGTAGTGGCCCTGCAGGATGTTCAGACCGAGATACAGCCCGGAGAGTTCATCTCATTAATCGGCCCCTCGGGGTGCGGAAAATCCACCTTTTTAAGGTTGGTGGCCGGGCTCATCAAGCCCGACGAGGGCAGTTTCACCCTGGATGGCGTACCCATCTCTGGGGCCGGATATGAGCGCGGCCTGGTCTTCCAGGACCCCACCCTTTTCCCCTGGCTGACCATTTACGAGAATGTGGCCTTTGGTCTGAAGATACGGGGGCTTTACAAGGAAAAGAAGGACGATGTCAAGGAGTTCATCAAGCTTGTGGGGCTTGAGGGATTTGAGAAGGCCTATCCCCATCAGCTTTCGGGCGGTATGGCCCAGAGAGCCGCACTGGCCCGGGCATTGGTCAATCATCCCAAGGTACTGCTTTTGGATGAGCCCTTTGGCGCCCTGGACGCCTTTACCCGAATGAACATGCAGGACGAATTGATTAAGATCTGGCAGGAACGGGGAACCACCACCATCATGGTAACCCATGACGTGGATGAGGCCATTTACTTAAGCGACAAAATCTTTGTCATGACCCCACGCCCCGCCAAGATAGAAAGCATCATTAAAGTGGAGATTGGACGACCCCGGGAAAGGGATCTGCCTGACTTTTTGAAGCTCCGGGCCAAGATACTCCAGATTCTCAATTTCGCAGGCAAACGCGAGGATATCCAATACTATCTGTAATCAAATTCATGATAAAGGAGAATGTTTTATGTTGAATGTAAAGAAAAAAGGACGTTTCTTAGCCCTTCTTCTCATTTTCACCCTGGCCGTTGCGCTGTTGTCTGCTTGCTCTTCATCCACACCCGCATCTACGCCTTCGTCCGGAGCCGATACAACAACGCCATCAAGCTCCAATGCAACTCCCTCTTCTTCTGACAAGGCTAATGGGGATTTTGTCCTTCGTATTGGCTATGGCGGAAGCCTCTGTGAAGCCCCCTTACATATGGCCGTAGAAAAGGGCTTCTTTGAGGAGGAAGGCTTAAAGGTAGAATTAATCAAGCTGGCGCCCGGAACCATTTTTGATTCCATTACCGCCAATCAGATTGACGCTGGTTTCTCCTTGCTGGCCAGTATGATTCAGCCCCTTTCCAACGGACTGCCCATCAAGATTACCACAGGCCTCCATACCGGATGTGATAAGGTTCTTGTCAAGAGCGATTCGGGCATTAAGGAGCCCAAGGATTTCATCGGCAAGAAGGTGGGTGTCCCCAGCTTTACCAGCAGCCCCATCATCTACGCCAAGCGTGTGTTGGCTGACAACGGTGTAAATGTCACTGTTCAGAATCCCCAGGTAGAGTTCATTGTCTACAGCACCACCGATCTTCCCTTGGCGCTTGAAAAAGGCGCAGTGGATGCCATTGCCATGAACGACCCCACCGCTACCATCGCTGCCAACGAATACGGCTTTACGGTTCTCTATGATTCAGCCATTGATGAGCCCTACAGCGAACAATACTGCTGCTCGGCCTTTGTCCGCGAAAACATTGCAGAGGATTATCCCGAAATAGCGGCTAAGTATACCCGCGCCATGCAGAAGGCCAGTGCCTATGTGGCAAAGAATCAGGATGAAGTGACCCGGATCCAGGTAGAGAAGAAATGGGTGGCCGGCGATGCCGAAACCAACGCCAGGGTGCTCAAAACCTTCAACTATATACCATCGGTTCAAGGGGCCTACGATATCTTCGGGATAGTAGCTCCCCAGCTTCAGGCCGTAGGCATGCTTGATGCCGACGTAGATGTAGAAGCCCTGCGGAAGAACAGCTTTGTATTCCTTGAGGGACTTCCTGAGGAATTCAAATAACCCCCATTTTTCTGTACCCATAACCTTGATGCGCCGCGGTTGGCTTACGCGGCGCTTCGGGTTTCCTATATATTTCCCAGACTTTTAAGAAGGAGGCATACCCATGGATAAGGCTTGGAGAGTGGCCGTGGCATCCCTTGACGGAAAGGTGATTAATGAGCATTTCGGCAGGGCCAAGGTATTTTATATTTTTGACATCAACAGGGATGGCACCTGGCGCTTCTATGAAGAGCGCAAGGTAACTCCCCTTTGCAGCTCAGGTGAGCATACCGATGAAGGGCTGCTGGAAAGCATTAATGCATTGAGGGATTGCACGGCTGTGCTAGTGGCCTGCATTGGCATGGTGGCCAGGCGGGCATTGGAAATCAACCACATTGGCGTATTCGAACAGCCTGATACCATTGAGGATGCCTTGAACAAGCTTACACGCTACTTTATTCAAACAAACTATACTGTTCCGGAGGGTAAATAATCATGGCAAAAAGAGCAACTCAGATCGCAATCTATGGCAAGGGTGGCATCGGAAAGTCCACCACCACATCCAATCTCACCGCCGCACTTTCCAAGCTGGGCTTCAAGGTCATGCAGTTTGGGTGCGACCCTAAGAGTGATTCAACCAATACGCTGAGGAATGGCACCTATATTCCCACGGTTTTGGATACCTTAAGGGAAAAGAGCACTGTCAACGCTCATGATGTAATCTATACAGGCTTCAACGGCATTTATTGCGTAGAAGCAGGAGGCCCCGCTCCGGGCGTGGGCTGCGCCGGACGCGGTATCATCACCGCTGTAGAGCTTTTCAAACAGCAGCGGGTCTTTGAGGAACTGGACCTGGACTTTGTCATCTATGACGTCCTGGGCGACGTGGTCTGCGGCGGGTTCGCCGTACCCATTCGAGAGGGAATTGCCGAGCATGTTTTCACGGTTTCTTCAGCGGACTTCATGGCCGTTTATGCCGCCAATAATCTTTTCAAGGGCATTAAAAAGTATTCCAATGCGGGAGGCGCCCTGCTGGGAGGCGTTATTGCCAACTCCATCAATGCCCCCTATGCCCGGGAAATCATCGACGACTTTGTGGCTCAAACCAGAACCCAGGTGGTAGAGTATATCCCGCGCTCGGTCACGGTAACCCAGTGCGAGCTCCAGGGCAAAACCACCATTGAGGCCGCTCCCGATTCGGCGCAGGCCAAGGTTTATATGAGCCTTGCCGAAAAGATTGCCAACCATACCGATTCTAAAACCCCGGCGCCCATGGACATTCAGGAGCTTCGCGCCTGGGCCTCCAAATGGGGCGATTATCTTTTGGCCCTGGAAACAGGTACTGTCCGCCCCGAACTTTCAGGAAACCTGTAAGGCAAGTAGGCTTAAGATCACCCATTTTTATATGGGTGTCTTTTGTTATGTCTTCCAACGCGTTTATCTTTCTGGCTGTAATTTGTCTATATGAGCAAATGAGTCTATATAAGTATATCTGTCTATATACGCAAAACTGTTTGTATAAGTATTACTGTTTATATAAGTAACTCTGTCTATATGAGAATATCAAGGGGTTTGGGCCAATGGCTGAACCCCTCTTTTTTCGGCATTTATGTGATATGGGGAGTTCCACCCCTCAGTCCTTCCAGGGAGCCTGTTTCCGGAACCCCTCCTGTATGTATTAACTAATATGGGGCATACTCTCCAACAAGATTATGCGGATGCCATTGACAAGAGGCGCATTTTTACATATGATTTTAATACATACTAAAATAATATGAAATGAGGGTCCCCTATGAGGATTTCTGCAAAGGGCCGCTATGGATTGGCCGCAGTTATCAGTATGGCACAGCAGTACCCAACAGGCGATACCATTACTGTCATCAGTATTTCAGAGAAGCTTGGTATTTCCAAGATCTATTTGGAACAGGTCTTTTCACTGCTCAAGCGCGGAGATATTGTTACCTCCATTAAGGGCGCCCAGGGCGGTTATATGCTCACACGTTCACCCGAGCAAATCACCGTATATGATGTGCTGGCCGCCATTGAAACCTCGCTTTTTGAGAAGGTTGAGGAGACTGTCAAAGAAAAGGCTCCGGCCATCGACGCCGCTATGAGACTGGCTGCCTTTGATGTACTGGATCTCTCGGTCAAAGAGACCCTGGAGAAGATCACCATCAGCGATCTGGTCATTGAGGCT
>Ga0116192_1001228_pt1 | contig 18299 bp, 19 predicted proteins | sample AD_UKC113_MetaG_FD_89876 | JGI IMG/M metagenome (GOLD analysis project Ga0116192, IMG submission 89876) | Active sludge microbial communities of municipal wastewater-treating anaerobic digesters from Hong Kong - AD_UKC113_MetaG | ecosystem: Engineered > Bioreactor > Anaerobic > Digestate... | reverse complement strand
GCGAATTCCGTATTGGATGAAGGAGGAAATCTTGTCCAGGGAAGTTCCCGTGATGCCGTGCTGGGCAATGTCTACCGACCAGGGTTGGATGGCCTCCCAGATCCGCCGGGTCAGTTCGAGTTGGATCCCCTCCTGGGCGGCTCCAAAATAGGTTCCGTGGATCGAGCCGTTGTTGATGGCCAGCAGGTCCGGGCGAATGCCCTCCTTGTCCAGTTCCCCGATGAACCACCGGGCTTCCTCGGGTTGCGTGAATCCTTCCGCACTGCCGCTCTTGGCCCCAATCTCTCCCAGTTCCACTTCCAGGTTCAGACCTGCGGCAACGATGGGACGGGCCAGTTTGGACGTGGCGGCCAGGTTCTTTTCGTTTTCCATGTGAGATGCATCGATGGCAAAGGAAGTGAACCCCGCTTTCATCTCGTCTTCGATGAGGGCGGCCACGGCCTGGACCTCTTCTTCCTTCTTCACGGTGATATGATCCCCGTGCACGGCAAAGGGGACTTCGGTATTTCCCAGCCTTTCGTTTTCCGAAACGATGAACTCCACGAAAGAAGCCGGGGTGAATTCCGTGTACGAAAGCTCCGACTTGGCGATCTCGTACATGACAGGTGCCCGGGCGGCCATGGAAGCCAGGACAATGCCCTCCACCGGAAGCCGGCAGTGAATGTTGCAGGCCATGATCATGGCATTGTGCTTTCTGGCGGCTTGAATGAGCAGCTTTCCGTTCACCAGGGGAACGAGGCTGTTGGGAAACCTGCCCTTGACATTTTCAGGACGATTGTCGCTTCTGCCTCTTGACATGTTGACCCTCCCCATGCGGTCTGATCTTTCCATCCGAGGGTATTCCTACGGAGCTCCCACGCCTGCTCCGTGCATTCCCTTTGAATCCCAAAGGGGCCTTGTACGGCACGGTCCCCCTCGGCGCAGATCGTTCGGGCACGGCTGTAGGGGGACCGGGTGTCTTCACCTCTTGTCTTATAGGGGATTCTTCGCTAAAGTTCAAGCCGCTGGGGTTGCGGGATAGACGGGAAGCCCGGACCGGTCCGTCATGGGACTTATGGAAACCCTCCGGCAGATTTGGACGGAAATGGCAAAAAACGCTTGATCTGACCCGAGGGAATCTCTATTGTACGTGCGGCTTTTCAAGGGGCCGATCCATGGGGTCCAACCCTTAGGATGAAGGATTCATGAGGAAACGATTATTTTTCCTGCTCGCGCCGGCAGCCGTCCTGGTGCTCCTGTTTCCCTTTCAGATCTTGGCCGAAGAAGACTCGGAGGAACAGTTCACGGCCACTGTAAAATCGTACCCCTACCGGTTTCCGGACCTGACGGTGATCGGATCTCCCACCTGGTTCCATGTCCCCCCCAAAGACACCCTTTTGGACATTGCCCGGCGTTTCGGATTGGGTTTCAACGAGGTCGATCTGCTGTACCCGCGCATGGACAAATGGCTTCCGCCCAACGGAAAGAAGATTGCGGTCCCGACCTTCTGGGTGCTGCCCCCCACGAACCATCAACAGCTCGTCATCAACGTTCCCGAGCTGAGGATCTACTTTTTCCTTCGCAACTCCTCCACGGTACAAACCTATCCCATCGGGATCGGGGACGAGGGTTGGGAGACACCCCTGGGCACGTTTCACATCACGGAAAAGCGTACCAACCCTTCCTGGTATGTGCCTCTTTCCCTCCAGGAAAAGTACGGGATGGCCGTCATGCCCCCGGGGCCCGAAAATCCTCTCGGGGACTACATGATGAAGTTCAGCGCCGGGGCTTACGGAGTTCACGGAACCGCCATGCCTTGGGGAGTTGGGAGATTGGTTTCCCACGGGTGCATTCGCTGCTATCCGGAGCACATCAAGATCCTCTTCCCGCAGGTTCCCATCGGCACCAAGCTGGAGATCATCTATGAACCGGTGAAGCTCGGCCGGGTGGATTCCCAGATCTACGTGGAGGCTCATCCGGACGTCTACCGCAAGATTCCGGACTACACGGACTACGCCGTGAGAAAACTGGACGAACATCCCCAGGCGGCCCAAGTGGATCGCAAGCGTTTCCTGATGGCCATTCGCCTTCAGAACGGGGTCCCCACCAACGTCAGCCGCATTGTCTCCGAGGATATTTCCGTAAAAATGGTTGAGCTTGGTCAGTAACAGTGCTAATAGGTACCTCTAAGGCAGGGGCACATCGTTGAGTGGACGGATTTTCTTTGAATTTCTTCTTGATTTTGGACAACATGTAGAGTAGCATTTCCTCCGTTTTTCCGGGCTAGTATGAGGGAGTCTGAACAAGCTGCGAGGAACTATTCTCTTAAAATGCATGCTGTAGGAGGGGAGGTGAGAGGAGAGCGCCCTGAGTAGCTTTAGTGGAGAGGGTAGGTTTCATCATAGCATCAATCAGCTTTTAAGGAGGAAAGAGAAATGAAACGAACATTGGGAGTTTTGTTAGTTGTGGCTTTGGCATTCACCATGATCTCCGGTTGCGCATGCACGCAAGATGCGAAGAAGTGCACCGAGCTCTGCCAGTCCGCTCTGGATAAGGCTCAGGCCATCGAAGCATCCTGCAGCGCCAGCGCAAAGGCTGCAGAGGCGGCGGCAGCAAGGGCCGAAGCGGCAGCCCGTCGAGCCGAAGCGGCAGCCGACAAAGCCGAATCCATTTTCATGAAGAAGATGAAGAAGTAGTTTCGGTACCTGCAATCCTTTGTTCCAACAAGAAAGCCGGCGGGGTTCTCGCCGGCTTTCCTGCTTTCGGCACCTTCCGCTTCGATCACTTCTGGGTCTTTTCCATACTGCCGAACACAAACTTTCCCACCAGTTCCTCGATATCCAGGGGCGGCTGGGTCTCTCGGATGGTGCCCCCCGGCGGAATGTAGGTTTCGGATGCGCCGGGGGTGATGGACACGTATTTGTCTCCGATGATTCCCATGGTCTTGATCCGGGCAATGACGTCTTCCTCCAATTTCACACCCCCTTGAATGCTCAGGGTTACCCACGCGCGGCCGTCTTTGAGGCGAATCGTCTCGACTTTTCCGATTTGAACTCCGGCCATGGTCACATTGGCATTGGCCTTCAATCCACCCACATTGGCGAAGGTCGCCTCCACCCGATAGTCCCCGTAGCCGAGCCATCGGACCTTCCCCAGCTCGATGGACAAATAGGCCAGACATAGAAGCCCCAACAGCAGGAAGGTCCCAACCGCGAGTTCGACTCCCCTTTTTTCCATGATGCAACTCCGCTAGATCAAAATGGAAGTAACCACGTAATCGCTCACCAGGATGGCCACCGACGCAAGGACGACCGCGTTGGTCGTGGCCCGGCTTACTTGCTCCGGCCCGTAGGCCCCCTCGTCATAGCCCGCAAAGTACCCTTTATAGGTACATATCCATATAATGAGGACCGAGAAAACCAGCGACTTGACGAAGCCCATGAAAACGTCTTCCCATTCCACGCTCGAGTGAATCCCGTCGAGATAGGAACCGGGATTCACCCCCAGCAATTCCACGCCGACCAGATATCCCCCCACCATTCCCACCACGTCGAAAAAGGAGGTGAGGAGCGGCAGGGCGATGAGGCATGCCAGAAGGCGGGGCGTGACCAGGTACGAGTGAGGATCCACGGCCATGCATTCCAGGGCGTCGATCTGCTCGTCGATGCGCATGATGCCGATTTCCGCACACATGGCCGAGCCCGCCCTTCCCGTCACCATCAGGGCGGACAACACAGGCCCCAGTTCCCGGATGATGCTCAGGGCCACTGCGGAACCCAGGAGCCCCTCGGAACCGAATTTCGATAGGGTGTAGAACCCCTGGAGGCCCAGGACCATGCCGGTGAAGGCCGCGGTAAAGCCGATGACAAAAAGGGACTTGCTCCCCACGAACCGGATCTGCTGTAAAACAAACCACGTCTTCCCGGGTGGACGGCCGATCCCCCGAAGGACAAGCCACAAAAACAACCCGCAACGTCCCAGGAAGGCAACCTGTTCGATGGCAAAGGCTCCCAGCTTCCGTATCCAGTGAATCATACCCGTTCCTTCCTCCGGCCCCCTACCCCTTCGCCCGCCGGGCGCGCCCGGATCGATTTGTCCCTTGTCCGAAGTTGCCCAAACGGAACGCGCCCTCCGTCATTGCAGCAAAGAGGCACGGTACTTCCCCAAGTCCGGCGGCTTCGAATCGGCCTGTCTGCCCAGGAACTGAACCACCCGCGGGTCCGGACTCCCCCGAACCTCATTCGCGGTACCCGCCACAAGGACTCTCCCATAATCCAAGACAATCAACTGATCCGCGATCTGAAAGGCGCTCTCCAACTCGTGGGTCACAACGACAATGGTCATGCCTAGGGTTTCCCGCAGGTCCAGGATCAGGCGGTCGAGGCCGGCGGCGGTGATGGGGTCCAGACCCGAGGAGGGTTCGTCCACAAAGAGGATCTCCGGGTCCATGGCCAGGGCCCTGGCAAGTCCGGCCCGCTTCCGCATGCCTCCGCTCAATTGCGAAGGCATGTAGTCCCGGAATTCCGCCAATCCCACCATGTGCAGTTTGATGGAACAGATGATCCGGATGGTTTCATCGGCGAGCTTCGTGTGCACTCTCAAGGGAACGGCGATATTCTCCGCCACGCTCAAGGAATTGAAGAGCGCCCCGCTTTGAAACAACACCCCGGTCCGCCTCCGGTAGAGCATGAGCTCCCGGGAATTGAAGGCCCCCAGGTCCTTGCCTTCGACCAGGACCTGCCCGGGACGGCACGGTTTGAGCCCGATGAGGTGACGCAACAGGGTGGTCTTTCCGCAACCGCTTGCCCCCATGATAACGGTAATCCGATTGCGGGGAATCCGGAAACGAACGTCGTAAAGGACTTGACGGTTTCCATAGTAGCTGTCGAGACCTTCCACCGTACAAAAATCCGAGGAATTCATGTTCCCGCCTGCTCAATATGAGAATGCAGATCCGGCCTTCCTTGGTGGAGCTCATGCCGGGAGGGTCAGGAATTCTCCATCTCGAAGGCGCCTTCAAGACCGGCAAGTCGAATCATCTTGAGGATGTGATCCTCGACCCCCCTCAAGCGAAGGTCGGAGCCTCGACGAAACAGGAGTTGATGAAGCTCCACCAGCAAGGCCGTCCCGGCAGTGTCCATGGCCCGCACCCCTCTCAGGTCCACTCCAACCCTGCGAATCGATTTCTTGCGGGCAACCTTCAAAAGGCTATCGCGAACCTCGGGAACGCTCCAAAGGTTCAGGTCTCCTTCCAGTTCCGCCACCACATGGCCTCTTTCAATCACCTTCCATTGCACCCGCATCTCCTCCCCCCATGGGAAAACCTCCGGGTTTCGCCGTCGCCCGGTGGCCTGCGGTTGCCCTTCAGCAGCATCGAAGAGGACCCCCCTCCAACCGCGACAAACGGACAAGCGCATAGATAGTAATGGTAAAATCAGACTTCACAAGATGAATTTTCGTGAAAGGCTGAGAATTCTGCTATATAAGTTCGGATCAAGGGATACCGGTAGTTTTCAGGCCCGTCTTGACCATTCGGCCTTTGAACCACTATACTTGGTTTGCCAATCGGCCGACGGATGTTAAATACTACAAAACAATCTTCTGTGGCACCCCCGGGTCCGAGGAGACGACGGATTGACACAAGAGCTGTACAACGACGTGATCAAAGTGATGACGAGTCGGCGCAGCGTGCGCCAATTTCTGGACGCACCCGTGGATCGGAAGCTGATTTGGGAGGCCTTGAAAGCGGCTTCCTGGGCCCCGTCGGGCTTGAACAACCAACCGTGGCGGTTTGCCGTCCTCCGGGACCCGGACCTCAAGGACCGCCTGGCCCGCCTGACTCGCTATGCGGCCACGTTTCGGGGAGCACCGGTCCTTGTAGGCGTGTTCCTGGACAAGGAAAGCTCGTACGATTACGTGAAGGATTGCCAGGCCGTGGGCGCGTGCATTCAGAACTTCCTGCTGGCCCTCGCCTCCCTCGGGCTGGGGGCGGTGTGGCTGGGAGAAATCCTCAAGAACAAGGAGGAAGTTCTGCGCGTGCTGGACCTGCCGGACCGTCTCGAACTGATGGCAGTGGTTGCCGTCGGACACCCGGCTCACCACAACCAGAGCTCCCACCGGCGACCGGTGGAGGAACTGGTGATCCTTGAAAGGTAGGGACCCGTTGGCGACCCTGGCGAAGGATCTCGTTTTTGAGCGTTTCGTAGTGGGGATGCTCCAGACCAATTGCTACCTTCTGGGCGACCGAGGATCGAGGCGAGCCGTGGTCGTTGACCCGGGGGGAGACTGCGACCGGATCGCACGCCGCATCACCGAAGAGAAGCTCCAACTGGCGGCAATCCTGAACACCCACAACCACTTCGACCACGTGATGGACGCATGGAAGCTCAAGGAGAGGCTCGGTGGGGAAATCTATCTCCACGAGAAGGATCAGCCGTTCCTTCGGGACAGCATCACGGGTATGGGGTCGTTTTTCGGTCTGAGCCCCGGCACATCGGACATGGAGATCGACCGGAATTATGGGGACGGGGAGCTGTTGCGGTTCGGTGCCCTGGAATTGCGGGTACTGGAAACCCCCGGCCATAGTCCCGGCCATGTTTCCCTCCATTTCTTGCCGGCCGGTCTCGTCCTCGTAGGGGATACGTTGTTTGCCGGTTCCATCGGCCGGACGGATTTCCCGGGGGGATCCTACGAGCAGCTGATTCGTTCCGTTCGGGAAAAGATATTCCCTCTGGACCCGCAAACGATGGTATTTCCCGGTCATGGACCCGAGACCACCGTGGCTCACGAGAAGCGAACAAACCCCTTTTTTCGCTAGGACGTGGCCTGGACACCGGCATCCGCGAATCCTGCACGGAACTGGACGACACTCTTTGTAAGGAGGAATGGGGATGGCAGGCAAAAAAACACTGGAACGGTCGGCAAGGGCCACGCTGATCCTGTTCGTCTTGACCATTTCCGCGTGCAGCATGTTTGGCGGGAACACGGCTCCCCCTCCCAATCCCGTGGGCCAATCCTCCCAGCCCCCTTCCGCCTCCTCCCCCTCTTCTCCCGCTCCACCCGCATCGTCATCCTCGGCGCCTCGCCCCCTGTTTTTCGACTTTCCGGACATACCGGTACCCCAGGAGTTGAACAGGTTGGACAGCGAGACCTTCGTGTTCCAGTCCGGCCCTCTCAAGGCAGGGCTGCTCACCTTGCGGGGGACCCGCGTGGACCTGGGGTCCCTGGTCAGCTTCTTCCAGATGGCCATGCCCCGGGAGAACTGGAAAGCCAAGGGGGGATTTCATTCCAAACGAAACGTCCTCATTTTCGAGAAACCCGATAAGACGGCCGTGATCAACATTTACGAAAAGATGCTCCGCACCTACGTGGAGATTTATGTGGCTCCTACGGGGAGCTAAAGCCGGGCGGAGCTGCGAACGGGATCACCAACCGCCGGAAACTCATGCGAAACCTTTCAACTCCCTTCACACTAGGCGCCGAACATGCTCAAAGGCAAATCCGTTCTCCTGGGAATCAGCGGAGGAATCGCCGCGTACAAGGCGGCGGAATTGGTTCGCCTTCTCGTCAAAGAAGGGGCCTCCGTTCAGGTCGTCATGACGGCCAACGCCCAACGTTTCATCACCCCTCTCACCCTCCAGGTGTTGTCCGGACAACCGGTATGCACGGACCTTTTCGACCTTGAGTTCGAGTCCCAGGTGGGACACATCCAGGTGGCGAGGGCGGCCCAGCTGGTCATCCTGGCCCCGGCCACCGCAAACCTTTTGGGGAAGATGGCGGCGGGAATCGCCGACGATTTCCTCACCACGGTTCTCCTGGCCACCACGGCGCCGGTTCTTGCCTGCCCCTCCATGAATGCCAAGATGTACGAGAACCCCTTCACTCAGCGGAACCTGGAGCAATTGCGCAACATGGGGACCCATGTCCTGGGGCCCGGCCTGGGCACCCTGGCCTGCAAGGAGGAAGGCATCGGGCGGTTGCCCGAGCTTTCGGAGATCCTCGAATCCGCCAAGCGAATCCTCACCCCCCAGACTTTGCGTGGAAAGAGGGTACTGGTGAGTGCGGGTCCTACCTGGGAACATTTCGATGCCGTCCGGTTCATCAGCAATCCGTCCACGGGCAGGATGGGGTACGCATTGGCCGCCGTCGCCCTGCGACGAGGGGCGCAGGTCGATTTGATTTCCGGGCCCAGCCCCCTTTGTCCGCCCTCGGGGGTTCGATTTCACCCCGTTAAGAGCGCCGAGGAGATGAGGGATGCCGTTTTGGAGGTCGCCCCCGGGACGGATGCCATCGTCATGGCGGCCGCCGTCAGCGATTATCGTCCCCAACAGGTGGCCTCCCATAAGCTCAAGAAGACCGGCAAGGACCTGGAAGTGCTCCTGGTCAAGAACCCGGACATCCTGGCCCTGCTGGGGCAGTCCCGCGGCGCCTCCTCCCGGCCCGTTCTCGTAGGCTTTGCCGCCGAGACGGAGAACCTTATCGAGAACGCCCGGGAGAAGCTCGTCAAGAAGAACCTGGACTTCATCGTGGCCAACGACCTGACCCAATGCGGCTCGGGGTTTGCCTGTGAGACCAATCAGGTGAAAATCCTGGACCGTTCCGGAGACATCACCGAATTCCCCTGCATGGCCAAAGAAGAGGTGGCCGTGCAGGTGTTCGACCGGATCGAACGACTCTTGTTGCAGGAGACCCATGGGGAGTGAGCCGGGAAGAACCGCTGCCGAAGTGCGCCGGGCGCTGAGAGAGCTGCGCTATCTCCTGACGGGCCTTCAGCTGGGAGGGTTGGCCGACTGGCCCGGATCCGCGGAGAGGATCGCCCACAACCCGGCGGTGGAAAACCCGACTTCGGGGGGGCCCATATCCCTCGGGGCCTCCCCCTTGGAGGCCGAAGACCCGGGGGTTGCCCCTGCGCCCGACGGGGAAGCGATCCCGAAGGAAGACCCCGGGGAACTCCTGAGCGAGGTTCGGACCGAGATGGGGGACTGCCGACGGTGCCGTCTTCACTTGGCTCGGAAGCAGATTGTTTTCGGAGACGGCTCGCCCCGAGCTCGCCTGGTCTTCGTGGGAGAGGGCCCCGGGTTTGAGGAGGATCAGCAGGGAAGGCCCTTTGTGGGCAGGGCCGGCAAGCTTCTGGACAAGATGATACGAAGCATCGGGCTCGAACGTGAGGACACCTATATCTGCAATGTGGTCAAGTGCCGTCCTCCGGGAAATCGGACTCCGGCCCAGGACGAAATGGAAGTCTGCTCCGCCTTTCTCTTCCGACAGCTCAAAATCATTGCTCCCCGGGTCGTCTGCGCCCTGGGATCTTGTGCCTCCCAAACCCTTCTGGGCAAACAGAAATCCATTTCACTCTTGAGGGGGAAACGCCACCTGTGGCACGGGGTTTCTCTGGTCTGCACCTACCATCCGGCTTACCTGCTGAGAAATCCGGCTCAAAAGGCGGCCGTCTGGGAAGACCTGTTGGAAATCCGCTCGATTCTCGATGCGAATGCCCCTTGAGATATCCGGACACCGAGAGGTTTGCCATGAATCTCAAAGTCTTTCCCCGGATCATTCTGGCCTTCCTGGGGATGATTCTCATAGGCTCCACCGCGGCCCGTGCGGAACACGTCAACATCATCCAGATCCAGGATTCCATCAATCCGGGTGTGGAGGATTTTCTCAAGTACGCCGTTTCCCGTTCCGAAGAAGAAAACGCCGAGTGCCTCATCGTTCTCCTGGATACCCCCGGAGGCCTCATGACCTCCATGAGGGGCATGGCACAGGCCATCTTGAATGCCAACATTCCGGTGGTGGTGTACGTTTCTCCCAGCGGGGCACAGGCGGCGTCGGCGGGGGTCTTTGTCACCGCCGCGGCGGACATTGCGGCCATGGCCCCCGGAACCAACATCGGAGCGGCTCATCCCGTGACCACAGGCGGCAAGGACATGCCGTCCACCATGAGCGAGAAGGTTCTCAACGATATGTTGGCCTTTGCACGCAGCGTTGCGGCCCAGCGGGGCCGAAACGCCGACTGGCTCGAGGACGCGGTTCGAAAGAGCATTTCCGCCACGGCGGAAGAGGCCTACGCCAAGAACGTGATCGACCTGATTGCAGACGACCTTCCGACCCTCCTGGAAAGACTCGACGGCTGGGAGCTCAAGCACAAGGGCACCACCAAGACCCTGCATACCAGGGGCATCGAGGAGCGAACCATCCATCCCGGGTGGCAGCACAAGGTTCTTCGAGCCATCAGCAACCCTAATATCGCCTACATTCTGTTGATGATCGGATTGGCCGGCCTCTACTTCGAGCTCTCTCAGCCCGGAGTGGTCGTCCCCGGGGTCATCGGCGGGATTTCCCTCATTCTTGCCCTGTACGCCATGCAGACCCTTCCCGTGAATTATGCGGGCTTTCTATTCATTCTGCTGGCCGTTGTGTTTTTCCTCCTCGAGATCAAGATCGCATCGTACGGGCTTTTGAGCTTTGCCGGGGTCCTGTCCCTGGTGCTGGGTTCGCTCATGCTTTTTCGCGTCCCCGGCCATCCGACCCGCCTGGCCATGTCGGTGTTCATTCCCACCATTCTGACCGTGTCCGGATTCTTCGTGACCGTGGCGGCCCTGGCCTTCCGGTCCCAGATCCGAAAGCCTCAGACGGGAGCCGAAGCCCTGGTGGGGCTCGTCGGGCTGGTGGAAAAGGCCCTTGCCCCCGAGGGAAAGGTTTTCGTGAGCGGGGAACTCTGGAACGCCGAAGCCGACGAGAGCATCCCGGTGGGGGAAAAGGTAGTGGTGGTTTCCGTTGAGAATTTAAAGTTGAAAGTCCAAAAAATCGGTGGTAAAGAGGTTGTTAAATAGTTTCAACTTTTGTTTAGCCATTTCAAAACATGGCGGGCTTCAGGAGGATGGCGATGTCGTATGGGCTCATGGTGGTTGTGGTTTTCGTGGTACTGTTTCTTGCCAATGCCATCCGCATACTCAATGAATACGAACGCGCCGTGGTGTTTCGGCTGGGCAGAGTACTTCATTCCAAGGGCCCGGGTCTCATCATCCTGATTCCCCTGATCGACCGCATGCAGAAGGTGAGTTTGCGGCTCATGGCCACGGACGTTCCTTCTCAGGACGTCATCACCCGGGACAACGTCTCGGTGAAGGTGAGTGCGGTCATTTATTTTCGCGTCATCGACCCTGTAAAATCCATCATCTCCGTGGAAAATTTCCTGTATGCCACGAGTCAGCTGGCGCAAACCACCCTTCGAAGCGTCTGCGGTCAGGCCGAACTGGACGACCTCCTCTCCGAGCGGGACAAGATCAACGCGCATATCCAGGAAATTCTGGACAAGCACACGGAACCCTGGGGAATTAAGGTGACGGTGGTGGAGGTCAAGCAGATCGATCTCCCCATCGAAATGCAGCGAGCCATGGCCAAGCAGGCGGAAGCCGAAAGAGAGAGGCGAGCCAAGGTGATCGGCGCCGAGGGAGAATACCAGGCCGCAACCCGATTGGCGGAAGCCGCCGAGATCATCCAACAGCATCCCGTTGCGGTTCAGCTCCGGTATCTTCAGACCTTGAGAGAGATCGCATCCGAAAACAATTCCACAACCCTTTTCCCGATTCCCATCGATCTCTTCAAGCCCTTCATCACCATGGCGGAGATGGTCCAACAGAAGCAGAATAAGGAGTTGGAGAATGGCTAAGACCAAGGCGAAGGAGGATAAGGAAAAGCCCCTGGACAAGATGACGGCCAAGGAACTTCGGGAGGCGGCCCTCAAGCTCGAGGGGATCGTCGGGGTTCACGCCATGAACAAAAACGAGCTCATTGCCGCCATCAAGGAAGTCAAGGGCATCGTGGACGTGAAGAGCGGCAAGAAGACCGCAGATGTGCGCGGCCTCAAAGTGAAGGTGCGGGAATTGAAGGAAAAGAGGGTCCGGGCCAAGGAAGAGGGGAACAAGCGGCTGGCGGATTCGTTGCGCAGGAAGATCAGCAACCTCAAGAAGAAGACCCGAAAGGCCGGTTGAACTCCCGGTGCAGGGTCTGATTCAATAGGACTCCGACGGGGACCCATTCCTCCTCCGTGCATCGCCGCGACGGGGCTGGGTGTTTCCCGAGAGCGGATTCATATAGCGCTAATGGATTTCATCGAGCTGAGCCCAAGGGCCATGACCTCCATCGGCGATCTACCGAGAACTCGAGGCAACGGGCAACGAAGAGTGGGACCTGCAGTAAGGAGGGTAAAAGGATGGAAGTCAAGAAGAGCGTGATTGCAGCAATTGCTTCGGCAGTAAACCTGTACCTCACATCCGAGCAGGAAGCGTTGATGGCGATGCAGCAAATGGCTCGAGCTGAACGGCCTCAAACCCTGACCGGTCTTTGGGCGATTGCAGGGCGCAAGCAGGCGATGGATATCCGGTGGACTTGGCAAATGCGGATATGCCGGTAGTAGACGCCACAGGAAGTTCTGGCGACAGCACCAGGGGACTTTCCATGATCTCGAGGCGATGATCGGCAGCGGTTGCGAAACAGGCAATGGGCAACCAGGTCCGAGAATGGATATCCTGAGGAGAGGCAGGACTGACAAACTTGCGAAATCTTCCAAAGGATGCGAAACCGAGTGCTGGAAACGTGGGCGGCTGAGGTTAACCTCTCAAGTGGAAAACGGAAAATAGGGAAAAAGGAGACTTAAGGATGGACAACAAAGAGTATCGTCACGGCACGTCATTGATTGCAAAGCTAATTGATGATCCTCCCGCGCAAGTGGACAATCCCATCAAGATTGGAGACCTGACATTCCGTGATGGACATCAATCGCTTTTCGCCACGCGTGGCAGAACGGAAGACCTTCTTCCTATCGCCGAGAAGATGAATACGGTGGGATATTGGTCCATGGAAGTCTGGGGGGGGGCGACCTTTGACACCATGCATCGATTCCTCAACGAAGACCCATGGGAACGAATTCGACAGCTGAAGAAGTACCTCACCAAGACTCCCATGATGATGCTGCTTCGGGGACAGAACCTGGTCGGTTACCGCAACTATGCCGACGACTTCGCCGAGGCCTTCACCGAGAGAGCGGCCATCAACGGAATCGATGTGTTCCGAACTTTCGACGCCTTGAACGATTTCCGGAATTTCGAGACGGTTATCAAGCCCATCAAGAAGCTCAAGAAGCATTTTCAGGGAACCATCTGCTACTCCCTGACCGAACGCCGCATGGGCGGTCCCGTGTACAACCTGGACTATTACGTCAAGAAGGCCAAGCAACTGGAAGACATGGGATCGGACACCATCTGCATCAAAGACATGGCCGGTCTCATCGCTCCCTACGATGCATACTATCTCGTCAAGGCCCTCAAAGAAAACGTCAAGGTTCCCATTCATCTCCACAGCCATTTCACCTCGGGCATGGCGGACCTGGCCCTCCTTAAGGCCATCGAGGCGGGGGTGGACATTGTGGACACCTGCCTGTCCCCCTGGGCTTACCGCAGTTCGCACCCGGCCATCGAGCCCCTGGTGGTGGCGTTGCGCGGCACCAACCGCGATACGGGCTTCGATCTTCACCTGCTGGCCGAGTGCAGTGCCCATTTCGAGAAGGTCTCTCCCAAGTATCGTCATCTCCTCGACGACCGTATGTCCATCATCGACATCAACGTGCTGCTCCACCAGACCCCGGGCGGCATGCTCTCCAACCTCATCAACCAGTTGCGGGAAATGGGCGCCTCCGACCGGCTGAACGACGTGTTCGAGGCCCTGCCCCAGGTCCGCAAAGAAATGGGCCAGGTTCCCCTGGTGACCCCCACCAGCCAGATCGTGGGGATCCAGGCGGTGAACAACGTATTGTTCGATACTCCCCAGGAACGCTACAAGATGATCTCCGCCCAGTCCAAAGACCTGTTCTACGGACTGTACGGCGAGACCCCGGCGCCTCTGGATCCGGTAATTCAGAAAAAGGCCCTCAAGGGGTACTCGCGGGGCGAGGAGCCCATTACCTGCCGTCCCGCCGAGATCCTCGAGCCCGAGATGCCCAAGAACTACGAAGACACCAAGGGTTTGGCCAAGGACATCGACGATGTCATCATCTACGGCATGTACCCCATGACCGGCATGCGGTTCCTCAAGTGGAAATACGGCAAGGAACCCATCCCGGCCGAGGTCATGCCCAAGACCTTGGAAGATTGCCAGCGTGAAGCGGAACTCATCAAGAAGGCCCTCAAGGGCGAGCTTGTCGAGAAGCCCAAGAAGGAAGCTCCCGAGAAGGGTGCGGACATGAGGATCTTCAGCGTATTCGTGGACGGCGAGTATTTCCAGGTGGAAGTGGAGCAAACGGGCGGCCCCACGGCAGCCATTACCTCCATTGCCCCCATGGCGGCCCCGGCGGCAGCTCCCCGACCCGCCCAGGTGGCCGTGGCCAAACCTGCGGCGGCAGCCCCGGCGGCGGCTCCGGCAGCGGCAGCGGCTCCGGCAGTGGCGGTTGCGGGCGGCACCAAACTCGAATCCCCCATGCCCGGCATGGTCATTCGGTTTGAAGTCAACGAAGGGGACGCCATCAAGGAAGGCGACACCATCATGATCCTCGAAGCCATGAAAATGGAAAACTCCATCCCCAGCCCTGCCACGGGAACTGTCAAGCAGATCCTGGCCAAGGCGGGTCAGAGTGTACAGAAAGGGGACGTTCTGGCGGTTATCGGATAATCCAAATTCCAACGGATCGACTTTCATAAGGAGGGACTTACTATGGCCAAAACCCCAGTTCGTGTGGCAGTGACGGGGGCCGCCGGTCAGATCGGTTACGCCATCCTGTTCCGCATCGCCAGCGGCGAGATGCTCGGCAAAGATCAACCGATTATTCTGCAGATGCTGGAGTTGCCCATCGATAAGGTCCAGCAGGCGCTCAAAGGCGTCATGATGGAACTGGCGGATTGCGCATTTCCGCTTCTCGTGGACATGATCGGAACGGGCGACCCGAAGGTTGCCTTCAAGGACGCCGACTACGCTCTGCTGGTCGGCGCCAGGCCCCGGGGCCCCGGCATGGAACGTAAAGACCTGCTCATGGAAAACGCCAAGATCTTCATCGAGCAGGGCAAGGCCATGAACGAAGTAGCTTCCCGGAACATCAAGGTCCTGGTGGTGGGCAATCCCGCCAACACCAATGCCTGGATCGCCATGAAATCCGCCCCGGATCTGCCCAAGGGCAATTTCACGGCCATGCTGCGCCTGGACCACAACCGCGCCAAGTCCATGCTCGCCGCCAAGACCGGCAAGCCGGTGGATTCCGTCGAGAAGATGATCGTATGGGGGAATCATTCGCCCACCATGTATCCGGACATTCGTTTCTGCACGGTGGATGGGCAGCCTGCAACCAAGCTGGTGGATGAGAACTGGTACAAGACCGACTACATCCCCACGGTGGGCAAGCGCGGGGCCGCCATCATCGCGGCCAGAGGGCTGTCCTCCGCCGCCTCGGCCGCCAACGCCGCCATCGATCACATGCACGATTGGGCGCTGGGCTCCAACGGCAAATGGGTGACCATGGGCCTTCCTTCGGACGGCTCCTACGGGATTCCCGAGGACGTCATGTACGGGGTCCCGGTCATTTGCACCCCCGGCAAGTATGAGCGGGTGACGGGCCTCGAAATCGATGCGTTCTCGCGGGAGAAGATGGACCTCACTCTCAAGGAACTTCTCGAAGAACAGGCCGGAGTAAAAGACATGCTGTAGGGCGGCAGGCCTCCCTGACGGGGGGCCGCCCTCCTCAAAAAGACAAAGGAAGGGACTGTGGATCGAGTCCCTTCCTTTTTTTCGGTTCGCGCTTTCGCCGAGGCGGTTTCCCGGCGGGTCTCACGTCCCCGTTGCCCGGGGACGACCCCGGGTTTCCGGTACCTCCGCTCTCGAGAGAAAGCGAAGAGAGACCCACGCCCCTTGAAAGGGGTGGACACCCTTTCCCCGCGAGGGACCTGGGAAGGTCCCCGGGCCCTTGGATCATGCCCCGCCGGGGTTGAACTTCAACGCAAAGTCCTTGATGTTTCGCTCATCCAATTGCAGAATTGCGGCCTGAAAGGCCTGGATCCGGTCGCAATCCCTGCTGCATTCTTCCTTATTCTGATGGATGTTTTCACAGCTACGACAAGGACTCTCCATCGTTCTCGCTCCAGACACCGGCATCGCTCGACCTCCGCTCCATCAGCCCCCAACATCGAAAAAGTCCCAGTCCCTGTTGGCTTCCCATATTGAAGGACGGGAATTGGGGTGTCAAGATTCTTTTGGACAGGGAGTCTTCGAGGGAGAGGGGCCCTTTCAATGGTCCCGGCCCACCGCCCTTTCCTTCTCGAGGAGGGCCTCCTTCTTGACGACGGCTTCCTTCTTCAGGCGATTCACCGTCTTTTCGAGAACCGGGAACACGTTTTCCCGTATGTCCCCGGCCACCGCCACCAGCAGGACATCTTCCCCCACCTCCCGACGACCGGTGAAGAGAACCGCCTCCACATGGGAGATTCCCGGCTCCCTTCGGCCCTCTTCCAGCACCTGATTCCAGGCGGCGGAATCCACGCCGATCTCCAGGTATTCGGCGGGTTCTCCTTTCCGGCTGGTGGCTCGAACCACTCCGTTGTGACACACGATCATCCCGACTTTTGCCGGATCCATCTCCGCCTTGATCTTGTCTACCAGGTCCTGAAGCCTGATCATGGCTGCATTTCTCCTTTTTCTCGGCCCGGGGCAAAGGCATGCACGGGAAGAGGACCCCGGTCGGTCCGGGTTCGGTCCCCGCACCCATATTCGGCATTGCCGACGACGACCTGCGGTCGGCAGTGCGGATTCTAGCACAGCGCCGAGACGGATGGGTATGGGTTTCCAGATCGGAAGTCGGACCCCTTTTTCTACGGTGCGATCTTCGGGTATCCTCTCCGTTGCACGAGCGCTAATTCCCGTTGATTCCAGTTGATTCTTGAAGCCCTTGCTGCTATAGATATCAATCAAAAGTTTTTTGATATTGTGGAACCTTACATCTTCTACTTTTCTGAACTGGGCTGAGTTGAGGTAGATTTCGTGCCTATGGGATTGAACCCTTCTCGGCCTGCGCTGGCCTTCCGCAAGGACCCGGCCATGGGGGGGATGGGACCGCCAAGGCAAAGGGGGACGAAGGAAGGGGAAGGCCTTTGGGAAGCCGGCAAGAGGGTAACGGCGAGTGGTAACCTGTGGAAATCGCGTTGAGGAGGGTAAGCATGTTTGACCAAAAGACACTAGAGAAGATCAAAGCCGGGAAAGACAAGTGGGAAGAGGGACCTGTCAAGAAAACCACCACCAAATCGCCGGAGAGACACCCGGTCTTCACGACCATTTCCGGTACGCCGGTGGAGAGACTCTACACCCCCAACGACATTGCGGGAATGGACTATGATCGGGATCTGGGTTTCCCCGGGCAATTCCCGTACACCCGCGGGGTTCAGCCGACCATGTACCGGGGCCGTTTTTGGACCATGCGCCAATACGCGGGCTTCGGAAGCGCCAAGGACACCAACGAGCGGTACCGCTATCTGCTCCAGCAGGGTCAGACAGGCCTCAGCGTAGCCTTCCACCTGCCGACCCAGGCCGGATACGACAGCGACCATCCCCTCTCCATGGGGGAAGTGGGAAAGGTGGGCGTGGCCATCGACTCCATCGAAGACATGAAGGTGCTCTTCAACGGGATTCCGTTGGACAAGGTTTCCACCTCCATGACCATCAATGCGGCCGCCACGGTGCTTTTGGGCATGTACCTGGCCATCGCCGAAGAGCAGGGAGTCACCTGGGACAAGGTCTCCGGCACGGTCCAGAACGACGTGTTGAAGGAGATCATCTGCCGGGGCCAGTACATTTATCCTCCCAAGCCCACCATGAGACTGACGGTGGATTTGATCGAATTCTGCCAGAAGAACGTTCCCAAGTGGAACACCATCAGCATCAGCGGGTACCATATCCGTGAGTCCGGTTCCACAGCCGCCCAGGAAATGGCCTTCACCATCGCCGACGGCATTGCCTATGCCCAGGCCTGCGTGGACAGGGGCCTGGATGTGGATTCCTTCGGACCGCGCTTGAGCTTCTTCTTCAACGCCTTCACCAACGTGTTGGAAGAAGTCGCCAAGTTCCGTGCCGCCCGACGGTACTGGGCGAAAGTCATGAGAGACCGGTTCGGTGCCAAGGATCCCCGGTCCATGATGCTTCGCTACCACGTGCAGACGGGCGGAGTCACCCTCACGGCCCAGCAGCCCCTCAACAACATCGTCCGGGTGGCTCTCCAGACCTACGCCACTGCCCTGGGCGGCGCCCAGTCCCTCCATACGAACTCTTACGACGAGGCTCTTTGCCTG